>Ga0181516_10000549_pt1 | contig 33777 bp, 30 predicted proteins | sample PEATcosm2014_Bin_25_FD_121104 | JGI IMG/M metagenome (GOLD analysis project Ga0181516, IMG submission 121104) | Peatland microbial communities from MTU Mesocosm Facility, Houghton, MI, USA - PEATcosm2014_Bin01_10_metaG | ecosystem: Environmental > Terrestrial > Soil > Wetlands > Peat | place... | reverse complement strand
TCGTCTCAAGAACGATTACGACGTGGAGGACCTGGCCCCCCGGCTACAGCTCTACAACTTCTGGAAGGATGCGGAAACCCTCGGTTGCGACCTCCCGAAGGGAGGAAGCGTCTGGCACTACCATCCAACGGAATTCATGGCAAGGGAATTCCCGGTACCGAAGGCGGAACCCGCCGCGGACGCCCAGTCGGACGGTGACGAAATCGAGACGTACTGGCCCAGAGATTCGAGAAATCTCGAGGGTCAGAACAATTTCAACGACTTAATTCTGGAAGCGTCGAAGAAATATTCCATGGATCCACTGTTGCTCAAATCATTGATCGCCCAGGAAAGCGCATTCAACCCGAAGGCACACAACAACGTCGGATATGCTGGCTTGACGCAAATTGGTGGAGCAGCCATTTCGGAGGCTGGCCTCAGCAAGGGTGCAACGAAGAAGGTGGATGGCATCTACAACTACGACATGGTGAACGATGAGCGTTTCATCCCGAGGAAATCGATCTTTGCCGGAGCGCTGATATTTACCAGGAAGCGTAAAACCATCGACAGCCTGGTATTTTCCAAATACCTGACGCCGCTCGACCCGAAGGAAAAGGAGAAGTTCTACGTAGCGGCCTACAACGCTGGCGAAGGAACGATCCAAAAGGCGTTCAAGGGATCCGGTACTGACAACCCGACTTGGGACGATCTGATTGAGGGGGAAGAGAAGTCCTATTTATGGGAAGCCATTCCAACATCGTGGGGGCGGCAAGACAAGTACAGGGAAATTACTCGGTACGTTTCAGACATCCTTGCGAGGAGGTACAAATGAACATTCTTTCAGCGTTGCTTCAACTGGTCGCAGTCGTAGTTTCTGTGCCCAAGCAGTTGATCGATACGGATTCGATTCAGACGATCATTGCTGATGGGCAAAGAGCTCACGATATTTCCGCCGAAATGATGGACGGCAAGAGCATCACGATTCTGCATGACGACGGTGGGATGCTATGGCTGGGAAATGTCGCCTACAACCATCGGTGGTTTGAAATGGTTAACCGAAGCTGGAACACGAAAAAGCAAGCGGAGCTTGGCGTTGTCATTTGTGATGTCTCTGCAATGACATGCAAACCGGAGGATGACATCGGCGATAGCTCATTCACGTTCGAGAAGTTCCTCGAAAAAACACCAGAATTTCAAATGATTTCAAAAAATCGACTCAATGGGAAATTTGCCAAGCGAATTCTTCCGCTTGACTCGTTCGAAGTTAGGTTCAAATCACCAAAGACCAAATACGTTCAGCCATGACGTCTCCGAGGAGCCCCGTGCCACCAGCCGCTCGATCGACCGTCAAAGTCCCCGCTCGGGTGCGGGAATTTCTCAAGAACCGAACTCCCGACCCACTCCCCTGATCAGACGGCATCAAACCTCCCGTCACCACGCCGCATCGGCGTGCAGGCGGGTGCCTGCCAAGGCGCTATCAGTGCCCGCGCAGCGAAGGCGGAAGCAGTCCTTCCACCTTTCCCGTCCTCCCCGGACCGGTCCCTCACCCCAAGCAGACTTCCTCCTCGCGAAGTCGAATCGTCTCCAATTTCGCCCAGAGGGACTCTCTCCCCGACGCCATGCCGATCCGGGTCCAGGCGACCGATGTGGCATTTCCCATCGGCGCTCGCCGGGACAAGACGGTGTCCTTGGCGGTTGTGTCCCTGATCGCGGCGCTGTCGACCGGGACCGGTAGGGAATCCGCTTTCTTCACCGAATCGGAAACAACGGAATCCCTCGCCTTTGCGGAATCGGAAGAGCGGGTCGGAGCCGCCCAGGAGACCGAGTCGAGTGGATTCCGCGACTGGAACACGAAATGGTGCCCGACGGAATCGACGACGTCGATGGTGGCCGCGGAGAACAGCTTGGAGCTGTCCAGGGAACCCAGTCGGATGAGGACGGTGTCCAGGATGCTCTGTCCGTGGCATGGAACGACATTCGGCAAACTGTCGAGTCCCGGAACCATCCAAGACACCCGTTGCAGATCGAAATTCGGATCGGTCACGCGAAGCACCACCCCGACCGTGTCCGACGGAAGCTTGACGCTGTCGCGAACCAAGGGGGTCAAGCTGAAGGTGGGGGCGATGGCCGCGGGATCGATGGTAGTGACTTTGGTGTAGGCGATCTTTCCGATGCTGTTGTCCTCGGTGCGGATGCGCACGTTGTAGAGCCATGTGGTGGGGGTGTACTGTGCCGTTCCAGAAGGCAACAAGGGGTAGATCGGGTCCGAGTACCCTGACGAATCGGAGGTCCCGATCAGGACGGGACTCCCGGTGTCGGCGTTGTTCACGCGCAGGACCTCCACGTCGCGGACACCCTTGACCCCGGCCGGCACGTTCCAGGTCAGATGAACGTTTCCTGTCGCGGTATCGTAGACGGCCTTCAGCCCGGCCACCGGAGGAATGGCGGTGTAGTTCATGATCACCGTGTCCAACTTCACGCTGGCGGAAGCCTTGGATCGGACGGTCACGTAGGTGTTCGTGTAGCCGGAAAGGCCGGTGGTGAACTTGAGGATCCATGTTCCGGTCCCGAGGTTGTCCAGCCGGAAGTTGCCTGCGGCGGTCGCATTGGCCACCAACAGGTCCGACCCGAGCACCGAGATTTCCACCGAGGCGGGATTGTCGTCGCCCACCATTTCCACGACCCCGTAGAGGCTTCCGGGATCGCGTAGGGTGTCGGAGCGGACTTGGAGCTTCCCTTGGCTGGTGTACACGGAGTCCATCACGGCGACTCTCCCCGCGCTGCGCGCCAGGATCTGGTACATCCCATCCGGGACGGTGGGCAGGGAGTAGGAGCCATCGACCAGGGTCACGCCGGCCGCCACGGGCGTCCGGGTGCTGTCCAGCGGCTGGAACACCAGCAGGTTGGCGCCAGCCGCGGGAGCACCGGTCGTGTCCAGGAGTCGGGCCGCCGAAGCGTTGGTCTCGTCCCCGGTGCCTGTCACCTTCTGTGTGTCGCACGAGGCGAGCCAAAGGCAGGAACAGGCCAGGGCCGTGGCCGCCAAGTCGTGGGTTTTCATGGGGTCTCCGTTCGGATCAGGGGATGGAGGAAAAGGTCGATGTGGAGCAAACGGGTGGCGGGCAAGGTGTCCTTGTGCACGATGGACCGGATCTCGGCGCGGAACTTCGCCAGCCGGCGCAGCAGGAGGGCGTGGGCCTCGTCCGACACGGTCACGAACAGGGTGGAGGTGTCGCGCTCGCCGGGCGGAAGGTCTTCGAGAAGCGATTTCCCCGCCAGTTCCAGGCATTGGAGTTGGTGCTGGCGGATGGGCTCGTCCGTGCGCGCATCCCCGCTGGAGAGCACCTTCTGCACCGGCTTCCAGGCTCCCGAGGCGTTTTGCTCCACCAATTCCAGGTCGCGCAGGACCGCGAAGGCGCGCCGCACCTCACCGGGAGTGAGTCGTGGCTTGAACATCCTGCCCACCGCACCCGGATCCCCACCATCCCAATCGAAAAGGTCCAGTGCGTTTCGCAATGCGGCGTTGCGCCAATCCTTGTAGTAGGAGAACGACGCGGGGTCCAGGAACGTGCGGGGAGAGCGGTTCAGGGCCACCAGCTGCTCGTAGTGGAGTTCCCGCTCCTGCGCGTTGGCGGCCTGGTTGAACTTCACCAAGGCTCGGAAGAACAGGGCCTCTTCCCTGGGAAGCTCCATCACCTGCAACATCCGCTCGAGGAAGGTGGATGTCAGGCTCTTTCCGCGGAGCAGATCGGTGAAGAACGAACGGGTCCTGGGCAGACCCAGACGGCGAACGAATTCCGTCCGCGAGAACGAGCGGTCCTGCGCTTGGCGCCAGCTCTGCCAGTCGGCGAGGTACTTCCGGAAATCGTTGTAGGCGAACACATCGGGGCGGTCCATGGACAGAACTTACCGCACTCCAGACTCGCTGGGAAGGGGGAGAGGGGTGCCTGTTTTGTAGAACAATGAGACGGAGTCGCAATAAATATGTCCGGTCAAGTCCTTTCCGGCGGGCCAACATCCATCCATGTCACAGCCTGAAATCCACGAGCATTGCCAGCGGCAACGTCCGTGGATTTCATCAGGCCAATCAATTCTGCAAGCAGCGGACACTGAAACGAGCATACTCCGGATTGGTACTCGCAGTCGTGTTTGCTTGACCAGACGAAAAGAACACGGCCCAGGCACCAGGATCCGTAGGATCAGGCGCGGTGACCGTTGAGGACCAAAAGACGGCCCCTGACCCGAGTCCCTCGTCCGGGCCCCTATGACCGAGTCCACCGGGAAGGACCCGGAAGCCGTATGTGTCTAGTCCGCTCCCACCAAAATCGCCCCACCCCGCACTGGACATGAGTTGGGATCCTGCGGTTGACGAGTCCAAAAGTGTGTCCGTCAATTTGGTCCACTCTGCTTGGCTCGGCAAATGCCATCCATCGGGGCAAATGCCTTGGACCTGCCAGGAATACAGTATTCCGTATTCCGAGCAATTCGCTGCACTTCCGTTGTAACACGCGCCTCCAATCGCTGTATCTGCGTAGTTCAGGTTTTGCGCCATCCAGGTCTGCGTACCAATTTTGACCGTACGGTACACTTGGCTGTCCCGGACATCCAACAAGGTCCCATAGGTGACATTGGGATTCCAAGGTATTCCGTATGCGTTGGTATCTGGAAGGGCGTATCTCGCATTGGCAACGGCGCTGTTCCCGAAACCGGTCTTGATGGCAATTGTCTTGATGGTTTGTGTTGCACCCACGAGGAATTGTCCACTGTAAAGCGTTCCGTGCGACACAGAGGGAACACTCCCGTCTGTGGTGTAGATGGTCTGTGCTCCAGCGGGGGTGCCAGAAAGATTGACCATTTGCGGATTGAGGTAAGTCCCACTGGATGGGCTGATTTTTGGCGGTGCCAAGTAAAGCTGCACCGCCACCGAACTGACAGATGAAATGGCACTTCCCACCCGAGAACGCGCATAGAGCGTTCCGGGGATCATCGGATAGGTGGAACCGATCAAAGTATGCCAACTCGCCTGCTGGTCGATGGAGTACTCTACACTATCGGCTCCAGTTTTGACGACGGTCACGATCACGGAATCCACCCCGGTGTCCACAGGGGACACGATCAACGTGGGGGCCACTGCAAAGTCCACTTCCACGGGAATCGTGGAAACTGCGCCCAACCTGGATCGAGCATAAACCTTGGTGTTTCCATTGATCGGGAATGGGCCGGAATAGCCGATCCAACCGCCCCCGGTGCTCAAGGAGTCCTGAACTCCAACGCCCCCTGGGGTGATGGTCACCGTCGACTGGGTGGCGGTGCTTCCCGAAAGGACCAAGTTGGGCACATACAGGAACACGGAGGAATCGACGCCGGACACCACGGACCCCAGGGTGTCTTGGGCGTAGAGGATTTCGTTTTGGGAAACGCTGACTCCACCGCTGGGGTAGCTCAACCAATGGACGCCGTCCGTGGAGTAGCCGATGCGCGTCCCCGGTAGGTTGGACGAGATGGTCACGGGGAGGGCCTGACTGGAACTGAGTGCTTGGTTGCCTGCGGGGATCGTCGGAGCCGCCAGTCTTTTCACCTTGATGGAATCCCTGGTGGAGGTCGTGGACGAGTCGGTGGCCACGACGGTGACCCAGAGGGAATCCCGGGGGTCACCAATGAACGATACCGAGCTGGAGTAGACGTTGCCGTTCAAGGTCGCCGGGTTCCCGTTGATGGTCACCGACTGGAGGGTGGGGTCCGTCACCTTCCAGGAAGCGGTCAGCGAGGGTTGGCTCTCGAGGATCACGGTGTCCTGGCCGGGACTGGAGCGGGCGACCACCGGAGGCGGGCTGGTTGCCTGGCGCGTGACGCGGATGGTGTCGTAGCTGGCGGTTCCATGGGCGTCCAAGGCCAGGAGGACGAAGGTGTTGAGTCCGGTAGCCAAATTCTGCGTGGTCTGGTACAGGGCGGATTTGCTGGTCAGGACGGTCCCGTTGACCGAAACCGCGAACGTGGAGTCGTCGGTGACGGTCCAGGACAGACCGATGGACTTGGTACCCCAACCCACCGTGGTGTCCGTGGACGGTGAAACCCGCTGAACCTTGGGGGGCGCGATGACCACCGTGGGAGGCGTGCGCGTGACATGGACCGTGTCTGCGGTATGGTTTCCGGCATTGTCCCAGGCCTGCACCACGATGGTATCGATGCCCGAGGCGAGGTAGACCGTGTCGGAGAAAGGTGCCGCAGTGCGTTTGGGTCGACTGCCGATCTGCACCGATGCGATTCCGCTACCCGAATCGGACGCCGAAGCGGAAACCACCACGAACGAGGTCGCATTGGGGACCGTGGTGTCCTGGATGGGTGAGAGGATCTTCAAGGCCGGTGCCATGGTGTCCCGGGCCACCACCTGGAAGGGCACGCGGGAAGTCGCGAAGTCGCCGGAATCGCTGGAAAGGGTGACCACCAGGGTGTCCGTCCCCGCACTCGCGGAAGCCGTGGCCTGGACGGTCAGGTTGCCGGCCAACGTCCAGGCAGTCCCGGACCTCGAGGGCAGATTGGATGTGGAGAAGGTGAAATTGGTGTCCAACCCCTTGGTGGTATGGACCTCGTACTTGGGGGAGACGATCTTCCCCGCATTCCAGGAAAAGGAACCGCTCACCCCGACGGCACCACCCCCGGCCGTGAGGCTTCCCGCGACGGACACGGCACCACTCACCCGCACTGGGTGGAACCAGACCAGAGTGTCGGTGGTCTTCAAAAGATTCGCCTGGACCAGGATTCCTGCGATGGTCCTGATGGAACCCGTGTCCAATCCCAAGCTCAGGGAGGCGATCTGAACGGGGGTCTTCCCAACCTGGAGTGCCAGAAGGACCAAGGTGTCCTGGACAACGACGGGGTTCAGGCCTGCGGGAAGGGCGGAGGGGAATCCATTGAAGGTGGTGTTCCCCGCGAGGAGCAGGGATGCGTAGTAGGCGATCAGATCGGAAGCGAGGGGACCCACCTTTGCCAGAGAATCGGCTTTTGCATTGATCTGGCGGAGGCTGTCGAAGGATTCCAGGAGCTTCAGGCCCAAGCTGTCGATGTGGAAGGTGTCCAGTGCGATCAGGGTGGGGTTGTTTCCGGATTGGGTGAAGTGGAGGGTCTCCAGGTGGATACCCAACCTCCACAGCTGGATGTTCGCGACCTGCGATCCCAGCGGGTTTTTGAGGGAGAGGGTGTCGTGGCAGGTGGTTCCGGTACAGGACAACCCTCCATGGCCGGAGTCCGTGGTGGTGCTCCATGCGGTGCTGTCGGGAACGCGGACCGTGTCGCTGAAGGGGAGGGTCGCGATGGCCTTCATGGGGCCGGAGTTGCTGGAATTGGAGTCGGTCGCATTCTGGCAGGCCACCAGCGCCAGGAGGCCAGATGCAATGGCCGCGAAGGGTCGGAGGGAGCGGTAGTCGAATTTCATCTGGGATCTCCGGTGCCAGGGGCTGGCGGGAGTGGGGAGTCAGGGGTACCAGCGGGGAATATAGATCGGTTGCGGACTCGAGTGCAGGACTTGGCCAGAAGCGGCTCCGCCCCGGCTCTCAAGTTGAGATGGCGACATTCAAAAAGGGGGAGGGACACGACCCCCCCCGCTCCGTGTTTCGGGGCGAGGGCTGTCCTACGGAACCGGATGAACCCAGGGTGCCTTCAGGGAATCGCGATCCGCCGATTGATCCGATCCGTTCCGCTTTCGATGCGGACGAAGTAAACGCCCTTTGCCAAATCGGCAAGCGAGAGGGAGGATCCGCTTTCCATGATCCTCTGCGTCAACAGCCGACCTTGGAGGTCTGATATCCTCAACTGGGCAGGTCCTTCCATCCCAGAAAGAGAGAGCGTCGCACCCGCCTGTCGCAGCACGGGTCCGTTTCTGACTTCCGAGGCCGATGGGTGGATGGCAGTTTCTCCAGCCTGGAGAGTGGTGACGGATTTGATCTTGAACGTGTCGCTCCAAGCCGTCGCTTTCGGCTTCGCAACAGCTTCGAACTGAATGCCTGTGGATTGTGCCATGCAGGTGGTGAGCGGGTTCAAACCAGCAGACCCAAGCTGGACGAAGCTGGACGTGTCGTAACATCTCTTGATGAAGCCTGCGGAACTCGGTAGGGTAACCAAGTAGTTGTTGTCCTGGGTCAAGGCGTGGTCGTTGTTGATTTGGAGCTGGAAGGGTATGGTCCCCGAGAGGGAGTACTCGACGCAAATTTGACTCCAGGTCTGGGGAGCGGGTCCTTTGGGGGTGAGCCAATTGAAGGCAGCTCCTACGAAGGAGTAACCACCCGTCCCCTTGACTTGGGAGGGATTGATGGTATAGAAGATGTTGTACATCCCGCCATTCGCAATGCTGGATTCCAGGGGGAAGTTGTTTATTGTGGCCTTCCCATTGTCCGAAGAATCATTGAAGAAGAACCAATACCCTCCGGATTTGACGTAGCTCTTGCCGGAAGTCCCCACCCAAATCGTGTCTTCCGCGGCGGCGACACCCCCGAGGATGGCCACCAAGCCTGCGATCTTGACAAGTTTCATTGTTCCTCCAACGGTGTCCGGGATTCCTTGCGACGGATCTGCGGAACCTACGATATAGAATCCGGTTTCGCAGCCATTTTATGCCCCCCGGTTACGCCAACGCGCGAGCGATCAACGGTCCGATGTCCGCCGCCGTCTCCGCCACCAGCGCTCCGGCGGCCTTGAGGGCCGCCTTCTTCGCCTGCGCGGTTCCGCTCTTCCCTTCCACGATGGCGCCCGCATGGCCCATGCGCTTGCCCGTGGGGGCCGCCGCACCTGCGATGAAGGTCACCACGGGCTTCTTCACGTTCTCCTTGATGTATTTGGCGGCGTTTTGCTCGTCCGGGCCGCCGATCTCCCCGATGAGCACGATGCCTTCCGTTTCCGGATCGGCATTGAAGCGCTTCAGGATGTCCACCATGTTCAAGCCGTGGACCGGGTCGCCCCCGATGCCCACCGCCGTGCTCTGGCCCAGTCCCGCCTGGGTGGTCTGGTAGACCGCCTCGTAGGTCAGGGTTCCCGAACGGGATACGATACCCACCTTGCCGCGTTTGTGGATGAAGCCGGGTGCGATGCCGATCTTGCACTCGCCGGGGGTCACGATGCCAGGGCAGTTGGGTCCCAGCAGCAGTGATCCGCGGCGATCCACTTCCTTGCGCGCCCACACCATGTCCAGGACCGGGATGCCCTCGGTGATGGCTACGATGAAGGGGATTCCCGCGTCGGCAGACCCCACGATGGCGTCCGCAGCACCCGGAGGCGGCACGAAGATCAGGGAACAATCGGCACCGGTGGCGGCCACTGCCTCGTGGACCGTGTTGAAGACGGGGATGCCGTCGTGGATGATCCCGCCCTTGCCGGGAGTGACGCCCGCGACGATCTTGGTTCCGTACGCCTTGCACTGGGCGGCGTGGAAGGAACCGGCCTTGCCTGTGAGGCCCACCACCACGACCTTGGTGTTCTTGTCGACGAAGATGCTCATGAGCGGACCCCCTTGGCGGCTTCGGCCACCTTCTTGGCGGCGTCGTCCAAGCCGTCGGCGGTGATCAGCGCGAGGCCGGATTCCGCCAGCAGTTTCTTCCCCTGGTCCACGTTGGTGCCTTGGAGGCGGACCACGACGGGAACCTTCACGCCAAGCGTGCGCGCGGCGTTGATGACGCCCTGGGCGATGATGTCGCACTTCATGATGCCGCCGAAGATGTTGACCAGGATTACCTTGACCTTGGGGTCGGTGAGCACGATCTCGAAGGCCTTGGTGACCGCCTCTTCGTTGGCGCTGCCCCCCACGTCCAGGAAGTTGGCGGGCATGAGACCCACCGATGCGATGAGATCCAGCGTCGCCATGGCCAGGCCCGCGCCGTTGACCATGCAGCCCACGGTGCCGTCCAAGGACACGTACGAGAGTCCGAACTTGGCCGATTCGATCTCCGCGGCCGTCTTGTCGGCGTCGGCGTTGCCAAGGCCCTTCTGGCGGTATTCGGCGCTGTCGTCCACGATGAACTTGCAGTCCAGGAGGACCACGTGTCCCACCTTGTCGATCACCAACGGGTTGATCTCCAGAAGGGATGCGTCCGACTTCTGGTACACCATCCACAATTGATTGAGCACCGTGGCGAATTCCTTGGCGGTATCCCCCGTGATGTCCAGGAAGTTGCAGGCCCGCACGATCTGGAAGGCCCACAGGTCGTGGCCCACCAGGGGGTGCATCTTCAGGAGCTTCTCGGGGTGCGTCTCGGCGATCTCCTCGATCTCCATGCCGCCTTCGGCGGAAAGGACCAGGACGGGGTTGTTGGCCTCGCGGTCCAGCAGGATGGAGCAGTAGATCTCGCGGGCGATGGCGGTCTTGGACTCCAAAAGGAGGCTGTTGACGATTTCGCCGGCCGGACCGGTCTGGTGCGTGACCAGGGTCGCGCCCATCAGGCGTTTCACGATTTCCGCACCTTCCGCCGCACCGGCGAACAGCTTGACGCCGCCCGCCTTGCCGCGACCGCCGGTGAAGACCTGCGCCTTGAGGACCCCTTCGGAAAGACCCAGCTCCGCGAGGGCGGGGCCGACTTCCTCGGGGGTTTGGACCACCTTGCCCACGGGCACGCTGATCCCATACCGGCGAAGGACGGCCTTCGCCTCGTGTTCCAGGAGTTTCACGGGTTCATCCCTTTCGTGCGGTTCAGGAGAGGAGCGACTTGCCGGTGGACTTCAGGTCGTCGGCGGCCTGCTGCACGCGCTTGGCCATGCCCTTTTCGGCGGCCTTGAGGTAGGAGCGGGGGTCGTAGACCTTCTTGTTCCCCACCTCGCCCTCGATCTTGAGGACGCCGTCGTAGTTCTTCAGCATGTGGTCCACGATGGGCCGGGTGAAGGCGTATTGGGTGTCGGTGTCCACGTTCATCTTCACGACGCCGTAGGTCAGGGTCTCGTGGATCTCCGAGATGTCCGAACCCGAGCCGCCGTGGAACACGAGATCCAACGGGTTCGCCGCGGTCTTGAAGCGCTTCTGCACCTCGGCCTGGCCGTCGCGCAGGATCTTGGGGGTGAGCTTGACGTTGCCCGGCTTGTAGACGCCGTGGACGTTGCCGAAGGTCGCGGCCAAAAGGAAACGCCCGATCTTGGCGAGCTTCTCGTAGGCCAGTTCCATGTCGGCGGGGGAGGTGTAGAGCTTCTCGTTGGAGACGCCCGAGGTGTCGTGGCCGTCCTCTTCGCCGCCCACCACGCCGGTCTCGATCTCCAGGATGATCTCGTTCTTCGCGCAGAGCTTCAAAAGCTCCTCGGCGATGGCGATGTTCTTGTCCATGGGCAGGGCGGAGCCGTCGAACATGTGGCTGTTGAACAGGTTGGGGAGGCCCGCCGAGCGGCGCTTTTCCGTCTCGGCGATCAGGGGCTTCACGAACTTGTCGAGCTTGTCGGCCTGGCAGTGGTCGGTGTGGAGGCCCACCAGGATGTTGTAGCGGCCGGCCACGATGTGCACGTGCTGGGCCAGGGTGATCCCGCCCAGGGCCATGTCCTTGATGGTGTTGCCGGAGGCGAACTCGCCCCCGCCCGTGCTCACCTGGATGATGCCGTCGGACTTGGATTCTGCCAGCCCTTGGAGCACGGCATTGGCGGTTTCCGTGGATGTGACGTTGAAGGCGGGGTAGGCGTAGCCCCCCTTCTTCGCTTCGTCGAACATCCGGGTATACTGCTGGTAGGTCGCTACAGGCATAAATCCTCCGGTTTGCGTGGCGCTGAACTGGCCAACCCCCCAAAACTAGGCCCCCAAGCGGTTCCTTGCAATCGGAGAAATTGGTCCAGAATTGGCAAATCCCGTTTGAACAATGCGTTTCGTGCTGTGCTGATGCGGTTTCGGGGGATGCCGCCGCAGCGAACAGCCCTCTTGTCCAGCGCCGAAGTGGCGGGCCGTTGGAGATTTTCAACGCAATTGGACAATGTTGGCGGCAACCGCAGGACTCGATGTGGGGATCGGGGATAAGTTCGAGTCACCAACGGAGGTTTTCCAATGCTAAGATCTTCCTTCCCGGCTTGGCTGGCATTCCTCCTCGGAGCCTTGTGCCTTCCCGGACAGGTCCAAGCTCTGACCTGGACCGGACAATGGATCAGCTACCACAACAGCGAGACCCTTCCCATGTTCCGGCGGGAATTCGCCGTGAACAAGCCCCTGACGAGCGCCACGGCCTACGTGTGCGGCCTGGGGCTGCACGAGTTCCACATCAACGGCCAGAAGGTCGGCGACAACGTGCTGGAGCCGGTGTGGACCGCCTACAACAAAAAGGTCTTCTACGTGACCTACGATGTGACGTCGTTGCTGAAGCAGGGCAACAACGCCATGGGCGTCCTTCTGGGCAACGGATTCTACAACCTCGACGCGGCGTCCACGGGCGCCCGCTGGGACAAGTTCAGCACGCCGGTCATGGTCAAGAAGATGACCATGATGCTGCAGTTGAACTACGCCGACGGCACCTCGGCCACAATCGTCAGCGACAATTCCTGGCGTGCCGCGGCGTCTCCCATCACCTTCGCCTCCATCTACGGGGGCGAGGACTACGACGCGCGCATGGACCAGGCGGGCTGGGACAGCCCCGGCTTCCAGGACAATTCCTGGGAAGCGGCGACGATCTGCCCGGCGCCCAGCGGAACCCTCATGGCGCAGTACGGGCAGCCGGTCCAGCTGCGGCACGTGTACACCGCAGGCAAGCCCACGGCCCTGGCCGGGGGCGCCTACGAATTCAATCTGACCCAGAACATCGCGGGAATGCCCGTGATCCAGGTGCAGGGCAAGGCCGGGCAGCAGGTCAAGCTCAGCTTCCGGGAAGACTTCAACACCTATTCGTGGTCGGTGCACAGCAAGGTCTATTGCACGTACACCTTGAAGGGATCCGGGGTGGAGACCTGGTCGCCCCGATTCTTCTACTACGGGTTCCAATTCGTGAAGGTGGACGGGGCGTCGCTCGACCCGACGCAATCGGCCAAGCCCGTGATCCTCTCGGTCCAGGGCAACGAGGTCAACAGCGTGACCCGCACGGGTACCTTCTCCTGTTCCGACACCCTCTGGAACAGGATCCACTACATCATCGACAAGGCGATCGAGGGGAACATGCAGGGCGTCTCCACGGACTGCCCCCACCGGGAAAAACTGGGCTGGATCGAGCAGTCGCACCTCATGGGCAATTCCATCATGTACAACTACGAGGTCTCCGAGTTCTACCGGAAGATCCTGGACGACATGCAAGACGCGCAACTGGCAAACGGCCTGGTGCCGGACATCGCTCCCGAGTACACGGTCTTCCCGGGCAAATACCGCGATTCACCGGAATGGGGCAGCGCGTGCCTCATCGGGCCTTGGCAGGTGTACCAGGTCTACGGCGACCTGAACGTCCTGAAGACCCGGTATCCCACCATGAAGGCCTACCTGAACTACCTGACCTCCAAGTCGTCGGGCTATCTGCTGAACTACGGGATGGGCGATTGGTACGGAATCGACCTGACCGTGCCCGGAATGACGCAACTGGTGGGATCTTCGGTCTACTACTACGACGCCACCATCATGCAGCAGGTGGCTCTCCTGTTGGGCAATACCGCGGATGCCGCGACTTGGGGGGCGCTTGCGGCCCACATCAAGACGGCGTTCAACGCCACGCTCTTCAACGCCACCGCGAACACCTACGTCGCCGCCGACCAGACCACTCTCGGGATGCCTCTGGCGGTCGGCCTGGTGCCCGACGGCCACCAGGCGGCGGTGTTGGCGAAGCTGGTCGCCCGGGTCCAGGCCGACGGCTACAAGCTCGTGATGGGCGAAATCGGGCTTCGCTTCATCCTGAAAGCGCTTTCCGACAACGGTCGTTCCGACGTGGTGGCCACCATCGCCGCCCAGACGGCGGCGCCCAGTTACGGCTACCTCGCCAATTCGGGTCGGACGACCCTTGCCGAATCGATGGACGGAAATCCGGTGAATTCCCAATTCCACATGATGTACGGGCACATCGAGGAGTGGTTCTACAGCTCCGCCTTGGGCATCGCCCCCAGCAAGCCCGGCTACGCCGAGATCAAATTCAAGCCCCAGGTGGTGGGCATCCTCAAGAGTGCGACAGGATATGTCCAAACCCCGAACGGGAGGACGTCGTCCACTTGGTCCTTGGCGGGAAAGGTCTACGACCAGGACATCGTCGTTCCGTCGGGAAGCACGGGACTGGTCTACCTGCCGACATCCGCCTCGGGCGGCGACAGCGCGATCGTGTACGCCGGCACCACGCTCGTCTGGAAGAATGGCGCAGGGGCGGGCACGGCTCCGGGCGTGACGTTCGACAGCGCAGGGACCTATCTCGTCTGGCAAGTCGCCGCCGGCAGCTACCACTTTCGAGTCGGTCCTCCCAACACGCCGGCACCGACGGTGGGCGTCGTCCCCGCTTCGATCGCGAAGAATCGGCGATTTTCCGTGGCCTGCCAGGGCAGGACGCAATTTGTCGAGATCGGAGACGTCCAGGAAGCGCAAATCTTCGATCTCCGGGGGCGAGCGGTGCGCGGACTTCCAGTTTCCCCAGGTTCCAACGGGGTCGCGTGGGATGGCCGTTCCAGCGCAGGCGGAGCGGTTCCCCGGGGCATGTATTTGATGCGTCTGCGCGCGGAAGGCGCGGAGCGGACGGTCAAGGTGAGTATCGAGTAGGTCCTTCCACCTAGCCTTGGTAGGGACCTTTGGTCTCTCCCCATCCCCATTTGGGCATTTGCGCATTGGGGTCGGCAGTGATCCCCGGCTGGGAATTGACCATGGCCAGTCGGGATCCCCACTCCAGGTATCCGACCAAGGCCGAGCGAAATTCGGGGTCGTCCGGCGCGCCGATCTCGTCCGCGGTCTCGAGCAGCAATTCCATCCAACGGCGCCGTTGCACATGGGTCAGGCTCCGGTTCAGGTGGTGCGTCACCATGGCGAAATGACCCCCGTGTCGCTCGGAGTAGGTGGCTGGCCCTCCCAGCACCTCCGCCAGGAACACGGCGACGTGGCGGGGGTGGTCGGCGGACATTCCGGCGAAGATGGGCCCCACGAGGGGGTCGTCGGCCACATGCTCGTAGAAGCGCTTCGTGAGCCGCTCGAGGACCGGCATCCCGCCGATCCATTCATACAGTGTCGGTACATCGGCCTCATCCATGGCGTTTTCCCCTTTCCGGGTTGGAGCTGGGTTGGGCAGGCTCGCTCCGTGGAAAGTACAGGGAGCCGGAGCTTACACCCATGAGCCACCGGATCGCCCAGTCGAGTATCTTCTTCGCCGGTCGGGGAGCGTGGTGCGTCTCGGCACCTCTCGAAATGGGGGATGACAGGGCTGTGCTGCATCTGGTTCTTGGTTCCAGGATCCTCGTCTACCAATACCTCCTCTTCTTCGTGTTCTATTCCGTCGTGGGCTGGGTCCTGGAAGTGGCCTACCGCTCCTTCAAGCAGCGGCGGTTCGTCAACGCCGGATTCCTGCGCGGACCGTTCCTGCCCATCTACGGGACCGGGGCGATCTGCGTGCTCCTCACGGCTCCGTTCCTGCGCCGCCATGGCGTTGTGTGGGAATTCCTGGGCTACGCCGTCGTCCTGACCACCGTGGAGTACGCGGTCGGGGCCGCCTTCGAGAAGATCTTCGGGGTTCGGATGTGGGACTACTCGGAAGACCGGTTCAACCTGAACGGAAGGGTCTGCCTCCCCTTCTCCGCCATCTGGGCGGCCCTGGCGGTCTTCTTCGAGCGCCTGGTACATCCCTCGGTGGACCACTTCGTGCGCGGGATCGGTACCGGGACCCTGGACGTGCTGGTGCCGGTCCTGGCCGCGTATTTCCTGTTGGATTTCGCTTTTTCCCTGAACCTGCTGGGGGCCTTCGTCGGGCGGCTTTCCCGGATCCACCTGCGCCGCGCGAGCCTGAGCCTTCCCGAGCGGGGACGCTTGGCGGAATCGTTCGGACGGCTTTTGTCCGCTTTTCCCGACCTTCGCAAGTACATGGACGCCGTGGCGGGTCTGCGCACCCGTCTGGACGACCGGCGGTCGGATCTGCAGGTCCGGTTCCTGCGCTTCGTGGAATCGCGAAGCCCCCGGGAAGAGGAGTTCCGACGGTTCGTGCGCGACATCGCGACCAATCCGGAATTCCTTCGTACCAAGGATTTCCGCCACCACGACAACTCCATCTTCCGACACTCGCTGCGCGTGTCCTACCTGTCCTACAGCATCGGACGCTTCCTGAACCTGGATGCCCGCGCCATGGCGCGCGGAGGGCTCCTCCACGATTTCTTCCTGTACGACTGGCGCGACCACCATGTCCCCGAACTGGCCAAGGAGAAGTTCCACGGGTTCGAGCACCCCGCCATCGCGGTGCGCAACGCCGAGCGGCATTTTCTGCTCACTCCGCTGGAGCGGAACATCATCGCGCGCCACATGTGGCCCTTGACCCCGACGCCTCCCCACGGCCTGGAATCGTTCCTGGTGAGTTGCGTCGACAAGCAGGTGGCCATGAGCGAATTCCGCTCGGGCCGCCGAGCCAAGCCTACTTTCGCATCTCCCGCGGCACGAAGTCCCGGATGAGCTTTCCCGTGTAGATCTGGCGCGGACGGTTGATCTTCAGGCGGGATCCGTCGTGGATCTCCTTGTAGTTCGCGATCCACCCCGGCATGCGTCCGATGGCGAACATGACCGTGAACATGTTCAGCGGGATCCCGATGGCGCGCAGGATGATGCCCGAATAGAAGTCCACGTTGGGATAGAGCTTGCGCTCCACGAAGTACGGGTCCTTCAGGGCCACTTCCTCCAGGTGCCGCGCGATGTCCAGCAACGGATCGTCGATGCGCAGCTTCCCCAGGATCTTGTCGGCGGCCTTCTGCAGGATGCGCGAACGCGGATCGAAGTTCCGGTAGACGCGGTGCCCGAATCCCATGAGCTTGAGGCCGGAATTCTTGTCCTTCACCTTCTCCATGTAGGTGGCGGGCGAGACCTTCGAGTCCCTGATCTCCTCGAGCATCTCGATCACGGCCACGTTGGCGCCGCCGTGCAGCGGGCCCCAGAGCGCCGAAACCCCCGCCGAGACTGAGGCGTACATGTTGGCGCCGGAGCTCGCCACCATGCGCACCGTGGAGGTGGAGCAGTTCTGCTCGTGGTCGGCGTGGAGGATCAGGAATTGGTTCAAAGCGCGCGCCACGTCCGGATCCGGAGTGATCCGTCCGTTGGGCACGGAAAACATCATGTGCAGGAAGTTCTCCGCGTACTTGAACTCCGGACGCGGATACATCATGGGCTGGCCGACGCCCATCTTGTAGGTGGCCGCCGCGATGGATCGCACCTGGGACAGCAGCCGGGCGGCGTTCTCCTCCATGTTGGTCTCAGTGTCGTCGCTCAGCACTTCGGGGGAGAAGCACCCGATGGCATTGATCATGGCGGAGAGGATCGCCATGGGCGGGGCCTTGGTGGGAAATCCCTGGAAGTGGCTGCGCATGCTCTCGTGGATCATGGCGTGCTTGGTCAAGAGGTCCGAGAAGCGCTGGCGCTGGGGCTCGGTGGGAAGCTCTCCGTAGATCACGAGCCAAGCCGTCTCCACGAAGGTGGAGTGTTCGGCCAACTGTTCGATGGGGTATCCCCGGTAGCGCAGGATCCCCGCGTCGCCGTCGATGTAGGTGACGGCCGACTTGCAGGAGCCGGTGTTGCCGTAGCCCTCGTCCAGGGTGATCAGGCCGGTCTTGGAGCGCAGCTCCGAGATGTCGACCCCGAGCTCCTTTTCGGTCCCCTCGACGACGGGGAACTCCCAAGCCTCGCCGTTGTATTCCAGACGTGCGGTGGACATGTCGGCATTCTCCTGTGTGGCGCGCTTCCTTCCGGAAACTAGCAACGTGCGGAGGGGAATGGAGGGAGGCGACACGGACCGTGCGAACAGGTGCTCAGACGGTGCGGGAATACCGCCCTTCCCCCTTGCCCATCAGGGGGTCGAAGAGGAAGGCGATGTTGCGCACGGCCAGATGCCCGCGGGCGGTGGTGCGCAGCACGCGGCCATCGAAGGAGCACAACCCGTCGGAGAGTGGCGCCTCCAATCCCGCGATGCCGTCTGCCAGGATCTGCCGCGTGGCTTCCGGGTCGAAGCCTTCGGATTCTCCCACGCGATCCAGGTCCAGGAGCCCCCGGCACATGATGGAATTGACCACCTCCCGGTGGAAGCGCTCCTCGCGGTCCAGGACGTAGGCTCTTTCCACCGGAAGCCGACCTTGCGCCACCGCCGACGAGTACTGGGAGCTTTCCTTGATGTTCTGCACGTACCCTTCGTGGAGCTGGGAGATGGCCGAAGCCCCGAATCCCACCACCTGCCCCGTGGTGCGCCGGGAGCAATAGCCTTGGAAGTTCCGGTGCAGGCTTCCTTGCTCCTGGGCCAGCGCCAGTTCGTCTTCCGGCTTGGAGTAGTGGTCCATCCCGATGGGCCGGTACCCCGCGTCCTGGAAGCCCGCGTAGGTGCGCACGGCCATCTGGATCTTGGCTTCCGCATCCGGCAAGCCACGGGACTCCAGGCTCTTCTGGTGGCCCTTGGCCCAGGGGACATGGGCGTAGCTGAAGGTGGCCACGCGGTCGGGTGACGCCTGCACGGTCCTTTCCACGGTGAGCTCGAAGCTCTCCGGGGTCTGGTGGGGCAGGCCGTAGATCAGGTCCAGGTTGACCCCGGTGAATCCCAAGCGATGGGATTCGGCCACCAGGTCCGCCGGGGAGATGCGCGGAAATCCGCGGTTCACGGAAGCCAGGACGTCCCTGTCGAAGTCCTGGAGCCCGAAGGAGATGCGGTTGAATCCGGCCTCGCGCAGGCTGGCAAGCTTCTGCAGGGTGAGCAGGTTGGGATCGCACTCGATGGCGATCTCGGCGTGCGGGGCCAGGGACCGCCCGCGCAGCAGGTGTTCGATGACTCCGGCCAGTTCCTTCACAGGCGCGGCGTTGGGGGTGCCGCCCCCGAAGTGGATCTGGGTCACCGGACGGGAACTGTCTAAGAGCGGAAGGAGACGGTCCATTTCCAGGTGGAGTGCCTGGAAATAGGAGAGCACCTCGGATCCCGGCTTCCCGATCTCCGTGGTGCAGCCGCAGAACAGGCATTGCTTGGGACAGAAGGGGATGTGGACGTAGAAGGACAGGTTCCGGTCGCCGGTCCCGTTGGAGCGCTCGAACAGGGACAGGATCTCCGCCTCCGACCACCCCGTCTTGAAATGCGGTGCGGGAGGGTACGAGGTGTAGCGCGGACCGGGAACGTCGTATTTGCGCAGGAAGTCGGCGGTCAGCGAAACGGTTTCGGCCATCAACGGGAAAGATACCCGTCCCGCCTTCTCGGCACCGGGCTCGGAAGGGGGATGGTTGCTTCCAACGACAGCTTCAGCGCATCAGCGCAAGCAGCACCGCCTGGGCGAATCCAACCAGCGCGCCCAGGATCGCGCCGCTCCAGCGGGCCAGGGTGGAGCTGCGGTCCAGGACTTCGTGGAGCAGCGCCTCGAGGTCTTCCAAGGAGATGCCCTGGAGGCGAGATTGCACCAGATCCTTGATCGGGAGGTTCGACTCCAGACCCTCGCCGATGGATCGGGCCAAGCCCGGGACCATGGCGCACAACTCCCTGGACAGGATCTCCTCCGCTTTGTCCTTCATTCCCCTGGTCAGCAGCAGTCCCGCCAACGGATGGATGCCGGGAAGCCGCTCCTGCGCGAAGACCCGTGCCTGCGCGCGGGCGGCAATTCGAAAACCCTCGAGCACCGCTGGATCTCCGAACGCATGACCGATGTCTCCGCCGGAAACCAACTCCTCTTCCGCCATCTCTCCCATCCTCGCGGCGATCTCGAACTTGCGCTTGGGCAGGACGCCTTGGAAACGGAGCTTCCCGATGCCCCAGGGACGCCTGGGGTGGAAGAGCATCTTGAGCGCGAGCCAATTGGTTCCCCAGCCGATGAAGGCGCCAGCGAGCGTGGGGAGAATCCATTGGAGCATGGAGGGAAGATAGGAGCAGGCCGTCTCTCCGACGTCCGCACCGCGACTGCCGAGGTGCTGCTCAATCCTCGAACAGCTTGGAAAGTCCGACTCCGTTCACCACTTGCCCACCGTTCTTCAACGGGTGGGGCCGCGACGCCGTCAGGAACCAGGCACGATGAACCTCTTCTTTTTCGTGTTCGCGAACGAAGGTCTTGATGCCCCGATCATCACCGTCCTTGAATGTTTCCCTGGCTTTGCATTCCATCGCCACCAAGCCTCGAGGGGATTCCACCACGAAATCCACTTCCTGACCGTCGACCGTCCTCCACCAATGGATTGGGGGCGTCACATAGCCTCGGTTGCAAAACCAGCCCCGGATCTGCGTGAAGGCCCATGTTTCCCAGATGGCACCCCAATGGGGCGATGTGCGCATCCCCGTCGGGGAGGAGATCCCCAGGAGGTGGCAAAGCAAACCCGTATCGGCGAGGTAGGCTTTGGGGGTGCGGATGATCCGCTTGGTCTCGTTTCGGTGCCAGGGTTCGACGGCACAGACGAGCCCGGAGGTTTCCAGGACGGAGAACCAAGCCTTGGCGGTATTCGGGGAGAGCCCGACATCCCGCGCGAGCTCGGCGAAGTTCAGCATCTGGCCGCTGCGCAATGCCAGCACCCGGAGAAAGCGGGCGAAGTCGCGCAGGTTGTGGACGGCGAGAAGGTTGCGCACGTCGCGTTCCAGGTACGTCGCGACATAGCTCGGAAACCACAGGTGCGGCGCGTGTCCTTCACCGCCGTGGAGAGCGGGGAACCCGCCGCGCCACACCAGATCCAACAGGTCCGTGCCTTTTCCCGCATTCTCGAGCTCTTCACGCGTGAAGCCGCCCAGCTCGAGCAGGCCCACCCTTCCGGCCAGGGATTCGGAGACGCCTTGCATCAGGCTGAACTTCTGGCTTCCCGTGAGGTAAAGACGGCCCGGTCGGCGGTCTTGATCGATCCAGCGCTTGATGTGCCGGAAGAGTTCGGGTGCGTACTGGACCTCGTCGAGGATGGTGCCGTCTCGAAGACCGTCCAGGAATTCCTCCGGTGTGGCTTCGGCAGTCTCGGCGAGGACAGGATCGTCCAATGTCAGGTAGGGGGCCTCGGGGAACATGCTCGTGAGCAGCGTCGTCTTGCCGACCTGGCGCGCACCGGTCACCAGAAGGACCGGATGCATCCCGGCCAGCTCCTTCAATTGGGCCGAAGCAAATCTATCGATTATCATTACGTATAATATGCAAATTGATTGATGATAATCAGTGCTTTTGATGCACCTTTGGGAAGTCCTCTTACAGTCCAATTCGGGATCAGTCCGGTTGGCTGTGGAAAAACCAATTTCTAATAAAACAATGTTATGTTATGTTGTGATCATCGAAAGGTGATCCCGACATGGGCGACGATCCAAACCTGATCTCCAAGAAGGAACTGCTGGACCAGACCGGCATCTCCTACGGGCAACTCTACCGCTGGAAGCGCAAGGGACTGATCCCGGAAGCCTGGTTCCAGAAGAAATCAGCGTTCACAGGACAAGAGACCTTCTTCCCGCGCACCGAAACGCTCGCGCGGGTAGAGAAGATCAAGGGCATGAAGGACGACCTCGCCCTGGACGATCTCGCCGACCTCCTGGCCCCGGCCCCGGTAGGACTCCAGGTGGGGATCGACGAGCTTCAATCGAGGAACATTGTTTCGAAGGAAACATTGGGTCTCCTTTTCGAGACCCAACCTCTCACGGATCCGCTCTCCTTCCAGGCCGCTCTCCACGGTTGGTTCGTGGAGGGGCTTCTGCGCAACGGGGAAATCGGCCTCGAAGAGGGTCGGCTCATCCTCTCCACCCTGGCAGCCCACCACGGGGCGCTGCAGGACCAGCGGGGACAATTTCTGTTCCTGCGCAAGCGCGGCGTGGGATTCTGCCTGGTCCTCTCGGGAACCGGTACGGTCCTTCCCGATCCCGAAGCGCGGATCGTCGCGCAGCGGGACTTCCTCACCCTCGTCGGCGAATTTCGAGTCATTCTTTCCGGAGACAAGCCATGATTCATGCCACCACCGAACAAGATGCCAATGTCATGGGCGGATCGAATCTGCCGGGAGGTCGTTACCGGCGGATCAACGTCATGGGCGACCTTCGGATGGAGGGGGACGTCCGGTGCTTGGTCATGAACTGCATGGGCGACGCCACCGTGGTCGGTTCCTTCCAGGGCCGGAAGACGAACGTGATGGGCGACATGGAGTTTCGCGGGCCGGTCGACGCGGGGACCCTCAACGTGATGGGCGAGGCGAAGTGCCTGGCGGGCCTGCGCGCGCGGGTGGCCAACTGCATGGGGGAGATCGAGGTGGTGGGGACCTTGAACGCCGACCGGCTAAACTTGTTCGGGGAACTGCGGGTGACGGGAGACTGCAACGTCGACCGCTTCGAGTCGCGCGGCGGATTCCGCATCGATGGACTGCTCTCCGGCGACCAGCTCCGGATCGTGCCTTGGCACGAATGCCGTGCCGCGGAGGTCGGGGGGAGTCGGATCGAGGTGCGCCGCCGCAGGGGATTCCTCGGTCTCTTGCTCGTCTGGGATACCCTGATGTCCGCGATCGGACTGGGTCGCAACCGAGGGCGACTGGAAGTCGAATCCGTGGAGGGAGACGATGTCTTCCTGGAAAACACCACCGCCCAGGTGGTGCGCGGCAAGCGGGTGCGCATCGGGACCGGCTGCAGGATCGGACGCGTGGAGCACGGCGGCGATTTCGCATGCCACCCGAACGCCGAGATCGGAGAGGTCGCGAGCATCTGAAATCCGGGGCGACCGGTGGAGTCACCCACCCACCGCATTTATCAATGCAAAACAGATGTTAAACATATATATTACATGATATGTTCGAGCGTCTGGAATTCTCCTCCCGGTTGCGGGGACTGCTTGCGGAGTCGCCTGCGGTGGCGATCCTGGGGCCGCGCCAATGCGGGAAGACGACCTTGGCGCAGGGATTGGATTCCCCCTATGCCCTGTATCTGGACCTGGAGGCGCCCTCCGACCTCGCTCGATTGTCCGATGCCGAACTTTTCCTGGAGTCCTGCCGCGAACGCTTGGTGATCCTCGACGAGATCCAGCGACGTCCCGACCTGTTCGCCCTGCTGCGCTCCCTGATCGACCGCGACCGCCGACCGGGGCGATTCCTGCTCCTGGGCTCGGCATCGCCCGATCTGGTGCGCGGGGTTTCGGAAAGCCTGGCCGGACGCGTCCGATTCCTGGAACTCACGCCGTTGCGTCTGGACGAGACGGGTCCCCTGGATTGGAGGCGCTCCTTCCTTCGTGGAGGATTCCCTCCCTCGCTTCTCGCCGGCAGCGAGGACTCGAGCCTGGGATGGAGGACGGATTTCGTCCAGACCTTGCTGGAGCGCGACTTCCCGCAGCTCGGGTTCCGCCTCCAGGCGCCCCGGCTGCGCCGGTTCTGGACCATGCTCGCCCACGCCCAGGGGAGCCTTTGGAACGCGAGTTCCTTCGCGCGGGGATTGGACATCGCGCCGGCCAACCTGGAACATTGGCTGGACGTGCTCGAGGGAACCTACATGGTCCGCCGTCTGCTCCCGTACCTGCCCAACGTGCGCAAGCGCCTGATCAAGAGCCCCAAGGTGTACGTGCGCGACAGCGGCGTGGCGCACGGCCTCCTGGGAATCCGGTCCTGGGAGGACCTCCAGGCCCACCCGGTCGTCGGCCACTCCTGGGAGGGATTCGCGCTGGAGGAGGTGATGGCCCGCGGACGGACCGGAGCCCAGGCCTTCTTCCATCGCACCTCCAACGGTGCCGAAGTGGATCTGGTGGTCGAGCCCGTGCCGGGTGCGCCCGTGGGGATCGAGATCAAGTACAGCCTCTCCCCGAAGCCGTCGCGCGGATTCTGGGAGGGGCTGGAAGATCTGTCGGCGAGCCGGGGATTCGTTCTGCATCCGGGATCGGAGTCCTGGCCCTTGCGCCAGAACGCATGGGCGTTGGGCATCGCCGACTGGCACCGGGTCTGGAGCACCGAGGGGCTTGCCGTCCGACCCTTGGAGGCGGGAGAAGCGCCGCGGCGGTTGGAAATGCCGCGTCCCCCGCGCCGCCGGTGACGACGATGAATTCTCCCAACAGGCGGTGAAGCGCCCCCTCCGATCATCAGATCGACGCGCGCAGCCCCACGGAGACCGACGGGGACGACTGGACCAGTTGCAGTCCGCGCGCCCACTGGTAGACGGGAATGTCGACGAACCCGAACAGCTCCAGCGTCCCGCGGATCACCGGCGCGGAAACGCCCGGACCGATGTCGAGCCGGAAGGAGCCGCTGTTGTCGGCATCGGCCAGCGCGCCGTTTTCCCGTCCTTCCCAGCGGGAGTCGACCTGGAGCTGGGGCACCAGCCAGGAAAGCGCCTTCCAACGAAGTCCCAGGTTCCCGTTGATCGCCGTGCCGGGCTTGAAATCCGACTTGTGGATGACCGGAATCTGGACCGAGGCCTGCGCGAAATGGGAGATCGCCCCCCGGACCCACGGATGGGATTCGTAGACACCCGCCAACAGGTCGGTGGAACCCGTGCCCGGCTGGAGTCCCGCGTCCAGGGGAGTGCCCGCTTCCGGGCCGCTGTTGAAGCTCACGCCGGTCTCGCCAGTGGGAAGCTTCACCCCCAATTGGAATCCCAGTTCGTGGTTGGGGAGGAGGCCCTGCCAGCGTCCCTGCAGTCGCACATCGCCGATGGCGTCGCTGTGTGACCCGGAAAGAGCGGAATCTCCCGGTGCCTGGGTGGAATGGGCGCGATCGCTCCAAGGCAGGCTCAGGGACACGCCCCAATCGGGATCCGGCACCCAGTCGAGCCCCAAGGTGACGGTGTTCGTGGTCGTGCGCCGCTGGTATTCGGTGGAGGTGTCGAAGGAGGTGGGACCGGTGTATTTGCCTGTTCCGGACCATAGCTGGTCCTGGACGATTCCGTCCCAGCGCAGGTCGGCGCTCCAACCGGAGCGGACCGAGTAGCCCTGGCTCGCCCAGTCGGTGTTGAGGAAGCAGCCGCAACTCGAGCAGGCGCGTGCTGAATCGAATGGCGAGACCAGGGAGAGTTGAACCAGAACCACAGCCATTGTGGCGGAACTTGCCAGTTGTCCCATTGCTTCGCGAAACTAGAATTCGAGTTGGAATCATTCTCGGAGGCACCACCCATGACCCTCGATCCTCTCGCCGCTTCCCGGCAGCCGCGCCCCGTCCGCGACGCCTGGGATCCGGCAAACGCCAAACAGGATTTGGCCATCATCGCCGCGCTGCCCGGGCGCGTGTCGCGCCTCCTGGAGGGCGTCGGAACCCAAAGCCTGGGAGCCAGGTACCGGGAAGGCGGGTGGACCGTGGCGGAAATCGTCCACCACCTGGTGGACAGCCACCTGCACAGCTACCTGCGCTGCAAGTACGCCCTGTGCGAAAACCACCCATCCATCGTTCCCTACGACGAGAACACTTGGGTCGCCACCCCGGAGTGCTCCGCCGACGGCGTTCCCGAGGCCCTGGACTTCCTGGCGAGCCTTCACGCGCGCTGGATCCGCATGATGTCCGGGCTGGACGAAACCGGCTGGCACCGCACCTTCCACCACCCCGAGCGGAACCGGGACTTCACCCTGTTCCAGCAGGCCGGGCTCTACGGCTGGCACGGCGAACACCACCTGGCCCAGGCGGCCATGGCCCTGGGGAGACCGATGCCTGCGTGACTTTTGCCCGCTCTCGAGTTCGCGTTTGCCCCACGGACTCAAGGCGTCGTAATTCACTAATTATTTCACATTTAGGTGAGTATATTCACCTATAATGAGTCAAAATGGTGTTTTTCGGGAACTTGCTGCGTGCATTCAGGAGCATCTCTTCCAGGGGAAGGTGATCGTCCTATATGGTGCCCGCCAAGTGGGGAAGACGACTCTTGCTCGGGAACTTTTGGCAAAATACCCCGAAGATTCCCTCTATCTGACGTGCGACGAACCCGATGTCCGCGAGGCATTCGCCAACAAGTCCCTCGCGCAGATCCGCCGATTCTTGGGTCCCATCCGATTCCTGGTCCTGGACGAGGCGCAGAGGGTGGACGGAATCGGCATCTCCCTGAAACTCGTCGCAGACGGTTGGCCCGAACTCCAGGTCCTGGCGACGGGATCGTCGTCCTTCGAACTGGGCTCGAGGCTTCGCGAACCGCTGACGGGGCGCAAGTTCGAGTTCTGGCTGCCGCCGCTCACGATGAGGGAGCTGGCAAGAAGCAACGGCGTGGTGGAAACACGGCGCCTGCTGGAACACCGGATCCTCTACGGCATGTATCCGGAAGTCACGACCCTGGGCGGTGCCCAGGGAAGGGAACGCCTGGTGGAACTCGCGCAGAGCTACCTGCACGCCGATCTCCTGACCTTCCGCAACATCCGAAATCCGACGATGCTGGAAAAGCTGATCCAGGCCTTGGCGCTCCAGATCGGACAGGAAGTGTCTACCACGGAACTGGGAGGCCTGGTGGGCATCGACAAGAACACGGTGGCCGACTACCTGCGGATCCTGCAGCAGGCATTCGTGGTGTTCGTGCTGCCGCCGTTTTCGCGCAACCGGCGCAACGAACTGAAGAAATTGAGCAAGGTCTACTTCTGGGACACGGGGATGCGCAACGCGGTGCTGGGGGGGTTCCAAGCCCTGGAACTGCGCACGGACAAAGGGGCGTTGTGGGAGAACTTCCTCCTGTCCGAACGCCTGAAGAACCACGCGAACGGCCAGCGCGACGTGCGATCCCATTTCTGGCGGACCACAAGCCAGCAGGAGATCGATTTCCTCGAGGAGGAAAACGGCGTGCTGCGCGCGTTCGAGATCAAGTCGTCGCCGGTGCGGTGGAAACCACCTCCGTCCTTCCTGGAATCCTATCCGGGAACGCCCTGCCTGCAGGTGAACCGCGACAATTGGGAGGATTTTCTGCTGGAACCGGAGCCGTCCGCAGCGAAGGGATCGGAGGCGACTCCTACCCCAGCGTCCCCAGGATCACCGACCCCGCCTTGAACAGGGCCCGTGCCGTGGCATTCTCGGTCTGGCCGAGAGGGGTCCAGGACGGGCAGGTGCGCCGGTGAGGGGTTTTCGAGCCATCCCGCATCTTGACCCGATGGGGGGGAGAGTGTAAATTTCGGCCCTTCCTATTTTCAGAAGGTCCATCATGAGCACCCTCACGCTACCGGAGAAGGACGTCCCGCGCAAATGGCTGGTCGTCGACGCCAAGGGCGTCGTCCTGGGTCGGCTCGCTTCACGCGTCGCCCATGTCCTCAAGGGCAAGCACAAGCCCTCCTACGATCCGGCGCACGACCACGGCGACCATGTCATCGTATTGAACGCCAACCTGGCCAAGCTGACCGGCGACAAGGTCACCACCAAGACCTACTTCCGCCACTCCACCTACATGGGCGGCGGCAAGGAAATCACCTACCAGCACCTGCTGGCCAAGGACCCGGAAAAGCCCATCCGCAAGGCGGTCTGGGGCATGCTGCCCAAGAACACGCTGGGGCGCCGCATGCTTTTGAAGCTGCACGTCTACGGCGGGGACACCCATCCCCACGCCGCCCAGAAGCCCGAACCCATCGACATCACCAAGGTCTGATCATGACGAACACCACCATCCGCAGCACCGGTCGCCGCAAGGAAAGCATCGCCCGCGTCCAGTTGGTTCCCGGCACCGGCAAGCGCACCGTCAACGGTCGCGCCTTCGCCGAATACTTCCCGACCCCCACACTCCTCATGCTCATCGACCAGCCCCTGGTGCTGCTCGAGCAGGCCGAGAAGTGGGACGTGGTCGCCTCCGCCAAGGGCGGTGGCCTTTCCGGCCAGGCCGGCGCCATCCGGCTGGGCATCTCGCGCCAGTTGGACAAGTTCGACCCGGTCGCCAACCACTCTCCGTTGCGCAAGAACGGCTGCCTGACCCGCGATCCTCGCGCGGTCGAGCGGAAGAAGTACGGTCGCCGCGGCGCCCGCGCCCGCTTCCAGTTCTCGAAGCGCTAGAAACTCCACAAGCACGGTCCTGGAGGGTTCGGGGGGTGGTCCGCAAGGATCTCCCGGACCCCGCGAAGGGACCGGAAGACACCAACCCAACCCAGACAGGAAACATCATGGCTCAGATCCCTTCCCTCCAGGAAATGCTCGAGGCGGGCGTTCATTTCGGTCACCAGACGCGTCGCTGGAACCCCCGCATGAAGCCCTACATCCTCACCTCCCGCAACGGCATCTACGTCATCAACCTGGAGAAGACGCTGGACGCCCTCCAGCGCGCGGTGGAAAAGATCCTGCGCGTGCGCGCCACGGGCGCCTCGGTGCTGTTCGTGGGCACCAAGATCACCATCCAGGGTGCCGTCCGCGAAGAAGCCACCCGCGCCGGACAGCCTTTCGTGACCACGCGTTGGCTGGGCGGGATGCTCACCAACTACCAGACCATCCGCAAGTCCATCAAGCACTTGGAAGACATCGAGCGGATGGAAAACGACGGCGTCCTGACCGATCTGACCAAGAAGGAAGCTTCCGAACTCATGGAGGAGAAAGGGCGCCTCCAGGATGTCTTCGGGGGCATCCGCAACCTGCGCACTTTGCCTGGCCTGGTCTTCATCGCCGACGCCAAGACCGAACAGATCGCCATCGCCGAGGCCAAGCGCCTGAACATCCCCACCGTGGCCATCGTGGACACCAACACCGACCCCACCTTGGTGGACTACCCCATTCCCGCCAACGACGACGCCATCAAGTCGGTGCGGCTGATCGCCTCCACCATCGCCAACGCAGTGATCTCCGGCGGGCAGGCTCCGACCGTCGTTGCCGCTCCCGTTGCCGCCGCTCCTGCGGTCGCCCTCGCGGAGGTGGTGGCTTGAGCGTCATCACCGCTTCCGCCGTCAAGGAACTGCGCGACAAGACCGGCGTGTCCATGATGGCCTGCAAGAAGGCGCTCGAGGAAGTCGGAGGAGACCTGACCACCGCCATCGAGCTTCTGCGCAAGCGGGGCGAGATGGTGGCCCAGAAGCGATCCTCCCACGCCGCCACCGAAGGCCGCATCCTGGCCGGTCGCCAAGGCGATTTCGTCGGACTCGTGGAAGTGTCCGCGGAAACCGATTTCACCGCCCGCAACGCCGACTTCGAAGCCTTCGCCAAGGGCGTGCTCAGCACGGTCCTCACCGCCCATCCCGCGGACATGGACACCCTCAACTCCTCGACCTCCAAATATCTCCACGGCGCGACGGTGGCCCAGGCCACGACGGACATCGTGGGCAAGATCGGCGAGAACATCTCGGTGCGCCGGTTCAAGCTGATCCCCACCGAGGACGGGACCACCGTCGAGAGCTACATCCACGGGCCCGGAAAGATCGCGGTCGCCGTGACCCTGCGCCACAGCGGGGCTCCCGGTTCCGAGAAGATCTCGACCCTGGCCAAGGACCTCACCCTCCAGATCGCCGCCGCCGCTCCCATCGCACTGGATTCAACCGACATCTCCGAGCAGGTGCTGGCGAAGGAACGCGAGATCGCCAAGGAGCAGGCCGTCAACGAGGGGATCCCCGAAGCCAAGCACCCCTTCGTGATCGAAGGCCGCGTGAAGAAGTTCCTGAAGGAAGCCGCCCTGGTGCAGCAGGAATACGTCAAGGACAGCAAGCTCACGGTCTCCAAGGTCGTGGAGCAGGTGGCCAAGGATGCCGGCGTGCCCGGACTCAAGATCGAGTCGTTCGTGCGCTGGCAGCTCGGCGAGGGCGCGTGAGTCCCGCTGCGACCTCCCGCTACGGGCGCATCCTGCTGAAGCTCTCCGGTGAAGCCTTGGCCGCTGGCCAGGGGTCCGGAATCGACGCCCAGCTGGTGCAACGCGTGGCCCACGAGGTCGCACAGATCCACGGACTGGGGGTCCAGGTGGGGATCGTCGTCGGAGGCGGCAACATCATCCGGGGCGGCACCGCATCGGGCCAGGGCATCGACCGGGTGGCGGGCGACCACATGGGGATGCTCGCCACCGTCATCAATTGCCTGGCGTTGCAGGACGCGTTGGAGAAGGCCGGACTGCAGACCCGCGTCACAACCGCCATCCGCATGGACTCCATCGCCGAGCCCTTCATCCGCCGCCGCGCGATCCGGCACTTGGAGAAGGGTCGCGTGGTGCTGTTCGCGGCCGGAACGGGCAACCCCTACTTCACCACCGATTCGGCGGCGGCACTCCGAGCCATCGAGATCCACGCGGATGTGCTCTTGAAGGCCACCAAGGTGGACGGCATCTACGACGCCGACCCCAACAAGGTTCCCACCGCCAAGCGCTACGAGGCGGTCTCCTACCGCGAAGTGCTGGACCGCGAGCTCAAGGTCATGGACACGGCGGCCTTCGCCCTGTGCAGGGAAAACTCCATGCCCATCCTGGTGTTCGATCTCTTCGCCGAAGGCAACCTCCTCAAGGCCGTCGACGGCGAGAAGATCGGGACGATCGTCAATTCCAAGGGAGAGTGACATGTCCGCTTCGGCCGAAGAACGCATGAAGAAGGCCATCGAAAACCTCTCGCGCGAGTTCGCGAGGGTGCGCACCGGCCAGGCGAATCCCGCCATGCTGGACTCGGTGCACGTGGACTACTACGGCACGGCCACTCCCATCAGCCAGGTGGCGGCCATCTCCGTCCCCGACTCCCGGACCCTGGGGATCTCCCCCTGGGAGAAGGCCATGATCCCCGCCGTGGACAAGGCCATCCGAGCTTCCGGACTGGGCTTGAACCCCATGACGGAAGGGAGCATGATCCGCATGGTGCTGCCGCCCCTCACCGAGGAGCGCCGCAAGGACCTCGCCAAGATCTGCAAGAGCCTCGCGGAGGACGCCCGCGTGGCGGTGCGGAACATCCGCCGCGACGAGAACGATTCTCTGAAGCGCAAGGCCAAGGAAGAGAGCCTCTCGCAGGACCAGGAGAAGAAGGTCCTGGAGACCGTGCAGAAACTGACCGACAAGTACATCGCCGAGGTCGACAAGGTGTTCGCGGCCAAGGAGAAGGAAATCCTCACCGTTTGAGGGGAGGGATCGTGTCCCAGGCTCCCCGGCACATCGCGATCATCATGGACGGAAACGGTCGTTGGGCCAAGTCCCGGGGCTGGGACCGCACGGCAGGCCACCGGGCGGGCACGGACGCCACCCGAAAGATCGTGCGCGCCTGCGGCGAGCGCGGAGTCGAACACCTGACTCTGTACACCTTCTCCAGCGAGAACTGGCAGCGCCCCCCCCTGGAGGTTCGCGCCCTCATGTCCCTCCTGGTGGAGATGGTGGAACGCGAAGTGGAGGATCTCCACGGAAACAACGTCCGCCTGCGGACCATCGGGGACCTTTCCCGGCTTCCCGCCAGGACCCGCGAGGCGCTGGAGGAGGGAATGGTCAAGACTTCCGGCAACACGGGTCTGCAACTGCACCTCGCCCTCTCCTACGGGGGGCGCGCCGAGTTGGTCGAGGGGGTCCGCAAGCTCGCCCGCGCCGCCCAGTCGGGAAGGATCTCCGCGGAGGAGATCGACGATGACGTTTTCCGGCAGACCCTGTTCGCGCCGGACGTTCCGGATCCGGACCTCATGATCCGCACGGGGGGGGATCGCCGCATCTCCAACTTCCTGCTCTGGCAGCTCGCGTATTCCGAGCTCTGGTTCACCGACGTGCTCTGGCCCGACTTCGGGCCCGAACAGCTGGACAAGGCCATCGGGGACTTCCAGAGCCGGCAGCGGCGGTTCGGGAAGGTCGTGGAAGACGCATGAAACTCTCCAACAACCTCCAGCGCATCCTGTTCGGGTTGGTGGCCGGCCCGGTCGTGCTCTGGCTCCTCTGGATGGGCGGCTGGTACCGCGCGGGGTTGTTCACGTTCTTGCTGGGCGGCGGATACTGGGAGTACCTGCGCATCCTGCGCGGTCCCCATCCCCTGGCGGGACGCGATCCGGAGACCGTCCTGCCCACCTTGGCCGCGGCCTTGGCGTGGATCTCCGCCAGCGGGCCGTTTTCCAGGTTCAACGGTTCCCGAGATCTCGCCATCGTGCTTTCCGTGGTCTGGATCCTGCTTCACGGGTTTCGCCGGTTGCCCAGGGAACAGGTCTTTCCCTGGGTTTCCAAGGCGATCATCGGGCTCTTGTACTTCGGGGTTTGGGGCTCGAGCCTGTTCTCGCTTTGCCGGGGACAGGGTGGTGGATGGGGTACCTTGTCCGCCATTCTTTTCGCCGTCGGATCCTGCTGGATCGGCGACACCGCCGCCTATGCGGCCGGCCGTTCCATCGGTCGCCACAAGCTCTGTCCCGAGCTCAGCCCCGCCAAGACGGTGGAGGGCGCTGTGGCCGCGGTGTTGGCGACGGCGGCGTTCGGAGCCTGGATGGTTCCCACCTATCTGGGGGCGCAGCTCTGGCTTGGACTGGTCCTGGGCGGGCTGCTGGGTTTGGCCGCGATCCTCGGAGATCTCGCGGAAAGCGTTCTCAAGAGATGGGGCGGGGTGAAGGACAGTTCGCACCTGTTCCCCGGCCATGGGGGCATCCTGGACCGGACGGACAGCCTGCTGTTGGTGTCGCCGCTCCTTTCGGCCGTCCTGCAGGCCTGGCGACACTGAGAAAGCCATGATGCGCCTTCGGACCGTCTCCAAGGTGAATCTCTCCCTGCGCATCCTGGGGCTCTTGCCCGACGGGAGGCACGAACTGGCCACATGGTTCCAGGCCATCGACTACGGAGACGAACTGGAACTGGAGCGTTCCGAGCATCTGAGCTTGGAGTGCGACGACCGCGGTTTGGGCCCCCAGGAGGAAAATCTCGCCTGGAAGGCCGCGGACCTCCTGCGCCGCAGGTCCGGCACCTCGCTGGGCGCGAGGATCCGCCTCCGGAAGAAGGTGCCCTACGGTGCTGGTTTGGGTGGCGGCTCGGGCGATGCCGCCGCGATTCTGGTGGCTTGCAACCAGCTTTGGGAACTGGGCTGGGCCATCGCGGACCTGGAAGCGCTGGGGCGCGACCTCGGGGCGGATGTCCCCTTTCTGATCCGTGGAGGGGCCGCTTGGGCCACGGGAGCAGGCGACCGGCTGGAGCCGTGCCCTGGGCTGGACCACACCGTCCAGGTGCTCGTGGCCACCCCTCCGGTGGCGGTGCCCACCGGATGGGCCTATCGGACCTGGGACGAGATGCACCCCCGTCCGTTGCAGGAGCGCGCCGAGATGACTAATTTCCCCTCCCTGCACTGCCAAGGTCTCTTCCGCCCGGAGGAGCTGCGCGGTCGGTTGTCCAACGACTTCGAGGACGTGGTCTATCCGCGCTTCCCCGAGGTGGAACGGCTCCGGCGCGAGATCGCCGAGGTGGGTGCGGCGGCGGCTCTGCTCTCGGGGAGCGGGTCCAGCGTCTTCGGGCTCTTTCCGCAAGGGAAGATCCCCGCCCTCCCCAGGGACTGGGTGGAGCGGGGGGTCCGGTGGCGATGGTGCCTGCCGGCGGCGGGTCCCGTCTTCCTTTGAACTTCTGGGGCGTCGTCAAGCGGTAAGACAGCAGGTTTTGGTCCTGCCATTCGTTGGTTCGAATCCAGCCGCCCCAACTCCAGCGCCTGTCGGCTGACCCCGATGGGCGCTGTTCGATTCCCCTTGAAAAAATTCAATCCTGCGGGTTCAGTCTGAACTCGAGAACCGTGGCTCGCAGAACTGCTGCCATCCGCGCCAATGAGCCCGCGGTCTCCAGGACCTGGCTGGAGGACTGCTCGATCGCTCGGTTGTCGTTTCGCACCGTTTCCACGTCCGCGGCGATGGAACGGGCCGTGGTGGCCGCCTCCGCCACGCAGCGGGTGACCTCCTTCACTCCCTCCGAGGCCTGTCCCACGTTGCCGGAGATGTCGCGGGTCGCGATGGACTGCTCCTCCACC
>Ga0181516_10000547_pt1 | contig 33838 bp, 31 predicted proteins | sample PEATcosm2014_Bin_25_FD_121104 | JGI IMG/M metagenome (GOLD analysis project Ga0181516, IMG submission 121104) | Peatland microbial communities from MTU Mesocosm Facility, Houghton, MI, USA - PEATcosm2014_Bin01_10_metaG | ecosystem: Environmental > Terrestrial > Soil > Wetlands > Peat | place... | reverse complement strand
GTGAAGGATGTCCTCGCGCGCATCCCCGGCGCGGGCGACGTGGAAGTGTTCGGCTCCGGCGATTACGCGATGCGCGTCTGGCTCAACCCCGACAAGGTCGCCGCGCGCAATCTCACCGCCAGCGACATCGTCAGCGCCATCCGCGAGCAAAACGTGCAGGTCGCCGCCGGCGCCATCGGCCAGCAGCCCGTTTCCTCGCCGGTGAGTTTCGAATTGCAGATCAACGCCAAGGGCCGGCTGGTTTCGCCGGAGGAATTCGGGGAGATCATCGTCAAGACCGGGCCCAACGGCGAGAAGACCCTGCTCAAGGACGTCGCCCGCATCGAACTCAGCGCGGACAGCTACGCGCTGCGCTCGCTGTTGAACAACAAAACCGCCGTGGCGCTGCCCATCTTCCAGACGCCGGGCGCCAACGCGCTCCAGCTTTCCGCGGATGTCCGCCACACGATGGACCAGCTCAAGAAGAATTTTCCCGACGGCGTGGATTATTCGGTGGTCTATGACCCGACGGTTTTTGTGCGGCACTCCATCGAGGCGGTGGTGCACACGCTGGTGGAGGCAATCCTGCTCGTCGTGCTCGTGGTCATCGTTTTCCTGCAAACCTGGCGCGCGTCCATCATTCCCCTCGCGGCCGTGCCCGTTTCCCTCATCGGCACCTTCGGCGTGATGCTCGCGCTCGGCTTTTCCATCAACAACCTGTCGCTGTTCGGATTGGTGCTCGCCATCGGCATCGTGGTGGACGACGCCATCGTGGTCGTCGAAAACGTGGAACGCAACATCGCCCTCGGCCTGTCGCCGGTGGAAGCCTCGAAACGCGCCATGAGCGAGGTGACCAGCCCCATCATCGCCACGGCATTGGTCCTGTGCGCCGTGTTTGTGCCGACCGCTTTCATCAGCGGACTCACCGGCCAGTTCTACAAGCAATTCGCCATCACCATCGCCATTTCAACCGTGATTTCCGCGTTCAACTCGCTGACGCTCTCCCCGGCCTTGTGCGCGGTGCTGCTGAAAAATCATCACGAGCCGAAGGACTGGTTCGCGCGGCTCATGGAAAAATCGCTGGGCTGGTTCTTTCGCCCGTTCAACCGGATGTTCGCCTGGGCCGGTGACAAATACTCCGTCGGCGTCGGCAATGTCCTTCGGAAGAGCACCGTGGCGCTCATTATCTATGGCGGCCTGGTGCTGCTGACCGGCTGGAGCTTTAACAAGGTTCCCACCGGTTTCGTGCCGACGCAGGACAAGCAATATCTCGTGGCCTTCGCCCAGTTGCCCGATGCCTCGTCGCTCGACCGCACCGAAGCCGTCATCCGCCGCATGTCGGACATCGGCCTCAACCAGCCCGGCGTGGCGAACGCCGTCGCCTTCCCGGGGTTGAGCATCAGCGGATTCAGTGTGTCGCCGAATGAAGGCATCGTTTTCTTCACGCTCAAGCCGTTCGAGGAGCGCAACTCGGCCAAGCTCAGCGGCCCGGCCATCGCCGCCGCGCTAAACAAGCAGTTTGCATCGATTCAAGATGCCTACATCCTCGCGGTGATGCCGCCGCCCGTGCAAGGCCTCGGCACCATCGGCGGTTTCAAGCTGTATGTCGAAGACCGCGCCGATCTCGGCTACGACGCCTTGTATCAAGGCCTGCAGGGCATCATGGGCAAGAGCTATCAGACCCCGGGCTTGGACAGCGTGTTTTCCACGTTCACCGTAAATGTGCCCCAATTGGATGCGGACATCAATCGCGTGAAGGCGAAGCAACAAGGCGTGCCGCTGGAGAATCTGTTCCAGACGATGCAAGTTTATCTCGGGTCGCTCTATGTGAACGATTTCAACCGTTTTGGCCGCACTTACAAGGTGGTGGCCCAGGCGGACGCGCAGTTCCGGGAGCATCCCGAGGACATCACGCGTCTCAAAACGCGCAATGACCGCGGCGAGATGGTGCCCCTCGGCACCCTGGTGAAGGTGGTGGAAACCCACGGCCCCAACCGCGCCCTCCGTTACAATGGTTATCCCGCCGCTGAAATCAACGGCGCTCCCGCCGCCGGTTACAGTTCCGGCCAGGCGGAGGGGTTGATCGAGAAAATCGCCGGCGAAACGCTCCCCAAGGGCATGACTTTTGAATGGACCGACCTGACCTATCAACGCATCCTCGCCGGCGACTCCGCCATCTACGTTTATCCGCTCTGCATCCTGCTCGTCTTCCTCGTGCTGGCCGCGCAATACGAGAGCCTGCGCCTGCCGCTGGCCATCATTCTCATTGTGCCGATGTGCCTGCTCTTTGCCATCAGCGGCGTCTGGCTCAAGGGCGGTGACAACAATATCTTCACGCAAATCGGCTTGATCGTGCTCGTCGGCCTCGCCTGCAAAAACGCGATCCTCATCGTCGAATTTGCCCGGCACAAACAGGACGAGGAGGGTCTTCCGCCGTTTCAGGCCGCCATCGAGGCCAGCCGTCTCCGTCTCCGGCCGATTCTCATGACCTCGATTGCCTTCATCGCGGGCGTGTTTCCGCTGGTCGTCGCGCACGGCGCCGGCGCGGAGATGCGGCAGGCGATGGGCGTGGCCGTCTTCGCCGGCATGATTGGTGTCACCCTGTTCGGCCTGTTCCTGACGCCGGTCTTTTATCTCACCTTGATGAGGCGCGCCCCGCGGAAAGCGCCCGTCGTTCCTTCGGCGCCCGAACCCAAAGGTCCCGCTCTCGGCGCAGCCGGGGCCGCGGTGGGAATTCTCCTGCTGGCATCGCTGCTCTCAGCGAATTCCGCAAAGGCCGGGATGCTGACCATCGGCCCGGACTACCAGCCGCTCACGAATTCGGTTCCCGGCAATTACAAGGCCGCGGACCTCGGCCAATGGAAGGTGGGCCGCCCCTTGGACGGAGTGCCCAAGGGCAATTGGTGGGGCGTTTTTGGCGACACCAATCTGAACGACCTGGAAGCGCAGGCCCTGGGCGCAAATCAGACCCTCAAGGCCGCCGTTGCCCGGGTTGACCAGGCCCGCGCCACCGCGCGCATCGCCCGAGCCGACTTGCTGCCCAATCTGAGTTTCGATCCGAGTTTCAGCCGGCAGCGCTATTCCCCGAACGAATCGCCCAGCTTCGGCACGTTGACGGCCAACACCTATCAAACCCCGCTGGACCTCAGTTACGAAATCGACTTGTGGGGCCGCGTGCGCCGCGGATTTGAAAGCGCGCATGCCGACGCCCAAGCCTCGCTCGCGGCGTTCGGCAACATCCTGCTGACCCTTGAGTCGGACGTGGCGCAGAATTATTTCCGTCTGCGCGCGCTTGACGCCGAAATCGCCACCGTGTCCGCCACGGTGGATTTGCGCAAGGAACAGGTGCAACTGGTCCAAAGCCGCTTCAACGGCGGCATCGGCAACGACCTCGACATCGCCCGCGCCGAAACCGAGCTGGCCACCACCGAGGCCGAGGCCGCCGCGCTCGACCAGCAGCGCGCGGAACTGGAAAATGCGATTGCCATTTTGGTCGGGAGCAATCCCGCCGCGTTCCGGTTGCCCGCGACAGTGACGACCAACTGGAATCCCCAGCCGCCCGAAATCCCGGCGGGATTGCCGGCCGATTTGTTGGAACGCCGCCCGGACGTCGGCGAGGCGGAGCGCCAGCTCGCCTCCGCCAATGCGCGCATCGGCGTCGCCAAGGCCGCGTTCTTCCCCGTCCTCACGCTCACCGGTTCGGGCGGTTATCTGAGCGCCGATGCCGACACTCTTTTCAACTGGAACAGCCATGTCTGGTCGATTGGCCCCAGCCTGTCGCTGCCGATTTTTGCGGGCGGCCGCAACCGCGCCGGTTACGAGCGTTCCAAGGCGGCTTATGAGGAGGCCGTGGCGAATTACCGCCAGCAGGTGCTCGTCGCCTTCGGCGAAGTGGAGAGCAGCCTGTCCGGCATCCGGCATCTCGCGGACCAGGCGTCGGCCCAGGAACGCGCGGTCACCAACGCCCGCCGCGCCGCCGACCTCGCGACGGACCGTTATCGTTCGGGCATCGTCAGCTACATCGAGGTCGTGGACGCCGAGCGCGAGGCGCTGCAGGCCGAGCGCGACAATGACGAACTCGCCGGCCAGCGCCTTATTGCCGCCGTCCAACTCGTCAAGGCCCTGGGCGGCGGCTGGACCGACCAACAAATCCTGGCGAGCGCGCTGCCCGTCGTCGCTCAACCGGTGAAGGGAAATCCAAAATGAAGCCGCTCATCGAACTCAATGAGTCGAACTTCGAAAGCGAAGTGTTCGGCTCCAAGCAGCCCGTCCTCGTGGATTTTTGGGCCAACTGGTGCGGCCCCTGCAAAATGATGGCGCCCGTGCTCGAGGAAATTGCCGAGGAATTCGCGGGCCGGGTCAAGATTGCCCGCGTCAGCGTGGATGAAAACCCCGCGCTGGCCAAACATTACCACATCCACTCCATCCCCACCCTGCTCTACTTTGCCTACGGTCTGGTCCACGACCAAACCGTCGGCCTCGCGAGCAAACCCGAGATTCTGTCCAAGCTCGAAGAAATCACGGCATTGTGATTTTCCCCGATTCGGCGTGACGGCGCTTCGTCTGCAAGGCTTCTTCTTCCGCGGCCAGCAGCAACGCGTGCATGGCCGAGGCATCCGAAGCCTGGCGAAGCTGGCCGAGAATGCCGGTCCTTCCGATCATCAGACAAATTCGTGCCAAAACGTGAAGGCGCAGGCGGTCGTCCCGGCAGCAAATCAGGAAAAATAAATCCGTGGGCCGGCCGTCCGGCGCGCCAAAATGGATTTCCTGGCTCGTATGGCCGACTACGATGAACGACGTCTCGAACAAGTAAGGGTCGGGGACGCGCGGATGCGGCAGCGCAAAACCGCCCGGCATGCCCGTGGAACAGAGCGCTTCGCGGGCCTCCAGGCTCTCGGCCAGATCGCGGGGGTTGTTCAGACGCCCCGTTTTTTCGGCCAGCGCCACCAGTTCGCGCAAAACGGAGGACTTGGTTTTCGCCGCCAGGGCCGGGGCGATGAATCCCGGCTGGATCATTTCCGGCAGAAAGGTCTGGCGCGGGAGGATTTCCCGCGTGCCATGCGTCGATTTCCGGTGATACTCCGCCAACCGCTGGCCGGGCAGGCGCAGGAGGCGTTGCGAGGCCCAAACGTCAATTTCGTCCTTGGGAAAAACGATTCTTCGGCCCCGTTTCTCGTGCGGAATCTCGTTGTGCTTGACGCGGTGCGCGACGTCCTCCTGGTCCAGATGCAAATACTCCGCCACCGCGTCGAGGCTGAGCATTTGGTGGGTCATGGCGGTGTCTCCCCGCGCCCGTTCACACGGCGCGCACGAGCAGTTTCGGTTTGGTTCCGCTTTTCGTCTCGACGGCTTCCGGCTCTTCGGAAGTGTCCAGGGGGCTTTTCCCGGCCTCCGGCGGCAGCACGAGGTAGCGTCCGCAATTCTCGCACGTCTGAATGTCCTCCTCGTGCATCAGGGTGAGAATGGCCCCGAGGGGAATCCGCATATGGCAGCCCGTGCAGACCTGGTGGCGCACGACGGCGACTCCCTTTTTGCCCCGCGCGGTCAGGCGGTCGTAGTGGTCCAGGATGGGCTGCGGGATTTTTTTGCGCAACGCGAGGATCCCCGTCTGCACATTGCGGTCGCTGGCGTCGTCGAACTCAAGCTCTTGGAGCTTGAGGAGGTTCGCGGAAAGTTGTTTCATGGGAATCATACCAACCATAGTCGCGGGTCCGGCATTCGGCAAAGCAATTCGCATTTTTAAAAAGGGAACCGACGCCGGGGTTCCTCCTCCCATTCGGCGTCGATTCCCGGTTTCATTTATTCCTGTGTGTGGTTCGATCAAATCAGTGCTGCTTGCGCATCTGGCGCCGGGAAGCCTTGCTGCCGGGCTGCGGCAACGGCTGGCCTGCGGGTTGAGGTTGTGGTTGGGCCGGCTTTTGGGCATCGAGCCGCGGCGCGGCATTGCAAGCAGTGGCGGCAGGGGCGCACGCCGGTGTCGGGGACGGAACATTTGCGGTTTCGCTCATATAATTTTGGATTTGTTGATTGTCTGCAGACGAACGCAGTCAACATGGCCAGTTGCAGGAGACATGCCATCCAATCTTGAGGACGGAATGAAATGGAAGACGCTGCATTGCAACCGCATGTGAAGGGCGTCCCCAATGGGCCGCGGCTGCAATTGTTCGCAACTTGGGATATCTCGAAGCGAAACTACGATATTTCGTTTCCGACCGCCAATTTCTGCCGGCGAACGAACAATTCCCGTGAAGGATTGTGCAAGGGGTGGTGAGCCCCGCCCGGCCGGGGCGCGATATTGGTTGTTGCAGGGGCGCAATGGGGCGAAGCCGGACGCAACCCGATGTCCAAACGCGAGTTTCGTCGTGAATCCGCCCGCCTTTGAGATATGGAATTGGCCACCGATTATAAACCCGAGTTCGATTCCTTGAGGGATCTGTTGCTGGAGCTTGCTCAGGAGCGCTCGGTGGAGCACCTGCTGCGGACGGTGGTCCGCCGCCTGGCCGAGCGCCCGCATGCCCTGCTTGCCCGGCTTTGGCTGCTCGAAAAAGGCGATGTTTGCGCGACCTGCCCGATGCGCCCCCGGTGTCCCGATCAATCGCGCTGCCTGCACCTGGTTGCAAGCGCCGGGTCTTCGATTAACGAACCGGAATCCGCGCCCGGCCACGCGGATCAGGAATTGCGACGGATTCCGGTCGGCGTCGGCGCGGTTGGCCGCATTGCCGCAACCGGCGAGCCCATCATCAGCCATGACCCGGACGCGGACGTCGACGGGTTCGGAGATCGGGGATGGGCCAATGGCCGGGGAATTCGCGGATTTGACGGGCAGCCGATTATTTTCAAGAAGGAAGTGCTCGGCGTCATCGCCCAATTCAACCGTATTCCGACTCCCGACGACACCCCCGCCTGGCTGCGAATCTTCGCGGACCAGATTGCGGCCGCGATTGTCAATGCACGCGCTTTCGAAGAAATCGAACAGCTCAAGGCCCGCCTGGAACTGGAGAACACGTTTCTGCAGGAGGAAGTCCAGGAGGCGAAGGCCCTCGGCGAAATGATCGGCGAAAGCGGGGCGATAAAGCAGTTGTTGCGGCAGGTGGAGATGGTCGCGCGGACCGATGCGTCGGTGCTCATCCTCGGCGAATCCGGCACGGGCAAGGAGCTGGTCGCCCGCGAGATTCACAAGCAAAGCCGCCGCGCGGACCGGCCGTTGATCCGCGTCAATTGCGCTTCCATCCCCCGCGAACTTTACGAGAGCGAGTTCTTCGGGCACGTCAAGGGCGCCTTCACCGGCGCGCTCAAGGACCGCGCGGGCCGGTTCGAGGTGGCCCAGGGCGGGACGCTTTTTCTGGACGAAGTCGGCGAGATTCCGCCGGAGTTGCAGAGTAAATTTCTTCGCGTCCTGCAGGAGCATCAATATGAACGTGTCGGCGAGGAGAAGACCCGCACCGTGGATGTCCGCATCATCGCCGCCACGAACCGCGACCTGCCGGCGGAAGTGGAGGCCGGGCGCTTCCGGCAGGACCTTTATTACCGGCTCAATGTTTTTCCGATAAAAGTCGCCCCGCTGCGCGATCGCAAGGAGGACATCCCGCTCCTCGCGGTCCGCTTTCTGGAGAAGGCCGCCCGGCGACTCAAGCTGCCCCCCGCCCGGCTCGCGCCGGCGCACTTCGCCCAGTTCCAAAACCACGATTGGCCCGGCAACGTGCGCGAATTGCAGAACGTCATCGAACGCGCCCTGATCCTTGCCCAGAATGGAACGCTCTGGTTCGAACTTCCCGACGGCCGGAAAATCCCCGCGACGACGCCGGCCGCAGCCGGGGCCGGAACCGGTGCGTTGGAAATCCTGAGCGACCTCGAACTCCGTCAACGTGAGCGCGACAACACGCTCGCGGCCCTCAACAAGACCGGCTGGAAAATCCACGGCCCCGGCGGCACGGCGGAATTGCTCGGCCTCAAGCCCACCACTTTGATTTCCCGCATCAAGAAACTCGGGCTCACCCGGCCCCGGTAAAAACGCGCCGGGCCACGCCCCAATGCCAAACCGGCGGCACGTCCAAGCGCGTCTGACTTGCCCGGCGGGCGAACGAGATACCGCAATCTAGTTGCGAGATGTTGCAAACTGCGAATCTTCGCAGTTACGCGTCCGGGCGCATATTATTAAACGCCAGCGACTTCCGGAATCGCGAGCCGTTGGCACAGGGAATGATAATCAGGAGACATGACGGCGATTTCGGTCGACAGCCAATTGTTCGGGAAATGAATTCATCATGTTGCGCCCACCCACCATCGAGCCCAATCTGGCGAGCCCGGAATTGAAGGACATGCTGGACCGCGACCACCTTGGCCTGGGGGAGATCCCAAGCTTCCTGGGAATTCTGGCCAAATCTCCCGCGGCAGCGGTGGCGTATTTGAGGGCGGACAAGGCGCTCGCCGCCGGGCAGCTTTCGGAACGGCAGCGTGAACAAATATCCCTGGCCGTGGCGGAAATAAACGGCGCCCGGCGCTGCCTGCAGGCCCACGCGGTCACTGGAGGCAATGCAGGACTTAGCGAGGAGGAGATTCGTTCCGCCCGCCGGGCCATGGCGCCGGACCCCAAAGCCGGCCAGATTTTGCGTTTCACCCAGTCCCTTGTCCTTCAACGCGGCGAAATCAGCGATGAAGACCTTTGCGCCCTGCGCAAGGCCGGTTGCACGGAGGCGGAGGTCATCGAAATCGTCGCCAACATCGCCTTGAATATTTTCACGAACTACCTGAACATGCTGTCCGGGACCAAAACCAATTTCCCCGCGGCGAACGGCCGGTAGCCGGACCTTGCCGGAGAAGAACGCAGCGCCGGCCCGAAGAATTGCCATGATCACGAACACCAACATTGAGACTCCTTATTCCGCGCCACCGTCGTCAAAGCCGGGCAAGCCGCAAACCAGCGCTCCCGCCTCCGCCACCCCGTCCGGGCGCACTTTCATTTTGCGAAACCGGCAGGGCCTGCATCACCGGCCCGCCATGCTCCTGGTCAATACCTTGAAAGATTTCAAATGCTCCGTGCGGGTGGAAGTTGACGGCTTTACCGCCGACAGCCGGGACATTTTTGGGCTCTTGAGTCTCGCCGCCGGCCCCGGATCAAAATTCACCTTCACGGCCACCGGCAAGGACGCCGGCGAAGCCCTCGACGCCTTGCAACGGGTCTTCGACTGCAATTTTGCAGCGGCGTACTTGTAAGCCATCCCGCGCAACATCATTTTCAAAGGAGGAAGACGCATGAAACGGGCCCTGGAGATTTTCGACGAAGCGGCCGTGACCGCCTGGTTCATCATCGCGGCGATGCTGGCGCTTATCTTGATGTTCGGCAGCCGGATTGTCCGTTGATTGATCGGCTCACCGCTCCGGCGGCAGCGCGAATGCGACCCAGGCATCGCCGCGCGCGGTGCCCAGGTGCTGGACGCCCGTGGCGGGAATGACCACATATTGCCGGCCCGCAACCTGGTAAGTCGCCGGCGCCGCGCTGCCCGCGAACGGCAGCTTGGCCGACCACAACTCCCGTCCGCTCGTTTTGTCAAATGCGCGAATTTCATTGTCCCTCGTCCCGGAGACAAACAGCAACCCGCCCGCGGTCACAATCGCCCCGCCGTAATTTTCCGTGCCCGTGTTCGTCAATCCCTGGGCCGCCAGTTCGGGGTAGACGCCCAGCGGCACCTGCCAGACCAGCTTGCCGGTGTTGAGGTCGATGCAATTGAGCGTCCCCCACGGCGGTTTGTTGGCCGGGTAACCGTCCGCATCGTAGAAACGCGGGTAGCCGGCGAAAGTGTAAACGGGCCGTTCAGTTTTCGCGGTCTCGGCCGGGGCGGGCCGGTCGCGCACCATGAGAAAATCCACCAGCGCCTTCACATCCTTGTCGGACAATTGCGGGTTCGCGGGCATGGCGTTTTTGCCCTTGCGAATCTGCTCGGTGATTTGCTCGTCGGTCAACCGGTGCCGCACCCCGCGCAACGGCGGTGAAACGCCGACGCCCATGCGGTTGAAGCCGTGGCACGCGGTGCAGTTGGTTTCGAACACGAGCTGTCCCGGCGTTTTCGGCCCGAACAAATTGTCGGGCGGATCGTCGTCGCGCAGAATCGTGATCGCCCAGCCGATGCGGTTGGCGGTGACATAGAGCCGGCCGGTCTCCTGGTCGATGCACGCGCCCGTCCATTCCGCGCCGCCGTCAACGTCAAAGGTCAGCGTCGGCCGGCCCTCCGCCATCGGCATGAACCAGCCGGTGCGCATTCCCTTGAAACGGGCCAGCGCATAATCCGCCGCCTCCGGCGTGCGGTCGGTCAGGTCGTCCTGCGTGAACGCCGTCTTCGAAAACTGTTCGGGCAATTCGAGGTCGGGCTGGTAGGGCCAGGTTTGTTCCCCCGGCAAGTTGCTCGTCGGCGCCCGCCGCAAACGAAATGGAAAAATCGGTTTGCCGGTCACGCGGTCGAGCAGAATGGTATTTCCAATTTTGGTGGTCGCCGCCACCACGTCCACGCGCCGGCCGTCGCGGGTGATGGTCGCCAGGTTCGGCGGGGCGGACATGTCGAGGTCCCAGATGTCGTGACGGATTTCCTGAAAATGCCAGAGCCGTTTGCCGGTGCGGGCGTCCAGCGCAATCAGGCAGTTGCAGAAGAGATTTTGCCCGAGGTGCCGCACGCCGTTGAAGTTCGGCTTCGGTCCGCCGGTGGTGAAGTAGGCGATGCCGCGGATGTCGTCCATCGCCATGCCCGACCAGTCGTTGGCGCCGTAGGTCTCGGTCTTGTCCCAGGTGTCGTAGCCGAATTCGCCGGGATGCGGGATGGTGTGAAACGTCCAGAGCAGCTTGCCGGTGACGATGTTGAAACCCCACACGTCCTTTTCGAAGCCCGGCACGACGAGGATTTTTTTGAATATCGCCGGCGCGGCGGTGGCCGCGCCAAAAAATGATTCGCTCACGCCCGGCAGCAAAACTTTCCCGCCGTCGCCGAAATCCTTGACGAGCACGCCGGTCCCGGGATCGAGCGCATACAGATAGTGGCCCGCGCAAAATAACACCCGTTCCCCGGCCCGCCCGCTGCCCGGCCAGTAAATCAAGCCGCGAAAGGCCGGCCGGCCCTCCGGTTTGAAACGCCACACTTCCTCGCCGGTCACGGCGTTCACTGCGACCACAAAATCCCCAGGCGTAGGGGTGATCATCAGGTCGCGCACGATAATGGGATTGCATTCCAGCGCGTCGCCCTTGTCGTGCGAATGATAGGTCCAGGCGATTTGCAAGTTCGTCACGTTTGCGCGGTTGATTTGCGCCAGGGCGGAATAGCGGCGTCCGCCGTTGTCGCCATGGGAACGCCGCCAGGTCGTGAAGGTGTCGTCAGAACGCAGGCGCTCGGCAGGCGTCAGGTCTTTCGGACCGGCCGCGGGAATCACCGTGTAAAGCGGGAGCTTTTCCCGCGCCGCCGCGTCCTCAACCGCCCAGTAATCGTTGGTCGGCGATGCCGCTTCCGCCGCGAGCGACGACAAGGCGAGGATGAACACGGCGATGCCGCCGCCAAACGCTGGTTTCATCGCTGCAGATTAAGACGGCCGCGCGGGAAATAAAATATTAAACCTCGGTGACGACCCGAAATTGAAGCGGTCTTGCAGGAATCTAGCCTTGCTCAAAAAAAGCGACCAGATCGTCGTAAAGGCCGGACCGGTTGGCATAGGTCGCGTAGCTCTTCGCGGTCTCGAGCCATTCGTTGGTGGACGGCCGCATTTCCTTGATGGCGTCCGTCAACAGCCGCTCCGTCAATTTGCTGGAGCGGCCGGAACGCATTTCTTCATAAATCGCCTTTTCCGAGGCGCGTTCGACGACCGACCGCAGGTCCGCGCCCGAGAACCGGTCCGTCAGCCGGGCCAGCTTTTTGGTGTCAACCGCCTCAACCGGAAGGTTCCGCAAGTGAATTTTCAGAATGGCTTCGCGGGCGGCCGCGTCCGGCGGAGGCACGAACAGGACCCGGTCGAAGCGCCCCGGGCGGCGGAGGGCGCTGTCCACGCGCCAGGGCGTGTTGGTCGCCGCGAGCACCATCAGGTTTTCATTCCGGGCGGAGATGCCATCCAGTTCGGTCAGCAGCACGTTGACCAGCGGCGCGCTGGCGGCGGACGCCTCCGCGCGGCTGACCCCGATGGCGTCCATTTCATCAATGAAAATGACCGAAGGCGAGCGGCGGCGGGCGACCTCAAAAATCTGGTGCAGCCGTTGTTCGCTCTCACCAAGCCATTTGGAGAGAATGTCGGTGATGGCGATCGTGACGAAGACGGCGCCGCATTCCCCGGCTGTGGCCCGGGCGATGTGCGTTTTTCCGCAACCCGGCGGACCATACATCAAGATGCCGCCGCCCGGTTTCTTTTTAAACTTCTGAAAAACCTCCGCGTTCTTGAACGGATAAATGATGTTCATCCGAATCCGTTCGATGACCTGCTCCATGCCCCCGATATCATCAAAAGTGGTTTGCGGCCGCTCCGGTTCAACAGGCGGCGCCGGATCCACGCTGGATTCCAGGGCCGGCACGGGCACTTCCGGCTTGTCATCGCCCTGTTTCTCCTCGCTCCCGAGTCCGCCGTCCTGGGCGTCAACCAGGGTTGGAGCCGACGTTTCTCTGACTGGGGATGGACTGAGTCCAAGCCATCTTTCCAGCTCCGGATCGCTCAGCGATTCGTCAATCACGGTGGCGGCGCCGTATTTCCTTCGCGCTTCGTCGCGCAGGCCGCGTTTCTGGTAAAGCCGCGCCAGAAGCAAGTAGGCCTGGGCGCAGGCCTTGTTGCGATCCAGGACGGATTGAAGGGTGAGCAGCGCATCCGACGGCGAGGTTTCCATCTCCACCCGCGCTTTGCGCAAAAGGTTCTCCTCGGTGTCAGGAACGGCCGGCGCGGATTTCAGCAAATCAGCGGCGCGCGGGGCCTGGTTGCCGGCCAGATAGTGATCGATCAGGTGCGCGCGGGTTTCCCAGTCACCGGGCGAGGCGGCCAGGGCCCGTTCAAGCAGCTTCAATGTTTGTGCGTCCATCGGGGTTGAAAACAGCGCCGCGGGCAATTCACTTGATTTTTTTCCCGCCCGGTTCGAGCAGGCGGTCAAAGTGTTTCGCCCGCCGCCGGACGTGGGACATAAACCGGTTCTTCTTTATTTTGGCCTGCAGCCAAAACCATAGCAAAATCAGCAGCCCAATAAAAGCAATTAAACCAAGCGCCACCTGGGCCGGCGCCTCCGTTGCAAACAATGTGCTCTTGCGCCAGCCCGCCGCCAGCCCGCCCCAAAAGGCGGCCAGCAGCACCGCGAAAATGGATAGCCGCCACTTCAGCGACAGCCGGCGGTAACCGAACAGTCCGCCCCGCTTTGCCCCGATTTCGCCGGCACGGGCCATGATGTCGCCCAAGGTGAGATATTCGTAGGCCTTGACCAGGGGCCACACGAGCAGGAACCACAAGGCCAGGCCCGCGAACACAAAGCGGTAGGCGACAAGCCAGAGGGGCAGCAGCAGCAGATATATCAAAAGGCTTTCGCGCCGCCGGTCCCTCAAAAAACTGAAAAGCTTGAAAATGAAATCCTTGGGCGCGCACAAGGCCCGGTAGACCGGATCCCGGTGCTTCAACGCCACAAAAAGATTTTGCCTCGCCACCTGCAACGAGGGCTGGAAGTAAAGCGCGCGCCGGAAGCAGGCCTCGGCCTCGCGGTAATCCTTGGTCACATTCAGATGGCAGGCGCCGACGTTGTTGTGAACGGTCGCGTTCTCGGGATTCAGCTCCAGGGCCTTCTCATATTGCCGGAGTTTCTCCCGGGCGTTTTCCTGGGTCCTCGGTTCGCACATCCCCAGCAAATTCATGATGTCAGAATTCCGGGGGGCGAGTTCCCGCGCCCGTTCGGCGTATTTTTTGGCGCTGGCCAGATCATTCTGATAATAAAACATCCGGGCCAGGTGAAACCAGTTGTAAGCATCGTCCGGTCTCAACGAAATGGCCTTCTCGATGGACTCATCCGCGGCCTTGAACCGCTTCTGTTCGAACTGGACGATGGACATGAAGCGGTGCGCGAGCGCGTTCTGGGGTTGACGGGCCAGCACCTGTCCGAGGTGGGGCTCCGCCTCCGCATGACGGTCGAGATTGATCAACGCCTGGCCGGCGGCCAGGTGGGCGCGGGGATTTTCCGGCTCTTTGGCGAGCCAGTCCCGCGCGGTTTCCAAGGTGCGGTCCCATTGCCGGCTCGCGCTGAACCTTGAAATAAGAATCGAATGATTATGAAGGTCTTGTCCTTCCAGACTCATAACGCCTTTATGGTCCGCGGTCCGCCGTCCATGGTCACACCCTCGGCAGATAACCGGTTCGACGCCAATGTTGCCGAATTCGCTTGGTGCCTAGCAAGCTGCAATCGGACTTTTGCGGGGCTCATGGCGCAAGAATCCACTTTCCTAATGGAGACTTGCCCCACCACGGTCCGGCGGGGACTAGGCGGCTAAACTCCAGCCGCAACGCCCTTGAAAGCACGGTGTCCCCGGTTCAGAATCGAGCACGCGATGCCACCGCCAATCTCCACTCCAAGAACAATCTCCCGCCGGTTCAGAATGCTCGGGGCTGTCGTGCTTGCGGCCGGCCTGGTCGGTGCGGCGCTGGTGTATTGGACGGGGAGCGGGACCGCTGTTTCCAGCCAGCCGGATGAGGCGCTGCCGCTGCTGGATTCAAAAGTGGACAGCCGGGCGCTCGAGGAGAACCAGGGCAAAGCCGGGCTGGTCATGACGAGATTGCGCGAGGAAATGCAGCAGCCGGGCCCGCTGGCGCTGGTCATCGCCGCGTCGGCCACCATCGTTTCATTGGTGTGCTTCCGGATCGCGGACTGGGTCGCGTCCGGACCGGGCACGCCCCCGGGCGGACGGCGCCCCGGCGACCGAGAAACAAGATGAGTTTTCCGCCCGGAAGGCGAGTTTGGACTTGAAACAGGGACCGCGTTTCCGCTAGTGTTCGCGGAAACAATAGCTTCTAATCTCATGAATAAGCCCACTGAAAAAACGGAAAAACCTTTAAACCTCGCCAAGTTTAAACCGGCCGCCCCCGACGCGCCGGTGCCACCTCCGCCGTCCGGCGAGGGCGAGGGCGAGACCATGTTCATCCGGCGGACCACGGCGGCGGCGGTTGAAGCCAAGTTCGAGCCCGCCGCGCAACAAACCCCGGAATTTGGCCTGCCGCTGAAGGAAATGCTCGGAGTCATCACCTACTGTTACGCGCGCGGCGTCTTCAACTCCGGCGAGATCGCGGCGCGCCTGAGGCAGGAGCCGGAACTGCGCAAGGCCGTCGGCGGCAACCTCCCTGACGAGGCGGCCGTCCGCCGCTTCCGCCGCAAGTATGCCAACGAGATCGAGGACGCCCTCGAACTGCTTTACCAGGTGTTCCCGCCCCAAAACGCCGTGCAACCGGCCGAGGCCGCCCTCCAGCCCGAAGACCTCGCGCACAAGCACGCCAGCTCGCGCGTCCACGACGCCATCTGGACCGACAACAAGCTGCCGGGCCGTCCGTTGCGGGATTAAGAGCCTGGAAAAAGCGAGTTGACCCGCCGGGGCCCCGTTGTTAGTTTCGCCCTCCCGTCCGCAACGGGAATTATGCGACACACAATATCGGTCCTGGTGGAAAACAAGTTCGGCGTGCTCACGCGCATCGCCGGTCTTTTCAGCGGGCGCGGCTACAATATTGACACCCTGAACGTCGCCCCGACCGAGGATCCGGAGACCTCGCGCATGACCATTGTCACCCGCGGGGACGACTCCACCCTGGAACAAATCGTCAAGCAACTGGAGAAGCTGGTGAATGTCCTGGAGGTGAACGACTTTCGCGAGGGCGAATACATTGACCGCGAGTTGATCCTGGTCAAGGTGTCCGTGGATTCCAAGACGCGGGCGGAAGTGATGCAAATCACGGACATTTTCCGCGCCAAGATTGTCGATGTGCAGCCGAAATGCCTCACCATCGAGATCACCGGCAACGAAAGCAAAATCGGGAAGTTCCTCGACTTGATGAAAACCTTCGGCGTCCTGGATTTGACCCGCACGGGCAAGGTGGCTTTGCCCAGGAAGTAAGCCGGTCATGCCGCCCAACACACAAGTCACGGAGATCGGCGCCGGTTTGGGAACCGTCATCGCCGTGGTGCTTTCGTGGCATCGGAATCGCGGGATTCTCTGGGCCATATTGCACGGGGTGCTTTCGTGGTTCTACGTAATTTATTTTGCCCTCACCCGCAGACCCGACGAAGTAAAATAGTTTTCCCCGACCCCAACCCCCAACTCTCAATCATCTGATGCCTGCCAAAGTATACTCGGACAAGGACGCCAACCTGGGCGTGCTCAAGAAAAAAACCCTCGCGGTGCTCGGTTTCGGCTCCCAAGGCCACGCGCACGCGCTGAACCTGAAGGAAAGCGGGCTCAACGTCATCATCGGACTTTACGAGGGCAGCAAATCCATTCCCGTCGCCCGCGAACGCGGGTTCAAAGTTTATCCGACGGCGGAGGCGGTGCGGCGCGCGGACGTGATTTTCGTGGCGCTGCCGGACACGAAACAGGCCGCGGCCTACGCCAAGGACATCGCGCCGAATTTGAGCAAGGGCAAGACGCTGCTGTTTTCGCACGGATTTTCCATTCATTTCAAGACCATCAAACCGCCGAAAAACGTGGATGTCATCCTCGTCGCGCCCAAGGGGCCGGGTCACATCGTGCGCCGCCAGTTCACCGAGGGCAAGGGCGTGCCCGCGCTGATCGCGGTGTATAAGAACCCGAGCGGACAGGCAAAGAAAGTGGCGCTGGCCTGGGCGCGGGGGATTGGCGGCACGCGCGCGGGCGTGATCGAGACCACGTTCAAGGAGGAGACGGAGACGGACCTGTTCGGCGAACAAACGGTGCTGTGCGGCGGCGCGAGCGCGCTGGTGCAGGCGGGTTTCGAGGTGCTGGTGGAGGCCGGTTACCAGCCGGAGATGGCCTACTTCGAGTGTTTGCACGAATTGAAGTTGATCGTGGATTTGATGAATGAAGCCGGCATCAGCGGCATGCGGTTTTCCATCTCCGAGACGGCCAAATGGGGCGACGTGAGCGTGGGCCCGAAGATCATCGACGCCAGCGTCAAGAAACGGATGAAGGCGGCGTTGAAAGACATCCAGAACGGCAAGTTCGCGAAGGGTTGGGTCGCGGAATACCAGGGCGGCTACAAGAAATACAATGCGCTGCTCAAGAAGGGTGAGCGCCATGCTGTCGAAAAAGTGGGCGCACGGCTGCGCGGGTTGATGCCCTGGATGCGGAAGCGCTCGGTCAAGGGCGTGCAAGCGGCTTATTGACAGACGATTAGGCGTTCGCGATTGACACCTTTCCCGGAGGCTGTTCGGCACCTTATTTGCTCACATATTGCAGCGTGTGGCGGAAACTTAATGCGGGCGTTGGTGTTGAACCGGTAGTTCTGTTATCTTGACTATATGAAACGCGGCGGAAAAGCGGTTGTCTGGCTGGTCGCGGGGCTCGTGCTGGGCGCGGGAACCACGGCGCGAACGGAGACTTCCGCCTCGTCGAGCGACGGCCCGTATCGCGCGATAGTTGACCGTAACGTCTTTGATTTGCGGCCCGTGCCGGTTGCGCCGCCGCCGGTGGCTCCGGCCACGCCCCCGCCCAACGTGAAACTGGTGGGGCTGATGATACTGTCGGGCCAGCCGCAGGGCGTGTTCTCGGTGCAGGATCCCACGCCCGGAAAGCAGCCCGTCACCTACATTCTTTCCGTCGACCAGCGGCAGGCCTCCTTGGAGGTCAAGTCCATCAACATGACGGGCAAAAGCGCGCGGGTACAAATCGGCGAGGACATTTCTGAGCTTAAACTGGTGGATTCCCAGCCGGCCGCGGCGGCAACGCCAGCGCCAGGACTGCCGGGCGGGCCGCGGCCGTTCGGGCCGGGCGGCAGGCAGGGAGGCCGCGGAGGTTTCCCCATGCCGGGACAACCGCCGGGAGTCAGCCCGCAGGGCGGCTATAACCCTACGCCGTCAGCGTCTTATTCTCCCGGCGTCAGTCCCGATGCCGGGGCCAACGCCCTTCCCACGCGGCCCGTCCGTACCGACAGCGGAGATGATTCCATGACAGCGGAGCAGCAGATGGTAAATATTGAACAGAACCGGGCCATGTATCAGCAGCAAGGCAGCCCGTTGGCGAACCTGCTTCCCCCCACGCCTTTGACCGCCGCGCTCCAGGCGCAGCAGAACACGACCGGGGACCAGAACGGGAACACCACCCCCACGCCGGAGACGCCGACCGGGAACCGCCCTCCTCTGGGGGCGCGCCGGACCGGCACTTTTCCGATGCCGCCGATGCCCTGATGGCTGGGGCAAAGTTCTGCCGGACTTCTCCCTTTCTACTGCCCGCAATATCGCGCCGCCGCGGCGCTTCCTGCCATGAAGATTTCCCCGGCAGTTTGATTTTGCGGAGGATGGCATGCAGCCCGCGTCCGATTATATTTAACTGGTTAAAATCACGCCAGGGATTATGCTGAAGGCAATCATGTTGATGAAACGATTTTGTTCCTTGAGGCGGCCCGTCGCCGCCGTGGCCCTGCTCGTGCTGCTCCTGGCGGGCGTGGAACCGGTCTCCGCGCAAATGCCCGGCCTGTCGGGTGGCGCCGGCGGCATGAACGCGGCGATGATCGCCCTCTTCGGAAGCAACACCGCGTTCAGCGCGCGGGCGGAGTTTCGCGTTTTGAACCGGGACCAGAAGGAAACGGAAAACATGCCGCTCAACTATGCCTTTTCCAGCGGCAAGATGCGCATGGACATCGACCTCGGCCAGTTCAAGAGCACGCAGGTGCCCCCGCAGTTTCTTTCCACCCTGAAACAATATGGGATGGACCAGACGACCGTCATCGCGCGCCCGGACAAAAAGCTGACCTGGAGCGTTTATCCCCATGCGAAATCGTACGCGGAGATTCCGATGTCCAAGGAGGACGTCTCGGCCCAGGCCGCGAGTTATCAATTCGCCAAAACGCCGCAGGGTCATGAAACCGTGGACGGCCATGACTGCGATAAAATCAAAATAACCCTCACGAATCCCAAGGGCGAAAAAACCGAGGCCATCGTCTGGAACGCCACGGATCTGCGGGCGTTCCCGATCCAGATGCGGATGGCGATTGACGCCGACGACACCATGGTCATCCTGTTCCGGGACGTGAAGCTGGCCCCGCCGGAAGACGGGACCTTCGAGGTGCCCGGCGGGCTCACAAAATTTGACAGCGCGGAAGCGCTGCTGGCCGCGGTGGCCAAGCGGACGACCGCCGCCGGCCAATAAACCCCGCGCCATCGCGCGATGCCTCACGCCGGCTGTTTCCAGCGCCGGCGCAACCTCAAAGCCATGACTCTTTATTCATTATGAAAATCACGAATCTAAACCCCGACAGCGACATCGGCGCCAGCGCCTGGCTGGTGGAATTGGAGGGACACCGTCTGCTGCTGGATGCCGGCACGCATCCGAAGCGCGAGGGCCGCGCGGGCCTGCCGCTGTACCATCTGGCGGGCAAGGAGGACGTGGACGCCATCGCCCTGTCGCACTGCCACCATGACCACGTCGGTTCGCTGCCCGTGGCGCTGCGCCAGTTCCGCAAGGCGCACGTGCTGATGTCCGAGCTCAGCTATTTTCTCCTCGAACGCGTTTTGCACAATTCCGTCAATGTGATGACCCGCCAGCGCGACGAGGCCGGCATCAAGGATTACCCGCTCTACACGCACGACGAAGTGGACGACATCGCGCCGCTTTTTCAAGGCTTCAAATACGACCGCGAAATCGAATGGGCCGCCTTCCAGAAAAGCCGCGCCGGGCTGCCCTCGCCCACGCTGGAATTTTGCGACGCCGGCCACGCGCTCGGCTCGGCCGGCATCATGGTCCGCGGCGGCAAACAAACGCTGTTCTACACCGGCGACGTTTCGTTCGGCGACCAGACTGTCCTGAAAGGCGCGCGCTTCGAGGACGTCAAGGCCGATGTGCTCATCATGGAAACCACGCGCGGCAACCACGTTACGCCGCCGAATTTTACCCGCGCCACCGAGGTTGAGCGGCTGACCCGCGCCATCGAGCGCGCGCTCAAGCGCAAGGCCAGCATCCTCATCCCCGCGTTTGCCCTGGGCCGCACGCAGGAAATCCTCGCGCTGCTCGCGCTGCTGACCCGGGCGGGAACCATCAAGCACCAGCCCATTTACATCGGCGGCCTCGGCCGCGTCTTCACGGAGATTTACGACCTTGAGGCCCATCGGACCCATCGCAACCACAGCAACCTCCAGTTGCGCGAGGCCCTCAACCTCGTCGTCCTTGAAAAAGGGCAGGCCGAAAAAATGAAGCTCTCCGGCTCGCGCATCTTCGTCATCACCGCCGGCATGATGAGCGAAAACACCGCCGCGCACGACCTCGCGCTGCGGATGATCGGCGACGAGCGCCAGTCCATCTTCTTCGTCGGCTACGCGGATCCGGAAACGCCCGGCGGCCGGCTCAAGGCGGCCAAGCCCGGCGAGACCTTTCTGTTCAGCCCCAGCGGCGGGCAGGTGACGCGCCGGTGCGAGCTGGAGGAATTCGACCTGACGGCGCATGCCAACCGCGATGAACTGCTCAATTTCGTGGGCCAGGTTTCCCCCCGCGTCGTGCTGCTCGGGCACGGTGACGCCGATTCGCGGCAATGGTTCGAGCAGCAAATCCGCGCGCGCCATCCCAAGATCAAGGTCGTGCAACCGGGCCCCGGCAAAGTCGTGGAGATCTAGTTGTCTTGCGAAGATGTTTATTGACATACCTCTGTTACAGGGGTATCGTCGCCCCATGAATTTCCGGGGCAGCCTGACGGCACTGATTTTGCAGAACCTGAGCGACGGGCCAAACCACGGCTACCGGATTGCGCAGGACATCAAGCAAAAATCCAAAGGCGTTTTGGACTTCAAGGAAGGTGCTTTATATCCGGCGTTGCATGGCCTCGAAGGCAAGGGATTGATTGAGTCTTTCGACCAGGTGGAGAATGGCCGTACTCGGTGTTATTACCGGCTCACCCGTAAGGGAAAAGGCAGTCTTAACAAACAAAAACAGGAATGGACCCGTTTTTCCGAAGCGGTCAATGTGATTTTCCAAGGGGCCTGATGAAGACTTGTTCAGCCAACGCCGCGCAGGAGCTTGCTGCATGGATAGTGCTCGCCACCTTCGGCCTCGTTGCTCCGGCGAGGGAACGGATCAAGCAGGAGATCGAAGCACATTTCGCGGATGCCGTGGTCGCCCACACGGTGGAAGGGCTATCACAGGACGCGGCGGAGGCCAAGGCGCTGGACGAGTTGGGCGACATCCACAGCGCGGCGAAGGCTTTTCAGAAGAAACATCTTACAGAAGAGGAAGAAAAATGGTTGCAGGACCTGCAAACGGAAGATCATTCACGCAGTCACTCTCGGAGAAATCGATATTTTTTGAGGCTGTTTTTGACCATCATACTCACAATCTGGTCGCTTAGGTGGTCGACGCCTCAGAATTTCGGTTTGATGTGCCTTTCACTCGCCCCACTTTGGTGCTTCACTTTAGTTTCAGCCGTGTACCAGTTGAGGTGTTGGTATTTGATGAAGCGTATGCTCGCCGGGCCGAAGTTATGGCGAAAATTTCTCGTGCGTGATATGATTAACGACCTGTTTAATGCCGTGTTCGGGCTATCGCTTTTTTTGTTTCAATTAATGACACACCCTGGTTTGGCGGCTTCTTGGTTCCTGTTTTTTTCCAGTCTTTTTCTCCTCGGTTTCATCTTTTTTGACAAAAGGTTTCGTGTTTGGCGCAAACTCGGAAATGGGCTGGTCAACCCGGAAATGGCCGTTAGAGCCTGAAGGCGAAAGCCCTCGGGTCGCTTACGGTGTTCGTAAATTAACTGAACAGATCAAGTTCGCAGTGCCGGCCCTTTTCCTCACTTCCTGAGTTCTTGGCTTCCTGATAATAAATCCTTTTCCCGTTCCCCTTTGCGTCCCGGCATCTTTGCGTTAAGAATCCCTGCGTGCAGGCGCGCTTCATCCTCGGCCCGGCCGGCAGCGGCAAGACCTTCCGCTGCCTCGCAGAAATCCGCGCCGCCCTGCTCGCCGCGCCGGACGGCCCGCCGCTGCTGCTCCTCGCGCCGAAACAGACCACCTACCAGCTCGAACGCCAGTTGCTCGCCGATCCGGCGTTGCCCGGTTATGCCCGGTTGCGCATCCTTTCCTTCGAGCGCCTCGCCTTCTTTATATTTGATGAACTGCAAAAATCCCCGCCGCGCATGCTGGATGAGGAGGGCCGGCTCATGGTGCTGCGCGGGTTGCTGGCGAAAAAGCGCGACCAGCTCAAGCTCTTCCGCGCCAGCGCGCGCCTCACGGGCTTCGCCCAGCATCTCAGCCTCGCCCTGCGCGAACTCCAGCGCCAGCAACTGACGCCCGATTCCCTCGCCGCGCTCGCGGAACAGGCGCGCGCCGTCGAGGGCCTGGCCTTCAAGTTGCAGGACCTCGCCACGCTCCTGCGCGATTATTTGAAATGGCTCGCCGACCGCAATTTGCAGGACGCCGAGCATCTGCTGGATTTCGCCACGGAAACCTTGCGCGCACCGCATCCGCGCATCGAGCTGGGCGGGCTGTGGGTGGACGGCTTCACCGAAATGTCGCCGCAGGAACTGGATTTGCTCGCCGAAATCCTGCCCCAGGCCCCGCACGCCGTCATCACCTTCTGCCTCGATCATGTTCCGACGGAAAAAGTTTCGTGGCTCTCCCATTGGTCGTCGGTCCGGCAGATGTTTCACCGCTGCCGCGACCGGCTGGCCCGCCTGCCGGGTTGCCGGGTCGCGACCGAGCTGCTGCCGCGTGACATTGTGCAGGGCCGCTTCCGCGACAATCCCGTGCTCCGGCATCTCGAAGAATATTGGGACGAACCAATGGCGTTTCCTGATCAGGCGAATGTCGAACAGGTGGTTGAGAAAGCTCGCCCTCACCCCGGCCCTCTCCCCCAGGAGAGGGAGCGGAGTTCTCGCTTTCGGCAAAGGGAACACCCGCGCGAGATCCCATTGGCGGCGGCAATTCGCGTCGCCGCGTGCGCCAATCCGGAGGCGGAAGCCACGCTGGCGGCGCGGGAGATTCTGCGATTCGTCCGCGCCGGCGGGCGTTACCGCGAAGTCACCGTGCTCGCGCGGCGGCTGCAGAATCATCACGCGGCGCTCGCAACCATTTTCGGCCGCTACGGCATCCCGGTCTTTCTCGACCGCCGCGAGTCGGTCTCGCATCATCCGCTGGCCGAACTGACGCGCAACGCCGTCCGCACGGTGGCCTATTCCTGGGCGCGCGACGACTGGTTTGCCGCGCTCAAGACCGGCCTCGTGCCCGGGGACGACACGGAAATCGACCGGCTCGAAAACGAGGCGCTGGCGCGCGGCTGGAACGGTCCCGTCTGGCAGAAGCCCATCGCCGTTCCCGGCGACGCGGAACTCGAGCGCTGGGTGGAAGCCTTGCGCCGCAAAATCGTGCCGCCGTTCAACCAGCTTGCGCTGCGGTTCGCCCAGCACGGCAACAAACCCAACGGCCCGCAGCTCGCCGAAGCCTTGCGCGAATTTTGGGAAACATTGGACGCCGAAGAAACCCTCCGCCGTTGGAGCACGGAATCCGCCGAGCCGCAACCGGTGCATCTCACCGTCTGGGAGCAGATGTCCGCGTGGCTCGAAAATGTGGAGCGCGCCTTCCCGGAGGAATCGCTGACGCTGCGCGAGTGGCTGCCGATCCTGGACGCCGGCCTCGCGGGGCTGAGCGTCGGCGTCATCCCGCCCACGCTCGACCAGGTGCTCGTCGGCGCGATTGACCGCTCGCGCAACCCGGACATCCGGCTTGCCATCGTGCTGGGCATGAACGAGACCGTTTTTCCCGCGCCGCCCGAATCTTCCGTGCTGCTCACCGAGTCGGACCGCGTTGAACTGGAGAAACAGGGCGTGTCGCTCGTCAACGCCCGCCAGCAGCTTGGGCGCGAGTTTTTTTACGGTTACATCGCCTGCACGCGCGCGCGCGAACGCGTCGTGCTCACGTGGTGCCAGGCTGATGCCGCGGGCAAGACGCTCAACCCCTCGCCGTTTCTCGGCCATTTGAAGCGCCTGTTTCCCGCGCTCGAATTCGAAACCGTCCACGGCGCGCGGGACTGGCGCGAGAGCGAGCACGCCGTCGAAATGATCGCGCCGTTGTTGCGCTCCGGCCGCGCCGCGCAGCTGCTGGATGATTTGCCGGCGCTGGGCGCGCTGCGCGAACAACTGCGGCATCTGACGGTGGTGCCGGGCCTGGAAACGCTTTCGCCCGCGCTCGCCGCCCGGCTTTACGGGCCGGAACTGCGCACGTCCGTCAGCCGCATGGAACAATTCGCCGCGTGCCCGTTCAAGTTTTTCGTGCATTCCGGACTGCGCGCCGAGGAACGCAAGCTCTTCGAGCTGGACATCCGCAACCAGGGCAATTTCCAGCACGAAGTCCTCGCGTATTTTCACATCCAGTTGCAGAAGGAAGGCAAACGCTGGCGCGACCTTGAACCGCGCGAGGCGCGCGAACGCATCCAGACGCTCGCCGCCGGCATGGCCGTCAGTTTCCGCGACGGGCTGCTCCAGGCGACCGAGGAAACCAAGTTCACCGCGCGGATGTTGACGGAGTCCTTGCAGGATTTTGTGGAGACGCTGATTGGCTGGATGCGAAAGCAATATTCATTCGACCCCGCCGCCGTCGAGCTGCCCTTTGGCGACGAATCATTTCCGCCGTGGGAACTGGAACTCGCGGACGGACACCGGCTCAAGTTGCACGGGCGCATTGACCGCATTGACCTTTGCAAACAGGACACGGCTGACGACACGGCGCTGTGCGTGGTGGTGGATTATAAATCGAGCCAGAAGCAGCTTGACCCGTTGCTGATGCAGCACGGCCTGCAACTGCAATTGCCCGCGTACCTGAACGTCCTGCGCCATTGGCCCGATCCGCGCGGCATCTTCGGAGTCGGGCGGCTCATTCCGGAGGGCGTGTTCTACGTGAACCTGCGCGGAAAATATGAGCGCGGCGCGAACCGCGACGAATCGCTGGCGGACGTGGAAGAAACGCGCAAGCTCGCCTACCAGCACACCGGCCGGTTCGACGCGCAACATCTGCGGCTGCTCGACAATCGGCCCGACGCGACGGAAGGCGACCAGTTCAAATACAAGCTGAACAAGAACGGCAGCATCTCGCGAGTGTCACGTGAGGCGTTGGACACGGAGGAATTCATGGCGCTGCTGGACGGCGTGGAAGATAATCTGAAGCGCATGGGCCGGGCGATTTACGAGGGCGAGGCCAAGGTGGATCCGTATCGCAAGGGGAACGTCGCCGCGTGCGACCAATGCGATTACCGCGCCATCTGCCGCATCGATCCGTGGACGCATATTTACCGGGTGTTGAGGAGGGAAGACGGGGATTAACCGCGGAGGCGCAGAGGCGCGGAGGCTATTGGAGAGAAAGTTTTCAGTGAAGGCGGGCTGTTGGATTGGAGTCTGGGGCATCGCTCCGGTTCCTGCGAAGCGATGCTTCGCGCTCCGATGCCGGCATTCGCGCGCATTCACGGCGGTCGGAGCGGCTACAGCGGCGCAAAATCGAGAGCGAGGACGAGGACGAGAAGGAGCTTTAAGACGAGTGAAGGATGTGGCGCTTCAGCAGGTGGTAGACATCCGTGGCTTCGATGCGGCCATGGGGAATGAATTCGGGACGGGAGGAAATGATGACGGGGCAGTCGGCGGCGTCCGCAGTCGGGCGGCCGTGCGAGCCTTTGACGAGCGTGGCGTCGAGGGGGATGACGTCCATCAACATGCGGAGGCCAAGTTTTTTCTGGAGTAACCGCCAGGCGATCTTTAATTTTGGAAGAGGGATTTTCTGATCCAGAAAGAGTTCGACGGGGTCGTAACCGGGCTTGCGATGGATGTCCACGCAGCGCGCGAAGTCGGGGGCAAGACGGTCCGCATCCCAATAGTAATAGACGAACCACGCATTCTCCTTCGCGATGGCAATGAGATCGCCGGCGCGGGAATGGTCGATGCCGAGTGCGGCCTGTTGCTTGCGGTCAAGGACGCGTTCGACGCCCGGCTCGTTTTCAAGAATGGCGCGAAGCTTCCCCTCGATGGCGGGGTCGTTCAAATAGACATGGGTGATTTGATGGTCTGCCACTGCAAAAGCTTTGCTCGCGCCGCAATCGAGCATCTCGCGGCCCAGTTCGTCCTTCACTGTCAGCCACCCGTTTTCATCGAGCAACCGGTTGATGTAAACCGGCGTGTCCACGGGCGTGATGCCGTATTCGGAAAGCAGGATGACCTGCACCAGGCGTTTCTCAAAAAACTCGATCAAGTCGCCGACGATGGCGTCAATCAGGCGAAGGTCGCCGGCGATGGCGGGATGTTTGGGGCCGAGCCGCTGGAGATTGTAATCAAGGTGCGGCAGATAGACGAGGTTCAGCGAGGGGGAATGCTTGTTCTCGATCCATTTGGCGGACGCGGCAATCCAGCGCGTGGCGGCGTCGGGCCCGCCCTGGGGAGTGCTGACGCCGGCGGCGGGCCCCCAGAAGGCCGGGAAGGGAAATTCGCCGAGGTCCTGTTTGACGGCGGGGCGGATGGAATACGGCCAGGAATAAATGTCGAAGAATTTGCGGCCGTCGGCGGGATAAATGGGGCGCGGCGTGATGGACCAGTCCGCGGTGGAATACATGTTGTACCACCAGAAAAGTTTGGCGCAGGTGAAGCCGGGCTCGAGTTCGCGCAGTTCCTCCCAGAGTTTGCGGCCCTGCACGAGGCGGTTGGATTGTTTCCAGAACTGGACTTCGGCCAGGTTGCGGTCGTACCAGCCGTTGCCGACAATGCCATGCTGCGCGGGCGGCAGGCCGGTGAGATAGGTGGACTGGGCGGAACAGGTCAGCGCGGGAAAGACCGGGGTGATGGCGGCGGACGCGCCCTGGGCGAGGAAGCGCGCAATGTTCGGCGTGGCGGGCCCGATGAGTGAACCGGTGAGACCAACCACGTTGAGGACCGCTGTGCGTTTCATCTCATCAAAATTTCTGCATCCATGGCCACCTTCCAGAGCGGCGACCACAGTCCGCCGCATAATCCCGCAAGAAAAATAGATCCGGCTTTCTGCCGAAAGCCGCCACGCCCGCGCCGCGCCCTATTTGCCGCCGGGCGCGGTTGCATCCGACACCGGCCAGTTGGGGTCGTCCGTGCGGGCGGTTTCCAGGGCGGCGGTGATTTTCGCGACGACGGCGGGATTTTGGTCGGCGACGTTCCTGGTTTCGCCGGGGTCGTCCTTGAGATTGTAAACCTCGAGCCGGGCGCCGGTGTCCGGGCGGACCATCTTCCAATCGCCCAGGCGCACCGCCTGTTTGAAGCCGTGGTCGTGCGATTCCCAGTAAAGGTAGTCGTGGCGGTTGGTTTGAACGCCGCCGAGGAGCGTGGGCATGAGGGAGATGCCGTCAATATTTGCCGGCCCGGAGGTGTGCGCGGCCTCGGCGAGGGTCGGGAGAATGTCCCAGGCGGCGCAGGGCAAGTCGCTGACGCTGCCGGGCTTGATTTCCAGCGGCCAGCGGACAATCAACGGCACGCGGATGCCGCCCTCGTACAGGTCATGCTTGAAACCGCGCAGAGAGCCGGTGCTGTTGAAACGAGCGGGGTCTATTTCCGCGTCGTGCTGCGGGCCGGTGACGCTGGTGAAAATGACGATGGTGTTCCGGTCGTTCTTGAGTTCCTTCAATTGGTCGAGCATTTTGCCGACATAGGAATCGAGCAGCGTGATCATGGCCGCGCGCGTTTTCTCGGCGGGCGTCCACGCGTAATCGGAGTAGGGCGCGTCGCTGCGGACCTCGGCGCCGGCGGCGGATTGGGGGCCGGATTCCGGGCTGGCGTAGGGAATGGTGAACGAGACCAATCCAAACCAAGGACGGTAATAGTTGTAATACTCCGGGTTGCTGAACTTCATGAAATTAATCGCGGCATCGCAGAACAGGTCGTCGGCGTAACGGCCTTTTTTGCCGTTGAGGTTGAGGGGATTCGAAATCTGGCGGTCCTCGTGTTCGCTGGTGCGGCTGAAAAGTTCCGGGTAATAACTTTGCGACTCGGGGTCGTTCAGGAAACCGACCCATTCGTCAAAGCCCTTGCGGCCCGGCGGCGCGATGTCGCCCAAGCCCCATTTTCCCGCGGCCATCGTGTTATAACCCGCGGCCTTCAGAATTTGCGCGATGGTCACGTCCTTGATTTGCAGCGGCACGATTTCGAGGCCGCGATTGCGCGCGTGGCCGGTGTCCATGCCGGTGAGCAACGCGGTGCGCGAAGGCGCGGACAGCGAACTGCCGGCGTAAAAGCTGGTGAAGCGCATGCCCTCCGCGGCGAGTTGGTCGAGGTTGGGCGTCTTGATGTTTTTCTGGCCGTAACAACCGAGGTCGCCGTAGCCCAGGTCGTCGGCGAGGATGAGCAGGATGCAGGGCTTGCGCGAAGTCTCGCCGATGGGAGCGGGGGCGGGGGCCGGTTGGGCGCTGGCGCCAAGGGCCAAAAGGACGGCGGCAGATGCGCCCATCAACGCACGGCGACGCCACGAACCCGGCAAAAAACGGAAGCTGCTCATGGTGTTCACTGTAATCGGAATGCGGGCGGCCCTCAAACAATTATTAGGCGCGCGCTTATTTTGGCGGCAGGGCGGCTATGGCTTTCATGGCCGCGGCGGTGAGGGCGGTGATTTTTGGCCAAGCGCGTTCGGCCACGAGCTTGCGCTCGGCCATCCATGAACCGCCGACGGCGGCGACCTGCGGCAGGGCGAGGTATTCCGGCAGCAAGGCCGCGGTAATGCCGCCGGTGGGGATGAATTGGACGCCGGTATGCGCGAACGGCCCGGCGAGCGCCTTCAACATGGGGACGCCGCCGGCGGCTTCGGCGGGGAAAAATTTCAGGTGACGGCAGTCCAGGTCGAGAGCGCGGTCCACTTCCGTGGGGGTCATGACGCCGGGAAAGAACGGCATCTTCAACGCGCGCGCTTCGGCCAGGACGGTTTCGTTCAGGCCGGGCGAAACGCCGAATTGCGCGCCGGCGGCGGCGGCCTTTCGCGCCTGGTCAACCGTGAGCACGGTGCCGGCGCCGACGAGCATTTTGGGCAGGGCGCGGCGGATGAGCGCGATGGCTTCGGCGGCGGCGGCGGTGCGGAAGGTGACTTCAATCACGTTTAATCCGCCCGCGAGCAGGGCTTCGGCGAGGGGCACGGCGTCGTCGGGGTTGTCAATGACGGCAACGACGACGAGGCGGGGTTTGAGGATGGCGGATACGTCGGGGGCGGAGGACGAAGCGTGGGCGTTCATGAAATGTTGCAGCCGGCAGCATACACGGCGGGGCCGGCGGTTGAAAATCAAATTGAACGGTCAGGGCGTTGCAAAATCCACGTTGGGCACGTCCTTGACGGAAGGCGGGACGCTGAAGAAGTCGCCCTCGGGTTTGAAGCCGAACATTTGCGCGATGAGATTGGAGGGGAAGGACTCGCATTTGGTGCGGTAATCGCGCACGTTGCCGTTGTAAAACCGGCGCGCGGCCTGGATGCGGTCCTCGGTGTTGACGAGTTCCTTTTGCAACTGGAGAAAATTGGCGTCGGCCTTGAGCTGCGGATAGTTTTCCACGACGGCGAACATCTGCTGGAGGGCGGAGACGAGCTGGGTTTCATCGCGGGACTGGTCGGCGACGGGGCCGTGGTTGGCGGCGCAGCGGTCGCGCAGTTCGGCGACTTTTTCGAACACGGCGCGCTCGTGGGCGGCGTAGCCCTTGACGGCGGCGACCAGGTTGGGGATGAGGTCGTAACGGCGCTTGAGCTCGGTATCCACGTCGCTCCACGAGACGTGGATGTAATTGCGGAGGCTGACGAGGGCGTTGTACTGCGCGACGAAAAAAATGACGGGCAGCAGAACGATGGCGGCGATGACAACGAGCGGGATCATTTGGCGGCAAAAAGATATTCCGGCAGGCGCGCGCGGATTTCCACGAGCCGCCGCAGGTCGTTTTCGATCTGGTCGACGGACAGGCGGGTGCTGAAGGCGAGCGCGAGGACCTGGTTTTCGATTTCGACGCTGAGATCGCGGTTGGCGAGGAGGTATTCGATCATGTTGGCGTTGCAGACGTCGTAGGCGAATTTTTTGTCCGGCGAACGGACGCAGAAGGTCTTGGAAAATTCGGCGGATTCGAACTTGATGGCCTGGTAGCCGAAGACCTCGGCGATTTTCGTAAAGATGCCTTCGCGGCGGATGGTGAGGCCCGGGAACAGCGCCGGGAGCGTCAGCATAAGAAAGGAAAACCAGTGATGTTCGGTGTGAGTGACGCCCTTGCCATCGGTGGATTGGGTTTCGTAGTGGTAATCGAAGGCGAGCACCTGGTTCTGCTGGTAGGTTCCGGAGAGGATGTTGGTGGCGTAACGATTGCTGCCCTTGTCCAGGTCCTTGATGAAGGAGTAGGCGTCGGCGATGGCGGAGTTCCGGCCTTCGTCGAACTGGAGATTCAGCCTTTGGGCCAGCTCGAACAGTCCCTCGCGCCGTTTCCGGGCCTGGATGGCGCTGTAAATCCCGCCAACAACCACGAGGACGATCACCACCAGGATGATGGGCACCATTCCATTCATCGGGGCCGGTCTTGATGGTTGTGCATGTGGCTTTTTAAACCAAAGCCGGGCAGCGGGCCATTACAAACTGGCAGGATTTCTGTACCGCAGTGCACTCAAAAAGACTTCACGGGCGAGCGGCGGGGCGGGTAGAATCCACGCATGAAAATCCTGCTGACGACGACTTCGTTTCAAGACACCCCGGGCGGCCACCATGATTTGCTGGCGAAGACCGGCTGGGAAATCATCCGCGCGCGCGGGCCGTTGAACGAGGCGGACACACTGGCGCTGGTCGGCGACGTGGACGGGTATATCTGCGGCGACGACGCCATCACGCGGAAGGTGCTGGAAAAAGCGCGCCCGAAATTGCGGGTGTTGAGCAAATACGGCATCGGCGTGGACAAGATTGACGTGAAGTCGGCGACGGAATTCGGGATCCCGGTGCTGTTCACGCCGGGCGTCAACCACACCACCGTGGCCGAGCACACGTTTCTGCTGCTGCTGGCGCTGGAGAAGAACCTGCTGTTTCACACGGACTCGACGCGGAGCGGCGGCTGGAAGCGCAAGACGGGGCATGAACTTTTTGAGAAAACGATCGGCATCGTCGGGCTGGGGCGGATCGGGAAGGAAGTGGCGATTCGCGCGCGGGCGTTCGGGATGGCGTCGGTGGGTTTTGATGTTTATTGGGACGAAAAATTCGCGCAGGAGCACGGCGTGAAGCGCGCGGCGACGCTGGATGAAGTGCTGGCGGCGTCGGATTATATTTCATTGCACACGAACCTGACGCCGGAGACGCGGGACATGATTTGCGCGAAGAGCATCGCGAAGATGAAGCCGGGCGTGATTATCCTGAACTGCGCGCGCGGGGAGATTGTGAACACGAAGGACATCGTGGCGGCGCTGCAATCCGGCCGCGTGGCGGGTTACGGCGCGGACGTGCTGGAAGTGGAACCGCCGCCGGCGGACCATCCACTGCTGAAGCTGCCGAACGTGGTCATCACGCCGCATATTGCGTCGCGCACGTATGAGAGCGTGGTGCGCCAGGCGACGACGTCCGTGAAAAATCTCATCCTCGCGATGAACGGCGAAAAGCCGATTGCGCAAGTGAATCCGGAGGTCAAGGTGGGGAAGGCGTAGATAGATGGAGTTCGACCACAACAAGCTAATAGCTGAAGTCGCTAAGCAAGTGCTATCGCCGGCCGGATTAAAGCGCAAAGGAAAATCCAGATTCTTTTACGATGATAATGGCTGGTGGTGCACAATTGTGGATTTTTCTCCAAGCAGCTTCTCCAAAGGTTCTTATTTGAATGTTGGAGTTTCCTGGCTTCTTTACGAACGAGATTTTTGGGACTTCAACGTCGGAGGCCGTGAACAAGGATTTTCTTCCGCCGGAAACGAAAGTGAATTCGCCAGCGCCATCTTTGAAATGGCGGTGCGTGCGAAAGAGATTGCGGAGCGAAATCGAGAAAGGTTTTCCAGCGTTTCAAAAGCTCACGAGTATTATCAATCCATCAAGCGGGAGGGCTGGGCTCTTTATTACGCGGCTGTAATTGCGGGCTTGGACCATCAATTTGCAATTGCCAGGAGGAACTTCAGCTCTTTGTTCGAACATCCCGAAACAACCGAATGGCAAAGGGAATTGAATTCGCGCGCCCGCCTCCTGTTAAATTCCTTGAATCACCCGAACGTATTTATCGAGATTGTAACTGGAATTGTTCTACAAACGCGCGCATTGCTTCACCTCGAAAACAGAGAGTCGGCTTTGCTTGGCCTTCCGTTAGTTGGTGAATTTTGATTCGCTCTTGAGAATTCTTATGGACTGAACAAAGCCGATGTCAAGCGACGACAAATTTTTGGAGCAATTCGAGACGGCTTCGCTGCCGCTGGAGGAATGGCATCACAAACAGCACATCAAGGTCGCCTATTTGTATTTGCGGCGGTTTCCGTTTGATGCGGCGATGGCCCGGATGCGGGCGGGCGTCAAGGCGTTCAACGCCGCCAAGCAGATACCGGAGGCCATCGACCGGGGTTATCACGAGACGATGACGCAGGCGTGGATGCATCTGGTTTATTTCACCTTGTGCGAATACGGGCCGGCGGCGGATGCCGAGACGTTTTACGAGGAGAGCCCGCAGTTGCAGCAAAAGAAGATACTGCGGTTTTTTTACACGAAGGAGCGGTTCACCTCGCCGGAGGCCAAGGCCGGATTTGTGCAGCCCGACATCATTCCGTTTCCCAAAAGCAAAAAAACGTTCACGCCGTGAGTTCGGTCGCGAGATCGAGATTCCGAGCATAAAGCCCGGCGCGTTCAGGGGCAGGTCCGGCCAATCCCAACGGGATTGGAATCGCTCAGCCCAGGGTTGCCCCGCGAAGCGGGAAGCTACCCTGGGCAAACGCCCGGGCTCCATCAACCCTGAAAGGGTTGAATCGAATCTCCACCTCGCGCATCATGACCGCATGGCGCAATCCCTGGCAAAAATCCTGGTTCACACCGTTTTTTCGACCAAAGAACGCCGGCCGTTTTTGCGTGACGCGGCCCTCCGCGATGAATTGCACCGGTATCTCGGCGGCATCCTGATGAACCTGGATTGCCAGCCGGTCATTGCCGGGGGAGTGGAGGACCATGTTCATTTGTTGTGCGCGTTGTCAAAAACGCGCGACGCGGCGGCCATGGTCAAGGAGGTCAAGCGCGGGTCGTCGATTTGGTTGAAGACCAAAGGGCCGGATTTGTCGGATTTCGCGTGGCAAAACGGATACGGAATGTTTTCGATCGGGTTTTCGCAGATTGAGGCGGTGCGGAAGTATATTGAGGGGCAGGCGGAACATCATCGCAGGGTTTCATTCCAGGACGAGCTTCGGGAATTGTTGCGGCGTTATGAGATGGAATTTGATGAGAGATATGTATGGGATTGATTCAACCCTTTCAGGGTTGAAGGGGATGTTTTGGGATTGATACCCAGGGTAGGCCCTCTCGGAATCGGGCCAACCCTGGGCTGAGTGATTGCAATCCCGTTGGGATTGCCGGACAAGACCGGAGTCGAAGACGGTGCCCGGCGCAACCGGAGGGTTGAAGTCCAGCACATTTCGGTTTCCGGGCTGAGTGATTGCAATCCCGTTGGGATTGCAGGGCAAGACCGGAGCCAAAGACGGTGCCCGGCGCAATCGGAGGATTGAGGTCCAGCACATTTCGGTTTCCGGGCTGGGTGATTGCAATCCCGTTGGGATTGCCGG
>Ga0181516_10000545_pt1 | contig 33872 bp, 22 predicted proteins | sample PEATcosm2014_Bin_25_FD_121104 | JGI IMG/M metagenome (GOLD analysis project Ga0181516, IMG submission 121104) | Peatland microbial communities from MTU Mesocosm Facility, Houghton, MI, USA - PEATcosm2014_Bin01_10_metaG | ecosystem: Environmental > Terrestrial > Soil > Wetlands > Peat | place... | reverse complement strand
GATTACAGACGGCCAAAGGTCCGTTGCGCTGATTCAACAGGTTCACGGCAAACGGCTGATGTACAAACAGGTTAAACCGAATTGAGTAGTCCGATTAATGGACAGTGGTAGATTTATTTCACTCTCCGCTGGGTTATCAGGTAGAGCGTTGAAAGGCCCGAAAGGGAGATTCCATTCAACGGAGTCTGTATGATCCACGCTATAACCGGGGCGGTTCTGTGTTTTCTGGCACACCGCTTGGTTAAGAAAATCAACGTGTCAGTTAAGCTCAAAATCGTCCGTCACTAAACCCGTGTCCCCAGTCCTAGACTGGGGGCGCGGTCTGTCCATTAATCGGAATCATTAAAACTGTTAAGCGACCTGCTAAGAGATAGGTGTTTAGTCTGGCGATTGGCTCGGTGATCGGCGCGGAATTGGCTGTTTCTCTGGCTTAGGTTTCGGTGCCGTCTTTGGCGCGGGTTTCACCTTGAGCAATTCCCGCACAACCTGGTCAAACTTCATCGGGCGGAATGACAGTCGCTTGCCTTCATAGGTCATATTGAGATTCTAACGGGTGTACGATTTTGATAGAAGTGAGGCGAAACCATGTATCTAGTTATTGCTGGCGTGAATTGCAAGAATTGCAATCGGCCCATTCTGCGCCCGCCTGCCATCCCATCTGAAACACCTCACGATCAAACTCCGTGCAATTCGGGTATTGAGAGTCAAAACGTAGCATGTCTTGGATGCAACCATGTGCACGAATACTCGGAGCAAGATTTCCACTACTATCCCTTATCACTCCTCGGACCCCAATCAATACAAGAAAGGGAAGCATATCTATTCTCCGCCCAATGCGATAGACCATCGTGTGCAGGTCTGATGCACATCCACGCCACAATTCCAGCGGGCTTGTCTCCCCTAGTACGCAATAGCATACCCGTCGAATGGATTGCAGTTTCAATAGCTTGCACCATGCCACACAAAATGAGTGGACCCCTAGCCAAACTAGGTTCTTGGTCCTCTGTGCGAGCATAGCGAGCAAACCGTTATAGGTATGGGCGGATTTCGTGGCTGAGTCCTGCCTAACTGACATTGAATAATGGACATACGCATTTCAGTAGAAAACTCATAAAGAAATGGGTTTGTCAAAGATACAATGTCGAGTGTAGTTGACATTTTCTTTTTGAGCCGGGGAAACTCACGGGCTCTGAGTGGTCGAGAAAAATGCTGTAGGCTCGAATCGTGGGATTCCAGAGCTTTTTGGGCAACACGCAAACCGTCACCCATCTTCGCGAAAGCATTCGCGCGGGGCGGTTCCCGCAGGCAATGATCCTGGCGGGGCCGAAAGGGGCGGGCAAGTACACGCTGGCGTTGATGCTGGCGCGCGCGGTGAATTGCCTGGAGCCGACGGAGACGGATGGGCTGCCGGACTTTTGCGGGCATTGCCGGAACTGCGAACGGATTGGCGACGCGGCGAATCTCGAAGAGCGCGTGGCCGAGGCGGTGGCTGCGCGCGAGGAGATGCGCGACGTGGATAAACGCGAGACGCGCATCCTGATTCAGACGCATCCCGATGTGCTGATTGTGCCGCCTGATCCGCCGCAACTGATGATCAAGATGGGGCAGGTCAGGCAGGTGATTCACGTGGCGTATTATCGGCCGCCGGTGGAGGCGCGACGGTCGTTTTCGATTTTTACGTCGTCGGCGTTTATGAAAGAGGCTGCCAACAGTTTGCTCAAAGTGCTGGAAGAGCCGCCGGCGCACACATCGCTGATTTTGCTGACCGAAAATTCTCAGGAACTACTGCCGACAATTCGCTCGCGGGCGATTGTGCATCGGCTGAGCGCGCTGCCGTCGTCTGAACTGGAAACTCTGCTGGCGGAGCGCAGGCCGGAGCTCAAGCCCAAGGAGCGGTCGCTGGTGGCGCGCATGGCCGGAGGCGCCGTGGGCAGGGCACTGGGGTTTGACCTCGACGTATATCTGGCCAGCCGGCAAGACGCGCTGGTGGTGCTGCATACAGCGCTGAAGGAGCCGGATTATTCCGCGCTCTTTCACGTGACCGAGAGCTATCGCGCTGGAGCCGACGGGCAGGAGAAGACTCTCAATCTGCTGCGCGCGCTGGGGAGCTTGCTCGAAGATCTGCTGCTCGAGGTGGCGGGCACGCCGGCGCTGGTGCGCAATGTCGACCTCGCTGCTGAACTGGCGCGGCTGGCGCAGGGCCTCACCGTCGATTGGCTAGACGGCGCAGCGCGCGCGCTGGTGCAGGTGGAGCAGGGGATGCGGCGCAACCTGCTGCGTTCGCTGTCACTCGACGCGATGGCGGTGAGTTTGGCGGAGCGATAAGCGAAACCGCAAAGAAAAAGCAACCTCTCTCTTGCGTGCGGCATCTTTTCGGGTAGAATCAGGCAAACCTCTTTGACCGTAGTCGGCTGAGACAGAGATTCCCTGGTTGTGCATCTCTGTTCCTTTCCTGTCAGAACGGGCGTATCGAATGCGCCGGGCCAAAGCCGTCTCATGCGGTGGGACAAAATTCAAGCGACCATCGCCGATCGTGCGTTCCATTTGAATGACTTCGCATCTCACGTTTGAGCCCTATCTCTGGCAAGGAGGACCGCAGCCATGATGAACGATGCCGGGTTGACGAGTATAGAAAATAAACCCAGCGTGCCGAGTGGCCTGCACACTCCCCGCAATGGCAGAAGGGGCCCTGTCGCATCGACCTTTCACTTCACCAACTATGCCGTGGAAGAGGAAACGGCGTATCGGCAGGCCGAGCTGTTTTATTTGCAAAAGCAGATTCAGACGCAGACGCCGATGGTGATTGTGATGGCAGACGGCGAGCGCGTTGAAGGCGTGATCGAGTGGTATGACCGCCGCGCGCTGAAGGTGCGCGGACGCGAGCGGACGCTGATTTATAAGTCGGCGATCAAATATATGTACAAGCTGGGCGAAGCGCCGCAGTAGAGGCGGCGGGGCCCATTGTTTCGATTTCGTTGTCGCTCGTCGCTCACATACTCCGCGGTATGCGTCGCTGCTCGCTTCTAGACCTCGAAAAAATTCTCTCCCTCCGCCACGGCTTCTAAGGGAGATTTCAAAGGGATTGGGCTGCTTTGTGCAGGCGGTCGCGAATGGCCGCGCCCACCCCGGCCTCGGGCGGCAACGGACACAAAATCACAGTGCACTGCTGGGCATCGAGGGCGCGCAAACCGGCGTAGAGATTGTGCGCGAGCTGGTCGGGCGCGGCCCAGCGGCCCCAGAGGAAAACCTCGGCGCGCAAGGCGGCGATGGAGTCGACCGAGGCGAGTTCGGTGGGCAGCATCAGACCGAGACGCTGGCCGGGGAAGCGAGCCGCGGCATCTGCAAATTTGCGCGGCATGTCGTCGAGAGTGGAGTCGATCAAAACCAACGTCGCACTGGGCGCGTAGTGGCGCAGGCCGACGCCGGGTGAGGGCAGCGCTTCGCCCGGAATCGATTGCGGCGCCTCAAAAACTTCAACCGGGCCGGCAATGTCGCGGATCTGCTGCGCGGTGATCGCGCCAGGCCGGTAGATCGTCATGCGATCGGGGTCGAGGACGGTCGATTCAACACCGTGCAGAGTGGGGCCGGAATCGAGGATGGCGTCGATGCGTCCATCGAGATCGGCAAGGACATGATCGGCCGTGGTGGGGCTGATGTGGGCGAAGATGTTGGCGCTGGGCGCGGCGACCGGTATGCCCGCCTGCTGGATCAGTTCAAAAGCGACGGGGTGGGCAGGCATGCGAATGCCGACCAGTGGACGGCCGGCGGTGACAGCGTCGGGCACGGCGGCCGAGCGCGGCAAAAGCAGCGTGAGCGGACCGGGCCAGAAAGCGGCGATCAGTTTGCGTGCGGTGTTGGGAATTTCAGAGACAAGAGATTGCAGCATCGGGTTGCCGGCGTCCGCTGGGCCGGAGATGTGCACGATGATGGGGTCCCATGCTGGGCGTTGCTTGGCCGCGAAGATGCGGGCGACGGCGGCGGTGTCAAGCGCGCTGGCGCCGAGGCCGTAGACGGTTTCAGTGGGTAGAGCGACGAGGCCTCCGCGACGCAAAATGCCGGCGGCTTGCGCGATGGCCTGTCGCGCCTCGGCGGTGTCGAGATGAGCGGGATCGACGGCGAGGCGGAGGGTATTCATGCTTCTATTGTCGCTGGTCGCGCCCACTTCATCTATCTGCCGTATACTCGCTTCTTAATATGGCGATCGAGACGGAGATCAAGTTTCGCGTGGACGATCTGGCAGGCCTGGCGACGCGGCTCACGGCGGCGGGGTTTCGCATGCAGACGCCGCGCGAATTTGAGTCGAATGTGCTCTATGACACGCCCGATCGCAGCATGCGGGCGCGCACTGAGATTTTGCGCATTCGCCATTATTGCGGCAAGTCGATCGTGACCCACAAGCGGCTGCCGGATTCTGGCGCCGGCGAGGATCGGCACAAGCATCGCGTGGAGACTGAAACGGAAGTCGCCGACGGCGATGTGCTGGCGCAGATTTTTCAATCGCTGGGATTGGTGGCGGCGTTTCGCTATGAAAAATGGCGCTCGGAGTGGACCGACGGCAAGGGACATTGCGTGGTGGACGAGACGCCTATCGGCAACTTTGCCGAGCTCGAAGGCGCAGCGGAGTGGATTGATCAGGCGGCGGCGCGACTGGGCGTGGGTGCATCGCAATATATGACGCTGAGTTATGGGCGGTTGTTTGAGCAGTGGCGCGAAGAGCATCGTTCAACCGCCCAGGATCTGACGTTTGCGGCGGTTGCCGCGGGCAGCGGAGCGCGCTGACGCCTGCTGCGGGAACCGGCAGATCTACTCTGCTGGCCGGCAAAATCTGCATTTCATATTCGAAAAATCCGCGTTTCAGATTTCAATTGAAAACTAAAGCCAGTCCTGTCGCTGCCGATAGAGCTGGCAGTGAAGTGTCTTCGAATGGGGCTCTCGAAAATGGGCTGCAAGTGCGATGAGATGACGGTGGATAGTCTGCGCCACGCTCGCCTGAGGCTGCTGGTGGCGGCGGGGCTTGCGGCGATGGTTGCGATGATGTTGCCGCCGGGCCGAGAAAAAGAGCGGACCGTGCGGGAAAAAGTCGATCCTGTCTATCCGGAACTGGCGCGGCTGCTCGGCATCACGGGAGCCGTGAAGCTTGCGCTCACGGTCGACTGCCTGGGGCGGGTTATCGATGTGGAGACGATACGCGGGGAACTGATGCTGGCCGAAGCGGCGATGGAGGCTGCGCGTCAGTGGAGATTCACGTCGGGGTCGGGCGATGCGCGCGTCCGGATCGAGTTTAAATTTCCCATGGCCGCGTGAGGACAACTCATAAAGTGCTCGGGCTTTTCGCCGATCAATCTGCCACGGCATTTTCTTCAATTATGTGGTCTCTTGAAGTGGTGCAAGGTCATCGCTCACTGTGGGTCGCGTTGACTTTACGCTTACGGCTTCGGGTTCCAGTATTCAAGAAAGTGCTTTAGGCAGCCGTTCCGCCGAACCAAGTTGGCGCAGCGCTGGAGATTGAGAAGGAGGGCCTGGAGCATGAAAACAACGGGAATGCGCGCCTTGGCATGGGCGGGTGTGATCGCGTTTGCGCTATCGGCGTGGGCGGGGCAAGCGAGAACGGTGAAGTCGCGGGTGGCACCGGTTTATCCCGAGATCGCCAAGCGGATGAAGATCAGCGGCGTGGTGAAGCTGGATGTGACGGTGGATGCGAACGGCAAAGTAACCGACGTGACGACGGTGAGCGGCAACCACACGCTTTCAAGCGCGGCCGAGGACGCAGTGCGCAAATGGAAATTTGCGACCGCGGATCAGCCATCGACGGAGAGCATTGAGCTCAAGTTCGATCTGAATTAGGAACGGCCAGCGAGTGGCGGCGAGAGCATGATTGCTCCGCCGCCGCCTGGTTGCGTTTACTTTTCGGCGCCGTGGCACTTTTTGTATTTTTTGCCTGAGCCGCAGGGGCAGGGATCGTTGCGGCCGACTTTCTCTCCGGTGTGCCGCTGCTGGGTCTGGCTGGCCTCGCCTGCGCCGGCGCGGCTGGCGACTGCGAGCTCACGTTGCTTTTTGCGCGCGAACTCTTTTTCGAGCGCGTCGATGGTTGTGGAGGGTTGGCGCGTGGGAATGGAGATCTCGCGCGGCATGCCGTCGCCTGCAATCGGCTGCGCGGCGCTGGCCACAGGGGGCGCGGGAGGAACGGCGCGGCGGGGTTGCGGCGCGGCATTCATCGGCTGACCGTCGGGGCCGAGAATCTGCATGCGGAACAGGAAGCGCACCGTGTCTTCTTGGAACTTGAGCATCATGGCTTCGAACATGTCGAAGGATTCGCGCTTATAGGCGACCAGCGGGTCCTGCTGCGCATAGCCGCGCAGGCCGATGCCCTCTTTGAGGTGGTCCATTGAGAGCAGGTGGTCCTTCCACAGGCCGTCGATCACGCTGAGCATGACCATGCGTTCGTGGTAGCGCATGGCTTCGACGCCGAGGATTTTTTCTTTCCGCTCGTATTCTTCTTTGAGCTTTTCAAAGATGGTGTCGCCGAGATCGTGGCGGCTCTGCGCGTTGATGCCCGCGTCGCCCAGCGCGATTCCGAAGTGGCCCATGAGTTTTTCCTCGAGGCCTTTGAAGTTCCACTGATCGGGGTGCTTGTTTTCAGGCACGAATTCATCGAGTAAGGTGCTGAGGATTCCGCCGACGTAGTCCTCGAGAATGAGTTCGCGCTGCTCGACACCTTCGAGAAGCTGGCGGCGCAGACCGTAGACGGCTTCGCGCTGCTTGTTCATCACGTCGTCGTACTCGAGCAGGTGTTTGCGCGATTCGAAGTTCTGTCCTTCGACGGCTTTTTGCGCGCCTTCGATGCGCTTGGAGATCATGCGCGACTCAATGGGCACGCCTTCTTCCATGCCGAGACGTTCAAGCAGCGTGGACACCCACTGCTTGGCAAAGATGCGCATCAGGTCGTCTTCGAGAGAGAGATAAAAACGCGAAGCGCCGGGATCGCCCTGACGGCCGGCGCGGCCGCGAAGCTGGTTGTCGATGCGGCGCGACTCGTGGCGCTCGGTGCCGAGGATGAACAAGCCGCCGGCCGCGATGACCTGTTCGTGCTCAACTTTTGCCGAGTCGAAGTGGGCCTTGTTGACCTCGGCCCAATCCGGCTCGGAGACTTCAAACTCCTGGCCGGAGTAGTAGAAGCGCAAAAAGCCTTTGGGCGCGGTGGGATTGATGGCGCCCTCAGCGGCGCTGACGGCGCGCGCGCGATTCTTTTTTACCAGCTCCTGGCGGGTCATGAATTCGTGATTGCCGCCGAGCAGAATGTCGGTGCCGCGGCCTGCCATGTTGGTGGCGATGGTGACCATTCCGATGCGGCCGGCCTGGGCCACGTATTCAGCCTCGCGCTCGTGCTGCTTGGCGTTGAGCACGACATGCTTCACACCTTTGCGGGCGAGGATGTTGGAGAGCAGCTCACTCTTTTCGATCGAAGTGGTGCCGACCAGCACCGGCTGATTCCGCTCGTGTAGCTCGGCGATTTCGTCGGCGACTGCCTTGTATTTTTCCTTGGTGGTGCGGAATACGACGTCGGAATTTTCCTTGCGCAACATGGGCTTGTTGGTGGGGATGACGACGATTTCGAGCTTGTAGATTTTTTCGAACTCGGCGGCCTCGGTTTCAGCGGTGCCGGTCATGCCGCTCAGTTTTTTGTAGAGGCGAAAATAATTCTGGAACGTGATGGTGGCAAGAGTCTGGTCTTCCTTGCGGATGTTGACGCCCTCTTTAGCTTCGATCGACTGGTGCAGGCCATCGGACCAGCGGCGGCCGGGCATGAGGCGGCCAGTGAAGGTGTCGACGATGATGACTTCGCCGTCCTTGACCACGTAATCGACGTCGCGCTTGTAGAGCGCGTGCGCCTTGATGCCGGTTTCGACGAAGTGCTTAAGGTCCCAGTTTTCCTGGTCGGCAATGTTGTCGATGCCAAGCATCTTTTCGATCGTGATCCAGCCGTCGTCGGTGACGCCGATGGTGCGGTGCTTCTCGTCGACAACGTAGTCGCCGGAGAAATATTTCTGGCCTTCGCCGAGCTGAATGCCCAACTCTTCCTGGCGCTTGTGGTCGAGCGATTCCACTTCTTCGCCGAGCTCGAGCTTGGGAATGATCTGGCGCACGCGCGCGTACTTGTCGGTGGTCTGCTCGGTGGGGCCGGAGATGATGAGCGGGGTGCGGGCCTCGTCGATGAGGATCGAATCCACTTCGTCGACGATGGCGTAGTAGTGTCCGCGCTGCACGCAATCCTTGAGCTCGAACTTCATGTTGTCGCGCAGGTAGTCGAAGCCGAATTCGTTATTGGTGCCGTAGGTGATGTCGGCGGCGTACGCGGCGCGGCGCTGGTTGTCGTCGAGGTCGTGGACGATGACGCCGACAGTGAGGCCGAGGAACTCGTAGATCTTGCCCATCCACTCGGCGTCGCGCTTGGCCAGGTAATCGTTGACCGTGACCACGTGTACGCCGTGGCCGGCAAGCGCGTTGAGATAGCAGGCAAGAGTGGCGACCAGGGTTTTGCCCTCGCCGGTCTTCATCTCGGCGATGCGGCCCTGGTGGAGCACCATTCCGCCGATGAGCTGCACATCGAAGTGGCGCATCTGCACGGCGCGCCAGCCGGCCTCGCGGACCACGGCGAATGCCTCGGGAAGAATTTCGTCGAGCGCCTCGTCTTCGGCGATTTTGATGGCGTCGGCGTCGGTGATGCCTTGAATTTTGGCGGCAATGCGGGCGCGGAACTCAATGGTTTTGGCGCGCAGCTCTTCGTCAGAGAGCTTTTGAATCTCGGGCTCGAGCGCGTTGATAGCGTCGACCCTGGGCAGCAGGCGCTTGATGATGCGTTCATTGGCGGTGCCGAAAATTTTGGTGAGAATCTTATCGAAGAACACGGAACTCTCCATCTACCTTTGTGAATTGGATGAATGGCAGCGATGGATGGGCGGAGCGCGATCAGGAGGGCGAGCCGGTTATCGCTGCGAAGACACGCAGGATCAGGCGAGGGAGGGCGGAGGGCGCTGGAACGAAGCGGGAAGAAAGGGTGCAGCCGGCGCGCGTTGAAGCAGCCGTGAGGACGCGGCAGAGAGCAGGGTGAGAGGCGAGATCAACCCGACAAAGAACACGGGGAGCATCGCCATCCACGAACCGGGGCCTGCATCGCGCAACAGGAAATTGGCCTGGCGCCTTGATCCGGATTGAGAGAAGCGGGAAGCGCCCGGAATTGCGGCGGGGCTTTGACTCTGACTCTTGGCCAGGAATTCGAGGACCGGGTGCGCGTAAGCTCTGGCGCTTTGCAGGCCGGCCTCGGCGCGGGCCGCAGACGCCAGGGCGATGGCGGCAACTGCCACCCATATCCACGCGCTCCTGTTGCGAGATCCCGGCATGATGAACACCTATCTCTTATTTTGCCACAAATGCGATGGCGGCTGGTGGGGAACGCCATCGAGCGGCGGTATGCGGAGATTCAGGCCGATTTGCCGGTGGAAACGACGCGCTCGGATACCGCCTCGACGATCTGCTCGTGAACTTCATCGACGCTGAGATTGCCCTGGATGAGAACGACGCGGTCGGGCTCGCGTTTGGCGATTTCGCGGTATTTCTGCCACACGCGGCGATAGAAGGCTTCCTGCTCCTGCTCGAAGCGGCTCTCGTCTTTGCCGTCGTGGGCGATCTGGCGGTCGTTGCGGCGGCGGGCGCGCTCGAGGCAGACGTTGAGCGAGGGCAGCAGCAGCAAAGTGAGATCGGGCTTGAGGTCGCCACAGACGAGGCGATGCATTTCGAGCACGGTTTCTGAGCCGATCTGGCGGCCGCCGCCCTGGTAGGCCTCGGTCGAGTCAGTGAACCGGTCGCAAAGGACAATTTTGCCTGCGGAGAGCGCGGGCTCGATGACCTCGGCGATAATCTGGGCGCGATCGGCGAACATCAGAGCCATCTCGGTCATGGGCGCGACGGGGGTTGATCCGGAGTCGAGCAGGAGGGCGCGGATGCGATCGCCAGTGGCGGTTCCGCCGGGCTGCCGGGTTACCAAAGGAGCTAGTCCGCGCTTTTGCATCCACGCAGCCAAACGCTTGATTTGGGTGGTTTTGCCGGAGCCATCGAGGCCTTCGAGGGTGATGAACAATCCGCGCGGCATGGCGTGAGTCTACCACCGGGCCGACGGGGGAGACGACGTTGCACCAGATGTGCTACAAACAGGAGTTCCCAATGCGGGGAAACGTTCCGGGAATGAAGGGGCTGGACTTATGGTCCGCCCCGTTTTGGTTCGATCCGGAGCCGAGCCGAACAGGACCGGCGCGCCAGGTTGTTTAACACTATAGGAGTTGAAACACCGTGAAGTTCTCTTCCTGCAAGACATTCACTATCTGCGGCTTGGTGGCCGCAACGCTGCTCGCAGCCAACGGGATGAGCGCCCAGAACCTGAATTTAGAGGGCCAGACCGGCGGATTCATTACGCCCACGGCTTACGTTGTCGACATGGAGAAGGGCCAGAAGTTTTCTCACCCGGTCGTAGGCTTCCATTTCATCGATGCTTCGACGGTAATCGGCGATATTGAGACCTTCAACATCACTGAGGCATTTGCCAATCGCGCCGAGGCCGGTTACACCCGCAGCGTGCACCAGTTTGGAAATCAGCCCACGACCGAAGCCACTCCGCTCGGCCTCAGCAACCTGTGGAACTACTCGGGCATGAATATCTTTCACGGCAAGGTCATCGGATTCAGAGATGGCCAGTTTGGCCCGTGGATGCCGGGAATCGCGGTGGGTGGAGTGGTGCGCACCAACGACCATTTTGTCTCGGGCGCGGCCAACAAAACTTTGACGGGGACGGACAAGTCCTACACCAACGGCGATGTTTACATTGCGCTCACCAAGACGTGGGCCAAGCCACCCGTGCCGTTCCTGCTCAATCTGGGATGGAAGGCTACGAACGCGACCATCTTCGGCATCGGCGGGCAGAGCACTCGCTTTGGCGGGCGGTTTTTCGGCGGGCTTGGCATTCCGCTGCCACTCGGCCATGGATTCGTGGTTGTGCCCTCGGCCGGATTCACGCAGGAACCGAAGACCGCGGTGAACCTGAACACGCTGCTCAATGCGGCGCTCTATCAATGCGAAGCGTTACTGGCCTGCAATCCTGCGTCGTATCCGCTGATGAGCGCGCATATTCCCACCACGCTGGACTATGCGGTGCGCGTGACGCAACGGGAGCATCCTCACTTCGCCTTTGATATCGGCGTGGGCCAGGTGGCGGGCAACATCGGATCGATCTATGTTCCCAACCCCTACTTTCCCGAGGCCGGCCCGCCGGTGGTCACCACCCCTGTAAACCTGCAGGCGCGCAGCGTTGTCGGCCTGGGACTCAGCTATCGTTACTGATGGGTCGGCCCGCTCTGCATAAAAGCGTCTTCCGGGCAACTTCTCTCGCCAGAGAGGGTTGAAGGGGGAAGTAGTCAGACGTCGCGCGCATTGCGCATATCGATTCGGAATCACCCTGCATTGGAAAGCGCTGACAGCGCGACAACGCAGGCATCAAAGATATTGGAGGTTCTACTATGCGACTTTTCCGCTCAGCACGCTGGGTTTTGCTGGCGCTTCTGCTCTCCCTCGTTCCCGCTTCGTCGTTTGCGGGTGTGTTTATCAGTGTTGGATTTGCCCCCCCGGTGCTGCCGGTTTATGAGCAGCCGATGTGCCCTGATCCGGGCCTGATGTGGACGCCGGGCTACTGGGCCTACGGTCCCGACGGCTACTATTGGGTGGCCGGCGCGTGGGTGCCTGCTCCCTATGAAGGCGCGCTGTGGACGCCTCCTTATTGGGGCTGGTCGGGCGGCCTGTTTGTCTTTCACACGGGCTATTGGGGCCCTCACGTTGGCTACTACGGCGGCGTGAACTATGGATACGGATACGGCGGCATCGGCTTTGCCGGCGGCATGTGGCGTGGCGGAGTCTTCGCTTATAACACCGCGGTGATGCATGTGGGCGTGGGCGGCGGATGGGGCAATCGTGTCTACGTCGACCGCACGATTGTGGAACACAACACCATCGTCAACAACACGCGCGTGTCTTATAACGGCGGCCCTGGCGGCATCAACCATGCGCCGTCGCCTGAAGAACGGACCGCCATGCACGAGCAGCACACGGCGCCGACCAGCGTTCAGGCGCAGCACGAGAGCTCGTTCCGCAATAACCAGAGCGCCTATGCCAAGAACAATGGTGGACGTCCGCAGACGACTGCGGTATCGAGACCGCTGGCCGCTCAAAATCATGCTGCATCGCAAAACTCGCTTAACAACCGCGGTGGGGCAAACGCAGCGCAGCCACGGCAATCGGAGAGCCGCCCTGCGGCTCAGTCGGAGCCGCGTGGAAACGAGTCACGTCCTGCGCCGCAGAGCCGTCCTGCTCCGCAGTCGCGCCCTGCACCGCAGTCGCGCCCAGCGCCGCAGAGCCGTCCAGCACCGCAGCCGCACAATCAATCGCGGCCGCAGCCTCAACAGCACGAGCAGAAAGAGCACGGCGGCCACGGCCGTTAATCAACGCTTGATTCAACCTCAGGGCCCACGGTTCGCCGTGGGCCTTGCTGCGTCAGGGCGCGGCAGGTTCGAGGCCCGCGATCTCGATTTCGATTCCGCCGTATTCGGGATGGTCGTTTTCGCGGATGCGGTACGCGACGTCAACGCGGCTGCGCTCGGCAAGCGCAAGTTCGGTGGCGCGGAATGCCATGTCCCAGCCGACTCCGCGAATCGCTCCGCTGCCGCCGGCGAGAGGCAGAGCCGGGCCGGACGCCTGCGCCAGTTCGAGGCGAATGTGACGGTCTTTCATCAAGCGGACAGGCGCGAGCAGGCGCGCATCGCGAGCTACGAAGATCGGTTCAGGATTGCCGTGGCCAAGCGGCTCGAGCTTGCGCAGCCACGTAACCAGCGTGGGCGTGATGCGATCGAGCGGCAGCTCGGCGTGGATGTGCAGCACGCGAGCCGGCTCCCGCGCGGCCAGCCGCTCGGCTGCGTGCAGACTCAGGCGCCGCTTTAGTTCGGGCAGCCGGTCAGCAGGCAGCGCGAAACCAACAGCGAATGCGTGACCGCCGAAGCGAGTGAAGAGATCGGCGCAAGTCTCGATCGCCTCGAGCAGCGGAAATCCGTCGACCGAGCGGCCTGAGCCGTGTGCGACGCCGTCTTCGACGCAGATGACGATGGCAGGCTTTGCGGTTCGTTCAACCACCCGCGAGGCCAGGATGCCGATAACTCCACGATGCCAGCCGTTACCGTCGAGGACCAGCAGCCTTTCGGCAGCGAGATCGGCGTCGGTGCGGAGACGCTCTTCGATCGTGCGCAGCACGGACGCTTCTGTGTCGCGCCGCTCGCGGTTCAGTCGTTCGAGCTTGGCGGCCAGTTCCTGGGCGCGGCCCAGATCGCGTGTGGTGAAGAGCTCGATCACTTCCGAGGCAACATCCATGCGGCCGGCGGCGTTGATGCGCGGAGCCAGGCGAAAGGCGACGTCGAAGCCGGTGAGTTGCTTTGCCGCCGGATCGAGTTGAGCCGCTGCAAAAAGCGCGCGCAAGCCGACGCCCATGGGCCGGCGCAGTTCGCGAAGACCTAATGCGGCGATGACGCGATTTTCGCCGCGCAGAGGAACAGCGTCGGCAATCGTGGCAATGGCAGCGATCTTTAGAAAACTGGGCAGTGTTTTTGCGCGGGTGCGCTCAGGGTCGCGCCGCTCGAGCAGAGCCTGCGCCAACTTGAGCGCGATGGCGGCGCCGCAGAGCGATTTCTCAGGGTAGCCGCAGCCGGGCTGATTGGGATTGAGAATGGCGAGTGCCGCGGGCAGCGCATCGTGCGCGTCGGGCAGGTGATGATCGGTGACGATCAGGTCCATGCCGAGGCGGCGCGCGGTTTCCGCCTCAGCGAAGGCGCGCATGCCGGTGTCGACGGTGATGACGAGGCGCACGCCGTCGGAATATGCCGCCTCAAGCACGCTCGACTGCAGGCCGTAGCCCTCGCGAATGCGATGCGGGACATGAAAGCGCACCACTCCACCCAGCATCTCGATGGCTGTCTTGAGCAGGACGACCGCGGTGGTGCCGTCGACATCGTAATCGCCATAGAGCAGCACAGGTTCGCGCGCGGCGATGGCGCGCTCCAGCCGTTCGACGGCTGCGGACATGCCGAGCATCCGCAGAGGGTCGTGAAGTTGCGAGACGTCAGGGTTGAGGAAATCGAAGGCGGCCTGTGCGTCGTTAATGCCGCGCGCGATCAGCAACTCCGCGATCACCTGGGGCAGGCGCGCCGCCTTGGCCAGGGCTTCGGCTTCGTTGGGATGCGGTTTGTCGACAATCCAGCGCTGGCGCGGCCCGCGAGGTAAGGCAGCATTGACCGTCTGCGCTGTGCCCACGCGCTCTATTCGTCCTCGTCGTCGTGTTCGTGATCGTCGATGACAATGTCGTGGAAGTTTTCGATATCTTCAAGCAGCGACTGGAAGCGCTCGTACCACTCCGTCGTGGTCTCATGCAAAAAAGCCACGCCCTGATACATGAAGCCGAGCTGGATGTAGCCAACCATGCCGGTATATTTACGCAGCCATTGCGCTTCGACGAGCTCGGTCGATTCTTCGTCGGGGAAGTTCATCTCGCCGGCTTCTTCGATGAGCGAGTCCAGCTCTTCGCGTTCGAGCTTCATTTCGCTGAAAGTGATGAAGGGTGCGCCGACATGCTTGGCCATTTCCACAAAATCTTTCCAGGCGTCGGTATTGCCCTGGCTCTCCCACAGGATGGATGAGATGTCTTCAGTGACGTAGCCGGGCAGGCGCTGCAGGCCGTGCCCCTCAATGAAGGCCACCATATCGTCTTTTAGCGAAAGCAGATTATCTGTGCTCATGGTCAAGCAATCATTCTCTCAGATGCGGGAGGGCCGCGTCGGACTTATGTGGAAAGTTCGCGAGCGGACTCGCAGGCGTTAGTCTTGAAGCTGGAGGATCAACCGCTTGCCCGTATTTGAGCATCACGTCTTTGTCTGCCATAACTCCCGCCCCGAGGGATCGCCGCGGCCATCGTGCACCAGCGACGGCAAGAGCGATCTGCACACCGAGTTGCAGATGCAAGCCAAAGCCGCCGGCCTCGCGGGACGCGTGCGCATCAACAAGTCCGGCTGCCTTGACCAGTGCGAACATGGGCCGACGGTTGTGGTCTATCCCGAGGCGATCTGGTATGGCAACGTGAAGCCCGAAGACGCGGCGGATATCGTGCAGGGACATCTGATCGGCGGGCGTCCGGTGGAGCGGCTGCGCATTCCCGATGGCTGCCTGAATACGAAGAGCTGTCCGCACCGAAGCTGAGGCAGATGCAGGCAGCGGCAGGAGGTGTACACCCCTTGGTCCGATGCGGTATTCTCATTACTTAACCCATGATTTTTTCTCGCGAGTACATTGGGTATCTGGCCCGCCGCACGGTCAAGCACCTTATCGATGCCAAGATGATCACCACCAGCGACTTGAAAGCTACCGAGTCGCGGGTCACCGAGGGCTTGATTGAGGAGCTTTCGCTCGAGGACCGCATCAACGAAGAGGTACGCGTGATTCTCGACGCCTACTCCGACGAGATGCGCAAGTCCGGGGCGCAATACGCCGAGATGTTCAAGAAGGTGAAGACCGAGTTGGCCAAGAAGTACAAGGCGGTGCTATGAGGATCAGCCGCGACAAGCTCAACAAGCTGGCCCACACGGTGGCCGATACTCTGGCCGATATCGATCAGGTGGGGTTCCTCGAAGACCGCAACACCATTCGCCAGGAAGCGCGCAAGGCTCTGGAGCTGCTGCTGCTCCAGGAAGCGGGGATTGATACGGCGGCGCGGCTCAAGATCGCCTCGCAACGCAAGATCATCCTCGAAGGCTCGCAGGAGTGGGACATTCTCTACCGGAAGTATTACAACGACGAGGTGCGCAAGCTGGGCATCTGAGCGAATGCGCCGCCGCGGATTTTTGGCGCTTTATACGAATTTTGTTAGAGTAATTAAGTGGCTGCAATAGCCATCCCCTTCAGTTGTGGCGCTATCGTCTAGGGGTTAGGACGTGAGATTCTCAATCTTAAAACACGGGTTCGATTCCCGTTAGCGCTACCAGTCAGTATCCGCTAAAGCCCGCGACCGCCGCGGGCTTTTTGCTTGCATGCGCAGCCAGATGAAATGCGCTAGGATGTTGGCGTGTTGCATCCCCTCAAGCCAATCCCAGCGATGATGTTCTTTTTGTCGGGACTCGTTCTTTTCCCCGTCGTCGGATGTGCGAAGAAAACCTTTGCCGTGGAAGTTGCTCACGGATTCTCAGGGTATGTCCACATCTATTGCGGACCGACCGTAGGTTTTCCCTCTGCGCCCGTCCACGTCGATTCCCTGGGCGGAGCCGACTCGCAGTCCTGCCCCGGCGGCGACGTCGACGTCACCGTGTTGCGCGATGGAAAGACAGCGGCAGCTTCGGCAGTGAATTGGGAGCGGTCGGGCGATGGAACTCCCATCGCATTGTCCTTCAATGTGAAATGAGTTTGTCTGCCGGCCCCATGCAATGGATCAAGTGCGCGTCAAACAGCGCGGCGCCCATTCCGTCGTCTTTCTCCACTTCGAGCATTGATCAGGTAGATACGACCCAAGGCGCGTTCCAATGTTAACGATCGATGAACGCCGGTCGCGAGTGCGCCGCATTTTTGCTCTCCGGGAAATTTCAACTTGCAAGTAACTTCATTCGGTTACTCCAAGTATTCGTTTCCGCTGCAAAGTCATCTGTTCAAAGGGCCGTTCACGCGCTACACTACGCAATCGATACTGAAATTATTGCTTCCGAGTCGCCGGTCTTGTCGACGCGCAATCTGGTCGAACGCTCCGAGACTTGGGTGCAATTGCATTCAGAAGAGACAGATTCCCCAAACCTGATTCAAGTCAGTCGCGTCCAATTCCCTTCGGTCGAGACTTCTGTGATTCGCATCGCTGCACTTCGCGCTTCAAGGGCCCTCCAGGTGTGTTTATTCACCTAAGACCCCGAATTCCCAGGAGATCTCGATCATGTTCAACCGTCCCGCTGGTTCCCTGTCCAAACTTTGCCTTGCAGTTCTATCCGTTGCCTCGAGGATTTCCAGCGAGCGGGACCGCGCTCCAGTCGCATCGACGCATCGAGATTTTCAGCGGGGCTTTTCGTGGCTTGGCGTGGTGTTGATCTTCTTCGCCGTCTTATTCGCACAGCGGGGTTCGGCGCAGCAGATCAGCTATGACGACTTCAACGCTGCCCAGGCCAATCCCTCCGAATCGCTGACCAACAGTTGCATCTTGGGTACCGCCCCCGCCGCATCCGGTGTCCTTTTCTGCCTTAATTACGGGACGGCAAGTGGCGACACTGACGGTTTGAGTTTCATCCCGGACAACTATCCCTCCACGATCGATCCCAATGAAACTTCGACGACGAACTACGCGCTGCAGTTGACAGGGCTCACGCAGAGCCAGGTATCGAGCCTTTGGTATTCAACCCCGCTGGACGTCGCGGATGGCTTCGATGCCTGGTATGCCGTCAAGCTGACGTGGTCGTCCCAAGGAACCAACTCGGGCTTTAGTAACTGCTGCACCGCCGATGGACTCGCTTTCGTCATCCAAAATGCGGCCGGCGGCCAGGCAGATCCGATTTCCGGATCGGCTGAAACCGGAGCGGGGTTTACCGTTGTCGGAGGAGGCGGCGGGAGCCTGGGCTACGGCGGCATCGACAATAGCATTGCTCTCGAAATGGATACGTTCTACGATTCGGGATGGGACCCGAGCGACAACGGCAGCAACGACGACAACCACATGGCTCTTCAGGGCTGCGGGCCCGGGATTGCCAATTCACCGGCTCACATCTCAACGCCCAACTGCCTCATCACGCTTAACGGCACGAGCACGCTCATCTCCAATCCGAGCACTTCCGCCGCGTCTCCGGCGACTGCCAGTGTGGTGACCTTGTCCGACGGCAACCCGCATCAGGTCGTGATGACTTACAACGGGCCCAACGACTCGCCCGCAAATTACCTTTACGTTTACCTCGATCCGGCATTTAACCCGGGCACGCACACGCCCGTCGCTGGATCGACGCCGATTTTCTCAGGGCCATTTAATATTGCGAGTTACATCAACCTGGCCAACGGCGGCGCCAGCAACAATCCTGCTTATGCCTACATCGGTTTTACCGCTGCCAACGGCTTCAACTTTGAGCAACATGAGCTGATGGGGTTCAGCTTCACGCCGCATGGGTTGCAGCAGAATTTCGGCAATGTCAACGTTTGCCCATCGGGACAAACGACTCCGGCACCCTGTAACAGCACATTTCCGATCACATTCAACTTCACCACGGATACGACCATCGGCTCGGTCCAGGTCGTGACCCAAGGTACAACCGGCCTGGATTTCAAGCAGGGAAGCGGCGGCGATTGCACAGGGACCATTTCGGCAGGTAATTCCTGCACAGTCAACGTGACCTTTGCTCCGCTCGCGCCTGGCTCGCGCCTGGGCGCGGTGAACCTGCTCGACGGCTCCGGCAACATATTGGCAACAAGGCTTGTCTATGGTGTGGGCGAGGGGCCGGCAATCGATTTTGAGCCCGCCACGCAAACCACGATCAATACAGGTTCTTTCGCCCTGAGTTCGCCGAAGGGTGTGCTGGTAGACGCGGCCGGCAACCTGTTCATTTCTGACACGGCGACTCAACAGGTGATCAAGATTCCGGCGCATGGCACCGCAACGACCGTGGGCTTTGGATTTGACTTTCCGCAAGGAATGGCGGAGGACGGGGCAGGAGATCTCTTCATTGCGGATAACAACCTGAACCAGATAGTGGAGATCCCGGCCGGCTGCACCAGCAGCGGCTGCCAAAAGATTTTGGTGAGCGAGCAAACCGTGGTCAATGGGGCAGCGAACCCACCCAGAGCCGAGCTGGGTGTGGCCGTGGATGGAGCCGGCGACGTCTTCTTCGACGACTTCGGCAACGGCTTGGTCGCTGAGGCTCCCGCCAATGGGGGCACTCCGACTGCGATATACAACCCGTCCGGCGCAGAGCCGGTTGGATTGACAGCGGACGGAGCGGGGAATGTTTATATCGCCGATTTTGGTCTGAAGAAAGTCATGGAGGTTCCCGCCGGTTGCGCCGCCAGCAGTTGCTGGATTACGGTGGGCGGTGGCTGGAGTCAACCGGATGGCGTTGCGTTGGATGCTGCGGGCGACGTTTATGTCGCCGATGCCGGGCTCGACGAGATCGTTGAGGTTCCGGCCGGCTGCTCCCAAGTCTCCTGCCAGGGCGTTGTGGTCAGCGGCATCGATACAGTCGCTGTAGCGGCAGATGCAGCGGGCGATCTCTTCGTAGACGACCTTTTCGACCACGTGGTCTTCGAGGTCAATCAGTCTCAGCCGCCCGCGTTGAGCTTTGACGCAACGTACGTCGGCAGCATGAGCACCGACAGTCCGCGAAGCTTCACCGTTGACAACATCGGTAATCAGGCGCTCAGCGCGATCAGCCCTGGGATTGTTATCAACGGCCCCAACTTCCTCGCCGGCCTCATCACTCCCGGAGATTGCTCCGCCACCTTTACTCTCGCGCCGGGTGCGGAATGCAATGTGAGTATCAACTTCGAGCCGCAAAGCGTGGGCAGCCCGCTCACCAGTACAGCCGTTTTGACCGACAACGCTTTGAATGCTGCCGTGGCAACGCAAACCGTTGGTCTCAGCGGTGTCGGCATGCAGCCCGTTCCCACCACCGTGGCTGTGCCCAACGTGGTTGGGCAGACGCAATCGGTGGCGACATCCACGGTCACCGGCGCCAGCCTGGCGCTGGGAACCGTGACTTCCGCGTTCAGCAGCACCGTGCCTGCAGGCAGTGTCGTCAGCCAGGATCCCGCGGCCGGAACGCAAGCCAACATCGGATCCGCGGTCTCGATCGTGATCTCGACAGGGCAGCCGCCCGCACCAGACCAGCTCACTCTCGAGAACAACTACTTTGTCACCGGCGACTATTCCACCGGCGGAGTGACCCTGCGCGGAACCGGCGTTGGCGGCATCGCTACCGGAACCATCACCATCCCGAACTACGCTCAGAGCGCCCAGGGCGTGCCGGACGGCGCCGACATTCTTGCCGCGTATCTCTACTGGGAATCGGTCGAGAACACGCCATCGCCGTCGGCCAATTCCGGCACCTTCCTCGGCTATCCAATCACTGGCCAGCAGATTGGGAGCGACCAACCTTACACCGACGGCGCGTTGAGCGGTACACTGCGCGTCTATCGCGCCGACGTCAACACCTTCATTCCAGTCGGGGCAAACGGAATTCGCTTCGCGTCGGGCGCGTTCTCCGTCTCTCTGCCCGACGGCGGCGGAAGCGCGTTGCCGCTGACCGAGGGCGCAAGCCTCGTGGTGATCTATCGAGTGCTGTCTCCCAACTTCCCCTTGAAGTCCGTAGTCATCTACGACGGCTCGGCGATACCGACCTCGGCGACCGGCTCCCTGACCCAAACCGTCGAGGGATTCTATGACGCAGTCGGCGGAGCCAGCGGCACGGGCAACAATACCAACCTTTTTGCAGGCGGCGGAAGCTGGAACAACGCCTCGAGTACGGTCACGCTCGGGCAGCCGGACCAATTCACTGAGACCCTCAGTCCCGGCAATGCGTATGCCGCGGTCATTCTCAGCACACCTGTTAACAACACCGATAATGACGGAATTCTCGACGCGTGGAAGGCCGGACCGCCCTCGGGCGATGTCCATGCAGGGCAGCCGGGCTACTACGACGTAAAAACCGGAGCGTGGGTGGGATTGCCGGGCGCGCTGCACGGCGAAAAAGACCTCTTCGTTCAACTTGATTACATGTGCGCCGCTCTGCTCACAGACGGCTCGTGCGATTTCACGCAGGAGAATCTCTATCCCTCGCCCGACGCCAGCGGCAACGATCCGCTCGCGATGGTCAAGCAGGCATTCGCCTCCAGCGGAGTCGTGCTCCATCTCAATATTGGAAACGCGGTGCCTGAAACTACCTGCACCGACAGTCCAGGCCAGCTCTGCGAATTCCCCAACGAGCCCGGCGTGCTCAGTTGGGATAACAGCGTGCAAATCTCCAAGGTGTGGCCGCGCAATTTTGCCTCCTGCGTGTCGGGCGGTGATTGCACACCGCGCTTCGCCTACGGCCAGAAAGACAGCTATCACTACGTTCTGTTTGGTTTCTCTCTTGCGATCCCGGCCTGGAACACGCGCTATGGAACGTTAACGTCGATCCAGGTTGCAAACGGCGTCACAACCATCGGCACCACCGACCGCGGCAGCGGAATCAACGCTTGCCCCAGCCGCATCACAATCTCCGGCGTGCAGGGGAACCCCAGTCTCAACGGGGTTTACAACACGGCAAGCTGCGCCGACACCAAGACAATCACGGTGGCGACTCCGGGCGTCAGCAATTGGAGCTATCCAAACACCACGTTGCCTGAACCGGTGATTGGCCTGACCTCCGGCACGGTGACCAGCATCTCCGGGTACTCCGATCTGGGCGGCTCCGACTCCGCCGTTACGCTCGGCCTTTGGGAGACGGCGCCGAATCAGGACATGAGCAAGGCGGCCAACGTCATCGCCGGCACGCTCTTCCATGAGATCGGCCATACGCTCGGGTTGACCCACGGCGGCCTTTACTACGACACGCCGGGCAGCTACATCCCGACCTTTGAAGCTAATTGCAAGCCCAACTTCCAGAGCTCGATGAACTATCTCTTCCAGCTCGATGGCGTGGGACCAAACCTGACTGTCGCTTACTCCAACCAGATGCTGACCACCGTGACCGAGGCATCGGCCGGCTCGGTCACCCAGCTTACCGATCCATTGGGACATGCTGCGACCTTTGCGACCTCGGCCTGGTACGTTCCCTACATAAGCGGCGTATCGACGGCAAGCCCCGCGACTCTGCATTGCGACGGCACGCCTCTGACCGGCGATGCGGCCTATCGCGTGAACGGGCCGATCGCGCCCATCACTCCAGCCTGGTCCAACGGGCAGAACATTACCTTCGACGGCCAGGCCTATACGCAATTACGCGGATACAATGACACGGCCAATATGGACCTGCGTCAGGTGGCCGCCACCGGCGGAGAATTCGCGGCCTTGGCCAGCGTGCTTTCGTTCTCTACCTCTGCCGCGCCATTGAACATCGCCGCGGGCGGCACCGTAGCCCTGGGTAGCGGTGGCACCGTGGCTCTCGGCAGCGGCGGCACCGTGGCTCTTGGCAGCGGCGGCAATGTGACCCTCGGCAGCGGCGGAACGATTACCCTGGGCAGCGGCGGAAACATCACCCTTGGCAGCGGTGGCAACGTCACCCTCGGCAGCGGTGGCACGGTCACTCCCGGCAGCAGCGGGGTTGTCGCCTTAGGCAGCGGCGGTAATGTCACCCTTAGCAGCGGCGGCACCATCACGCTTGGCAGCGGCGGAACGGTGGCCCTGGGCAGCGGTGGCACGGTCACGCTGGGCAGTGGTGGCACCATCGCGCTCGGCAGCGGCGGCAGCCCGATAACGATTTCCGCCGGCGATAGCTACACCATTCCCTCGAGCGGTGGCACGATCACGCTGGGCAGCGGCGGCAACGTCACGCTCGGTAGCGGCGGCAACGTGACCCTGGGCAGCGGCGGAACCATCGCGCTGGGCAGCGGCGGCACCATCGCTCTCGGCAGCGGCGGCAATGTCACGCTGGGCAGCGGCGGAATCATCGCTCTCGGCAGCGGCGGCAACGTCACGCTGGGCAGTGGCGGCAACGTGACTCTGGGCAGCGGTGGAACGATCGCTCTCGGCAGCGGCGGAAACATCACTCTGGGCAGCGGCGGCAATGTCACGCTCGGCAGCGGTGGCACGGTGACGCTGGGCAGTGGCGGCGCTCTGTCAGGCAGCGGCGGCACAGTCGCGCTCGGCAGCGGTGGAAACGTCACCCTAGGCAGTGGCGGCACGGTAGCCCTCGGCAGCGGCGGCACGGTCACGCTCGGCAGCGGCGGCAACGTGACTCTCGGCAGTGGCGGCACCATCGCCATGGGCAGCGGTGGCACGGTCGCGCTGGGCAGTGGCGGCAACGTGACCCTGGGCAGCGGCGGCACCATCACCCTCGGCAGCGGCGGAACGGTGACGCTGGGCAGTGGCGGCAACGTCACACTCGGCAGCGGTGGAACCATCGCGCTGGGCAGCGGAGGCAGCCCGATAACCATTCCCGCCGGAGGCAGCTACACCATCCCCTCTAGCGGTGGCACCATCACGCTGGGCAGCGGTGGCACCGTAGCTCTAGGCAGCGGCGGCAACGTGACGCTGGGCAGCGGCGGCACCATCGCTCTCGGCAGCGGTGGAACGATTGCTCTTGGCAGCGGCGGCAACGTTACGCTCGGCAGCGGCGGCACCATCACCATGGGTAGCGGCGGCACCGTCACTCTAGGCAGCGGCGGCAACGTCACCCTGGGCAGCGGAGGCATAGTCGCCCTCGGCAGCGGAGGAAACATTGCGCTGGGCAGCGGCGGCAATGTTGCCCTGGGCAGCGGCGGCAACGTCACGCTGGGCAGCGGCGGAGCCTCCACCGACGAGTTGACCTACCAGACCGCCAACTCGATCGTTCGCCCGCCCTCTTCGCCCACCGAGACGCCGATGATGTCAGGCACGACGGTGACCAGTGTTCGAGTCGACTGGACGGCGCCCGCCTTCGGTGTGGTTCAGACTTACACCATCTATCGCAGCTCCAATGGAGCCACGCCGATCCTGATCGGCAGTGTCAGCGGCGTCAATGGATTCCCGCCGGCCACAACATTTACCGACACGAATCCAGATCTGACTTCGCAAACCGTGGTCTACACGATTTCGACCACACTCGCTCCAGTCACGATCGATCCCACGCAGCGCCAGAGTCCGCCTTCGCCGCCGGCGGTTCTCACCAACGACCAGACCATCGTGCTTGGCGCATTGCCAAGTTCCGTGGTGCTTTCAACTACGTCGCCAATCGTCACCGCGACGGCCCAGACCAATGGCAATCCCAATGGGCTCGAGGTGAACTTCAGCGCCACGGGAACTCCCGCGGGAGCCTGCTCCATCGGCAGTCAGTCGATCGCGAGCGGCGTTTCGTCGGCCACCGTGAGCGTCACCAGCGCGGGAAGCTGCACCATCACCGCCTCGCAACCAGGCGCGTCCGGCTACAACGCAGCCGATCCCGTGTCGGGAACATTCGCGATCCTGCCGCAGGGCTCGTCCACGCAGTCGCAGACCATCACCTGGGCCACACTGCCCAACGTGCAGTATGGCAGTACGTTCCCCTTGAGCGCGTCGTCCTCTTCCACGCAGCCGGTCAGCTTCACCGCTTCAGGACCGTGCACGGCGAGCGGCGCCACCACTGGCGTCGGTTTGTGCACGATTACCGCAACGGCGGCAGGGAACAACGCCTACAGCGCTGCCTCGGCGTCCCAGTCCTTCACCGTCTTTCCCGCCGTGCTCAAGGTGACGGCGACGAACCTCTCGATTCCATATGGTCAGCCGCTTCCCACGTTGGTCTACACCTACAGCGGTTTTGTGAATCATGATTTGTCTTCAGTCGTGAATGGCGCGCCCGTGCTCTCGTCGACCGCAACCGCCGGCAGCAACAGTGGCAACTATCCGATCACCGTATCGACCGGCACGTTGGCCACAACCAACTACTCCTTCCTTTACGTGAGCGGCACACTTGCCATTCAGCCTGCGAACCAAGCGGCGCTCGTGCTCAACACCTCGTCGCCATTGACCTACAACCAGAGCGAAACCCTCAGTGTCACGGGCGGCACCACCGGCGGCATGGTGACCTACAACCTGACCGCGGGCCAATGCACCATCGCAGGCGCCAAACTCACCGCCAACAGCGGCACCGGCTCCTGCACGGTGACGGCAACCATGGCCGGCAGCAGCAACTACAACTCCGTCACCAGCACTCCGGCCAACATCGTGAATCTGAGTCAGGTGAGCCAGGCAATCTCATTCACCACCAACCCTCCGGCATCAGAGGCTTACAACAGCAGCTTCACGGTTGGGGCAACTGGCGGCGCCAGTGGAATCGCGCTGGCCTTCACCAGTTCGGGCGCATGCAGCAACACCGGCACGGCCTATAAGATGACCAGCGGCACCGGCACGTGCTCGGTGATCGTCAACCAGGCCGGCAACGCGAATTACGCCGCGGCAGTTCAGGTCACGAAGCTAGTGAGTGCGACTCTGCTCGCAGCCACCATCAGCATCAGCAACATTCCTACGAACGCACTTTATAACGGCGCCTACACGCCGGCGTACAGCTACACCGGCAACGGATCGCCGTCGGTAACATCGAGCACCACAAGCGTGTGCACGGTGTCGAGCGGCACGGTCAAATTTGTTGGCGTGGGAACCTGCACGCTGACAGCGAGCGCCGCAGCGACAACGAATTATTCGGCGGCGACGGGCACTGCACAATCGTTCACGGTGAGCGAGGCTCCGTCTATCACCAGCGCCGGCAGCGCGACCTTTACCGTGGGCACGTCGAGTCCGTTCACCGTGACCACCTCCGGCTTCCCCGCGCCCTCGATCACCGAGGCCGGGTCGCTTCCCGGCGGCGTGACCTTCGTCGACAATCACAACGGCACCGGCACTCTCAGCGGGAAGGCAACTGTCAGCGGCATCTATCCCATTACCTTCACGGCGAGCAATGGGATTGGTTCGGCGGCGACGCAAAGCTTCACGCTCACATCGGAGACAACGGTTCCTGCTTCCGGCACGACCTGCAACGGCGTCTACATCGGCACGTTCAGCGGCAGCATCTCGGTTTCAAGCGGGCAGAATTGCATCTTCGAGAAGGGCGGCGTCACCGGCAGCATTACCGAGACCGGCGGCAATCTTGCGCTGAGCAATGCCACGATCGGCGGCAGCGTTCAGGTCAACGGCGGCACCTATACCATCGGACCGTCGACGGTGATCAAGAGCAGCCTCACTGTCCAGAGCATCCCCACCGGCACGACACAGAACCAGATTTGCGGAGCCAGCGTGTCAGGCAACCTGACGGTGCAGAGTGTAGGAACGGCTGCAACGATCGGCGCCGGAACGACGGCCTGCGCCGGCAACACGATCTCGGGCAGCGTCACTTTGCAAGCCAACAAGGCAGCCATCGGATTGACCGGCAACGTCGTCGGAGGCAGCCTGGTCGATCAGAGCAACACGGCAGCGACCACCTTGTCTGGCAACACGGTCAGCGGCAGCCTCACCGATCAAGGCAATTCCGCGGCGTCCGTGGTGTCTCTCAACACGATCACCGGAAGCCTGGTGGACGAAAGCAACTCGGCATCCTCGGTGCTCCTGCAAAACACGGTGGGCGCGAGCTTAACCGACCAGGGCAACACCGGGGCGACGCAGGTTACAGGCAACAAAGTCACCGGCACGCTGCTCTGCCAATCGAACACATCGATCTCCGGCAGCGGCAACACGGCGGCAAAGAAACAGGGGCAGTGCTCGACCTACTAGGGTCGTATCAACATATGCAGGCTGCCTGCGAAACCATTGCGTGAGGCAGCCCCGTGCTTGGTCCTGGGACTCTCGCGCGGTCCACGTCAACAGTCCGCGCCCATGTTCGCTCAGCACTTTGTGTCCCGAATCGCCGGCATGCTGCGAAGCGAACTTGCGAAGCATGCCGCCGCTTCCCGCCGTGCACGCGCTCGCGTCGTTTCCGGCGAGGTCTTCTTACTGGCCGATGCGATGACGGATTTCGGGAACCAGGGGATCGTCTGACGACTGCCCGCGAAGATTGAGATAGCTCTTATAAAAATCCGCGAACCCGTCGCTCTTCATTCCTTCGCGCACGCGGCCCTGGTAGTAGAGCACCGGCGGAAAATAAGCGTAAGTCGGCACGTTGTCCATAAATAACTCGATGGCTTCGCCGCGCCGTTTCGCGCACTGATCCAGCTCGGAGTCAGCTTCCATAAACGCTCCTGCCTCAAAGTAAGCCCGCCCCAGTTCGAAACGGCCAATCCATGTGTCCAGCAGGGTGTTGGCGGCTGCGATCTGCTTCACCGCTTCCTTGGCGTCTTTATGATTCAGTGCGATCATGCCCTCGATGATCTTGCCGTAGGCCTGCGGCTCGCTCGTCAGCTCCGCTGAGAGACTGGTCGCGAGCTTCTGCGCTTTGGCGATCTCTCCCGCGTCGACATACGTCATCGCTGCCAGGAATTTGATTTGCACCGACGGGCTGCCGGTGAGCGACTTGCCGATATCAGCCAGAGCTGCCGCGTGCTTTCCTTCAAGTTCCTCGACGTTGCCCAGCGCTGCGTATTTGCGCGCAGCGTTGTCGGTCATCTTGGCCGAGTTGTCAGTGGCGGCTCCCTGAGCGAGAATGCGCGCTGCCTCCGCATACTTGCCCTGATAGGCAGCCAGATCGGCGAGACCGGCCGTCGCTGTCGAGGCGCCCACCGCTCCAAACTTCTCCAGCTGATGATAGGAGTCGGCCGCCTTATCAAACTGCCCTTGTCCCAGCTGCGCTTCGGCCAGCACCAGGAATCCCTGCGCGGCCGTGGGGCTGATCGCCAACGCCGTGTGCGCTTCTTTTTCGCCTGCGGCAAAGTCCCCGGCAAAGACGTCGATGAACGCGAGGTTCAGCCGCTGCCCAACTCCCCTTGGCACAATCTCCACCGCGTGCTGCGCTGCTTCCAGCGCCTTCGGCGCATTGCGCAACTGCGTATAGCAACTGGCCAGATTGTTCTGGCCGACGCGATCCGCGGGGTAGTGCGTCACGAGCTGCGTGTATTCCTGCACGCAGTTTTGCCAATCGCCGGTGGTGAGGTAGTAGAGTCCGCGATTGCGATAGCGTTCCCGCTCCGTCATGCGATCCACGTGCTGCATCGCGATCTTCATGTACTTGACCGCGTCCTCGGGTCTGCCCAGGTTCTGCGCCATGGCCGCCATCCCGGTATACGCTCGCGCAAACTTCGGATCCAGTTCCGTCGCTTTCTGGAACGAGTCGAAAGCCTCCTGGAATTTGCCCGCGAACTGTTCGTCCACACCGAGAGCGTCCTGGTGCACAGCCTCCAGCGATGAAGCGGAAAAGCCTCCACTGACCTCGCCGAACTGCACCGAGGCCGGCGTCGTGTCGCCCATGGCTTTCAATATCGGCTCCGCAAGCTTGGGAAGGCTGCTCAAAATCTCCTGCTTGCTCCTGGCAGTGACATCCGATTTTGCGATCACGTTGCCGCTCACCGCGTCGAGAGCGATGGCCGAGATGTCGTATTCGTCGCCGCGTAAGCTGATTTCGCCCGTTACCACCACGTTCACGCCCTGATTCACCGCGACCAGCCGCGCCGTTTGCTCATCGAGTTTTTCTGAGGGATTGGGCAGCTTCATCGCCAGCTTGCGCGCGTCGCCGCGGCTGTAGGCGTTGACGAAGCTCGCGCCTTCCAGGGCCACTCCCATCATCGGTTCCAGGGTGCCATCCAAAACCGGGTCGCCGGTGAGATTGGCAAAGTCACCCACCAGCACCGAGACCGGACCATGCGCCACCGGCTTTGCAGCGCGCTGCCTGCCGATCACGAACCACGCGATTCCAGCCGCAATCACGAGAATCAGCGCGCCCGATATGGCATACCGCAGCCACGGCAGTTCGCGCAGCCGGTTCATGCGCAGGTGAGTCGAGGAAGCAGAGATGCGGGACTTGCCGCCCTTGTCCTGCCACGCGCGAAGATCGCGGACCAGATCCTCCGCACTCTGATAGCGGTTCGCCGGCTCCTTTTCAAGACACTTGCTGACGATGTTGCTCAGCGTGCCGGGAATGTTCTTGTCGACATCGATCAGCGGCACCGCGCGCTGCTGGGTGCGCTTGACCAGGCTGGCGATGGCGCTCTCTGCATAAAACGGTGCGACGCCGGCCAGCAGCTCATAGAGGATCAGGCCCACGGTGAAGATGTCGGAGCTCGCCTTCAGGTCCAGCCCCTGCGCCTGCTCCGGAGACATATATTCCATCGTCCCCAGCATGGTGCCCGCGCGCGTCATGCCATCGCCGGCGAGAGTGCGCGCCAGTCCAAAGTCCATCACCACCACGCGGCCGCTGGTGTCGCGCATGATGTTGCCCGGCTTCAGATCGCGGTGGATGATCCCTTCGCGGTGAGCGGCAGCCAGTCCGCTGGCCACCTGCGCCATGATGTCGACCGCTTCGGCGAGCTCGAGTTTGCCGCGTGCCTTGAGAATCTGATGGAGGTTCTCGCCCTCCATGTACTCCATCGTGATGAACTTGATTTTTCCTGCTTCGCCAATATCGAAGATGCGGATGACGTTGCGGTCTGTCACCTGCCGCGCCAGGATCAGCTCCTGTTTGAATCGCTGCAGAATCTCAGGATGGTTGGCCAGTTCAGGCTTGATGACTTTAAGCGCCACTTCGCGGTCGAGCTCGACGTCTCTGGCCTTATACACAGAGCCCATGCCGCCTTCGCCGAGCAGCTTCAGCAGCTCATAACGGCCGCCCAGCAGGTCGCCGATCCTGAGTTCATTCGCGTTGGCATCGCGTCGAGTCGAAGCTCCTGGTCCGATCGTAGGGTCGGGGTCCACCATCTGCCACCGCACATCGTAGATCGTGGCATCGGGATCTGCCGGCCCCGCCGCGGGATTAACGCGCGAGCCCGCGTCGTGCGAGCCCGGAACGCGCGAGCCCGCGTCGTGCGAGTCTGGATCGATGATCGTGGTTTCCGGCTCGTCGGCAGTGCGTTGCTCTGGTGGGATCGAAACGTTGCCCGACGAGGCCTCACCGGCAAACGGGGTTCCGACGCCCGGGGGACCGGGCGCTTTGGCTACAGGCTTCTTGTCAGGCTGCCCGGGATCAACCATTTTGATTTTTCTTAGCCTGAGGCTCGACGCAACTAAACCCCTGGGAGACAGGCGTCAGAATGACCTCATGTCCCGGATTATATATCTCACCCGCAAGAAAGGATTGAACCGAACCGCGAGCCCGGAGCAGCAATCGGCAACGGGCATGGTCCTTTTTGCGCTGAGGATTTCAGTTTTCTTCGTGGGCCCCCTTTTCGGCCGGAAATAATCCGTCTTCCGCAGCACGATTCCGCTGTACCATGCAGGTATTCCGCAGATTCCTGCCCGCTGTTCCGCGATGGGCTCACCTCATGAGCGGAACCGCCGCGTTGTCTTCTGCCGCGTTTGCGGAGATTGAGGTCGGGCCATGAATCTCTGGACGCGCACCTGTCTTCCCCTGGTCTTGTTCGTTGCAGCTGCGTTGCCGGCCCAGACCATCGCTGAACTTGAGGCGAGGGCCGCCGCCGGCGATGCGGCTGCGCAGTTCCGCCTCGGCGTTGTTTACTCCATGGGCCGCGATGTGCCGCTCGACCTCGAAAAGGCCGCGCGCTGGTATCGTCGCGCAGCAGACCGGGGGGACATGAATGCGCAATACAATCTTGGCGTCGCCTATCACAACGGGCTCGGCGTGCATAAGGACGAGGCGGCGTCGCTGCGCTGGTTCCGCAAAGCCGCCGAGAGCGGAAACGCCGAGGCAGAGTACGCGATGGGCGTTGCCTACGAGACCGGCCGAGGCATTCGCGCCGGCAAGACTCAGGCGTTGCTGTGGTTTCGCAAGTCGGCGGAGACCGATGGCAACTGGATCGCGGAGATCCATCTGGCTGAGATGTATTCCAATGGAACGGGCACGCCCAAAGACGATGCGGAGGCGATGCATTGGTATGCCAAAGCCGCGCAGGAAGGCAACGCCGCCGCCCAGTGCAAGCTGGCCGACGGCTATCTGATGGGAGCCGGAGTTGCGGCCGACTCGGCGCAGGCGGCGCAATGGTACGGCAAGGCCGCCGCGCAGGGCGAGGCTACGGCCCAGTATCAGCTGGGCTCGATGTATCAGTCAGGCGAAGGCGTGGCGCGCGATTTTGCCGAGGCTTTCTTCTGGCTCAAGCTGGCCGCCGCCGGCCAGACCGAGCCTGCGCGACAAGAGGAGATCGCCGAGCAGCGCGATGCGGCCGCGTCCAATCTGACCGGCGCGGTGCTGGCGCAGACCGAGGAGCGGGTGCGCAAGTGGTCGGCAGTCCACGGCGGCGCGACTGCGCAATAAGTTTCTGGGGCTGCAGGTCAACAGGATGGGGTTTCACTCGTCTAACCAACCGAACGTGTGTCGAGAATACACTTAGACAGGTGTCCTCAACTCCTATGATGCGACCTAAGTCCTTCCCCTGGATTGCACTCCCCGCGCTGGCCAGCCTGCCGGCGATCTGCATGGCTCAACAGGCCGCGAACCACCAGCCGGCTTCTCAGCCGGACGACAAGCCCGTTGCCACGCTCAAGGTGCAGGCCCGTGAAGTGCTGCTGCCGGTGACGGTGCGCGACAAGCACGGCGACCTCGTGACCACCCTGCAGATCTCCGACTTCACGCTGACCGAAGACGGCCGGCCGCAGGTGATCAAGAGCTTTTCTCGTGAAACAGACCTGCCCTTTCAGCTGGGCCTGCTGGTCGACACCAGCCGCAGCGTTTCAGGCGCGATGGAAGACGAGCGCAAGGCCGCCGGTCAATTCGTCGACAAGATGCTGCCGGCCACTGAGACTGCGAGCGCCGCGCCCGTGGCTGCCCCGCCCGGTCCGCAAAAGGCTGAGGCGTTTCTGCTCCACTTTGATCGCGAAGTGGAGTTGCTCCAGGACTTCACCGCATCGCGCGAAAAACTGCATCGTGAAATCGATGAAATGTCGCCCACCTCGCGATCGCAGGACGACCGCAACGGGCCCGAAACTACGGGCGAAGATCGCCAGCGGCCGAGCGCCAGCCGCGGCGGCGGCACCCAGCTTTACGACGCGATCTTTCTCGCATCCGATGAGTTGATGAAGCCCAAAGAAGGCCGCAAGGCGCTGGTCGTCTTCTCTGACGGCGTCGATCGCGGCAGCAAGGAGTCGATGAGCGAGGCGCTCGACGCGGCCGACCACGCCAGCGTGAGCATCTACACCATCTACTTCAAAGGCGAACAGGAACGCACCGACAACGGCTTTCCCGGCGGCGGGCGCCACGGCGGCATGGGCGGAGGATACCCCGGTGGCGGCTATCCAGGCGGCGGCTATCCCGGCGGAGGAGGATATCCCGGTGGCGGCGGCGGGCGGCGCACCAGCGAGCCCTCGGTCGACGGCAAAAAGATCATGGAGCAGCTTGCCACCCGCACCGGCGGACGATTTTTCGAGGCCAGGAAGAAAGACAATCTCGAAGAAATCTACGGCATCATCGCCGAAGAGCTGCGCGGCCAGTATCTGCTCACCTACACGCCCGATGTGGTCGACAACGACGGCGGCTATCACAAGGTTGCGCTCAAGGCGAAAAAGGACGACCTGACCGTGGTGACCCGCGAAGGCTACTACGCCCCAGGCGGCGACAGCTCACACTAATAGCGCCGGCTAACACCAAATCGATTCGGCTCAGCCCGCCGAGGATGCGCACGCCGTCATCTCCCTTGCAGTCGAGGACGTGTAGAGCGGCGCACCATTTTCCTCTTCGGTGACGACGAAGAAGCGCGTAAGCTCCGCGCGGCCGAACGAAGTGGTCAGCGCAACATCGGACGCGTCGCGCCCCGTGGCCATGAGAACGCGTCCAATGCGCGGCACATTGTGGCGGGCATCGAACGTCCACCACCGATGCGCAAGAAACACCTCAAACCAGGCGCTGAAGTCCATCGGTCCGCCCGGCGGCACGCCAAAGTCGCCCAGATAACCCGTCGCGTAGCGCGCCGGAATATTCATGGCGCGGCAAAATGTGACGGCCAGATGCTGAAAGTCGCGGCACACGCCGATGCGCTCGGTGAACACATCCATGGCCGTCTTGGTGGGACGCGCAGCCTGGTAATCGAACCTCACTTTTTGGTGGACCCAGTCGCAGATGGCCTGCACCCGGGCCCAGCCGGGCACGGTCTTCCCGAACAGCTCAAAAGCGATATCTGAGAAGCGGTCGACCTCGCAATAGCGGCTGTTGAGCAAATAGACCAGCACGTCTTCGGGCAAATCGCCCACCGGGCATTGCTGCGCGGAGGGCTTGACGGCGTCCATCTGACCCGAATCGTAAACAAGGGTTGAACCGTGCAGGCGGAGAATTCCAGCCGGCGCCACGAATCGGGAACAACGATTGCCAAACGAATCAAAATAGGTGTCGACAAACACGGATGGCTCCGTCTGCAATTCGTCGGGCTCGCGCAGGTCAAAAGCCCGCGAAGGATGCACGTTCAGCATGGCCAGCATTGCCGTTTCGCAGGTTAGATTGAATTCAATGTCGTAGCCAAGACGGATAAGCATGTAGAGTCAAACCTCGCGGCCGGCCAAAGCCGGCGAATTGGCGTTCACCGATCGAGTAGATGGGTGACACGTCCCTGTTTGATGCAAGATTTCGGGTTGGGGAACAGGTTGCGAACACACGCAGAAAGGGCGCAGTTCGCTACCGCGAGCCGCGCCCCTGCTGTTACCGATACGACTTAAAACCGGTTATTTTGCCCCGGTGTTCAGGTTGCCTCCCTGCTTCTCTTCAAGCGCTGCCTGGGCCGCGGCGAGCCGCGCCGTGAGCAGGCGGAAGGGCGAGCAGGAGACATAGTTGAGCCCGATCTTGTGGCAGAACTTGACGGACTCTGGATCGCCGCCATGCTCGCCGCAGATGCCTACCTTGAGCGTAGGCCGCGTGTTGCGTCCCTTGGCCGTCGCCATCTTCACCAGTTGCCCCACGCCCGCCTGATCCAGCGTGGCAAAGGGGTCCTGTTTGAAGATGCCGTTCTTGAGATAAGCCGGCAGGAACTGGTTGATATCGTCGCGCGAAATGCCGAACGTGGTCTGGGTCAGATCGTTGGTGCCGAAGCTGAAGAACTCAGCCTCTTCGGCGATCTGGTCGGCG
>Ga0181516_10000544_pt1 | contig 33911 bp, 25 predicted proteins | sample PEATcosm2014_Bin_25_FD_121104 | JGI IMG/M metagenome (GOLD analysis project Ga0181516, IMG submission 121104) | Peatland microbial communities from MTU Mesocosm Facility, Houghton, MI, USA - PEATcosm2014_Bin01_10_metaG | ecosystem: Environmental > Terrestrial > Soil > Wetlands > Peat | place... | reverse complement strand
TTGGTATTAACGGCTTCGGCCGCATTGGACGGATGGTCTTTCGGGCCATTGTCAAGAATTTTCCTGATGTCGATGTGGTCGGCATCAACGACTTGCTCGAGCCCGAGTACTTGGCCTATATGCTCAAGTTTGACTCCGTTCACGGTCGTTTCCAGGGTTCTGTTTCCGTCGAGGGCAACACTTTGATCGTGAACGGCAAAAAGATCCGCCTCACCGCCGAGAAGGATCCCGCCAACCTGAAGTGGAACGAAGTCGGCGCCGAAATCGTCGTCGAGTCCACCGGCTTCTTCCTCGATGACGCCACCGCCCGCAAGCACATCACCGCCGGCGCCAAGAAGGTCATTCTCTCCGCTCCCTCCAAGGACGAGACCCCCATGTTCGTGTACGGGGTCAACGACTCCAAGTACGCCGGTCAGGACATCATCTCGAACGCTTCCTGCACCACCAACTGCTTGGCTCCCCTCGCCAAGGTCCTCAACGACACCTTCGGCATCGAGAAGGGCCTCATGACCACCGTCCACGCGGCCACCGCCACTCAGAAGACCGTCGACGGACCCTCGAACAAGGACTGGAGAGGCGGTCGCGGCATCCTCGAGAACATCATTCCCTCGTCCACCGGCGCCGCCAAGGCCGTCGGCAAGGTCATCCCCGAGCTGAACAAGAAGCTCACCGGCATGTCGATGCGGGTTCCCACCTCCGACGTGTCCGTGGTCGACCTGACCGTGGTGCTCAAGAAGCCGACCACGTACGACGAGATCAAGGCTGCCATGAAGAAGGCCAGCGAAGGCCCCCTTAAGGGCATCCTCGGCTACACCGAAGAGAAGGTCGTCTCCACCGACTTCCGCGGCGAAAGCTGCACTTCGGTGTTCGACGCCGACGCCGGCATCCAGCTCGACGACACCTTTGTGAAGGTCATCGCCTGGTACGACAACGAATGGGGCTACTCGAACAAGGTTGTGGAAATGGTCCGCGTCATGGCCAAGAAGTGAATCGCCGTCAAAGCTACTGCGGAGGCGGCTGCCTGCGTCTTTTTCTCACTCAAATCCTCACGTATCAAAGATACGTTCCGGTTTTCGTGTCGAAAAAGCCTTGTCAGCCCCCTTCCTCGCTACGCTTTGACAACGATTCCTGCCATTAGTATTTCACGAGGGCTCCCTTCACCGGGGGCCTTTTTTTCAGGTCTTTCTTGATCGGGCGTGGCCCGGTTAAACCGCCGGGAATTCGGTGGGTCCGTTGTCAGTGAGAAACGGCAACGGAAGCAGTTGTCGAGGCCAGATCGCCGTCAGACGCTTTCGCAAGGCCGGACAGAAGCGACGCGCGGAGCGTACTCCTTGTACGTGAGCACGGAGCGATAGACCGTGCGAAGCGGAAACGGTCCGCAGCAGGCGAGACGAGTCGTATCCGGTAGTTGACCGGAGTGAATGAACTGTCGGTTCGCAAGCGTCCCGCAACAGGCGATTGGAAACCGACCCAGGAGAATACAATGATTAAGACGATCAAGGACATTGATGTGAAGGGCAAGCGCATCGCCATGCGCGTCGACTTCAACGTCCCCATGAAGGACGGAAAGGTCCAGGACGACACCCGGATCACCGCCGCCATCCCCTCGATCCGCTACCTTCTCGAGAAGGGCGCCAAGACGATCACCTTGTTCAGCCACCTGGGCGACCCCAAGAAGGACGCCAAGAAGGCCAAGGAAAAGGCCGAGAAAGACGGCAAGACCTTCGACGAAGCCAAGTACATCGCCGGCAAGCACAGACTCGCCCCCGTGGCTGCCTACTTGGCCGACAAACTGGGCAAGCCCGTGGTCTTCGGCGGAGAAGACGGCTGCTTCGGCAAGAAGGCCTTCATCGAGGGCCAGAAGGACGGCACGGTCATCCTGCTCGAGAACACCCGCTTCCACAAGGAAGAGACAAGCGACGACCCCGCCGAGCGCGACAAGCTGGCCAAGGAACTGGCCAGCTACGGTGACATTTTTGTGAACGACGCCTTCGGCACCGCCCATCGCGACCACGCCTCCACGGCCAGCATCGCCAAGTTCCTCAAAGTGAGCGTGGGCGGCTTCCTCATGGAGAAAGAGGTGGCCTACCTCGAACCCATCGTCACCAAGCCCGTGAAGCCCCTGGTCGCCATCATCGGCGGCGCCAAGGTCAGCTCGAAGATCGCCGTGCTCGAGAGCCTGCTCAAGAACTCCACCGCCCTGGTCATCGGCGGCGGCATGGCGTACACCTTCCTCAAGGCCCAGGGCCACACCGTCGGCAAGTCCCTTGTCGAAGACGACCAGCTCGACACGGCCAAGAAGGTGCTCGAGGCCGCCAAGAAGGGCAAGGTCGACATCGTGCTGCCCGTGGACCACGTGGGTTCCGAGAAGTTCGACGCCGCTTCGGCCGCCGTGGCCGTCGCTGGAATCGACATCCCCGACAACCTCATGGGTATGGACGTGGGTCCCAAGACCATCGCCCGGTACAAGGAAGTGCTCGCCACGGCGAAGACCATCGTTTGGAACGGGCCTGTGGGCGTGTTCGAGTTCGACGCGTTCGCCAAGGGCACCGAGGCCGTCGCCAAGCTGGTGGCCGAGGCCACGGGCCGGGGCGCGATTACGGTGGTGGGCGGCGGCGACTCTGTGGCGGCGGTCAACAAGTTCGGCCTGGCCGACAAGATGAGCCACGTGTCCACCGGCGGCGGCGCGTCGCTGGAGTTGCTGGAGGGAAAGAAGCTCCCCGGCATCGAAGTTTGTAGATAATCCGAAGGCCTCACACAGAGGCGCGGAGAGCACACAGAAGGCGATTCCCTCTGTGACTCTGTGTCTCTGTGTGAGTCCTGTGTGCTAAGTCATTCAATAGGAAGGTTTTATTATGGCTCGTCAGAAATTTCTTGCGGGGAACTGGAAGCTTTGGGGTACCCAGGCCGAGGCCAAGGCCCTCGTCCAGGCCCTGATCCCCGCCGCCAAGGCATCGAAGAACCGGGTGCTTGTCGCCCCCCCGTACACCGCCATCGCCGCCGTGAAGGAGGCCGTCAAGGGTTCCCCCATCCTTGTGGGCGCTCAGGACTGCTCGGCACTCGAGACCGGCGCCCGCACCGGCGAGATCTCGGTGGGCATGCTCAAGGAACTTGGCGTGGACGTTATCATCCTCGGCCACTCGGAACGCCGCCAGTACCACAACGAGACCGACAAGCTTGTCAATGAGAAGATCAAGCTGGCCCTCAAGCACGGCTTCGAGGTCATCTACTGCAACGGTGAGACTCTGGCCGAGCGAGAGGGCGGCAAGGCCGAGGCCGTCGTCATCCGCCAGACCAAGGAAGCGTTCGCGGGACTGACCGAGGCCGACTTGGCCAAGATCACCATCGCCTACGAGCCCGTCTGGGCCATCGGAACCGGCAAGACGGCCACCCCCCAGGACGCCAACGCCATCCACAAGGTCATCCGGGCCACCATCGCGGAACTCTATACAAAGAAAGCCGCCGATGCTATCATCATCCAGTACGGCGGGTCGGTGAAACCCGACAACGTGAAGGAACTGATGGCCCAGCCGGACATCGATGGAGCCCTGGTGGGCGGTGCAGCTCTCAAGGCCGACACCTTCGTGCCGATCATCGCCTTCGACAAATAATTTTTGGAGTGCATCCTCTATGGGTATATTGGTAATTCTTCTCTTGGTCTTCTTCGTGCTCGTAGCCTTCCTGCTGGTGGGCATGGTCTTGATCCAGGATGAGCAGGGCGACGGCCTGGCCGGAATGTTCGGGGGCGGAAGCACCTCGACCTTCGGTTCTCGTTCGGGCAACGTCCTGACCAAGACAACCACGGTGCTTGGCGCTCTGTTCATCGTCGTGGCGTTGGGACTGTCGGTTCTGTTCAAGACCCCCGACAGCGGCGACGTGGCCGCTGCGGCCCGGCAGCAGGGCGCCAAGAACGCCGAATGGTGGAACGCCCAGCCCGCCGCCCCCGCCGTGGCGGTTCCTACTGCCACTCCGGCCCCGGTTGTTCCCGCAACGCCCGAGAAATCCGCCACTCCTGTGAAGCCCGTTCCCGCGAAGTGATTCGCCGCCTGTAACAAATTGCCTTCTCCGGTGCTTTTCCGGGGAAGGCTTTTTTTTGGAGAGACTCATGATCCGAGCCGCCGTTCTCTACTTTGGCAGACCGTCCTCGCTGCCCAAACTCAAGGCCCTGGCCGAAGCTCTGGCCAAGGGAATGCAGAAACAGGGCGCCCAGGTCGACGTGATCAACGGCGTCCAGTCCAGGGAAACCAAGCTCACGGGCTACCACTACATTGCGGTCGGTTGCGACGTGCGCTCGGTCTTCAAGGGCGCGCTTCCCCCCGAACTGACCCAGGCCCTGGCGTCGGGCGGAATCATAACGGGAAAGAAGACGTTCGCCTTCGTTCCCCCCGCTTTTGCCGGGGCCAACAAGACGCTGCTGAAGCTGATGAAGGCCCTGGAGCACGAGGGAATGCTGGTCAGGTATTCGGACCTGCTTACTAAGCCCGCCGATGCCTTGGCTGCGGGTCAGCGCCTCAAGCTCGACTGAACCTGAATTGACATGGGGTAGGGCCCCTGATACTCTGAGGACAAGGAATTAACATGAAACGATGGGGATGGGCCGCTGTGGCGCTGTTCTTGGCGGCCGGTCTGACCGCCCAAACGTTGGACCAGCCCGTGGCCACGATCAAGCTTGACAAGAAGTCGTCCCTGGTAACCCAGAAAGCCTTCCGTGATCAGATCGCGGCCCTCGAGTCGGCCCAGAACGTTAAGCTTGGGCCCGACGACAAGGCCAAACTGCTTGATGAAATGATTATCCAGGAACTGATCCGCATGGATATCGAGGCCCAGGGGATCAAGGCCAACGACGAGGATCTGCTCAAGCAGTTCAGGTCCAGCAACCCAGGCCTCACCGACGCCCAGATCCGGGCCGAGGTCGAGAAGCAGTCGGGCAAGCCCTGGGACGAAGCCGTGGTGGGGCTCAAGCGTCAGGTCGCCACGATGAAGTATTTCAGCCAGTTTCCGCAGGCGGCCGACGTGGGCAAGGTCACCGTGACCGACCAGGAAGTTCAGGCGTTCTACGACGCCAACAACGCCCGCTACGCCGCGCCCGACTATATCCGGGTGTCGCACATCTTCTTCGACACCAAGGTCAAGCCCAAGGGAACGCTCGCCGAGATCCAGCAGCGTGCCGCCGACACCCTCAAGAAGATCACCTCGGGCCAAGCCACCTTCGAAGAGATGGCCGCCACCGTCTCGGACGACCCGACCTCGGCCAAGGTCAACGGCGACATCGGGTTCCTGCCCCGCACCCTTGACGGCCCCATGGGGCAGCAGCTTCAGCGGGTCTTCGGCCAGGACTTCCTCAACGCGGCCTTCGCCCTCAAGAAGGGCGAGGTGAGCGGCATCATGACGTCGAACTCGGGCCTCCACATCGTCCGCGTCACCCAGAAGATCGACAAGCGCTTCCTCGGCCTCGACGACCCCGTGTTCCCCGGCCAGCAGGAGACGGTGAGGATGGCCATCCAGCGCCAGCTCCAGCAGAAGAAGCTTTCCGAGAACCAGGCCAAGATGGTCCAGGAAATCGGGAACAACCTGAGGGCCAAGGCCACCGTCAGGATCTTCGAGCAGAACTTCTAGATGGGAAGCCGCCGTCAAGCCCGGATCATCGCGTTCCAAAGCCTCTTCAGCCAGGATCTCAACCCCAAGAAATTGGACGAGATCCTGACCCTGAACTGGATGGAACCCAAGGAACGCGAGGATCTGGAGCCCGACGTGCTGTTTTTCGCCCGCTACCTGATTTCGGGCACCCTCGAGCACTGGGACGAGATCGATTCGGTGATCCAGGGTCAGCTCAGGAACTGGGACTTCAACCGCGTGGGCAAGGTCGACCTGGCCCTGCTGCGCATCAGCGTGTTTCAAATGCTGTTCGCCAAAGATATACCCCCCAAAGTCGCCATCGACGAGGCCATCGACATCTCAAAGCGGTTCGCCACCGACGATTCCTACCGCTTCATCAACGGGGTCCTCGACGGCCTGCGGAAGGAACGGGGACTGTAGGGCTCCATGAGGAAGTTCCTGGTCCTGACAGGCTGCCTGCTCCTGCTCGCCGCCGTGGGCACGGGGGCGTGGTGGGCCTGGCCCATCCTCTTCCCGGGTCTGCCCAACGGCTGGCTCTCCACTCTGGCCAAGGCCGACGCGGCTCTCGTGCAGCACAGGCCCGACCTGGCGCGCAAGGCACTGGGACAAACGCCAAAATCGCTGCCGGTGACGGGCTGGCTCCAGTGGGAGAAGCGCGTGCAGGCCGTCGCCGTGTCCACCCAGGCGTGGAAGTGGGCGTCCGAGGTTGCCGCCGCCGCCCAGAGCCAGTTTCCCGGCAACACCGACCTGACGGCGTACCTGGTGTGGACCCTCCTTCAGGACCACAGGCCCGACGAGGCGCTGAAATGGGGCGAAAAGGTGCTCACGGGCACCCCGTGGCAGGGTCTGACCACCCAGGCCAAGGTCGAGTCCCTGGGGCTGGCGCAGGGCGACTGGTCGGAGTTCAGGCAAACGCTATCGGCGCCGTCATCGGAAGCCTTCCGCGCCTACCAGACCCTCGCCACCATCGATCCCCAACCTGAAATCCGCAAGAACGCCCTCTTGTCGGCCCTGGCCCAAGGCCGGCTCGAAGAGGCCCGCAACCACCTGAGTGTCCTCACTCCGGTACAGAGGGACCAGCCGCCGTTCGACCGCCTGCAGGCGCTCATGGCCTACGACGCCGGCGACTGGAACCGCGCCGCCGCCCTGCTGAAGTCCATGGCCCACGCCCAGCCCGAGACCCTGCTGGTGCTCGCCGACGTGTACCTGCACCTGGGCGACACCGAGCAGGCGGGCATCATCTACGACCAGATGCTGGCCGACCAGCCCGACGACATCGCCCCTTCGCTGGCGATCAACCGCGCCACGCTGTACCTCGACCAGGGCGACCCCGGCAACGCGCTCTCGCTGCTGAACAAGCTTGTCGCCCAGCACCCCGAGGCCGTGGCGCCGACACGGCTGCTCGTCCTTGAGGCCCGCTTCCGCCTGGGCGAAGCCGACGCGGTGCGGGCCGCCCTCGACACGCTCATCCAGAATTCCGGCGAGTCCACGGTGGGGCTTGAGGCCGAACTGCTCAAGGGCCGGCTGTTTCCCGAATGGAGTTCCGTGCCGCGGCTGTGGTCGCTGCTCCACCGCCACCCGGACTTTTCGCCTCTGGCCGAGCGGCTGACGTGGCTGCTGCTGGTCTCGCAGGACTACCCGGGGGCGCATCGGGTGCTCGACCTCCACGAGGCGGCGCTGCGCAAGCAGGGCGTGCTGCCCCCGTGGTGGATGCCCTTCTTGCGCGGCCTGCTGCTCGCCGTCGAGGACAGGCTGCCCGAAGCCTCCGACTCGCTGGCCCAGGTGCCCGCGCCGTGGCGGGACGCCACCTTCTTCGCCGACTGGTCGCTCACGTCGCTGGTCCAGGCCCAGGAAGCCGACCCCGACCACCGCAAACCGTACCTCGACGACGCCCTCGAGAGGCTCAGCCGCGCCATCGACCTCCTTCCCCCCAGCTCCTCGCCGGCGGCCCTTCACCGGCGCTCGCTTTGGCTCACCCGCCGGGGAGAGCTTCAGACGGCGCTGATCCCCCTCACCAACACCCCCGATCGGGGAGCCCTTCGGTCCGCAGCGGCCGAAGATCTTCGTCAGGCAGTTCAACTCGACCCGGACAACTACCGTGCCTCGTTCCTGTTGCGCCAAACCATGACGGTCAAACAGGACAAACCATGATCCGCCTCAAGAACCTCGACCAGATCGCGCGCATCCGCGAGTCGTGCCAGCTGCTCGCTCAGCTCTTTCAGGAACTTCCGGCCCAGGCCGTCGAGGGGCGCTCCACCCTCGACGTCGACCGCTGGGCCGAGGACTGGATCCGCAGCCGGGGCGGTAAGCCCGCTTTCAAGGGCTACCAGGGGTTCTCGGGCACGGTGTGCATCTCGATCAACCAGGAAGTCATCCACGGAATCCCCCGGGCCGACCGGAAGATCGAGGACGGCGACCTCGTCAGCCTCGACTGCGGCATCGACCTGGGGGGGTACTTCTCCGACATGGCGGTCACGGTGCCCATCGGGAACATCACGCCCGAGGAGGCCGAGCTGCTGAGGGTGACCAAGGCCAGCCTCGCCGCCGGAATCGCCGCCGTCCGCGTGGGCGGAAGAGTGCGGGACGTGGCCGTGGCCGTCACCGAGGCGATCAAGCCTCACCGGTACGGCATCGTCCATCAGTACTGCGGCCACGGGGTGGGCTTCGGTCCCCACGAGGATCCCCAGGTGCCAAACGCCGTTTCGTCGGGGCCGAATCCCCGGCTGGCGTCCGGCATGGTGCTGGCCATTGAACCCATGATCAACCTGGGCAAGGCCGAGGTGAGGGTGCTCAGCGACCAGTGGACGGTGGTAACCGTCGACGGGCGCAAGGCGGCGCACTTCGAGCACACGGTGGCCCTCCTCGACGACGGCCCCGAGGTCCTGACGCTGCTTCCTGGGCAGAGATTGTAACTTTCCCGCGCCTGGACTCTTTTTTTATTCGAACTACCGCACAAGGAGCGTTCCATGTCATTCAAAGGATTCTTTGCGTCCCGCAAGGCCCAGGTACTTTACCTGGCCGCGGCCATGACCGTCGGCTTCGGTCTGGCCCTCGGGGTCCTGGCCCTCAACGGCTCCTGGGTCCCCCAAAAAACCGTCTTGGCCGAGGATAAACCCATTGTCGTCCCCGCCGCCCTGTTCGAGGCCCAGAACACCTTCAGGGCTATCACCAAGGCCGTGCTCCCGGCCGTGGTTGAAATCAAGACCGAGGGGCCCGTGCAGTCGGCCGACCAGGGCCAACCCCAGACCCCGCCCTTCGATTTCTTCTTCGGTCCCCAGTCGCCCAACTCCCCCGACACCCCCAACTCCCCCGACCAGAGCGACCCCAAGAACAAGGGCAAGACCCCCAAGGCGCCCAAATCGGCGGGCCTGGGCAGCGGCGTCATGATCGAGCGCCAGGGCGACAAGGTGTTCATCCTGACCAACAACCACGTCATCGACGGCGCCGACAAGATCCGCGTCAAGCTTTCCGACGGCCGCGAGTACGACGGCACCCTGGTGGGCGCCGACCAGCGCCGCGACCTCGCCGTGGTGTCGATTTCGACCAAGGAGACCGATCTGGTCCTGGCCAAGCTCGGCGATTCCTCTGAGCTCCAGGTCGGCGACTGGGTCCTGGCCATGGGCAACCCCCTGGGCCTCGAGTTCTCGGTCACCAGCGGCATCGTGAGCGCCCTGGGCCGCCAGGGTGGGCCCGACGACAGCGTGAACATCAACAACTACATCCAGACAGACGCGTCGATCAACAGGGGCAACTCGGGCGGCGCCCTGGTCAACCTCAAGGGCGAGGTCGTGGGCATCAACACCTGGATCGCCTCGCCCAACGGCGCCAGCGTGGGGCTGGGTTTCGCCATCCCCATCAACAGCACCAAGAAGGCCTTCGGCGACTTGATCAGCCAGGGTTCCGTCAAGTACGGCTGGCTCGGGGCGTCGGTGTCCGACGTGACCAAGGAGCTGGCCGCCGACCTCCACCTCCCCAGCACCAAGGGCTCCTACATTCCCCACGTCTTCCGCGGAAGCCCCGCCGACAAGTCGGGCATCCTCCCCGGAGACTTTGTGACCGCGATCAACGGGAAGGCCGTCGAGGACACCAACAGCCTCGTCCAGGCCGTGGGCGACCTTCCGGCCGGCCAGACCGCCGAGTTCAGCCTCATCCGCAACGGTCAGCCCATGAAGAAGACGGTGCTCATCGAGGCTAGGGCCAAGGAGAGCGAACTCAAGGCGCTCAAGCTGTGGCCGGGCTTCGTGGTTACCCCGGTGACCCCCGAGATCCGCGACCAGCTCGACCTGGCCCCCGGCCTGGAAGGACTCATCGTGGCCCGGGTGGAAGAAAAGTCAACGGCCGACATCGCGGGGCTGAAGACCTCGGACGTGCTCAAGGCCATCAACGGAAAGCCCGTGGCCACGGTGGCCGACTTCTACAGGGAGCTGAACGCCTCGTCGGGAGAGGTCAAGCTGAGTTTCATCCGCGAAGGGGTTGAGCTGAGCATCGGTATCACCCGATAATCGGGGGTATGAAGAAAGATTTCGTCGCCTACGATACCGTTCGAGACAACGCGCTGAAGCTGGGATGGAAGATCGTTCAGTCGGGGTTCATCCCCGACGTGATCTACGTCTCGCTTCGGGGCGGCGCCTACCTGGGCAACATTCTTTCTGAGTACTTCAAGGTCTGGAGGCAGGGCTCCCGCCCGGTGTTCTACGCCGCGGTCGTGGCCCACTCGTACACAGACATCCGGGAGCATGCCGCCGTGCGGGTGGACGGCTGGACCTACAGCCCCGAGCACCTGCGCACGGGCGACAAGGTGCTGTTCGTTGACGACATTTTCGACACGGGACGCACCATCAACCACCTGGTCAACGTCATCCTTGAGCGCGGGATTCCCCGCAAAGACGTCAAGGTCGCCGTCCACGACTACAAGGTCTTCGGCGACTCGCCCCCGCTCCCCATCGCCCCCGACTTCTACTGCCGCCGCCACGACGTGCCAACCCGGGCCCAGGACCCGTGGATCCACTACCTGAGCCACGAGCTCATCGGTCTGACCCCCGAGGAGAGGAAGAAGTGGTACATCAAGGACGACGCCGAGATGGCCGAGGCGCTCTCGGTCTTTCAGCGATGAAAACCCTCGCCCTGCTCGGTGCCGCCTTCCTGGCCCTGGGCGCGGGCGGTCTGCCGGCGCAGGGGCTGGGCCTTGGCGCCGCCATGGACCCGTCCCCAGGCTCCTACGCGGCGCCCCTGGTTCTCAACGTGAAGGCGCCCGACGGTGCCTCGGTGACCTACCGCTACCTCGAAACCCCCTCAGCGCAAACCTTTCCGTGGTCAGGCCCCGTGACCCTTGAGGCGCTGCCAGGGGAGCTCCGCGTCTATACGGTGCGGCTGTCCACAAGCCTCCCCACGGGCGAGGCGGTGACCCGCGATTTCCGCTACCAGATCAGCAGGCCCGCCCAAGCCCAGCCCACCGTCACTCCGGTGCCTGGCGTGTTCACCTCGGCGGTCACTGTGAAACCCGTGCTCCCGGCCGGCTGGTCGCTCACCCTCGACGGCAGCCCCGTGGCGGGGTCGCCGACCCTGGACGCGTCGATGGGTGCGGTGAGGACGTTCGTGCTGGAGGCCCGCGGTCCGGCAGCTTCGGTGCTGAGCTGGCAGTACACAGTCGACCGCCGGGACCAGGACGCCTTGGCCGTCGACGTGCTCAGTCCCGTCGCCGGCGTCTGGGCCAACCGCCAACCCCTGGTCGTGGCCTTCCGGGGGACAGACCGCGTGCTATGGTCGTACGGCGAACACCTGGACCAGGGGTCGGCCAGGGCCTACGAGGGCCCCGTCGTCCTCGACCTCCCCGGCCAGCAGACCGTGACGGTGGCCGCCCATTCGCGGCTCGACGGACGCTGGGTCGAAAAGACAGTCAGGTGGACCAATGGAGCCGCTTCCCCCCCCGCGGCCGGGTGGCCCGACTCGGGCGTGCTGCTCACCACCCTCGCTCTGCCCGACGCCCCGGGGTGGACCTGGAGCTGGGACGAGGGGCGGTCGTGGTCGCCGGCCCAGGGCGCACGCACCGAGGCTGCCTCGTCGGTGAGCCGCAAGGTTCTCACCCTCCAGGCCCGCCAGGACGGCAAGGTGTCGCGCTACCTTTGGTGGCTCGACGCGCGGCCGCCGGCCGTCCCCACCGTCGGGTTCGTCGGGGGCTGGAACCCGCTTGTCGTGTTCTCAGGGACCGCCGAGGCCCTTCACCGCGTGGTTTGGACCAAGGCCGACGGCTCGAGCGTCGAAGACCCCGCCGCGCTGTGGGGGCCCGGCGGTTCCTGGAAGGTGCCCGACGGCGTGGTCGCGGCCCGGGTGAAGGTGCGCGGCGTCAACGGCGTTGAAGGCACGTCGGCCACCGTGGGGTTCGCCCAGACCGGCTGGTCCACTCCCGAGTGGGAGCCCTGGGACGCAGGGCTTCAAACCGGGTCGACCTGGCTCCCCCTGGGCGGGCGCATCCTGCCCCGGCCCGGGTTCCAGGCCGCCTACGAAGTCTCCGACCGCGCCGACGTGCCCGAGCCCGGGCCGGCCTCGCCGTGGCTTGACGGAGCTTTTTTGCCCACGGTGCCCTGGGGAGCCGACCGCACGTTCTACGTAAGGTTCGCCTGGCGCGACGCGTCGGGGCTCACCGGGCCGTCCACCGCGCCCGTGGCCGTCAGGGTCGACAGGGTGCCCCCCCTGGCTCCCGAAGTGGTGCAGACCGGCGGGCAGGTGCTGGTGAAGCCCGCCGACGGCGAACAGGACGGGATGCGGCTCACCTGGGCCGTGACCACAAGCCGCGTCGACTCTGCCGACGCCTTGACCTTCCAGGAGTACCGCGGCCCCCTGGCCTGGGCCGACCTTCACGCGGCCGCCGCAGGAGAGCTGTGGTTCCACGCCCGGGCCCAGGACAGGGCCGGGAACGTGGGCCCGGCGCGGCTCAACGTGGCCCTGGGCTCCAACACCGGGAACCAAAACGCCGTCGTCCAGGTCGACCCCGACCCGTCGGTGGGGGAATCGCCGGTGGCCGACGGGGGTGTGTACCCGTGGGCCGAGTTCAGGCTCCGGGCCCTCGACCCCAGCCGCGACCTTTGGGTGGGCGTTAACGAATCGGCCGCCGGCGTCCCCGCTGACTGGGCCTCGCGGGTGGAACCGTGGACGGGGGTGTTCTCCCGGGCCGTGGGCCGGGGCGAGCGCCGCACCTTCCTCGTCTTTTGGAACGAGAAGGCCGGGGCCGGCTGGGCGTGGCCCCAGCCCAAGACGCTCACCTTGACCCTCGACCAGAGCTCTCCCTCTCCGCCGGTGATGGGCGCGTGGCCCAACGGCACCCTGGGCCAGGCTTGGACCCTGACCCTCAAGCCCGGACGTCCGGGCGACGTTCTGCGCTACACCTTCACAGTCGACGGTTCGGTGCCCGCCGACCCGGCCTCGGGGGAGGCTTGGCCGGGAACCCGCACCTGGGACGCGCCGGCCGGCGGCAAGGCGGTGGTCAGGCTGCGGGTCGCCGCCGTCTCGGTGGCCGGCCTGAGCTTCGAGGCCGCGCTTCCCGGTCCCGTGACCATCGACCGTACCGTTCCTTCGCCCGTGGCGCCGACCCTCGACCGCTTCACCTACCGCACCTCCGGCTTGGTCATCCCGCTGCCTGCGGACTCGGGCGAGGTGAGGTACACGCTTACCTCCGACGGCACCCAGCCCGGCGTCCCCGGCGAAGCCTCGCCCGCCGTGGCCGCAACAGGACTGCCCTTGGACGGCAGTGCGGGCAAGAGTGTGCTCTACAGGTTCCGGTGGCGCCCGTACTCGGCCGCGGGCCTGGCCGGTCCGGTGAGCGAGACCTACGCGGTGCTCATCGACCGCACGGCCCCGCCGCTTCCTGCCCCCAGCCCCGCCGACACCACCCCGTCGCTGGTTCCCCGCCTGTCGGGGCTGCCGGTCTCGGGGGTGAGCGCGGCGGCCGTCACCCTTCGTGCGGACGGCGGCGAGGCCCTGCTTCACTACGAGCTTGCCGAGGGCGTGGGCGTGCCCCGGGCGGTTTCTGCGGCTTCGCCGGCCTGGACCGACCTGACCCTCGACCCGGGCGCCGGCGTCGACAGGACCTACGTGCTGAGCGTGAGGGGGTTCAGCCCCGAAGGCCGCCCGGTTACCGACGAGGTGCATTACCAGGTGAGGGTGGACCGTCAGCCCCCGGCGGCCCCCGAGTTCTCGCTTCGGGCCGATACCCGGCGCCCCGAGGCCGTGGTTGACGTGGCCGCCGGCAGCGCCGAAGAGTCGTTCTACTACCGTTGGTCGTGGGAGTCGTACCCCGCAGCCAGGGGCGAGAGCGACTGGCGGGCTCTGGGGGACCAAGCGCCCCGGTTTGCCGCCCCGGGCGGAGCGCTCACTCGCCTGCGCGTCCAGGCGTACCTCAAAGACGAGGCCGGCAACCAGGGACCCGTGGCCGAAAAGACCCTTCTCATCGACCAGAACGTGGTGTACGTCACGCCCAAGGGGAGCGGCGACGGCTCGCGGTCCAAGCCCTTCGGCGCGGTGGCCGACGCCGTCGAGGCAGCCCACCTGACAGGCAAGGCGTTCCTGCTGGTTGCCGCCGGTTCGTACCCCGTGCCCCGGACCCTCGACCTGGGCGGTCTGCAGGTCTTGGGCGGCCTCAACCCCGACGCGTGGGAGGGCACCACCGTGGCCTCGCGGTCGCTGTGGACAGCCAGCGCTCCGTTCACGGGCGCCTCGCTGCTCGAATCCGGCGACGCCCCGTGGATGCTCGACAACGTGGACCTCAGTTCAGCGGTGCCCCTCGACAGGGTCGTTGTCGTCAGGGGGGCCGCCGTGACGGTCCGCGGCTCGACGTGGACGTGGTCGGGGGCCTCGGGGGGCTGGGACCAGGCGGGCGGCAAGCTGACGTGGAACGACATTTCGGCCACCTACGCCGCCGAGCCCCGAGGCGATTTCGTCGATCTCCGTTCGGCCGGCGCCGACGTCAGGGGCCTCAACTTGGCCGCGACCGAAAACCAGGGCGGGGTGCTGTTCTCGCTGCAGGACACCGACGGGCTGTTCCTCGACCTGGCCGTGGTATCGCGCAGGGCCAGCGGCTTCGACGCCGTCTGGTCGGCCACGGCCAGCAAGCTCACGGTCGACTCGGCGCGCATCCTGGCCGGCGACGGGGCCGCCCGGGCCACGGCCTTCGTCCTCAAGGACACCGAGGCCGTCTTCTTCAACACCGACGTGTCGTTGTTTGCCTCGGCGTCGAACACGGGGTTCCAGGTGACGGGAGGCCGGTGGGAGCTGCAGAAGTCCAACTTGAACCTGCTGCGCGGCGAGGAGTTCAACCAGGGCGTGGTGGCCGACCACGCGGCGGTCGCGGCCGAGAATTTTCAGATCAAGGTGGCCGCAGGCTCGTACCAGGGGGGCTTCACCCTCGACGGCGGGTCACTGGCCCTCACCTCGGGCCAGGTGCAGCTGGCCGGCGGGGGCAAGAGGGTGTGGGGCGCCCAGTTCCTGTCTTCGAGTCTGGTTCAGTTGAACGATGTGGGCTGGGTGCTCGACACCAAGACGCCGGGCGAGGTTTGGACGCTGGCAAAGCCCTGGGCCCAGGGCTCCACTGTCACCGCGTCCAGCGCTTCCGGCTGGTGACCGCACGGCGACAGGCTGTTAGGCCTTGTTGAAGAGCTTTTCGCCCTCGATCAGGATGGGGAGCACCTCGTTCTTCTTGGCGTTGGTGAGCCGGGTCACGAAGTCGGACTCGCGCAGGATCTGGTTGAGCTTGGCCATCACCCTCAGGTGGACCACCTCGCTGTCCGAAACCAGCAGGAAGAACAGGTGGGTGTGTTTGCCGTCCATCGACTCGTAGTCGGTGCCCGCCTTGCAGATGCCGACCACCATGCGCGGGCCGCCGCCAGGGTTTTCCTTGGGGTGGCGGAGGTGGGGAATGGCGACCCCGCGACCGATGCCCGTCGTGACCATTTTTTCGCGTGTCAGCAGCTTGCGCAAGAAGTCGTCGGCGTCCTCGATGATCTCCTGCTGGACGAGAGGACCGATAAGCTGGGTGAGGATTTCTTTCTTCGTACCGGCTTTAACGTCGTCGAGGATAAGCTCCTCAGAGGTGAGCCTTGTAAAGGGAATCAAGCCCTCGGGGTTTTCGAGGATCTTGGCCAGGTCGTTCTGGGGGACGACATTCATGCGACTGATCAGCCAGTCGTCGATCATCGATCGCATGAAGCGCCACTGGCTGGCAACCTTGGTGCAGGGAATCTCTCCCCTTGTGATCATCCGCGAAACCGTCTTCTCCGCGATCTTCAGATACGCTGCGACCTCGGAAAGAGTCATGATCTCATTGTCAACGGAATCACTCATGAAAGCACCTCGAAGTCTATTATAGTCCAAAGGTTTCTGTTGTCAACCAGCGATGGCGGTCGATGGCCGCCCTTGAATCTCCATTTGAGCCTCGCGCATGGCCTCGCCGTCGAACACGCACCGCGCGGTCACCCTCTGGCCGGCCAGCACAGGGCGGAGCCACAGCGAATCGTCGGCCCACATGGTCTGCCAGGGGAGGTCGCGGTGGTCAAGCCAGAACGGGTCGGCCTCGTCGCAGGCGGTGAGGGTGCCCGTCCAGCCCCGGGCATGGAACACGCGGACCTGAAGCGAATAGCCGTCGGTGAACTGGAACCAAAGCTCCGCCGCATCGGTGAGGTTCTGGGGCGTGAGCCCCGTTTCCTCCCGGGTTTCGCGCACGGCCGCCTGTTCCCAAGTCTCACCGGCCTCGACCCGGCCGCCCGGGGCGTTGACCTTGCCCGTGCCCAGGCCGCGCTTTTTGTGGATGAGCAAAAGTTTCTCGCCTTCCCTGAGGAAAAGCAGGACGGCCTTCTCCCGGGCCTGCCAGCCCGACCAGTCCATCATTGCCATTGCCTGAGCTCCAGCGACGGGTGGGGCTCGCCGCCGGCCGGCCACGAGAACACTTCGGTGTCGAAGACGCTCTCCTGCGTCCAGCCGAGCTTGCCGCCCGAGGGCAGCGCCGTCCGGAACGGCGACACGGGCCTGAACACGAGCGTCTTGAGCGTCTTGCCCTGGTCGTTGCGCCACACGAGGGCGAGCTGGAGCTGGGCGAAGGGCTTGAGCCCCGTGTTCTCGATTTCGAAGGTGAACGTGTGCACTTTCGAGGCGAACCTGTCGACCCACCGGCTGTCCTTCACCCACACCTTGAGGCCGTAGCCTTCGGTAAGGGCCTCGACGCCGCCGAGGGCCATCTCAACCCGGTCGGCGGGGTGCGCCGGCTGGGCCAGGATGCGCGTGGTGATGACTTGGAACGAGGCCACTTGGTCAAACCACGGCCAGGCGTCGAACTGCTCGAACACAGGGAGCCCCTGGCCGGCCTCCAGGGGCGCCTCGGACGACGAGTGGAAGGTCACGTCGCGGCTGGTCAGAGTCTTGCCCTGGGGGTCAAGCACCGACACGGTGCCCTCCCACAGGTCGACGCGGTGCTCAGGGAAGGTCACCCACGCCGAAAGCTCGGCCACCGTGGCGTCGGGGAAGATGAGCAGCCGGCTCTGGGCCACCTGGATGTTGGTCTTGACGCCCTGCGTGTCGAAGGATGCCTCAAGGGACCTCGGACCTTGAACCCGGCTCACCGGGTGCCCCAGGACGAGGCCCGGGCCCAGCGAGAACGCGGCCCAAACCCCGAGGGGCACCGCCGCCAGCGCGACGGCGAGGGGAATCAGCCACTTCGGCAGCTTGCTGGGTTTGCGCTTGCCCAGGCGGCGGCCGACAAGGACGAACCAGCCCTCGGCGTCGACGCCCTTCCACGGGGCGGCCCTCAGGGCCGTGACCACCTCCCGCGCCCAGGCGGCTTCCCGGGGCCACAGCAGCACGGCCGCCCGGGCCTCTTCGGCGGCCTCGGCGCCGTCGGCCTCCTCGGCGGCCGCCACGGCCCGCTCCAGGTGGCCCCGGGCCATCTTCCTCAGGTGGTCGAAATCGTCCTGCGTCAGTTCGAGCGTGGCCTCGTCCCATTCGGCCTGGGTGGGCAAACGTTCCAGGGGGAATTCCTGAAGCAGGCGGGAACAGGAGCGGAGGCGGTCGGCCTTCGACCTCTTCTCGGCGGGGGGAATGTCTTTCTCCACCGATATAGATTACCATTGTTTCACGGACCCGTTCAAGAAACGGGGCTCTGCGGAGGTGGACGGGCTTGGACCTGCTCGTTGTGTATTCAGAAAGTAAGAAGGGCGAGCTTCTGTCGCTTGCCACACTCCTCCACGAGAAGGGCATAGCCTTCCATCCCTGGCTTCTTCCCGGGCGCTGGGACGTGCTCGAATCGGACGACCTCGTCCATTCTCTCAAGGATAAGAGCCACTGGTTGTTCCTCTTGGAGACCGAGGACCGCACGAACCCCGCGGCGCTGTTTGCCCTAGGCTACTGCCTGGCCGTCCACGAGCGCTGCTACATCCTCGATCCCGAGAGTTCCGTGGTCCCAGGCTCGTGGCGGTCGCTGCTCCACGTGTGCACCGATTTCACAGCCCTGGTTGACGCCCTTGAGGCCGAACACCGCAGGTGGAATCTGTTCCTGTCCCGCCTTGAAGCCAAGGGAAAGCTCGTGGAACGGGGGCTTGAGGTCACGGACCAGACCTTTCTTGCCGCCATTTTCCAGGGCGACCTCACGTCGTGCGAACTCTTCCTCAGGGCGGGCTTTTCGGCCGATCTGGCCGACGCCAAGGGCGTCACGGCCCTGGGCCTGGCCACCCGTTCGGCCCACCCCGGCATCCTGCGCCTTCTGCTCGACGCCGGGGCCGACATGAACCGCCGCAGCCGCGACCGCGACAACTCCCCGGTGATGGACGCCGCGGCCGACGGCATGGTGGAAATCGTAGCCGAGCTGATCCGCCGGGGCGCCGACCTGTCGGGAGTGAGCCGCAACGGGCAGAATGCGCTGGTCCTGGCCATCGGCAAGGGCGCCCAGGACGTGGCGGGTCTGCTCCTCGACGCCGGCGCCGACCCCTTTGAAGCCGACAAACTGGGCATGAACGCGTGCCAGTACGCCCAGCTCCTGGGCCGCAAGGAATTCTTGCAGCGCGTGGCGGAGCGGTACCCGGGGAAGCTGTAGAAGGTCGCCGCCGCGATGAAATCCTTACACTTTCGCAAGAACGACGGGATGACCGGATCTTGCCGGATTTGCCCGAAAAGAGCGATCGGGGAGGCTGCAATGCTCCCCCCCTTTTCCGGGACGGCTGCTGCATCACTGACCCCTAGCGGGGCCCGTTCCTGTGTCGTGTTCGAAAGGAACTTGTGCGGCAGCAGCGCCGTCTTGTGGACCTACTCGATCTTCTGGTTGTTCTCCATCTTCTGCCTCAGGTCGAGGGCCTTTTGGGCGGTTTCCTTGAGCTCCTTGGCGGGAAGGAACGTCGGAAGGATCTCAAGGGCCTTGTCCCACTGCAGGATGGCGTCTTCGAGGTTGCCCTTGGCGTACGCGTCAAGGCCCGCCAGGTACAGCTCGCGAGCCCTGTCCTCGGCCTCCTGCCGTCCCAGGTCGCCCAAGTCGAGCTTCACCTCGACCGCCAGCCTGTCGGGCACCGCCAGGGTGGTCATCAGGTCGACGGTGTAGCTCACGTTGATCGTCAGCTTTTCGATGCTGACCGTCGATCCGGCGGTGAAGCGCGGCTCGCCGGGCTTGATCTGAAGGCCCGCCTGGACGGCCCAGAACGTGGTGATCGCCAGGTCCATGCCCGTGGCCACCGACGCCGATTCCGACTGCGAGCCCAGCGAAATTCCGCCCAGGTTTGAGAAGGTGAAGCTGGAACCCAGATTAAGGGGGAGGGTGCCATCGACCGATACCGTAAGTGGGCGGATCGGAGAGTAAGCGGTGCCGAGAACGAAGGCCGTCGGCAGAGGATCACCCTGCACCGGCGGACCGAAGTTCTTGAGCACGGCCGAAAAGGCGAGGTTTCGTTCCCGGGACGGATAGAACTTCAGAAAGTTGAACTTGGTGAGGGCCCCGAGGTCGACCATCATGTCGATGGCGGACTGGTTCTGGGCCAGCGCGTCGGGGACGGACCGCTCGGCGAACTTCAGGTTGGCGCCGAAGGTGATTCCATGGAAGTAGTAGTTTCCGAAGGCCGTGTAGGCCATGTTGAGGGTGCCGACAAACTCCGTGTAATAGCCCTTGGCGTAGGTGGACGACCACGGGTTTTGGTACATGTTTCCCCAGGTGTCTATGCCCGTGAAGGGAATGTAAAGCAGTTTGGCGCCGAAGCCGAACCCGAAGTCCCCCTGGCGTATGGTGAACACGACGGTCTCGAGCCGCGAGTCGCCTATCCAGTCGTTGTGGTAGAACGACAGCTCGGTTTCCTTCAGCAGGGCGCTGCCGGCCGGGTTGGCCTCAAGGTAGCCCGAGTCCTTCACGACGGCCGAGTAGGCCGTGGCCATGGCCTGGTACATGCCCCCGGGCGGGATGACCAGGGTGAGGAAAGAGGTCAATCCGGCGTTGTTGTCGATTCCTGCAAGCTCGCTCACGGCAGCGTACCAGTCTTCAAGTCCCTGGGCCCAAGCGGAGACGCTGCAGAGGACAAGAAAAAGCACAAGCAGGAATCTTTTCATTGCTTACCCATTATAATACCATAGCTGGGGGCCTGTCTGAATAGTAGGTCGAAATGCCTGGCGGGAGGGGCTTGCTGAATCGAATTTGGGTCCTGGGGATGTTGTTCGCCTTCCTCTTTCTCGGTGGTTCCCTGGCCGCCAACGGTGTCCAAGAGAGCCGCATGGCCAAGGCAAAGGAACTGATCGCCGAAAAGAACTACAACGACGCCATTCTCATCCTCACCGCAGTGGTCAGGGAAGAGCCCGACCGCCAGGACGAGGCCCAGGAGCTGATCTCGCAAATCGTGCGCCTGCGCAACCAGTACAACAACGATTACGAGAACCTGATCAAGCTCTTGTACGACCAAAAGGACGAAGCGACGGCGCTCAAGGTGATCAGCCAGCTGGAAGCCCTCGACAAGAACCCCAACAAGCAGACCCTCGACGACATCAACCAGGCCAAGCGTACGGCGCGGTTGGTTGCCAACAACAAACGCTACCAGGACATCATGGCCCGGGCTCTGGCGTTTCTGAACCGCCAGCAGTACGGTGCCGCCGTGCAGGTGTACTTGGAGGGCTCAGACCTGGCCAAGGACATGTTCATCGAAGCCGGATACGGCAACGTTTTGGGCAACCTTGTCGACAGGGCCTGGGCGGACCTGACGGCGGCCTCGACCCTCTTCGTTCAGGCCGAGGCGAAGCTCAAGGCGCTGCCGGCCCAGGGGACGGCGCTTCTGGCTGCGGGGACCTCGCCGTCTCCGGCGCTCGACGCAGCGCTGGCGTCCATGCGGGACCTCGCGGCCTGGCGCCAGCGCGTGTGGGCCGACGGCAGAAGCCTTCAGGCCCAGAACGACCTGCTGACCAGAAACAGCCGTCAGGCCGACTTCTTCCTCAGCTATTCGGTAAGACTCATCCACGGACCCGTGGACTCAAAACAGCCCGAGGGCATCCTGGGCGCGGTCGACCGCCTGTGGAGCCAGGTGCTCGACCCATGGTCGGCCCAGATCCGCACGGGCGTCGAGGCCCGGTATACCGAGGCCAAGGCCGCCCTCGACCAAGGCCAGTACGCCCAGGCCGCGACGGCCTTCGAGGCTCTGCGCGTCCGAGCCCGGCAGGGCCTCGACGCGCTCACGCTGTGGAACCGTATCAGCGGCATCGACGAGAAGGGAGCCCTGGACCCCGAGGTGAAGGCCAGGCTGGAGCCGGTCCTTCCCCTGGGGGTATGGCTTGAGCACAGGCTTGCCCTGGCAGGAGAAGGGTTGAGGGCCGTGAGCGACCTGCCCCGGGGCGCCGATCTGGCAGCCCGCACCGACCTCGACCGTCCGGGTCTGGAATCGGCCCGGGCCGACCTGCATACTCAGAAACTTGCCTTCGCCGGTTTTGCCGATGCGGCAGGGCAGTGGGGGCCGCAGAGCCTCGCCCTCGAGGCCGACGGCTACAACACCGTCGACGGTGTTCCGTTTGCCAACGCGTGGCAGGCCACCTGGGCCGGCTACCGCCAGCAGGCCCAGCAGCAGGAAGCCCTGATCGTCGACCGCCGGGGCACCCTCGACTACGGGCTGCTCGACGGGCGCTTCCAGACCCTGCAGTCCACCCTTGCCTCGGCGCGCGACCAGGTCGAGGGCACCGTCAAGTTCCCGCTTCAGGCGTCGTCGCGCCTTGAGACCCTCGGCCCCCAGCAGGCGGCGCTGGCCAAGGACGTAGGCGACTTCATTACCCAGTACGACGGCGAGGCGGCCGACGTGAAAACGGCGGCGGTGCTTCGCTGGCCCGTCCGGGGCCGCGACCTCCTCGATAGGCTCACCAGCGCGCAGACGCTCCAGAGCCAGTTGCTGGTCACCGCTCGGGCCAACTACCAGCAGAGCCAGACCCTCAAGAAGGATGCCCAGGCCCAACTGCCCCAGATCGACGCCGCCGTGGCCGCCGAAAACTTCACCCAGGCGCGCACGGTGCTCAACCGCATCGCCGTCGCCTACGCCCAGTCGCTCACCCTCCAGGACGACTCGGTCTTCCGAGGCGACTCCGACGCCCAGGTCAAGGCCCTTTCGGAACAGATCCTCAAAGCCGAGAACGAGGTGGTGGTGCGCGACGTGCGTAAGCTTATCACCCAGGGCAGCCAGGCCTATCTGGGCCAACAGTTCACCCAGGCCGAGCAGATCCTGGGTCGGGCCCGGGCGCGCTGGGCCACGACCAACACCGACCCGAACACCGAAGTCGAGTACTGGGCGACCCTGGCCAGCTACGCGCTGTCGGTGACCACGGGACGCGAGCTTTCACCCATCGATCCGTTGTACAATGAGGTGCAGCAGCTTCTGAACTTCGCCCGCCGCGACTTCACCATGGCCCAGGACCAGATCACGGCCGGGCAAAAGGACGCCGGGCTCGATCTGATGAAGCAGGCCAAAGACATCCTGGCCAAGGTCCTGCTGCCGTTCCCGCTCAACCAGGAGGCCCGGTTGCTCAACCTCCAGATCCTCAAGGCCTCGGACCCCGATAACTTCCCAGCGCTGTTCAAGCAGAACTTTGACGCGGCAGTGGGGCGGATCAACACCGACGCGACGGGGGCGTACAACGACCTTCAGGACCTCGACAAGATCCAGCCCGGCTACCCGGGCATGGACGCCGCCATCAAGCAGGTGCGCCAGAAGCTCAACCTCGACCACGTGGCTGTCGATCCCAAGCAGCTGGCCCAGGCCAGAACCCTGGTGGCCCAGGCGACCCGCCTTGTGAACTCGGGTATCGCTGCCCAGCTCCCGGCGGCCCAGGTTCAGGTGCGCCAGGCCCTGGCCCTCGACCCGACCAACGGCGACGCCCAGGCTCTTTCAGACCGCATCAGCCTCCTGCTCAAGCCCACGGTGGTCACCCTGACCCCGACGCAGATCGGTGAGCTCAACGCCATCCTCGACCTGTACCGGGCCCAGCGTACCCTCGACGCCCTGTCGCAGCTCACCGAATTCAAGGCCAAGTACCCGGGCGTGGGCTCGGTGCAGGCCGTGATCGAGGCCGAACGCCGAATCCGGGCGGTAAACTGAGGTGGGTCGCCGAGTCCTTGCCGTCTTCCTTTTCCTTGGGTTCTTGGGAACCTTGGCGCCGGCCGCTGCCCAGACCACCTACTTCTGGGACGAGCCGCAGTACCTAGTCCGCGAGGGCGCCAAGTTCCCGGTGGCCGTGGACAACGGAAACACCGCCGCCGCGTTCTGGCAGGAACGCAAGTCGACCACAGGCTGGCCCCAGTCGTTCTTGAGCGTTACCGTCCGGAACAAGACTGACAAAGAGTGGACCACCCGCCACAACGTTCTGGGTCCGTTCACCTTTCCGGGGACCGAGGCGCAGTTCTATTCGGCGCTCCTGACGCCCCAGGGGGTGTTCTGGGTTGCCGTCCTGGGCGCCGAGGGGCAGGTCATCCTGTACCGCTCCGACGACGGGGCCGCCACGTTCCAAGAGGACGCCCGGCTCACGGGCACGGCGAACCTCCTGGTCCCCAAGCTCTTCCTGGGCCTGGGGGACGAGCCGCTGCTTCTGGTGACCGAGGCGGACTCGTCGTCCTTCCGCATCTACTCAAGCCGAAGGACGGCCGGAAAATGGTCTGACCTTCAGCTGGCCACCGGCGAGGCCGAACAGCGCCAGAGCTTCCAGCCCACGGTGGTGCGCTCGGGCAACGTGCTGACCATGGTCTACCAGACCCTGTTCACGGGCCAGCGGATCACGTACCAGATCTTCCGCAAGGACTCCACCGACGGAGGTCAGACCTGGGGGCCGGCCTTGAGGCTTTCGAATTTTGCCGACGACCTGGGCGAGAATCCCGACCAGGTGGACAACCAGCGACCGGTGGCCGAATGGTTCCAGGGGCGCCTGTTCGTCTCGTGGGAGAGGCGGACGGCGCAGACCCAGTCGGTGATCGAGCTGGTCAGCTACGACGCCGACGGCAAGCGGCTCGACAACCAGGCGCTGACCCAGCCTACCTTCTCGGCGAGGAACCCCCTGTTCTACGTCTTTCAGAACCGGCTGAGGCTGACCTGGTTCGACAACCGCAGCGAGACCTATGACGTCTTCCTGTCGGCGTGGGACCCCGTCGAAGGCTGGGACACGGCCTCCCGGCTGACCCGGGAAACGGGGAACGCGGTGTTCGTCCAGCCGGCTAACCTCGGCGACGACCTTTATTTCTTCTGGCAGAACAACTTCGGCGACAATACGGGTCTGGTCATGCTTCAGCCGCTGCGCCACGCCGATCCGCCCACCTTCCGGGCCGTGAACTTCAAGCCCGGCGTCAAAACCAACCAGCCCGACTTCACAGTCGAAGTGATCTACCCCAAGGACCCTTCGGGCATCCGGGCCTTCAACACCCTGCTCAGCCAGGATCCCACCGCGGTCCCAGGCCACGACCGGACCATTGTCTCGAAGGACAGGCTTTACGGTGTCACCGTTCCTCACGACGGCCTGTGGTACCTGGCAGTGTCTGTGCTTGACTACGCTGGCAACTGGTCCGAGCCGGCCAGGATGACCCTGGAGCTCAAGACCTCGCCCCCGGGGCCCGCCGACTTCGACAGGCCCGAGACCGACGCCCGCGGCTTCCTGACGAGCAACACCTTCCACCTCACGTGGAAGCCGTCGACCCCAGACACCGTGGCGTACTCGTGGCGGCTGACCCGGGTGGGCGACACGCTGACGCAGAAGCTGCTGGCCTCGCTCAAGGCCCCCGAGCCCCCGGCCTCGCCCACGGGAACCGACGCGTCGGCCGGCGGCACCAATCTCGACGACGGCCTGTGGGCGCTGGCGGTGGCCACCTTCGACGAGGCGGGCAACCGGGGCCCGACGACCACGCAGTACTTCAGGCTCGACAAGTTCCAGCCCTATACGCGCATCGATTCCGTGGACACCCAGCAGGACGAGTTCGGCCGGGTGCAGATCGCCATCCACGGGCGCGGCTTCACCGCCGGGGGGCCGATCACCCATGTGTACATCGACCGGCGCGGCCAGCCGCCCTTCGACTACGACCTGACCGCCGAGCGGTTCCACCTTGCCTCCGACACCCTTGTCGACGGAATCCGCGTCGAAGGCCTGTCCGAGGGCGTCTACCGCATCGGCGTCGAGCACCCCGTGCGCGGGCGGCTGTTCACGGGCCTGGTCCTGCAGGTGGGACCCACCGGCACCGTGAAGGTGGGCGACTACCGCGACCTCGACCAGACCGCGTGGGAGTTCTTCCAGGGCATCACGCTGTTCTTCTCGGTCAACGCCGTCTACTTTTGGGCGGTCATGGCCTTCCTGGTGCTGGCAGCGCTGGGGTCGCTGCGCCTCTTGGCCTCCGCGTGGGCCGAAAGGCTTGCCGTTGACCGTCAGGCCGCCGGCTTGTTTGCCGATACAGATCACAAGTGGGCCCCGCGGCCCGGGAGCATCCTTATGAAGACCAAAGGCCTGAGCCTGACCTTCAAATTCGCAGCCTCGATCCTGGGGCTCATGACGACAGTCATCCTGATGCTTTCGCTTACTTTGGGCTTCTTCATCACCGAAAACTCACAGCTCACCCTAGGCACGGCCCTCCAGCAGCGCACCCAGGTTCTCCTGGAGAGCTTGGCCACCGGCGTTCGCACCTACCTGCCCACGGCCAACGTTTCCGAGTTGGGCAACCTTCCGCCGCAGATCGCCGCCATGGAGGGCGACGCCCTGTACGCGACGATCACTGGTCCCAGCAGCGAGAAGAAGGCGGGGCTTTCGTACGTGTACGCGTCCAACGACCCCGACCTGAAGCTCAAGACCGACACCGCCACCCTCATCCCCGGCGTGACAGTGCTCAAGGACCCCGTGGAACCCCTGTGGCAGCAGCTGCAGAAAGACCTCAACCAGCAGGCCGAAGCCGCCGTCGGCGACATGGCCCGGCAGATTGAGAGCCTTTCAAGAGAGGCTCTGCCGCTGGCCACCAAGAACGACGCCGCGTCCCGAACGCAGGTGAGGGCCTACGACGACCAGATCTCGGCGCTCAAGCGCCAGGTGACCGCCAAGCTTGCCGAAATCGGGGGCAAGGCCCGGGCCCTCCCGGTGTTTGACACCAAGAACCTCCTCTCGTCGGCCGAAAAGAAGTACCTGTTCTATCAGCCGTTCCTGTACATGGTGAACGGCGACCCCACCTACGTCCGGGGCCTGATCCGCATCGAGGTTTCCTCCGAGAAGATCGTCAAGCAAATTACCGCCAGCCGCGACCAGCTCATCCTTGTCACCGTCATCATCGCCCTGATCGCCATGGGCCTGGGTCTGGTAGGAGCCTTCCTGCTGTCGGCGCTTACCGTCAACCCCATCCGGCGGCTATCCAGCGGTGTGGCCCGGATCCGCGACACCGACGACAAGACCCACCTCGACGGCCACCTCATCGACGTGCGCACCCACGACGAGCTTGAGGACCTGGCCTCGACGGTGAACGAGATGACCCACAGCCTCGTCAAGGGCGCCAAACAGAGCAAGGAGATGGCGGGTGCCAAGGGGCTTCAGAAGACCTACTTCATCTCATTGGACAAGGACGAGGCCGGCAACAAGCTGACCACCTACGGCCGTGACCTGCCGGGGGTCGAGGTCTTCGCCTACTACGAGGGCGCCAAGACGGTTTCGGGCGACTTGTACGAGTTCAGGCAGCTCGACACCCGCGAAGGAAGGAACTCCCAATCGCCGTGGTTCGGCATCATGAAGGGCGACATCTCGGGCAAGGGCGTCGAGGCCCTGCTGGCCATGACCATCGCCGCCGCCTCGGTGACCAACTTCTTCCGACGCTGGACCGAGGCCAAGGACGGGCGCCACACCAAGATCGACGAGATCCTCAACACCATCAACGACAACCTGGAGCCCATTCTCGCCGAAACCGGCGCCCAGAAGTTCGCCGCGCTCAACATCGGCATCCTGAACGCTCAAACCGGCGAGCTGCAGTTCAGCCAGGCCGGCGACAACCTGCTCCACCTGTGGCGGGCCGCCACGGCGGGCAAGCCCGACCACTTCGAGCTTATGGAGCTCGAGAAGACGGCACCGGCGGGGCTCGACTCGTCCAAATATCACCAGATCCGCTACCGCAACCAGAAGCTGCAGCTCAACCCGGGCGATACCCTTCTGTACTTCACTGACGGTATCGAGGAGAGCCAGGCGGCGTACAGGGACAAGAACTGGCAGCCCGTGGCGTACTTTGACCCCGCCGACCCCAGCACCGTCGCCGAACCGGGGGCCCGGCGCAGTGTCCCCGTGTTCGAGGGGGGACCCCTGCGCGACGTACAGGCCAAGGACGTGGAAGACTTCGGACCCGAGCGCATGGAAGCCATCATCGAGGCGTACCAGCACGGCGAGGTGTACACCCTGGCGAAGCAGAATTGGCTTCATCCCGAGGTGGTCTACCACTTCGACTTCCGCAATTGCGACGGATCGGCCCGGGGGCTGGTCCTGGCGCTGATCTCCATCGACAGGATCTTCCGCCTCGTCCCCGACCCCGCAGCCACCGAGTTCGATTCCATCGACCTTGACGTGGTTGAGAATGAGTTCCTCAGCGCCCATTTCGTCGAGTTCGACCGCTACTTCAAGGGCGGCCACTTCACCTACAGGCAGGCCATTCCCCAAAAGGAGAACATGGACTCCGAGGGGTTCTTCTTGGCCGGAGCGGTGCCCGTCCCCGTGTGGCAGAAGGGCAAGGCCTCGAAGGGCGATACCGTCGATGCCGAAGGCTTCAGGCTTGTCGATGGGGCCCGGGTGCAGGACTGGGAACGGGCGCCGAAAAAGAAAGGCGTCGCCGCCGACGCCGAGGGGTACCTCCTGGTCGACGGCCAGAGGGTCAAACGCTGGGTCAAAGGCGACCCCGCCAAGGGCGACTCGGTCAGCCCCGAGGGCTACAAGCTGTCGGGGGGGACCAGGGAACAGTCCAACCCCGGGTACATCCGCTACGACAGGCTCAAGGAAGACCCGCAGTTTGACGACTTGACCCTCCTGGCGATCCGCAAGAAATGAACCTTATCCGTCTGCTGCTTCTGGTCGCGGCCGTTCCGGCGGTGGGGGCCGACCCGGCCTTCTGGCTCCGCAACACCGACAAAGACGCCCTGTTCATCTATTGGAGCGTCGCGGACCCGGCGCCCGACCCGCTGGCCGCGCTGCCCCTGGCCGCCGGCGGCGCCCACCCCGTAGCCCCCGGCGAGCGGGTCAGGGTCACTGTGGCGGCGGGCAGCCGCCTGGTCGCGGTGTTTGTTCCGTGGAAGGCCAACCTGGACTACCTGACGCCCCTGGCCGGAGGCGAGCTTCTGCCTGCCGAGTTTCCCGCCAAGGGCACTTTGCTTGTGGACACGGCGGCCTTCGCGGCGGCTAACCGGGGCAGGGCGCTGCTGGCGTCCCTTCAGGCCTGGGGTTTGACGCCGCCTGCGCTGGCCCTGGGGAAGCCGGGAGTCTGGGACACGGTGCGCCCGCTGGTGGAGTGGGGCCCCAGCTTCCAGCCGGGGCGCCGGCCGTGGCCCAAGGGGTGGCCCCGGGTCGTCCGCCTTCAGGCTCTCGACCGCGAGGGCGCCCTGTGGGTGCGTTTGGGCCTCACCCCGGGGTCCCTTCCTCCGGGGGTGACGGTTTCGCTGGCGCTCCGGCGTCCCGGGGCGTTCTTGGAGTGGCCGCTGTCGGGTGCCGACGCCACCGTCTGGTCGTGGGCCGACGGCGCCGATCCGGTCTCGGCGGGCACGCGTCTGGCCGGCGCCGGCTTCCTTGAGGGGTGGGTGCCCTGGGACAGGATGCCTGGGGCGGATCGCGCAGCGTGGACCTCGGCGCCGCTGACGTGGTCGCTGATCGTGACGACCAACCAGGTGCCCGCAGTCCTCGACCTGACCCCCACGGTGATGGCGGAGTGGCCGTGAAGGCCACCTTCACCTGCGACCACTGCTCGGCCGCCGTCGACCTTCACGCCACACGCTGCCCCTCGTGCGGCAAGGCCTTCGACGCCGTGCGCTGCCCGCGCTGCGGGCACCAGGGCGGCCCCGGCGAGTTTTTCGACGGGTGTCCGAAGTGCCGGTACCTGGCCTCGCCACCGGCCGAGCGGGAGCGGAAGTCACTCTTCGTCCCCGTCATGGCCGTCGTCCTGGTGCTGCTCGCCCTAGCCGCGGGTATCGCCTGGGCCTTGAGGGGAAGCTGAGACCTGCCGATGAGTTTCTTGGGAGGCCCTCGGTGAGGCGATTGTTGACTGCGATCTTTCTTTGCGGGACCCTGGCCTGGGCCGGTGCCCAGGCGGCACTCAGCCCCGGCTTCGACGTGTTCCGCCTGGGCATGAGCCTGGCCGACCTCAAGAGCGCCCTCAAGAACAACTCGTTCTTCCTGTATTCGGGGGAACCCGACGTGAGCCTGCTCACCAAGCCCAACACCAACCTGATCGAGGTGCCAGGCATCACTTTCTTTACCCGGGGGGTCTTCCAAGTCGTCAACGGGAAGCTCTACAGCATGAGCTTCGACCTCGACCGCGACCACGTTGACTACTTCGGCATGTACACCGCGCTCACCAAGAAGTACGGGGACCCGACGGCCCTCGACCCCGCGTCGGCCCGGTGGGAAAACGCGTCGGTGCGCCTGTCCCTCGAGAAGCCGCTCACCGTGAAGTACATCGACATGAAGGTGTTCCAGAGCCTGCAGAACCAGGGGAGGGCTGAGAAGGCTGCCGAGACCCTGACCCGCGAAAAGTTTCTTGAGAATTTCTAGCGGTTTTTTCTCCGCCGGGGTCTACCAGAACCCCCGATTCCCTGGTATTTCTTAGAGCAACCTCTTGCCTTTTGGAGCGCGTATGAAGACTCTGCTTCCCCCGTTGCTGTTTGCGGCGGTTCTGCTGTTCGTGGGTGCCTCGTGCACGGGCCAGGTCGCCGAAACCAGGACCCTCCACCTCGGCTCGGCCGCCTTCACCACTCAGGTGGTCAACACCCCCGAGGGGCGCGAGCACGGCCTGATGGGCCGGACCGACCTCACCGACCAAATGGCCATGCTGTTTGTCTTCCCCAACGAGGAGCCGCGCATCTTCTGGATGAAAGACACCCCCACGCCCCTGTCCATCGCCTACATCAGCAAGCAGGGGGAGGTGAAGGAAATCCTCGACATGGAGGCCTTCAGCCTGGCCCCCGTGCCCAGCCGCCACGCCGTGCTCTACGCCCTCGAAGTGAAGCAGGGCGCCTTCGACCGGCGGGGCGTGAAGGTGGGCGACACCGTTCCCGCCGATGACCTCAAGGGGCTTTCGGCAACTCGCTGAACAGGTCGAAGGTGGGGTCCTCGGCCGCAGCGGGCAGGGTGCCCGGAGCCGGGGGATTGAGGAGAACCTCGACCCTCTTCTCCATCTTCTCCAAGTCCTTTTCCAGGGCCTGGGCCAGCTTGAAGCCCTCCTCAAACCCTGCCACGGCCTCCGAGAGAGGGGTCTGGGGAGCCCGCACCAGCTGAGTCAGCTGCTCGAGTCTGGCGAGCCTTTCTTCAAAGTTCTTCATGGAGGACCTCCTCGACCGAGACCCTCGTCCGGCCGTCATGGAATCGCAGGACGAGCGGCTGGCCGCTCTCAAGCCCGTGCGCGCTGGGCACCGAGGCACCCTTCTGGTCGGTGACCAGGACAAAACCCCGCTTCAGCACGGCCAGCGGGTCGAGCGCCTCGAGCGAAGCACGGCTCAGTTCCAGCCGGCGCCTGAGCTCTCCCACTCTGTCGGTCCAGGCCTGCCTTAGGCCTTCGCGGGCAAAGTCGAAACGCTGGTAGGAGGGCTGCAGCACCCTTTGGAACGACTCGCGCAGCCTGTCGGAGCGGTACTCGGCCAGGGTCAGGCTCGCCCTGTCGAGCCGGGTGCGGACCGCCGTGGCCAGGCCGTCTTTCACCTGGACCAGCGCCTCATCCACCTCGGCCCACGGACGGGCGAGCAGCTCGGCCGCAGCCGTGGGGGTGGGGGCCCTCACGTCGGCGGCGAAGTCGCACAGCGGCGAGTCGATCTCGTGGCCTACCGCCGAAATCACAGGCACCGGGCACGCGGCCACGGCCCGGACCACGCGCTCGTCGCTGAAAGCCAGCAGGTCCTCCACCGATCCGCCGCCCCGGGCCACCACCAGCACCTCGGCCAGCCGCCGCCCCCCGGCGTACTGAATCATGGCGGCGATCTGCGCCGGCGCGTCGGCGCCCTGCACGGCCACGGGGAATACCCGGATCCGGGCCCTGACCCCCGACTGGAGGAACATGCGAAGCATGTCCTGAACGGCCGCGCCCGTGGGGCTCGTGATCAGCCCGATGACCTCGGGAAAGGGGGGGAGGGCGCGCTTGCGCGCCGGGTCGAACAGGCCCTCGGCCTCCAACGCCTTCTTGAGGCGCTCGAGCCGTGCCAGCAGGTCGCCCAGGCCCACGGCCTCGAGGGACGAGACCACGAGCTGGTACACCCCCTGGGCCTCGTACACGGCCAGCCGTCCCGTAATGCGCACCTGCTGGCCCTCGGCCGGCGGGCTGGCGCCCCGGCTCGCCCACGAAAACCATACAACCTTGAGCAGCGCGGCCTCGTCCTTGAGCGAAAAGTACAGGTGCTTGCCCGAGGTGGACCTCAGGCCGGTGATCTCACCCTCTACGGTGACCGTGGGAAAACCCGTCTCGAGGATCTCCTTGACGGCGCTGGTGAGCTGGCTGACGGTCAGGACGCCGCGGGGGGCAAACATAGGCGCCAGCTTAGCGTTTTTCCTTGCCAAAGACAAGAAATCTCGGGATGATGGAGCAAAATGAAGACAGTGTGCGCGCTTCTGAGCTTCCAACCCGCCGATTCCGGCTGGACCCTGGCGGGCCGGACGGTGGCCCAGTGGCTGGCGGCCGCCCTCGACGCGTCGCTCCCCGGGGTTCCCCGCCTTGCCGTGGGGCCTTTTGCCACCCGGCAAGAGCTGGTTTCCGGGCTCGCCGCGGCCGCCCAGGGGTTCGACGAGCTGGTGATCGTGGCCGACGACGGCCCGTTCCTGCGGCCCGACCTGGTGGAAGCCATGCTGGCGCTCCACCGCGAGTACCGCGCCGACTACACCTTCGCCGACGGCTTTCCCGGCGGCCTGACCCCCGAAATTGTCCGCCCAGGCATTCTGCCCGTCCTTGAGGCGTGGGCCGTCGAGAAGCCCGGGCCCGTGGAGAGGGACATCCTTTTCCAACTGCTTTCGGTGGATATCAACCGCTTCGACGTCGAGACCCACCTCAGCCCCATCGACCTGCGGGGACGGCGGTTGAGCTTCACCTCCGACACCCGGCGCAACCGCGTCTTGCTGGAACGCTACGCGGGCGACACGGCCCTCGACACCCGCGTGCTGCTCGATGTTGTCGAAGGAACGGCCGACCGCTCCCGCACCCTGGCCGCCACCCTCCACGTGCAGATCACCGACGGGGTGCTTCAAGTTCCTGTCTGGTCGCCCCTGGCCCAGTTTGTTCCCGATGCCCTGACCCGGCGCAATCACCTGACCCGGGACCGCTGGAACGACCTGCTCGACAGGGCCCTGGCGTGGGCGGGCGACCTGACAGTCCTGCCCTCGTTTTGGGGGGAGCCTTCGCTGCATCCTCAGATCGTCGAACTTCTGACCGACGCCCTGGCCAAGCCCGGTCTGCGGGTCTGCCTCGAGACTTCGGGGCTGGGCTGGGGTGCGGTGAACCTCGAGGCCCTGGGGCCCGCGCTCAACCTCGACTGGATCGTCGAGCTCGACTCCGACGTCCCCGAGACCTACGCCAAGGTTCGGGGCGAGGGCGCCGCCGAGGCCCAGGCGTTCACCCGCCGCCTGCTGGCGCTGTTCCCCGGCCGGGTCTGGCCGCAAACCGTCCGCATGGCCTTGAACGAGCCCGAAATGGAGGCCTTCCACAAGCATTGGAAGACCGAGGCCGGGCGGGTCATCATCCAGAAGCACAACGATTTCGGCGGCCGCCTTGATCGGGCTAAGCCGTCCGATCTGTCTCCTTGGAAGCGCCACCCCTGCTGGCACCTGGCCCGCGACCTCGCCGTCTTCCTCGACGGCACCGCCGTCGTGTGCCGCGATGATTTCAACCGCACCCAGCCCCTGGGCAACCTGTGGACCGAGGACTTTCCGGCCGTGTGGCAGCGCGGAGCGGCGCTGTTCACCCGGCACGTGAAGGAAGACTGGCCCGAGGTCTGCCGGAACTGCGATGAGTGGTACACCTTCCATTTCTGAAACCTACGCCGTTTACGGAAACCGGCGCGGCCCGGTTTCAAGCCGCTTCGATCTTGATGTCTCCCTGGTGGTGCTGGCCCGGTCCCCGTGGATGTTCAGGCCCCAGGTGCTCGAGGAGTTCCATGCCCTGGGGTTTCCAGAGATCCTCCTCGTCGAGGATGGCCGGCCTCGCTACGACGCCGAGGGGCTGCTTCGGGCGGTGCCCGAACTGCGCATCCTCATCCCCCTGCAGGCGGCCAGCCCCGGGGTAAAGGTGAACCAGGCGGCGCGCGAGGTGAGGGGCGACAAGTTCCTTGTGGTGTGGGACGACCAGAGCGTCCCCGAATCGGCGCTGCACTCCCGGGTTCAGACCCTTTGGAAGGAGAGCGCGTCGGTGGCGCTGGCCCCCGAGCGCCGGGACCGGGAGGGCCGCGACCTGCCCAGCGTGATGGTCCCCGGGCTCGAGAAGGATAGGCTCAAGATCCTCGCCCTGGGGGCCGACCTGGAAAGCGTGGACACCCTCTTTCCCGCCGACTTTACGGCACTCTACGACCGCCACCGGTTCCTTCACACGGGGGGCTTCGACCCGGACCTGGGCAGCCCCTTCTGGCAAAAGGTCGACTGGGGCCTGCGCAGCCGTC
>Ga0181516_10000542_pt1 | contig 33938 bp, 50 predicted proteins | sample PEATcosm2014_Bin_25_FD_121104 | JGI IMG/M metagenome (GOLD analysis project Ga0181516, IMG submission 121104) | Peatland microbial communities from MTU Mesocosm Facility, Houghton, MI, USA - PEATcosm2014_Bin01_10_metaG | ecosystem: Environmental > Terrestrial > Soil > Wetlands > Peat | place... | reverse complement strand
CCTCGCAAGTAGCGAACGAAAGGACGCTATGACCTACATTAGAGGACCGCCTCGTGAAAGACAACTCGACCTAAGGAGCTGACGGAGGGATGCTCCAGCGACAGATAGTCGCAAACCCCTAAGCCGGGCCGGGAGTCTCTCTCTAAATAACGCTCGAGGGACGCGCGAGAAGGCACGAGAGGTTTTGCACCGAAAATTGTGTAGCGCCCCGTTGATTTTGAGAAAAAAGTGCGCTATAATGATGTTAGCAGTTAGCAGTTGGCACGCGAAAAAGGAGACGCAAATGAAAACCTTCACCATTACGTTAACCGATGAGCAGGTGGCCGTGTTGGCCGAATTGAAGCAGACGCGCGGTAACAGGACCGACGAACAACTCCTCGCGCAGGTGGTTGAGAGGGGGTTGTACCAACTGCAGTACCGCACGGAACGGAACAAGAAGGTCTACGCCGAGCAGGCCGCGATTCGCGAGGAAGTCAAGCAGCTGCGCGCGGCGATTAAGGACATGCGCTAGCGAGGCGAGGAGGGGTGCGACTCCACAACGCACTTTTTTGAGGAGGTGACGTGAATACAACGAGAGGTCGAGGGCGAATCCTTCCCGAAGCCGGAATGAGGAGCCGGAGGACTCGAAATAAATAGACCTCATGAGGGACACGACAAAGGGCGTTTGCCTCTCAACAGCCGATCAGCGGGCGAATCTTGTTTTTTTGCCTTGTTTAGTAGTATAATATTTGTAAGGTGTACAAAAGGGAACCCAAAGGAGACGCACATGCACGAAAGGCAGGCCATGCAGGATACGGAAAGGATGTTTGAGATTTGGCTGGCTTTCACTAACGGTGTTTTGTTTATGTTGGTGATGTGGGAAGCCGTGAAGGCGGGTTTGTTATGACGATGCGACCGAAGGATAGGTTTAGGATGACAACGGCCTTGTGGGAAGCTGTGCCCACAAACGCGATTGGCAATCCCGATTTTCAACGATTCGAGGACATCGCCAAGGTCTTCAACGAAGAACAGATCGTGGCACTTGTCAACAGGGCCCTTTATGCGATGAATTATCAGAGGGAGACGCACGCGAAACTATACGTGCCGAAACGACAGCCGAAGCAGGTGGCGAGAAGGCTTGTGGAGGGACCATTTGTCGAGGAAAGAAGGGTTGAAACGACAAGACCGACGATTGAGGGGGAAGGAGAGGGTCATGACAAAACATAAGTGGTTGGCGTTGTTCGTTTGGGGCGAGAATGACGCTACCGGTACAACCCATTCGCCCGCGTTTGACTCGGAGGTTGAGGTGAGCTCCCACAGCATCATTAACGCAAGGGATTTGGCGTGCGAGGAGTTTATCAAGATGCACCCCCACGTTACGTTTGAACTCGTACGGTTGGCGAGATGGGATTATAGGTGAAGCAAAGAGGTGAGGGAGAGCAGACCTTGGAACGTCCAAAGACCCTTGCGCCGCTTAAGTTTGCCTCCCTAAGGAGACTTGCTGTAACTCGTTGAAAACAAAAGAGTTCCAGCAAGTACCGAGCCCTACCCGCCTTGCCTGTCTAAATAATACGGGCCAAAAGAGCCGATGACAGGTGTTCCACCTAGCTCCTGAATGGTATGTGTATAATCATTAAAATGCAAATATATGATAATACATAGATCTGTATGGGAGATGAAAGGTCAAAGGGGCTGTTGAGGACAAGGAGACACGAAAATAAATGGCTGTTGCTTTATCCCCTATCCTTGCATTACAATTGATACATGAAGTCACCACACACGGACATTAATTGGACAGGCAAGGCGGGCGAGGAACGGCTGTTGAAAGACGTCTTTTGTTTTCAATCAGTTACAGCAACAGCCCCTATGGAGGCAAACTTAAGCCGCTCACTGGCTCTTGGACGTTCCAAAATAAATGAGGTCAACCCCAATGCGTAGACTAACGTTGAAACAACGACAAAAGGCGTTTCAGGAACAGTTGAGGCGTGAGGCGAGGGAGGAGAGGGACAAAGAGGCGAAAGAAACGGCAACGGCAACGGTATCTATTGCTTCAACCCGACTCCTAACGCCTTATCAGAGGTGGAAGTTGACGAGCAAACTAGACGATGAACCTTCTCCTGAACGTCTCGAGCTAATGTTCCCGGAACTGAAGCAACGAGGGGAGGAGGAACGAAAGGTCGACGGGCCCACAACTCCAGGGTTTGAGCACCTTCGGTTGGAGGATGTGTTCAAACGCTCCTTTGCGAAGATGCCGCCAAAACGGAAGACGATGAGGGAGATTTGGATCGAACAGGAAAAAGCAAACCTAAAGCCAGGTGGCACACCTCCAGAAGGCCTATGTAACTCGTCGTCGTCGTCGTCGTCATCACCTCCAACGACGACAACACCTACGTTGGAAGATATTGGCAAGCTTTTGGGAGACGAATCAACCGACGTTGCGAGCTAATCGAGCACGAGAAAGGCACCAATCGTGTCAATGCAAAACAAGGTGTTGGGAGTATCGACGTTCAAACGATGGATAACAACCAACCGCGAGCATTTGGCGATTGTGTTGTGTCTCTCGCACGAGATGCAGCTTGAGCACGAACGTGAATGCCCTGAATGTCAAGAAGGGCTTCGGATTGCGATTGAGTGTTTGGGTTGGAATCAAATCACACAAGACGTGACGGATTTTGTCAATTCGCAGCGAGAGGAACTCGCGAAAGGAGCCAACGCATGAAATGGCTAATACGGTTGTTGTTCGGCTGTCACCACGTCAAGACAACCTTTCCGATGACAGAACGGAAAGGCGAGGAGGTTCGCACTTACGTCGTGTGTCTTGAGTGTGGGGAGGAATTTACTTACAACTGGCAACAGATGAGGAGGGTTGCGTGACGGAAGAAGAACTCAAAAACAAGCACGAATGGTCGAAGCTTATCTTCGGTGTGTTCGGCTCAAAAACAATTCTCGACGCGGTTTCTGACGAAGATTGGCAACGTACGCGCAGTTCGATGTTGGGAACGACTCTTAAGGAGAAGTTTGAAACGCTCGAACTGTTCTTGGCACGTCGCGAGGACGAAGTCGCGAAGGTATGCGTCACCAACTACGTCAACGCGTTGAAGCGCGGAGGATTGATCAAATGAACAAACCAACCTGCAAAGCGGTACACGCCAAAACTGGTGTGAAATGTGGCCATCCCGAGGGTCACTACGAAAAGTACTGGCACACTCACAACCTGTTTTCCTGGCCCGAGGAGGAGTGCGAGGGCTACGTGAAACCTGAAGCTCCCAAGGCTTCGGTTGAAGATCGAATCGACCTGCTGGAGTGGCAGGTGAAAGTTTTGCTCCAACTGCACGGTTATGACTTCATCCGGCCAGTTGAGGGGATGATCCCCAAAGTGGACAAAGGGCCGGGATTCGCGGAGCAACAGCCTCTATCTCCATGCTGTCGCAAGACGATGCGCGACAACACCACACACTATATTTGCGAGTGCGGGAAGTTGTGGGTTCCGGTTGGAATCACTGTGCCTGTTCAGTGGAAGCCTTTTTTTATTTGGGAGGAGTCGATGACTGAACCGATGGGAGCAAGAGAGCGCGTTTTGCGCTCACTCTGTGACTGGAAAGTTCTAGCGGCAACAGAACATTTCCTGAACCATCCCGAAACTGATAAGATAGACTTGAATTGGTCGGTCGGTAGAACCGTTGAAGAGATGGAGGCCTACGCCGCCCCTTGGAGAAAGAGGGTGGAGGAGCTGGAACGCGAAAACACTCTCCTCCGCAGCCGCCTCTTGATTTTTGAAAAAAGTTAGCGTATAATTAAGTCAGCACCAAAGGAGAAAGCACGATGGCAAAGTGCGTTACGTGTACCGCTATCAACGCTCGGTTAGAGTCGTTGATTCATCCCAACGAATACACCATTTCAACCGTTCGAGCTCTCGAACGTCGAGATCGCCGAACTCCCGTAAGGGCGTACAACAAGTTTTGTTCGCTTCACAATGCAAAAGGCACTGCAACCCCTCGCATCAAATCCGACACCATCGAGCGTATCGTATCGTTGCTCCGAAAGGCGGCTAAATAATGGCGGAACCAAAACTCCCTTCCCCAAAGCTCGACACACTTCGTGCCTGTATCAAACGCATCGATGAAATCATCGACTCGGGCGCGGACGTTGTCTGTATGAACGTGGATCCCACCTTTAAAAACACCGTCGAGGAGGAGTTCCTCGTCGATATGCGTGACATCCTTTTCTGGACGTACCAACTCTTGCAAAACCGTCGCGATTACCACCGCCAGCGGAACGCCAAAACGAAGGCTGAGCTCGAACTGCTCGAAGAGGCGCTCACGAAGCGGGGCATCAACGTTAACGAAATCAAGCGCCGCGCACACGGTCTCGCTGCCGACTCGATTCAAGACACGGAAGACGATCTCGACTCGCGGCTCGAAGGAACCGAGGCTCCCGATGTCAAAGGAGAGTAAACAACAACAGGCCAAGTTCCACGAGGCCATCGCCGGACTCTACATGAACTTATGTGGGGTCCGCTCGCTTTGCGATAGCATAACGATTGCGAAGTACTCAGCCACGCTTGAATCAATCGAGGAGATTCTCGATTCCCTTCTCGAGGAGGTCGCCAATGACATCGCCACAAACGCAGAATGACCACAATGCTTACGTGAGGGCGGTTGTCGACGCCCTTTACCAAGAGATTCGGTTGTACCGTCAAGACGCGGACGAGAAGCACCTGCCGTTGATGGAAACCTACACCCACTGGCTTCGGAAACAGGAGTACAACGTAGGCTTCAATGCCTCGAACGGCTTGTTGATCGTTTCAAAATCTCCCCTCGTGGAGCAGGTCGCTAATGCCTAACTACATCGTCACGATTCAGGAAGATCCTTACCGGAGGTGGACTCTCCTCTGCCAAGGCGATCTGGACGAACTCGTCGCGGCTTTAAGGTCAGCGTGTATGTTCGACATGACCTTCGAAATACATGAACTTCAACCCGCCCACGTACCTACCAACGCCGCTGGCCATATCCTGCGCTTCCAACAACTCGGCATGATTCTCAACAAGGTTTGGTCGTGGCATGCGGGTGTGTGGGACCTGCAACACTGGCTCAACGGAGTCGAACACAACCTTTCACACGGTCAACAAAGCATCACGGAAATTTCACGTACCATCGAACGGCTTCAGAAGTTGTTGGAGCCGAAGAAATGAGGACGCATCCTGACTGAAATTGAAATTGCACAATCCCCAATTACCTTCAGCAAAAGAGTCGTGGCGTTAGCTGAACAATTAGCCAATCCTTCTGGACCTGAAATCGAACCTGAGGATGTTGCGGCCTGAGCTAAGCGCTTTGAAACAGGCTGAGAGCGTATTGAGAGAGCTACCTAACAAGGAGAGACATCTATGAAGCGATTCGAGCTTGTGCAAGAGTTTCAGGAGTTTACCGATTACGAAGCGACTTATGAGTTTGATCCCATTCAGCGAGTTACATTTGTCGATCCTGACCGTAGGTTAGGAGCCGAACGGCTCTTGAAAATAAAGCCACTAAAAAGTTGACTTTTCCGATTTTTGTAGTATAATGAATCTAGCGCGAAAGAAATTCGCGACGAGACGCAAAGCCCTTTAAGGAGGGGCACACATGAGCACAAACCCAAACACCATCGACCTTAGCGCAGTCCAGGCTGAAATCAGCAAGCTCACTCCCGAGCAGATCAAAGAGAAGTTCCTCGACCTCCGCGTCCGGCAGAAGGTGCAGCAGAAGAAGCAGCAGGGCAAGGGCGCACAGAAGGCGTACCAGCTCAAGCAGCAGGCGTATCGCAAGGCTCTCAAGGAGCAGGCGATCGCGCTGGGCTTCTACGACGAGATCAACGAGGAAGCGGACGCCAAGGCGGACGAGATCCTGACCTCGCAGGCCGAGCCCGAAGGCGACGAAACCGACGACGAGTAACCACAACCTTTAGGGGAGGTTGACGTCTCTTTTCCTCCCCTTAACTGCCCCGAGCGGTTCCCCCTTAGCAGCCGGCCGATCGGGGCATGTTTTCAACCACAAGCGGGGTTTTGAGTTGCACGTCCTAAGGAGGATCTCGATGGAACCTATCCAATTGCCCACCGCCTTCAAGGATTTTTTTCAGACGCACCAACGGTGTTTTTATTGCAACCAACCCCTCCGACACGAGATGCATTCGTATAATCATTTCAAGCGTTACCACGCTCCTGTGACGATACCAGTTGAGCCAAGTCCTCGAGAGAGGCAAAGATTATTCGTGTGGTGGTCTCCAACCCAACGGTGGTTGGAAATCGAATCTATCGTGAAGTTTTTGATGCTCCAACGCGCGGGGTATTGCACCGCTTACACAAAGAGGCCAAATGGCAAACGCACGCACTAGCGAACGAATCACTTGTCAAGGGTGTGGGAAGGTCTTTACCTTTTCCATCGCTCTCGTGCGGCAATTGGCGGAAGAGCGAGGCATTTTGGCTAAATCACCTCGGCCCAAGTTTTGCAGTACGTGTATTCGAGATGGACAACCAAAGGAGACGGTATGAAATACAGCACGAAACCTCGTCACTTCGCTCCTCGCAAGAAACGGATGAGCGACAAAAACGAATCCGGACACAAATCAGCGGGAGGTATAGGTCTCTTTCATGGAGAACATGCCTTCAGTTCTTTCTTCTCCGACGCTTCCCTCGGGGCTTCGTTGTTGGCGTTGATTTTCGGCTCCAAGAAGCTTGTTGCACGTAAGGTGCAACAAAAGGGTTAACAATCATGAAGCTCTCCCCCGTGTTGTACTACCAAGCCGCAATCAAGGGCATCGAAAAAGCCCAAAAGGAATACGGAAAGAAGGCGCTATGATCGCTAACTGGTCACGCCTCTCAGGCTTCCAAGAGTGCCGAGCCAAACAATTCCACTGGGACGAACTTCGTCTCAAATCTTGGCGCGAGGCGGATCCTCTCCTGATGGGAGGAGGATTTCACGTTGGCGCTGCTGTTTTGTTTAGCGAAAAATCCCGCGAACGCGCTCTCGTGGCGTGTGAAAAAGACATGAGGGACAGGTACGCTCAACAACAAGTCCTGCCGGAAGAACGCGGCTTGATCGAGCACAACATCGAATGGACTAAACGCGCAGTTGAGAAGTTTTCTGAACACTACGAGCTGCAGGACATTACCGTCTTGTGGCCCGAGGTCGAGTTCTGCATTCCTATGCCGAACACACTTCACCACTGCTTTTTCGCCCATCGACTGTTGCATCCCAAAGTGCCTTACGATCAGTGTCCTCTCGCTCAATTCCACAACCCTCCAGGTGGAACACCTCATGAGGTTGAACCACCTTCTCCCTTCGGGTTTGACTGTGTTCGACCACACTTCTTCAAAGGCAAGACGGACGCCATTGTCCAGTGGATGACGAAGATTTGGTTGTTTGAGCACAAAACCAACTCGATGACGCCGGAAATCTTTTACAAGAAATACCTCCTCGACGCGCAGGCCACCGGCTACATGTGGGGCATTTGGAAACAGCTGGGAGTCAAGCCCGAGGGTTTTATCCTGAACGTGATTCAAAAACCTCGCAAGAACGCCAAGGATCAGTTGTGGGTTGGTTTCGAAAGGGAACCTTACTTTCGTTCCAACGAGGACCTCGACAGGTTCGCCCTTGAGTTCGTTGAACAAGCGAACGACTACGAAAACGCCTTCCGTCGCGCCATCCTGGGCAATCGTGCTGCGGTGTATATGAACACAAAAGCGTGCACGAACTACTCCCGTCAGTGCTACTACATGGACTACTGCCAACGTCACTTTGAAGAGGCGCCCGGCGAGTTCGCCCTTCGCGACAACGACTACATCAACGACGCCTATTTCGACATTCTCGGCCTTCCCAAGCCGGAAAAGAAGTTGCTCCCAATCATCAACCAAACAGAGGAGTCTCCCGATGAGTAAACCAAAACGCACGTGCGTATGCATCGTGAGCGGAGGCATGGATTCAACCGTGCTCGCTTACTACATGCGCGAGAAGGGCTTCGATTTGAAGCTCCTATCGTTCGACTATGGTCAACGCCACAAGAAGGAACTCGACTTCGCCAAGTGGACCGCCGTCAGCCTCGATGTTGAACATTACATCGTCGACATTACTAACATCACCCACCTGATCAGCAATTCAGCTCTCACCAATCCTTCCATCCCCGTACCGGAAGGCCATTACACCGCCGAAAGCATGAAGGCGACGGTTGTACCAAACCGCAACGCGATCATGCTGTCGATCGCCTATGGGTACGCCGTGTCGATCAGCGCCCAAGGGCTTGTGTGCGGTGTGCACGCCGGCGATCATGCCATTTACCCCGACTGCCGCCCTATGTCGATCGAAATGCTCGACTCGGCTTTCTGGCATTGTAACGAGGGTTTCGGGTCACCCGATCTTCGCCTTCAGGCGCCGTTCGTCACGAAAACAAAAGCCGACATCGTCGCGATTGGGTACGCCCTGAAGGTGCCTTTCGAACATACGTGGTCGTGTTACAACGGCGACACGGTTCATTGTGGGCTGTGCGGCACTTGCGTCGAACGTCGCGAGGCGTTTGACCTGGCGGGTGTTACCGATCCCACGATCTATCGCGCCCAAGGCCTTTCGAGGGGTTTGGAGCTCGAAATCACCGACGACGACATTCCGTTTTAGGAGCGAAAGATGCCTAAATGGCGTACAGTAGCATTCGATTCCGCCTCGGAACTCGCCCGCTTGTACTTCAGCAAGAAGCTGGGCAAATCGTCGGGCGACTTTGAAAAAATCCGAAGCATGTCCGATTACAACGACGTTACCGAACGTCTCAACATGTTAATCAGGAGGATCAAAAACCTTCGTGACCAAGGCACGGAAGTCGTATTCACCGCCCACGAGGACATGCAAAAGGTCTTCGCCAAAGGTTCGGCAATGTCCAAGGGTAACAATGAGCCAATTGCTATTAAGGGATGGCCCGATCTCCCTGGTTCTCGAGTCCCTGACGAGTTTTGCCGAGCTGCTGATAACGTCTTTCGCGTGCGACACGTCAACGGCAAGCCAGTTGCTGTCGCGAATCGAGAAGTCCTTGGAGATGGTGGTTATTGGGAAGTCAAGGACCGCTTCAACGCGAAAGCGGTTAACGGTGGTTATCTTCCCTTAGACTACAACGAGATCGCGGTGATGACCCAAAAAACCCCTACCGCTACCTGGTCTCCGTCGTATATTTGGGTGTTTTACGGACCCTTTGGGATCGGCAAAACCCGCGCTCTCTTGACCTTCCCCCGTCCGCTGTTACTCTTCGACTTGGATCGTGGCGTCAAATCCATCGAAGGTGACGTAAAGAAGCTGAACGACGAAACGCCGGGCAGCTTCACCATTTCCTCCTACGACGTGGAGGATTGCAAAGAGTACGAGCGCTTCATTAAAGAAGTCGCTGCGTGCTTTTAAGGAGCGTCAATGCTGGCACGTGTCACGTTTTCCATCGACGATACCGCTTGGCCGAAGCTCAAGATCACCGGTGAACGTATCTCGCCGACTGGTGACCGTGTTGCCTTCGACGACAAACAACAGTACGACCTTGCCTATGGGTGCTTCGAAAACACCCTTCACAATCAACTCCGCCTGGCAGTCGCAGGCATAATCGAACGCCGGAAGCAAAACAGCTAATCAGCTAACGGCTAATTCAGGAGCTTTACAATGACGATGTACACCGAAAACATGCAGGATGTTCCGGCACCAGGCGATCTCGTTCCCGAGGGTTCGTACAAAGTGCGTTGCTCGAAGGTTTCGGAAGAAACCAGCTCCACCAACAAGCCGATGATTGTGTTCGACTTCAAGATCCAGGACGAAGGGCCGGCGTTTGGACGCCCTGTTCGCGTTTGGGCTTCACTGCAGGCGAACGCGTTGTTCACGCTCAAAGGCATCTACAAAGCCGCCGGATACAACCCAGGTCCCGAAGGTCACGATCCGGAAAAAGTCCTCGACGCGGAGTTGTACTTGTCCGTGCAGCACGAGGTTTACCAGGGTGTGGAGCGCATGAAGGTGCCTCCGTACTCCTTCCGGAGCCTGATCGAAGGTCCGCTGCCGATGAAAGCAGGCTCGTAAGCGATGTGGGCCGTACTCTTCTTGTTGGGGTACGGCTTCGTCGTTTATAAGCTGGAGACGAAGTTCATCCAACAGGAGCGTGATAGAAATGATCGTAAGTAAACAATTCCGATTCGAAGCGAGCCACCAGCTCAACGGTTACGAGGGCAAGTGTGCCCGCTTACACGGGCACTCTTGGATTCTCAATGTCGTGGTGGAAGGGATGATCAATCCCAAAACCGGAATGGTGTACGATTATGTCGATTTGAAAAGCGCCATTCAACCGATCGTCGATCGGCTCGATCATCAACATCTCGGTTTTGGAACTGTTCAAGGGGTTCTTCTACGCAATACCGTGGAAGGTCTTCCTTCTGACTTCCTGCCCACGAGCGAGAACCTTTTGTGGTGGATTGCGACCCAAATCCCCCTCTCCCTCAACTGGCATTGTCTCGAACTGAGCGAAACCTGTACCTGCAACGCTGTCCTCCTACGTGAGGAATACGAACGCGCAATCACGATGGAAACGTGCCTCAACAAAACCGTAAGAAAGGAGGCAACAATGGCAACGAAGAAATCCGCGAAGAAAGACAAAAAAATGCCGAAGAACAAAAAGTCGGCGAAAGAGGTGAAGTAATGCTACCGATCATCGCAGCGGTTGCAAAGAAGGCCATGGCGAAGATGGCCGGCAAGATGATGGGCAAGAAGGGCGGAGGCAAAATGGCGGGAAAGGCGATAAACACGCTTTCCCAAAAGATTGGCTCGGGAGGTAAGCAGGGTGGACAGAGCAGTGGAGGGGATAAGAGTAAGCAAAAAAGTCCTGCTCCAGCTCAAGCACTCGGCGCCGGCCAGGTCACGCCTTTGCCTTCTTACAACATCACCAACAAGAAAACAGGCCAGTCGATGACGTAAAGGCGACTGAGAGGAGGGCGTCTCGTGATGGGACGCCCTCTTTCAAAGGGGACAATATGGAACACACCTTACCTCTCGCTGAGAGGTTTCATTCGATCCAAGGAGAGGGCACCTACACCGGAACGCCAATGCATTTTATTAGGTTGGCGGGCTGTAATGTAGGGCAGTTTGTTACCGACAGTCAGCTCCCAGTTTTGCAATCAGGCAAACTTGCCGCTACGTGCAAAACCTACGACGGTCGCGAGTTCTTTTGCGATACAGATTTTAGCCTCAACGCTCGGTGGTCTCCCGAAGCCTTAATCGACGATACGTACGAACAGCACATTTGCCTGACAGGCGGCGAGCCCCTTCTGCACCAAAAGAACCCTGCGCTAAATCGTTTGTTCGTCGCCGCAGCTAAACGAGAAATCATGATCCACATCGAGACGTCCGGCACGATCGACATCGACTGGAATCTGTTTGATTTGGGTCCGGAAATTTGGATCTCGTGCGCTCCCAAGTTTGGTTACCTCCCGAACATGATCGACAACGCTGACGAGATCAAGCTTCTCGTGGATGAGAATTTCGACCTCACCAAAATCCCTGAGGGGCTCGAACGGAAGCGCGTTTTCTTGTCTCCCGTCAACAACGAGAAGGACGTGATCAACGAGAACCTATGGAAAGCGATCGAGATTCTCAAATCGCATCCGGGGTGGAGACTTTCGGCGCAGCTCCACAAGTACATCGGGGTGCGATAATGCTCCTAGACTTTCGCAAACCGAACTGTACCATTCTCTCCTCCACCGTTTCCTATACCGGGAAGTACTTTGGCTTCCTCGGTATCCACTACCACGCTGGCGCCACTTGTTACGTTGTAGGTGCTAGCAACAAACAATCCGGCGAGATTGTCATGAGGCACTACAACCATGAAAAGAACATCAACATCGAAGCCGCCAAATTCGAAGCGGAACAATACTGGCAAACGTTCAAAGAAGAGCTCGAACGGAAGCCCGAGTCAGGCGAAGACGCCGAACAGTCGAGCCAACTCGAAGAATGGTTCAACCGCGCTACCGGAGGCTTTAGCCTCAACAATTGACCTCATGATCAGCGGAGCGGTGAGGTGCAGTGATGCAAAAACGGTCGCGTATCAGGACGTGTGTCCGTCGGCTCTTAAACGCTTGGCGGAAACGTATCGAGAAGGACACACAAAATACACTCAAGACAATTGGGCAAAAGGTATGCCGATTGACGAAACCCTTAACCACGCGATTCGTCATATTGAGCTTTACCGAAACGGAGATTGTACTGAAGATCACCTCGCCCACGCTGTTTGGAATCTTTTTACCGTTATGCATTTTGAAAAAGGCTGCAAATGCCACCATCGGCGCGACTACTTCAAAAAGCTAGACGCCCTGTACCTCGCTGAACAGAAAAAGGACATTACTCGATGAACTCTTCCCAGATCGAAAAGGGTGTACGCCTGATCCTGAAAGGCCTCAACTGTGACACAAAAGACCGAAACTTCGCCGAAACCCCTGAACGCGTTGCTCGCGCGTATGCTGAAATCTTCACCCCCAAAGAGACCGAATACGCCACGTTTGAAGAACAATACAACGACTTCATTCTCCTTCGTGGTTATCAGATTTGGTCGTTATGCCCGCATCATCTCCTACCAGTCAAGTTCACCGTCCACGTCGCCTACATTCCGGAAGACGTGGTACTTGGGCTCTCGAAACTTGCGCGCTTGGTTGCTGAATGCAATCGAGGACCCGTTTTGCAAGAAGGTTTTACATCCCGTATCGTCGAAAAGCTGGGCGAAGTGCTCGGTAACATTCGCGGCGCCGCAGCCATGGTGGCGGGTGAGCATGGCTGTATGCAGATACGTGGAGTGCGTACCCACGGAGATGTTGTTACCTACTCGATGAGCGGCGAGTTCAAGCAGGATCAGTGCAAGCAGGATTTGTTCTTCAACTTGATTAACGCGAGGCGGTAACTCATGAAGCCGGAGACCTGTCGTGGGTGTCCTCTCGAATCAGCAGCAGGGCCTGTCTGGGGATCAGGCTCGCCCTCTGCTCGACTTATCATCTTGGGCCAAAACCCTGGCGCCACCGAAGTGCAAGAAGGGAGACCCTTCTGTGGAAGTAGTGGGCGTATTCTTGATCGTGCTCTCGGCGATAACGGTATATCACGGACTCAGAATTTTGTTACGAACGTTGTCAAGTGCTTTGTGCAACCTGGTCACCCTGTTCCTCCAGGTGCGGCGGAGTATTGTCGCCCGCTCCTCGACCAGGAGTTGAAGTTGTTCCCGAAAGCAACAACCATCCTAACCCTTGGGGGCGAGGCTTTCGACAGCATCACGCCCAAGAAGTTTCACGTACTTCACGATAGGAGAGTCTCCCGCCATGAACGAGACTACTGGCTCAGAGGGTGCCCGTATGAGTTGGCTTACCGCGATAGGAAGTGGGTTGTCGTTCCAACCTTCCACCCCTCGTTTGTTGCCCGTACTGGGTTCACAGTCAGCCCTGTATTCGAGCGAGACGTTGCCAAGGCTGGGAGATTCGCCGCAGGGCTCTCCAGTTTGGTTACACCAGGATATAATTACAATCCCACTGACGGTGACGTCATCGATTATGTCAAATGCATACTCGACCGAGGCGAGGGGGGTCTTGATATTGAAACTCCGGAGTCTGCAACTGAAGAAGACGAGCTTAATGAGGGAAATTTTCTCCCCGTTCAGCTCATTGGCCTTTCAGCTGAGCGTAACCACGCACTTGGGGTACTGCCGGATCGATTTGACCTCCTGCGGCCTTTGTTTAACACTGCTGATCGATCCCTTGTTTATGGATCAAAGGTCGTCCCCAATCCAAAACTATGGGCGTATAACGCAGGATTTGACTTTCACCATCTCAGCCCACTTTATCGATTGGATGGCATACAAGAAGCCGATGCCATGATGTTGTTGCACCTCTTGTTTCCCGACCTTGCGAGGAAGGATTTGGGGACAGCGATGTCGTTGTTTACGGACCTGCCTTTCCACAAAAACCTCATGGACACCGACCCCTACCTCTACAACGCCGCCGATACGTTTGGCGTGTTGGAGGCGGGACAGAACATGATCGCGGAAGCACAGGCTATCGACAAAGTCGCCCTTCAACGCTTCCCTTGGGTTCACCGAGGTATGGAGTGGTTGTTTTGGAACCACATGATGCCTATTGTGCATCCCCTCGGCGAGTGGAACTGGCGGGGAATGAACTACGATGTTGACAAGTCGATGAGGTCGGAACTTCAACTCCGCATGACCCTCGAAAAGTACGAAGAGTGGTGGTCGAAGAACATCCCCCTCTTTTCGTGGTCCTCGCCCAAACAGCTAATCGCCCTTTTCGAAGCGCAGGGTATGAAGGTGCCCAAACGGAAGCGCCAAAAGAAGGACAAGAACGGCAACAAATCGGTCGTTTACACCCCTTCCGTCGACGATGAAGCCCTGAACGGTTTCGTCGCTTCGGGGAATCAAGTAGCGCACCTCGTGCAGGAAATGCGTACGCTTCGAAAGGCAGGAGACTTTTATGGCATCGCGTCGCCGGACGGTCGCGTGTATTGTTGGGCGAAACCACACGGGCAGGAAGGTGGAAGGATCCAAACCGTTCGTGTCAACATGCAACAGTTACCCGAACAAATCGCCCAACTCAACCCTCGAGACTGCATCATCCCAGAAGACCCAAACTGCGATCTGGTTGTTAGCTCGGACTTTAGCCAGATCGAGTTTTGGATCTACGCTTGGTACACTAAGTGCAAGCGTGCTCTCGAGATTAAGGCTTCCGGAGATTATTTGTATGGAGCTTTCTACGAAGACATTTGGAACGAAAACTTCTTTAACGCGACCGGCGGGCGCAGCAAGAAGAACCGCGCTGAGGATGTCCCGCCGTGGAAACTTCTCGTTGCTAAATCTTGGCCTTTGGGATTCATGTATGGCAGGGGAGTACCTAACCCTGCAGATCAAGGGTTACCCATTGACAAGAATAAGGCAAAAACTATTCATCACAACTTTCATCGCGACTACCCTGAATTCGGTCGTTTTCATGACGAACTCATGCTCAAAGCAACTCGGTACGGTTACATTGAAACAACTTTTGGACGCATACGACGCTTTCCAAACCCTACAGGACAACGCAATGAAATTCTCGCTTGCCCTGGACAAACAACCGCCGTGGATGTCCTTATCAAAAACGCGATTCTTCCCTTGGCTAAAGGCCTCCCGCAATACTTCGGAGAACGAAGCCATATTTACTTCACTGTACATGATTCTATCATCACGAACATTAACTGCGCCATCGACGGCGTGAAGTCGCTACGAAAAGCAATCGACGCGTTTGACTACGTAAATCAGTGCATGGAAACCCCTATTCCTGAAATGGATGGTTACGTCATCCCGGCCGAAACGAAAATCGGACCGTCATGGGGAGAAGGAAAAGGAAAGGAAAAACTCAGTGCCCTCTTCGCCACAACAACAGTTTGACACTTTCACGGAGTTGTTGCGAGGCAAGACGGGACTAGACAAATCAAAGCCATTGTTTAAGGCTGTCGTCGATTGGCTCAAGTTGCCGTTAAGTCTTGCAGATGAACAACGTGAAGTGTTAAAAAACTTAGTTTGTGAAGCGTTCGGGATTTCACCCCTCGAACTGCGTCAAGAACTGCTTCAAGCGGCGGGGGTCGTGTCTACTCCCCCTCCCACAACCGTTGTGTCGTCTTCAGGCACTGCTGCGAGAAGAGCCGTGGATACCTACGGCATTGATCGCGAGGAGTTTGAAGAGGCAAAACGAGAAGAAGAAGAACTCAGATCCCTGTTACCGTCGAAAGGCTTTTTCCATGATTATTGTGCGTTCACTGAAAACAGCGAAGCCCCGCTTATCATGCACCTCTTTTGCGGACTTGCCGGATTTATTGCGACTATCAACCGCAGAGTTTATTTCGGACTCGGCACCAAGAAAGTCTATCCGCCCTTCGGTATCCTCATCCTCGGACCAAGCGGAATCAAAAAGACCAGTGCAGCCGACATAATGGTCGATATTCTGCAAGAAATGCAGTTGACGCCCATCTACGCAGAAAAACTAACGCCAGAGGCTTTGGTATCGGCGATGAAAGGAGGCAACGCCACCGGGCTTGTGTACGCACCCGAAATGACCGTCCTCGTGTCGAAGCAGAAGTATATGGAGAGTTTGATTCCACTCCTAACCCGCTTCATGGATTCACCAGATGTGTGGCGGTCGGAAACCGTTATGCGAGCGAAGGAAGAAATCCACGATGTTGCGATCACTTGTCTCATGTGTAGTACGTTAGATTGGTTTATCCAAAACACTCCTCAGTCGGTGTTTGGAGGAGGTTTCATCGCTCGAAATTTAATGGTGTTGCAAGAAAAACGTACACGCCTCAGAGCCTTACCGGAACCGTCGCATGAAGGGCTCAAGAAGAAGGTCGTGATGGACCTTCTCGAAGCTCACGAACTTCAAGGTGAGGTTACCTTCACGCCCGAGGCTCGGGAGCATTACATTCGTTGGTATGAAGCGGAAGCGTTCAGCAGGAGGCCTTCGGAGTATGAAATACTTGAAACGTACTACCAACGTAAACCGAGTCATCTTATTCGGTTCGCTATGTGTCTTCATCTTGCTACTCATAAAGACATGTGCGTATGTTTGGAGTGCGTCAACAGGGCGTTGAAGATCCTTACCTACGTCGAACGTACGTTGCCATCGTTAGGCACCAAAATGTTCAAAACGCCTTACGGTGAGGATCAGGATACGATCATCAAAAAGATCCAAGGTCAAGGAGGTTCCATCACCCACTCGGTGCTCATTCGCAAAATGCAAAACCGGATGGGTTCACAACAAGTTCGGAATATAATCAACAACCTTAAGGATGCAGGAATGCTTACCGAAACCCACAACGCAGTTGAACATTTGTACACATTGAGGAATCCCGATGCCAGTTGAGAGCCTTAGTCAAAAGTATTGGGAAGCACTGGCGAAGGAGTTGTGCTTTCCGAATGAGAAGGCGATGTTGGAAACGTTTTACGAGACTTTGTCGATCAAAGAGATCGCACGACGTCTTGATTGTGGAACCGCCACGATTGCGAGGAGGCTGGAGATCCACAAAATCGAAAAGCGCAAGCGGGGAGGTTCCAACACCAGCACCGCTCAGCGTTATAAGTTGTTTCACACCGACCAACGCAACGTCATTTACATGACGTTGTTAGCGTGTAGTGAGTTGTTGAAGTGTTCGCACTCGTTGGTTTACAAATACAGGAAGTACAAATCAGGCTCACCAATGGGCCAAGAAGAGGTGTCGGAATGAAATTTTGTGTCATTTCTCCTGCAGCAGGCTTGAGTCGATTTTCGACAAGGAGCGATTTGCACCTCGTGCTGTCGCATGTCGATAATCCTTTGTATCAACAGTTTTATCTCAATCGTCGCGAGGCGGGCGACACCCTCATCCTGGACAACGGCACGTATGAAGGGAAGTTCAACCTCCAGAAGCTCATCGAGAAGATTGGCTTGTACCACCCTCAAGTCGTGACGTTGCCGGACAAGATGTATGGAGGCAAAACGTCCGACGAAGCTGCCGACGATTTCATGGACAAGTATGGAGCGAACTTTCATTCCGTTCGGTGGATGTACGTCATGCAGCCAGCTCGGGATGAATCATTCGACTCGTGTCTTGAGCGCACCATTTTCATGGTCGAGAAACTCTCGCCCGCTTGGGTCGCGATTCCCAGAGTGATGGAAACGTTGGCGTTTCCGAACCAAAAGATTCGTTCGCTAGCTTGCATCGCGCTTAAGGCGTACTTCAAGCATAACGAACTCAAAGTACACGCCTTTGGTATGGCCAACGGCAAGTACGGCGAGTTGAAAGAACTCGCCGAAGCGGGTTGTGATTCAATCGACTCGAGCGCCCCAGTGTGGAGAGGATGGAATGGTTACCGTCTCGGGCTCGATGATAAGGCTTGGGATATGTATGGCGAGGATGTTGATTTCGACATCGCGCCGGCCACATTACAACGTTCTCGTGAGGCGCTCATCAACCTGAACCTCGCAGATTGTGGGGTCAAATGATGTCGGGAGCTCACCAAGGTTGGATAGGGGTTGATCTTGACGGTACCCTCGCCATGTATGACGGATGGCAAGGGGAATCACATATTGGTCAACCCATACCCCTCATGCACGCGCGTATCAAAAAGTGGATGGAGGAAGGCCAGGAGGTTCGAATCTTCACCGCTCGCATTTCGCACGGTAATGTGCAGGAAACGAGCTTCATTATCGATGAGTGGTGTAAGCGCTATTTCGGTCGCACCTTTCTCATCACGTGCAAGAAAGATTCGGATATGATCGAACTTTGGGACGATCGGTGTGTGCAGGTAATTCCCAACACAGGCCAACGCGCCGATGGAAAGGAAAGGTAATGGCGGAATACAAAATCGGAATGGAAATCGAGATTCACGGCAAACGCTCCGTCGTGACGAGAATTGTTGAATCGACCTCTTTGTTCGAGGACACGGACAAAAAGGAATGCTATACCCTCGACGAATACTACCTGGAGCTCTTGAGCGAGGAGGGCGAAATCGGTTTCATTTCCCTTCGCGAAGCGAAAACACCTTTCACGCCTCCCGAAGGCCGAAAGATCCTGTATCCCATGCCTTTGCCGTGGCGTACCCCCGTGGAGAGCAAATGAAGAAAATCGTGTGTCTTGGTGCTCGGGTTACAGTCGAACCTCTTCTCGAGACCCTGTCGCTTGAGGAGAGGGGAAAGAAAGCCGGACTTTATGTTGTAGTTTCCGGCGAAAACAAACCTCGTCCAACGACAGGAAGGGTCGTGGCGGTGGGTACCGATCCTCTCGTGCAGGAACTCATTAAAGTGGGCGATAAGGTTTATTTTGGGCGCCTTGCGGGGACGGAAGTAATCGTCGATGGTAAGGAGTATCGCTCACTCGACTTTAACGAACTCATTCAAGTGGAGACTGATGATGACTCAGGAACAGTACAATAGGTACAAAACAGCGAAAGTGGGAGATCGGCTGCCTGTGAAGCTCTCGTGCCATTTCGTGACAATTACGGGACGTGTTGGAGACAGGCTTTATTTCCTTCCAGCCCATTCAAGCAACAGCGTCCCGTTGAATGTCGAAGACCTCGACGTTTAGACTTTCGTCCTCACGGAGAGGATGTCGTTAAATTCTGCGATGTCCTTTCCGAGAACGTCAACCAAATCAGTGCGGTACATCTTGTCGGGTATTTTTGCCTTCTTCGCCTTCTCGTAAGGATAATCAAAAGCCAACTGAGGCGTCTCGCCGCTCGACGTAATCGCAACCAAAGCACCGCTCGCCGGACTCGTGACGAGCTTGTTTTTGTCGCTCAACATCGCGTCGTAGAAGAACAAGTGGGGACGGTCTTCCTTCTCGAAGCCCCGAATCGGAACTCCCCCCTCGTGATGAAACTGATCACTCGGGTATGGGGGCACGTTGATACGCAACGCACTCCCATAACCCGACTTCAACACCATCTCCTTAGGATGTTCGCCTCGTGCCAAGGGTGCGATCAAGTCCTCCCCGATATCTCCTTGGAAAATTTCGAGGAGGGCTGGGAAAGCATCGTAACCGAAGCGAGGAGTGAATTCAAGTGCCCACACCCCTTCACGATTAACGACGGTGTTAAGATCGATGGGACCTACGTATCCATACTCCTCGAGAATGGGCGCCATGAGTCCAATGCCCTCTTCGATGATGTGGTTGGTCCCTTGCGGCCATGCCCAAACCAAATTACCCGCACATCCACCTGATGGCCCAAGGTTTTTGTTCATCAGTTGTTTTCGCTCAACGGTGTGGTTAAACGGCTTCATGAATTCCTTACCGTTGAACCACCCTTCGGTGGAAATCGCAACACCTTCTTTGAATTCCTGAAGCTCAAACTCAGGTTTTTTGGTTGCGACTTCCTCGAAGTAGTTGAGCATTTCGATCATGTCATCCGCGTCGCTCGATACGTAAGTATGCACATGAGGATCGTTTGCAAACTCCCCAGACACCTTAAACGCCCAGCGTTGTGGATTTTTCTTAACGAAAGCCTTCGCGCTGTTGAAGTCCCCAAACGTTTCACTGTGAGGAGTTTTGATGCCGACCTGTCGCATGAATTCAAACGCAATTTCGCGATCTAACTCAAGCTGGTCCGCGAAAACACTTCCCATAAACACAGCAAAACCCCTAGCTCGGAGACGATCACCAGTGCGGCCCCCGCCAGAACCGTCAAAGATAACAACCGTGTCTTTGTCAAGAAAGGTCTCCCATTTGTTTGGCTTCAACAAAAGTCCGTCGAAGTTATGCGCTGAATGTTTGTCGTGAATCCAGGCTGCTACCTGGTGCCCGCGATCTTTCAGATAAATCCCAAGCCCCAGGCCGTCGCCTGTTCCCGACATGATGAGGAATTTCATTGTTGTGCCTTTTCTGGCTGGAAGTCTCCAACCTTGCCCATGCAGCGGGCTCTGGTATCCCAACTCTTCAGTTCGCCTTCACTGCGAGGTTTGCCGATGGAGATGGAGTGTAATTCGACCTTTTTGTAGTAGGCTCGGCTCACGTTGCACAACCGATAGCACAAACCTCCTGGGTCGCTGCTGTTGATTTGGCGGAGGGTGTTTGGACCGATGTGACCATCGGCGTCCGCACCTACACAGTTCTGGACGAGGAAGATCGCTTCATCTCCCATGTTGACGAACATGTCGTAGATTTTATTCGCCACTGCTTGATCGACGATTTGTGTCACATCCACCCGAGGGCAATACCTTTCGGTGTAGATTTGCATGGCCTTCGTCAACGCCTCTTCAACAGGCAGCGCGTAAAAGTTCTCATCGTTGAGATCAGGGTTGTACTTCGAGGCAAGACCAAACCGCGTCTTGCCTCCTTCGTCTTCTGTCACTTCTCCAGACAACGTCGCGTCTTCGAAGTGGAGGTTGTATTTTACCGCCTCGGCTGGATCAGCCATCAGAGCTCCTTACTTCTCGTGCTGCTGGCTCACTGTGCCAGGAATAGGGTTGTCTTCGATGTGCTTTTGATTCGACACCGTGCCGGGAATGTTCACGACATTTCCTGTGGGGTGAGGATTGCTACAAGTGCCCGGAATGGGCTTAGCGTGGTCACCGAGCGGTGGTTTCATTGACATTGTCTTCTCCTAGTTGGTTGATTGAATCCGTGTAAGCTTGCCAGTTGACGCCCATGAATAGGGCGAGCATGCGTTCGACAGTCGACGCGACTTGATGCTCCGCGTATACAGGACAGCGGGGATCGTCTCCCGGCTCACTGTAGTCGTCGGGTGTTCGGTTGGCTTCGTAGATCATGTCGAAGTTATCGACATCGATTTCCTTCACACCGTTTCGCCTTGCGAGCCAGGCTTCGATCATTTCGTGAATGACAACGAGAAATTCCTGGTCCTCATTACCGAGTTTGGAAACTTTCACGTGTAGGTGACCCACGGTATCGAACTGCCAGTCTCCGCACGTTTCGTAACGTTGTTTGTTATGAGCTATCGATCTACATGTGATAAGCATTACTGCTTCCTTCCTTTGAAGCCTGCCTCGTACTGCATGCGGTCTTCAAGCGTCATGTCTTGCATGATGTTCTTTTTAGGGTGCATACCCAAAATGCGGATTAGGTTGGGTGTGGGACTACCATCAGCGTTAAACGCATCTCCACCCTCCTCGAGCTGTTGTATGACCGCTTGAATCTCGAGAGAGGCGGGGATGAAGTTTAACGGATACTTAAGGATGCGTTTACGAGCCTCGAGACCGTCGGTTGATTCCTCCGGCGCTTTCATGATGTCCTGTGCGAGTTGAAAGTGAGGAGAACCTCCATAGCCTGCAGGGGAGAAGAAAAACCACTTACCTACATCCGCTCCCATTGCGCTAAGACTCGAACTCGCGGCGTAGTTTGTTGTGGCCCACAAAGCGGCTGCTCGCATTGCCATTTTTTTATTGTCAGGGTAACGAGTGGCAACACGTTTGATGAATTCTAAATAGTTGAGAGGCCACAAACCATACTGGCCAAAAACCCTCCCAATGCCGGTACGGAGGAACATCGGTTGCGTACCTCGACGATACGCCCATAAGGTGTGGTCGACGGTTTCGAGTGCCAACTTTTTCGCGATTTGTTCCGGAGGCACTCCGACCGAAGCTCGAGCGTTTCGGATTTGTATCTGCAACGCCTCGCGCTGTTTTTGAAACGCCGACTCTCGAGCTGTGCCAGGGGCTTTGCCGATTTCGATCTCGACGTTCTTTAATTGATTCTCGAGCTTCTTGATCATTGTTTGATCGTACCCGATGATGTCTCGCATGAATCGGGCCTGCAGAGGCTTATCGAAAAACCACATACTCGTGGTTTCCGTTAGTTCCTTTAGGTCCATCTTCCCTGCCCTAAACGCTTTTATCGCTTTGAGAGCATCACCATATTCACCAAGGTACGCAATAGCTCTACCAGCGTTATGACCCCAACGAGAAGGAGCCAATAGCTTATTACCGATCTCCTGCGCTTTGTCAAGCATGCCTCCACTGTGTGGGGGAAGTTCTTGAAACACATCCCCGTACAAGTCTTCCAGATTGTGTCGACCGAGAAGGGCTCCAGCTTCTCGTGCCAATTTCCAACCGTCCTTCGACATCGCGAGCTGGAACCCACGAGCGAATTTGGCCGGACCCAAAATCGGTAACGTATTGGTGAGGACCTGAAGCGCGTCACGGATTGGGATGATCGGGCGAAGGCCCAAGCCTGCCACGTAACTCATCGCCATCATGCGGTTAAGGGCAGTGCCGGGATAGTTGAATTCTTCCGGAAGTTTCATGCCTGCAGGTAACATTTTGTTGACTTGCTTAAAGGCACCTCCAAGCTTCTTTTGGAAGTCCCCGATGGTTTTCATCATGATTTGTTGTGAGCTATCGGGGATGCCTTCGATGTATTTGATGTAGTTCTCGACAGGGAAACGGAGGGTACCGAGAACAGACTGACCCGCTCGATCGGTCATCGTGAGCATCTTTTTGAGAGGCTCCAACGGAGCACCAACGAACTTTTTCTTGTATCCCTCCCCAAGCATTACGTTGATGAAACGCCCTAAATGATTGTCTTGGGGTTTCAAACGTCCGTCAACGATGAGGTTGTGGAAGAACGAACGTTCCTTTTCCGACGTGGCCCTGGTTCCGTAGGCGATTTTCGTTTCAAACCCATTGTCGCGAAGACGAGGGAGTTCGTTACGGAGATAGTTATAAACCTGAATGCCTGTATCGTCACGGAACTTTTCAATCCACGTACGAGCCTTTCGAGCATCGTCCATGATCGAATGATCTGCGTTGAATCTTTTGACCATCGCCGGCCAATGCTCTTCCGGCACGGCGACTAGCTCAAACAAGTTTCTCATCCGATCGGGTCCACCTTTGAGGAACTTCGAAGCGGTTTCGTAGTTGTTCCGAAGCCACACTTCCCCGTTACGGACCGAATCGTCAACCGCTTTCATCTTGTCGAAGAAGCCAAGGTTGTGCCCAATCTTCGAGAAGTACTTGTCAACCGTTTGTGCCCAGTCCATGGTTGGACGAATCATCGCCGACATCGCGAGGACGCCTCGAGAATGATCCTCACTTGGGATGATCTCCGCCATCGGCAAGCCTCTTTCCGTAAAGGGCTCGCTTCCTAGCTCAGCGAAGGGATGTACCAACCCTCTTAGTTCGAAAGGTAACGTTGCGCTCGGGGCGTATGCCGACCCTTCATGCTTCTCGAAGAAGTCGGGAACTGAATCGCCACTCGCAAAGCGGTACACTCGACCTTCCCCTCCCTGTTCGTGAAGGACCATCGTGTCGGCTTCGTGATCGTAGGACATATCAAACCCAGCTCGTTCGGCTCCTTCAGCCCAACGAGTCAACCGTTCTCTTCCGGTGCGGTATAGAAGATCACGAAATTTGTTCTGCAGTATCTGGAATTGTTGAAAGTCTGGATGATCCGTTCGAAGCTTATTCCACAAATACCTCGTAGTCTCATCAACTACCTCCAAAGTTCTCGACAACCCTGAATCATACTGTGCCACTGCTGCAAGCATCTTTCGATCACCCTTACGTATAGCAGTTGCGGCGTGTACATAGAATTCCTCCATCGCGCTGGAAAGGGGAAGGCCTTTGTAAACCCTGTCCTTCAACTTCTTCCCCGCATCGAGAATTGTTTGGAACGACTTGTCGGGAATTTCCGACCACAAGTTCTTGCCAGCAGCGAGGTTTGCCAACTGTACATGCATACCCTCGTGCCAGATGACGTTCGACGAGGCCTTCGCGTCGTACACCATCACAGGAGAAGTGCTGATACCTTCCATATTGATGCCGAGATGGGAAAGGAAATGTTCCGTATTTTTCTGCGTGCCGGTGAAGACAAACGCCTCATCCTCTCCCGTCATCTTACCCAACTTAACAGCCGTTTTGCCGGGACGGGAAAGAACTTTTTTCACATTGCCAAGCAAGAACCTTTCCGATTGGGGAATGTCGAGCTTTCTCGAGAACAAAAACTTATCGGCATCTTCGGGAAAGTCCTTCCTGAACCGGGTGATCAACATTTCGGCTCGTTTAGCCTTGACCTTTAGCTCCCTCACGAGGTCGAGTGAATCGACAGCTTTGCCTTCTTTGATCAACCGAATGGCGCGTTCGTAGTTGGGATCCTCCATTCCCTCAGTTGCAGCTCCCAACTTTTGCACCGAAAATCCCGGAGGCATACCTGCTTCAGGCGCCTTACCCTCGGTAATCTTCGCGAGAGGTGAACCTCCTCCTCGGGACATTTCAGCCTGCATGACTTGCTGGATTTCGTTCGGCCCCTCGGGTTCGGACATTTCCGCAATGTCGTTAATGTCCTGTTTTCGGAGTGCCTCCTCCTCAGCGTTGGAACCTCCCAACTTCGATTCAGGATTACCGTGCCTTAGCCAAGGATTGAATTCGTCCGGCATGTATTTGTAAAACTGAGGATTGTCGAGTTGTTCCACCAACACGCGCTTGATCGAATCGGGTACCGAAGGGTCGTGAAGCTGTGCGATCCTCCTCGCGGCGAGCTCGTATTCCTGCCCCACCCGAGCCCTTTGTCCCGGTTTCATCGAAGCGAACGCAGCGTCGCGTTTGATCAAATCTCTCGTGATCTCACGCACACGCGCTTGTTTTTCATCCAACGAGATGTGAAGAGTCGAGGGGTTCTTGACCTCAACCGACACACCAACATTACGGTTTTGTTCCAACAACTTTTGCGCAACTTCGTTGGCTTGACCGAATTCGGTGTGAAGGATCTTGACTCCCTCATCCGAATCATCCATCGACTGCATCATATTGGCGAAACGATTCCAAGGGGCGTTTTCATTCTCGTGTCGGAAGATTTGCAGGACGCGTCCACCTTTTTGGACACGCTGTTGCATTTCCTGAACCGCTTTGGCTTCTTTGTTGGGTTCGACCTTAAGCGCCCAAGGACGACCTTCTTTATCTTCCCCCATGACACGAATGTGAGGGTTGGAGTTGTCGAAGGTAACCTCAAGCGGTTTCGCTTGCATGCGAGCTTGTTCGGCGTTTTCCTTAACATGCTCCGCGACCACATTATCTACGGTAGGCCTGACCGGTTTGGAAGGCTCCGCTTCGAGAACCTTCGCAACTTCCTCCATCGCCTTGTCTTCCGTTACTTTGGCACGTTTGAACACCTTACCGGCGAGAGAGAAGGCTCCATCGAACGCAGCACCTTGAAGTGCCCCTTTCGCGAAAGCATAACCGCGATTTCCTTTCGTATCCGTCATAGCTTCGTACGTACCGAAGGCAACCGCGCCTTTGGAAATTTTTCGTCCGAACTCAAGCGCCTTGCTCCCCTTCGACACTGCATCGAGGAGTTTACCGACCTTTGGAATGTCCGAAATCGCTCCAACCGCTCCATCAATCATCGCGAACGAAACAGTGCTTCCCACCAAAGTGCCTGCGAGTTCCGCGCCTTGAGGGTGTTCACCATCGCGAGCTAATGCCTCGTGAAGTCCTTGAGCTTTTTCATCAAGCTCCTTAAGGAAGTCCTTTCCATTCTGTCCCATCAACGCAGCAGGAGCCGCAACCTCCCTCGCAGCTTTAACCACCGCCAGTCCCGTCTTCGCAAGAGCGGGGTTGACGAGTTTGGGACGTTCGGTGAGTTCCATAAAGTGCTGTTTGGTAGCACTCACCGAATAACCCGGCTGTAACGTCTTCGCGACGAAGTTATCGAAATAATGATTCCTCGCCGCGTCATACGTTTCCTGCGGCATCATTGGATCGAAATTCTTCGCGATATCGTTGAACGACGGAACCTTTTTATCTGTCATAAGGCTCCTTAGTCTTGAGTCGTTCTACCGTAATCATCTACGGTCGTACGAGGATTGAGTTTTTGGATGTACTCCGAATTTCCAGCTTTCGGATTGTTTTCGTCGGTTTTGTTTGACCCCGCGGCACTTTCCGCTGCACCTTTATCGACTTTCGGGACGAGTTCGTAGTGGTGATCACCGAACAGTCCTTCCCAGAAGGTCGACTTTTCCTCCATCGTCATGCCAAGGCGAGTACCCAGTTCAGCCTGCATTTGATCCGCTAACGGCTGCAAGGGCTTTGGAATTCCGCCCTTCATTTTGTAGGAGTCGATCAAGAATCGGAGGTTCTCGAAGTACTCCTTGTTAGCGGCGTTCGCTTCAGCGGCATCGGCTTTGCGAGAGGCAGCTATTGCGACCGCCTTCTCGATTTCCATCCGATTGCCTTCCATCTCGAGACGCTTACCTTCCATACCTTCAACCGACTTATCGTGACGAATGGCTTCGTCGTTCATCCGTTTCTGTTCATGCAACTGAGCCTGTACAGGGGAGATCATCTGCATCGCGATGGTCGAATTGATGCCATACTTCGCCGCATTAGCAGCGTCTTTGGCGGACAACCCAAAATCCATATACCTGCGCTGTTCCTCCCCTTGTTTGAGCATGTTGGTAAAGGAGGTAGGCCTCTCGCGCTTTGCGATGTCTTCCGGAATACCCTTGCCATCAACAATCGCCTGAGCGGCTTTGTGCGCATCGTCGGGAGAATCAAAATACTCGCCCTGAAGTGTCGTCGCGAGGTTATCGATCCTCAAATTATGATCCTTATCGGTTTCCATTCCCAACTGGATGTTGAGGTACTTTCGATTGAGTTCCGCCGACCCTGTCGCGAGAATCGCCTGGTAGTTCGACGGTTCCTTCGTAATGCCCATCGCGATGCCGTGGCGAATGATTTTGCCCATCGCCTTGGCACGATCTTCTTCACTTTCGGAGTTGATTACAATGTTCTGGTTCTTCCGTAGCTCCGCCTCCATGTCCTGCATTTCTTCGCGAGTACGACCTTGCTCCTCGGCTTTTTGCATGATGGTCTGACGCATTAAGTCGGTAGCCATTTGTTGCCGATCCTTCTTCGACATACTCTTGAAGTCAGGAGGTTTTTGTTGCCCCTGTTGCTGTCCCGGGCCTTGCGAAGTTTGACCACTCTTCTTTTGCTGCATTTGCAACGTTTGGAGAGCGTTCGCCAATCCTTCAGGGGTCGTATCAACCGGCAACTTTGCCTGCTTAATAGCCTTGTTGACCTGCTTCGGGTCGACCGGAAAGCCTTGTGCTTTCAACGTGGAGAACTGCTGCAACTTCGCAAACCCCTGATTCTGTTTCTGAGCGTGCATGTTCATCAAATCCTGTACAAGCCCAAGAACGTTTCCCGCCGCCTTACCTCCCTGATGGATGGGCTGAGGTTGTTGTACGTTAGCAGCTGGATTAGGATTCGTCAGCTGGCTAGCACTAAGTGCTTCGATATATCCCGGAGGTGTCGCCATATGCTCTCCTAAATGATAGCTGCAGTTCCAACCGACCAGGGCAACGACTCACTACCCGTCGTGGAAGTTTGGGGTGAATAATACTGATTAGCGCTCGATGCGAGGAGGCCCGACAAGGCTTCCGATGCCCCTAACTGCTCTTGCGATCCAGTCTGCAACGCGCTCGTCAACAACTGTTGATACTGCGAACCCAACTGGGCTTGAAACTGTTGCCCCGACTGTGCCAGTTGTTGGGTTGTATCAGTGCTAAACCTCGTACCAGACGCCCCATCCGCTTCCTTAATCGCAGCGTTGGTCAACTGTTGTTGTTGCTGAGACGCTTGCGCCAACGCTCCATACTGTTGCGTGGCTTGGTTGACAAGTGCGGTTGTGTTATTGCCGCTGGCGATGTTCTGCAACCCTTGCACGCCTGAAGCAGCCGCTCCTCCATTCGACAACAAGGAGGTATACAAACTGCTCAACTGACCATTGACCGCAATCGGTTGTGCAACGGTTGTCGTACCTGAAGTTGATTGTGTCCCACCGGGCATTATTTTATCCTCGCGAGGCGTTTTTGCCATTCCTCTTTCAAGAGTCCGTGGATTTGAACGTTGTAGTGCTTGCCGTAGGACTTGATGGCGTTTCTCATCTCGCCCTCGAACTTAAAGCCCAACAACGTAGCGAATTTGATCGCCTGCTTGCAATACGAAGGCTGGCGTGCAGTTATGCGAGTAACGTTAAACCTATTGAACACAAACGACACCAACTCCTCGCCACACGCGAGGACATCTCGAAACCGGGGATTGTTCCAAGTGCAAAAGTGGATGCACGGTGAATCGGTCACTTGAAGGTCGCGTACGACTGCATAGCCGTAGTCTTCGAACTTAAAGTGCAAACTATAAGGATCCGCAAGGGAAGCAGCCCATACTTCAACCTTGCCGCGGGAGAAGTCGTCGAAAGCATAATCACATTCGACAATGTGTTTCCACAACTCATCAAGACCCTCCCCGCAAGGATCGATAGGCAGTAATAGGCGAAGGCCTAGAGGAGAAAAATCCGGATGTTGACTGAGGCCACGTTGCATTTCAACGACATCGTTGTTGCTGTCCATGCCGTAACTCCTTTATACAGTATCGCTGCGTTGTCGATATTTATTACAAACCACCCTGTTGGGATTCTCCCTAAGGTGTGGGTTATGCTAAATTCTTGATTAGCAGTGGCAGGCGTTTGTGCTGCATACCACATACCCTTCATGTTCACGTTCCCTTGCGAGGGACTTCCGAATTCAAGTCCCCCGTTTATAACATTTTGTATCTCCTCCCAATCAGATTGACGGGTGAGTTGAGATACCTTAGTGCTAACAAAAGGCTGCCTAGGTAGCTTCAATTTTCTCACCTCTCGGATCGTAGTACAAATCGATCATTGCGATTGATAGAGGACCTGCATTGGCGTTCAAAAAAAGCTTCAGCTGAACAATATCACCGGAGATGGAACCATCGAAAAAGTCTTGAACCAACGCCCCATCGGTTCCTGCATCGAGAGTCAATTGCGAAACAACTTGAGCTTGGTTTTTAGGCCTGATCGCGTTGAGTTGGAGGTTTACTTGAGTGGCTCCCGCGCGTTCGTATCTCAACAACACCCGCTCAAGCGTTTTGACGAGCTCCGGAAGTTCCATATCATGTTGTTGTATCAACTGACAGGGTTCTTCACAAGTGAGGTTGGTAGGATCCGCTTGAAGCACAAATGCCTGTCCGGTTGAGTTAGTGCCACTCATCCAAAAAGCGTTTGTGGTACCTAACAAACTAAACGCCGACAACACCAAATTACCTGTATAAGCTGCCGACATGTTTAACGTCGGTACATCTGCGTTAGTTGTAACCACCACCGCAGCTGTGTCGTATTGGTAACCTAATTTAGTGGGCGTCAACGTAACGTTAAAAGTAGCAGAACCTCCTGGAGCTATCGGACCGTAGGTCGAAATCGCGGATATCGCATAACCATAAACCGCGTCCCCTGTAATGGAGGAAATGGTCAAATTAGCCGCTGTGGAGGTGTTCTCGACCGTAACGGTAATAGGAGCTTGAGCTGTACCGACCTTGACCTGCCCTGCATCACCCAACGCGGGTGTTAAAGCAAAAGTAACTCCGCCAAGAACCGTTTGAGTAGCCTGAAGTTGGAAGGTTGTTTTCGTAACCGCACCTGTTGTCGTTACGGTAACGTTCCCTACAATCGTCCCTCCACCAGGTTGGGCGGTAAACTTAAACGTAACAACAATAGGGTTATTTCCAGGTTGAATCGTGAACGGATACACCATCGGGGGAACGCTTGGAGGCGAGGTTGAATAAGCCGCAAATTGGGCGTTATCAATAGAAATCGCCGTAACGCTTAAAGCCGTGCCTCCGCTGTTTTGAAAAATGATTCCCCCGTAACCTACACTACCGTTCGCGACTCCTCCAAAGTTGAATATGCCATTGACGAGTTGAACGTTAAGGTATCCTGGTTGAGGATTACCTCCACCTCCTCCTCCTCCATTATCCGAGTTGTGACCAGTAACGCTCATGCGATCGCTCCGTAGAAGAGGTTAGTTACCCACCCTAAGGAAGTGTTCAACCTAACCCAGGTGCCTTCCTCGAGATGGTGTATCCACACAATATTTGCGTCGGGAATGCACAACCAGTAAGATTCAAAATCATAGCCGTTGCCGAGGGTGTCAACGCCAAACGCAACCACTTGATCACTCGAAGCCTTCGCGAGGTCAGCTGCGAGACGGGTTTTGACTTTACCTCCCGCCAACCTGCTAAAAGCCGTGCCGTCAAACAGGAGGACTTCCCCTGCCCGGGTGACGTTAATCGACCACTGGGCGTAGTTTACAAGGCTGTAGGGGAAATTGTTTCCCCATCCAGGACGGGACCAAATAAACGGCTCGATTTGAAATGGCTGTGCTCCTACCCCCGTTGGGTACATTACAGCCGCACCCTCCGCGCGAAGGACGTAGGTGTTTCTTCCAACCGTAACTGCTCCCGTAAGGGCCCCTCCAGCATCGACTAGATCCGTGGCTCCAGCCGTATTCGCAACACCGGCGGTCCAGGTTGTAGGATCCCCCGAATCACTCCATCTAATCCTAAACGGATAATGGGTTGAATTCAACACACCAGGAGCAGGCTCGATCCAATTCAAGCCTATCATATGCATCGAATTCGACGCCAAATAATAACACGTTCCCGGAACATCTCCCGCTATCTTCACCGACGATTCCCCATCCGCGTAGAGTAACGGAACCGAACCGTTGGTGAAGTATACGCGTTGGTTGATTTCCTTAATCTGGAAAGGCAAGTATTTACCCGCCAACGAAGGAATCGTTCCAGGAAGGCTGAGCTGATTGTATACCACCGTCCCTACAGGGTTGGTTAAAAAGTAGGCGTTGAGGGAAGTCAAAATCAACGTGTGGTAATTATTCGCCACATCTTGAAACGTGTAAGAACCCCTAATAGGAGTTCCATCAGGTGTTTGGTTACTCGCGATTGTGTTGAGCTTCGGCCGAGTTTGAATCCTACCCTTTCGACAAAACATATTCAACACATCATCAAACGCTGCCCTATCGGTAGCGGAAGGTCGATCGGTAACAATACCTTTGTAAGGCCCTGTAATAGGAAATCGTTGTAGTGTCATTATCTTCCCGTGTAGGGCCCCCTGAACTTCGGTTGCATGCCGTAGTCGATATGGGGAGCTTGAGCTTGGCGACGGTTACCCAATCTATCCACAATACCTTGAACCTTGGCACCTGTTTGTGGATCGGTGTAACCATAAAGCAACGTTTGCAGCTCGCGAGCTTTATCGCGTTCAAGCAACTCAGCGTGACCTCTCATCGCAGCTTCGTAATCCAACACTTCCCACCAATCCATCGGTAAGGCGAGGGGAGTACTCACCACGTCAGCTGTGATGGCGGGGTTCATCCAACAATCCATAAAAAACTGGTAGCCCGTTTGATCGGGAATAGGACGGAAGATCAAATTGTTTCCAAACGCACACACGATCGAAGGAGGGCCTACGTTTGGTTGGCCGGAAGCATTCAAAGGACTGCTATAGCGGCGAATGTAGTTGATGTCTTTCCATTCCGGTATGACCGGCGTTCCATCCGTTACACGATATCCCACCAAGGACTTAATCGCCCTTACAGCTGTGGGATACGCATACATGTCTTGGTTGTAAGTGGTAAGAAAAGGAGGCAACGAGACCTCCCCTTGTTCGAACGTATTTGACATGGTGAGCGAAATATACGCATCCCTTAACCACCCCGCGATGCGTGAGTAGGTATTAGTCGACCCAGGGGCAGGGACCAAGAGATCCTGCCGATTGCCTAACTTCATCGCAACGTTGATGATTCTCGTTGAAAGTAACGGATACGCAGCTTGCGCCATTAAAACACCACGTTTTCTCCAGGATCCTTAAACATCTCGCCTTGCTCAGACGTTCCCTCTCCTGGTTGGGAAAGTACATCAGCGATCATTTTCGGACGGTACAACGGGCTCAAGTCGTCCACACACTTTTCCGTGCAGACAAGAAGACCTTGTTGTCGTCTTAATTGAGTGATTGGGTAGAGGAAGCCACATCGATCGCACTTCCTCCACTCAACCCTCTGCACGCCTTGTTTGCGAACAGACATTGGAACCTTTCGTTACGGTGCTACGGTTGGTCCAGGTGTGGGCGCCGGAACCGGAGCCACGGTTGGCGGAACCACAACTCCAGCCGCTACAGCCGTTGCTCCAATAACCTGAACGCCTTCCGCTGCAATCGCGTTGGCCAGAGTTGCGTTGGTGTCACTCAACATTGGCGTGGCAAGATTGGCTGCACCCTGCAGTGCAACTTCTGCCGCACCGACTTTGCTGTTCTGGGCAATCGTGGCGACGGATTTCGCCAGGCCGACCGCGGCAGGAACTTCCGCTACGAGTTCGAGAAGAAAATGCATCCAGTTGAATTTTGGTGTTGCAGATGCTGTCGTTGACATTTCCACTCCTTGTGCCCCTTCCGGGGCTACGCTTTTGGGCCCGTCACGGGCGGTTGAACATCCGTTGTGCGATTAGCAACTGTCCTAAGCGCACTGTTTCCAAGAACTCCCACGCCTGCTGAAAGAATCGTGTTTCCCGAAGTAGGACTCCAAATCGATAAAATGCCGCCAAACACCACCATCACGAGACCAATGACGTTCATCGCGCGGTCGAGTCGTTCGATCATTGTATGTATCCTTTGTGTTTGTAAACGCCTTTGAAAACCGAACCGAAAGTCGCTCCTGTGTAGGTTCCCGTGACCATCGGACTAGAGGTGTAGCCTGTTTCACATCCAATCACGTTTAACGTTATGCTGCTAATGAAAGTCCAACTAAAGGTGATAGAACCAGAGCTTGAAGCTCCGTTTATGGGAGCGCACGTGCTAGAAGCTGTTGGAATGGTTCCGTCCAGCGTATACAACAATGTAGAGCCTGTGGCGTAAGTCGCGGTCACAGTTACAGGAACCGTTCCGGAAGTGGGTGAAAGACTAGGTGTAGGAACAACACTACCTCCGCTTGTAAAAGTCGCCGTTACGGTACAAGAAGAGGAAAGAGTTCCGGTTAGGGTTGAAGTACAAGAAGACCCTGAACAGAGTTTATTGTAAGTCCCCTCACACCCCGCGAGGCTTACAAGGGGATTATCAGACCCCCATCCTACAACGCAGGTGAAGGCCGAACCTAAAACATAACTTCCCGCGGGACATTTGTTGATCGTTCCTCCACCAGAAGGTGTCACCACCGTAGTTAACGTAACGTTGGTGCCTGAATTTTGCAGGGGGTGAGGATAGGTGAAAGAAGCGTAAGTTTGCGAAATAGGACTCGTGCTCGAATTCGACTCGCCCGTTCCGTTAAGAAAAACCCAATCCCTTCCGCTTTGCAAAAGATCCGATTGATAAGGGTGCGTTGCGATGTTGGAATCGATAACAACGTTGTTTACATTGCTAACCGAAGTACACCCAAACCCCGCGCATTTAACATTTCCCCAAAGCATTACAGGCCACAGCGTTTCCGTGTCGGGACCTGAAGGTGTAGCGGTGCCTGGACCCCTGCCGATTTGATCGAGACAAGGATAACCGTAAGTCACGTTACCGTCGTACAACGCCCCACTACCGCATCTTGTGTTGATAGGAGCATG
>Ga0181516_10000540_pt1 | contig 33992 bp, 31 predicted proteins | sample PEATcosm2014_Bin_25_FD_121104 | JGI IMG/M metagenome (GOLD analysis project Ga0181516, IMG submission 121104) | Peatland microbial communities from MTU Mesocosm Facility, Houghton, MI, USA - PEATcosm2014_Bin01_10_metaG | ecosystem: Environmental > Terrestrial > Soil > Wetlands > Peat | place... | reverse complement strand
TTTTGTGTCTGTGAATGCATCCGGTCATCCGCTTTGAAGTACTTACGCGCAAAGGCAACCAGCGCCCCATCGCTTGGATGATCAAGAGCCTCGACACCAGAGATGCGCTTCGCGAGCTCGGGACGCTGCTGATCGATGTAGTTCTTCAGTTCCATTTTGGCATTGGCGGGACCGGTGATCAAAAGCTCACCGGTGTGCGTTAGCGCCTCCAGAACCCGGTGAAAGAATTCCTTGTCGACGCCAAGGTGCCCGCTCCCCGTGGTGTTGGCCTTGTGATGCAGGTGGTGGCCGGTGAGATGCGAATGGAGGACCGCTCGATCCACGTCTATGGCATTGAAATGAAAGACTTTCGCCTCGCGATGGTCGATCCAGACGATAGCGTGGTAGTGCTCGCTCATAATGTTCCCTGCATTTGACTCTGAAATTTCAGCCTCTACCAAGATGCTCGCCTTGTCTGTCCGCGATTCCCAAACCCGAACCACGCGCACAGCTCGAAGCTGATGCTAAAGGTTTATTTATATCCATTGCGGAATGGTGCATTGTTTACGCGTTGTTTCCAAAGGTCGTATCTGCTCGTACTGAAAGGACGGTGCCACATGAGGCCGATTGCTTACTTGTTGGGCGCGGTTGCAGCGCTGGGCAGTGGTGCCGTCTACACAGCCGCATCCGGCCAAGCCAATGACAAGGCTGCCACGGACTTTGGAGTCAAACTTCCTGCCGGGTATCGTGACTGGAAAGTAATCTCCGTCGCTCACGAGGCGGGTAAGAACAATGATCTTCGCGCCGTTTTGGGCAACGATGTGGCACTGAAAACCTATCGGGAGGGCAAGCTTCCGTTCCCGGACGGCACCATTATCGCGCGTCTGGCCTGGGTCTATACGTCGTCTGAGGAAAACAACAAGGTATTTGGCCAGGACCAATCCTTCGTTGCTGGGGCACCAATCAACGTTCAGTTTATGGTCAAGGATTCAAAGAAATATGCCTCGACCGGAGGCTGGGGGTTTGCCCAATTCAAGGATGGCAAACCTGACGAGAAAGCGCTGCTCAACAGCTGCTTTCCTTGCCATGTGCCTGCTAAGGCTGCGGACTATCTCTTCACCCATTACGCGCCGTGAGGCAAATCAATTAGATTGCCACCGACACGCATCCAGCAGCTGAATCAACGCACGCGACGGCCTCTTCTGGCTGAATGCCAGGAAAGGCTCCTTCGGGTCACTCGTTACCGGATAACGGTAGAGTTTGGGTGGTTGTGTCGACCGTGAGTCGAACCGCTTCGATCTTGCCCTTGATCGGGAACCCCGTCGCTAGCGTTTTGCCGTCCTTCTCGAGCTGGTTGATCTCGAACCATCCGCTATAAGTCTTGCCATTCGACGCCAGGGTCACCCACTGCTTGATGAACGCCGGCCCCGATGAACCCCTGAAAGGAACGGTCACAGTTGGGTCCCAGGAGTTACCGACGTGGTTGAGCTCGTAGGTATAGCGCCCGGTTTGCTTCCAGACACCCAGGCACGTGGCTCCGGTCGTCGGGTTGCGGATGGCCGAATAGGTCATCTCGCCGCGCGGGTAGGTCCCCCAGGAAAGTGCCATGATCCGGGTATCCGGAAGTGCGTTGGCGTATCTCCTTTCCTTCACTTTGATTGGATGTACCTCCACCGTGCCAGACAGCCCACAGGACCTGTTCAATAGGCCGCCACTCGATGCCATTCCGGCGCTCAGTCAGTTTGACCGGGACGACGCACTGTGGCTGCCGTCCGCAAGTATGTGCCGGCAGCAGGCACACTGCTCATCGCCGGCCATAGTCAGGGTGGAGCCCTTGCAGCTCTGACCCACGCCTTCCTGTTTAACGCCATGAATGCCGCCGACGGCAGCGATCCGTTTCAGCTCGCGGCTAAAAAGTACCAGCTCAGGTCCTACACCGTTGCACAACCTCGGGCCGGGAACCTGCACTTCGCCTTGAACTTTGCCCGCATAACCTCGGGTGGCGCAACCTCGTTCGCGCTCAACAACACGATCGATCCGGTCACCATGGTGCCCACCACGCACTCGTTCATAGCCGGAGCCTTCGAGGATTCACCGAATCAGCATGGTTGGAAAGTGCTGCGATGGATCAATACGGGACTCAATCAGCTACACAATCTCTGGAATGCCATGCTGGAAAAAGGGCTCGCACGTGAACTCCGCGGTGTCAAAACAAGCAAGCTCGCGGACTATCAGGTTGATTCTGAATCCTGGGGGCCAGTTCATAGGCCCCCTGTCCCGGTGAGTCAGAACTATGTAACTTCAGGTACCATGATCCCATTGATAGGTCACACCAACCCGGACATCCTGCTCTATTATAATTTTGCACCCGACGAGTCGGATGAATTCGTGCAGCATCACGCGACCACCTATCGCCGATTGCTGGAAGAGCTGTTTCATCTGGAGGCGACCACCGACGAATACATGGCAAATCAGCAACCGGTGAGAGATCAATAAGGACCTTTCTGGGCGGGGGCTCGACCTTGGACTGTCTCGACCGCACTTCCATTGCAATGCCGACCCGCTTATTGCGCGGGTCCTGGTTTGCGCGCCGCGCTGACGAAGCCATATGGATCAACGATCAACTATGGATGCTTGCCTGGTCAGTGGCGCGCCTATACTCCCGGCTGTAGCTCCCGTATACACCTGAACGGTGCCGGAGCCGCGCTAATGCAGACGCCTCGCTGACTTTGTCTTGCAACAGGGGTTTCCGAAGGTACAGCAGCCATGCAACTGCCGGCATCTCATAAGTTACGCAGATCCATAATTCTCACTGTCCTGGGATGCCTACTCACCGCGCCCTTCCTGCAGGCGGCAGAAAAGTTGCAGGTCGGCGATTTGCCACCGCAGAAGTTGGGCTTCGCCAAGCTCAGCGACTACCAGGGAAAGATCGTCATTGTTTCTTTCTGGGCATCCTGGTGCGCACCATGCCGCAAGGAAATGGACGTGTTGGCCAGTATCCAGAAGCACGCCACTCGCGAGCGGGTCGTGATCTTCTCCGTCAACTGGAAAGAGAGCTCCGACCGATTTGCCGAGATCGAACACGCCCTGCATGGGATCGACTTGACGCTCATCAGCGACGAGACTGGTTATCTCGGCAGGCAATACGGCGTAAAAGCCATCCCTCATATGATCATCATTGGCCGCGATGGCCGAATCGCCGCCATTCACATCGGCTACGGCGAGAGTGAAATTCCGACGCTGGTCGATGAAATCAACTCGCTCTGGACAAAAGATCCCGACCTCTGACCCCGACGCTCACTCCGGCAGGTTCATCCGGCGCAGGAACGCGCCGTAGCGCGGGTCGCCCTCCAGGTTCTTGAGCAGCGGATCACCTTTGATTGACCATAGATGGACATCCTTCTGTGCAAAGGCTCTGTCGAGCCAACCAAATGCCTGGGATTTCCTGGAGCGATACGCAAAGATTTCGGCGATTTGCATTGCCGAGGCGCTGGCGTATTCGGCTTCGAGGTGCGTCAGCGCCGCATCCGCGTCCTCGGGTCTCCGCAACGCGTGATAGGTCAGCGCCAGGCCCGCCAATTGCCAGGCGCTCCGTGTCTCCAGGCGCATCTCGGGGAGCGCAGCGTCGGCGTTGCCTTCGAGCAGGAGTGCTGTCCCGAGTAAGAAATGTCCCTCTTCGAATGTCGGACTGATGTCCAGCACCCGGCGGAAAGTACGCTCGGCCTCCGCAATGCGGCCCGTGCGCAAATACAGCACACCCCGACCATACTCAAAGCCGGGGTCGAGTGGGTCGAGCGTGTGCGCGGCGCTGTGCAGTTGTTCTGCCCCACTCCAATCGCCCAAAGCCATTCGATTCCTGGCGGCGTAGTTCAGGACGATCGGCAGATTGGGCGACAGCTTTATGGCCTCATCGAACTCCCGGCCAGCGGCCGGCCAGTCCCAGTCGTAGCGAACATGCACGATCCCGAGCAGTGCGTGGCCGAGCGCCGACTTTGAATTGAGCCCGAGGACTGTCTGCGCTGCTCTGCGGGCCCGCTCCCATCCGGTCTGCGGCGGTACATAGCCCTCGAAGGCAATATTTGCCTGGGCTACCGAATGGGCCTCGGCGGCTTCGACGAAGGACGGATCGAGTTCCAGCGCGCGCCGGAAATCGGCCACCGCCTCCTCCTCACCGCGCCGGTCAAATTGCTCCTTGGCGTGTAGCCCGCGAAAGGTAGAGATCGTATGCCTCATTGTTTAGTGGGGATGCCCGTGGGCTGAGTGCGAGCGGGTTGGTCACTTCCAGCTGGAGAGAGCGGACCAGGTTCGTGGCGACTTCACTCTGCACCTTCAGGACATCGCCAATATCGCGGTCGTAGGTCTCGGACCACCGGTGTGTGCCATCGAGGGCGTCGATCAACTCTGCCGTGACCCTGATGTGAGCAAGCCGCTCCAGCCACGCGCGCCGCCCTGCCTCATCCAGCGGCAACGCTTCGTCGAGCAGCTGGCTCATGCGCGCCATCTGAGAAATTGAGAGCCCCATCGCCGAATGCCTTGGTCCTTCCCTGACCCGATCAGCGCAAATTAGCTCCTCCGCCACCGCCGCGCCATGCCCTTCCCACCCCCGAATGTCGGGTTTCGCCGGCGGACGGCGTCTTTACTAGCAGACCCAGATCAACCTTAGAGACATTCCAGGAGACCACCATGAACACCAACATCGCATCCATGCGCCTGCGCGGTCTCGTCGCTACCGCAATGTTCGGCGCCCTGGCCTTAGGCGTCGCATCATTGTCCAATGCTTCGGACAGCATCGAGGCGCGCGAAATCACCGTGCAGTACGCAGATCTCAATGTATCGACTACACACGGTGCTGCTATGTTCTACGGCCGCATTCGCACCGCCGCCGAAGCGGTGTGCTCGCCCCTGAGTCATGGCGATCTGTCCTCGAAGATGCACCGCAACGACTGTGCGAGCCAGTCCATCGCGGCCGCGGTGAGCAAGGTCAACCAAGGGGCATTATTCGCTGTCTACAACGCAAAGAATGCACAGCCGTTACTGATGATGGTCGCTGCCGGGCCGCCTCGCTAAGGCGGGTGCCGTGCGCTGAACCTCACCGCAGCATTAAGTTACACTGACCCTGAACGGGCGGGGATTGCTCGAAGCAGTCCCGGCCCGCTGCTTTAGAGATCCCCGCAATGGTTTCGGAATCGCAGACGGCAACGCGAGATGGTCAGACGCCCCCCAGAGTCGCGCAGTATTCGACCGCAGAGCGATTTATTGTCATGCCCGCATCGACCGCCCTGTCCGGGCTGTCCTCGCTTCGGCGACAGTGGTGTGGCTCCTGCCGAGCACGGTGTGCTCAATCAATTGGCACGCGCTCACGGATTGCCGGCGGTCACGGTGATTTCCGGCCAGGCAACCGGGTTTCGGCACCGCGCGCGGCTCGCCATTCGAGGGCGCCTGGGATCGCCCAAGCTCGGACTGTTTGAGATTGATTCCCACCACGTGGTCCATATCCCAAACTGCGTGGTTCATCATCCTTTGATCAACCATGTTGCCGCTGTGGTGCGGCGCGCCCTGGTTGACTCGAGCATCACCAGCTATTCGGAAGTGCCTCATCTTGGGCTCGCGCGCTACCTGCAGGTGGTGGTGGAGCGCAGTTCGCAATCCGCCCAGGTGGTCCTCGTCGCCAACAGCGCGACCCCCGAGCCGCTGGCGGAATGTCTTAACCTGATCCGCGACCGGCTGGGACGCGATCTACACAGCTTGTGGTTCAGCGCCCAGTGCGAGCGCTCCAATACGATTCTCGGTCCCGATTTCGAACACTGGTGCGGACCGGCAAGCGTGGTCGAAAACTTCGGTGGTGCGCAGGTACATTACCCGCCAGGTGCGTTCGGACAAAACAACCTCGAGATGGCACAGCGCATCATCGAGCATCTCCGCGCCCGGATCCCGCAGGGCGCGCGGATCACCGAGTTCTATGCCGGCGTGGGCGCCATCGGCTTGTCGCTGTTGGCGCAGGCCCACGACATCCGCATGATCGAGGTCAGCCCGCATTCGCTGCGGGGGTTGGCGCTGGCGCTGGAGCAGTTATCCTCGGACGGCCGGGAAAGGATTTCGGTCATTCCGGGTCCAGCCGGTGCCGCGCGCCTGGCTGCATCGGGCGCGCAGGTCGTGATCGCTGACCCGCCGCGCAAAGGTCTCGATCCCGAATTGACCGAGTACCTAAGCGAGCAGCCTCCCGAGCGCCTGCTCTACGTGAGCTGCGGGCTGGACTCGTTCCTCAGAGACACCGCGCAACTGACGGCGCGCGGCAGACTGCGTCTCAGCGCGCTCACCGCATTTAACCTTTTGCCCTATACGGAACACGTCGAAACAATAGCCTGTTTCGAAGGCAGATTGCCCTTGTATCCGGGTGTGCCAAGGCCCTAGAGTCGGAGGCGGCGATCGACGACGCCTCCCGGAGAACAGATATGTATTCAGCGCATAGTGGATTTGAACGATGCACGGGGCCCGGATGCTGATCCGCCACCAGATCCTGCCGGGTAAAGAATAATTGCCTGCCGTGCGGTGCTCCATGGGCGACATTCGAAGGCAGCTACCGCATCTGGCAAGCGTCGAGATCAAAGCGGATTGTTTGCTCTATCGGGTCGATCCTGCGGACCAGAAAATGTGTTGCTTCTCGAGCGGCACTCCGATGGAAACATTTCCGGATGCGCCGCAGACCTATATCGCACAGGCACGTAAGGGCTGGGAAAAGCTGTATCCGGCAGATCGATGACCGACTCCACCTGCGATCTCTACGATACACTCGGCGGGGCTGCTCGCGTGCTCCCGCCCCTGTTCCAGGATTTTGGTGGCCGGCCGCGTTTCGCTGGTGTGATCGCCACGGTTCGCTGTTTTGAGGATAACTCGAGGGTCAAGGAAATCCTGGCCACCCCCGGACGCGGCAAGGTACTGGTGGTCGATGGAGGCGGCAGCCAACGCTGCGCACTGATGGGTGATCTGATCGCGAAGAGTGCGGTCGACAATGGCTGGGAAGGCGTCGTGATCTACGGCTGCATTCGTGACCGCGTGGCATTGCGCGATCTGGCGTTGGGTATCAAAGCGCTGGCTGCAATCCCGCGCAAATCGGAAAGACGAGGCGAAGGCCAGATTCAATTGCCTATCGAGATTGCAGGGGTGGCCTGTCGTCCGGGCGATCGATTGGTGGCAGATGAAGACGGCGTGATCATCCTCGATCCACCCTAGAACGAAATGCGCCGGCCCAGCCGGGACGAAACAACGGTGCCGGTCCGGGAAGAGACCATGAACGCTCGCCACTGCGCCCGACCGATGGCATCGTAACGAATATGCTCGCAACTTCGCGATAGTATGCGGCGATGCCTGACGCAACTGCCGACGCCGATGCCACGCCCTCATCTCTGTCCAGGCGCGCATTCTTCAGGGAAGCGGGCGCCACGGGTCTCGCGGCTGCCGCCTCTCCACTGGCCGCTTTTGAATCCAAGGCACAACCGAAGGCGGCGGATGGCACGCCCGAACAGCTTCATCTCACCTGGGGCGATGACCCGTCGAGCTCCGTAATCGTGTCCTGGGCCTCAGCCGGCCAGGCTGCCGATCCGCGCGTGAATATTCGCGACGCATCCGGATCAAGGCGAGTCATACACGCCATTCAGCGCTCCTATACCGATGGTCTCAATGGCCAGACGGTATTCACTTATCACGCCAGGGTGGATGCGCTTCGCCCAGCCTCGACGTACCAATACTCGGTGACTTGCGACAATGACTCTGGGAAAAAGCCGTTGAGCGCCGAATTCACGACTGCCCCGACCGGCCGCGCGCCCTTCCGCTGGACCAGCTACGGCGATCTGGCGACTCCGATCGTTTCATGGGCACTGTCCTCCGGGCAGAGTCGCCACGCCGTTGAAGTCGTGGAGCGATTCAAACCGCTGTTTCATCTGCTGAACGGAGATCTCTGTTACGCCAACCAAAACCCGGGGGCACAGACCGAGGTCTGGGCGGATTTCGGACGCAATATCCAGAACTCCGCTGCATTCCGTCCGTGGATGCCCTGTCCGGGCAATCACGAAATCGAATTCCACAACGGTCCGCAGGGATTCAACGCCTACCTTACCCGGTTCATGTTGCCGGACAATGGCACGCGCTTCTCCGGCCTCTGGTATCGATTCCGGGTGGGCTCGGCGCTGTTCATCTCGCTGTCTGCAGATGATGTGATCTACCAGGACAGCGGCGCCTTCGTCGCCGGTCCCGAGCCCTTGCAGCCCGTTCCGAGCACCGGCAACGCGCCCATCGAGCCCGGTACCTCACTCTATATACATGGCTACAGCGAGGGCGCGCAGACGCGCTGGCTGGAGGCGACGCTGGCCGCTGCCTCAAACGATGACAACATCGACTGGATCATCGTGCAGATGCATCAGGATGCCCTGAGTTCGTCCAGGAACGGCAACGGCTCGGATAAGGGGATTCGGGAAGCGTGGCTGCCACTGTTTGATCGGTACGGTGTCGACCTGGTGCTCTGTGGACACGATCACGACTATGAGAGAAGCTGGCCGGTGCGCGGCTGCGAGCATGACGCGGGCCGCGATGCGCTCACGGGCACTACGGTGGATACCTGCCGACCCGTACCGATCATGACCGACGAACCCGCCGATGGTGCATTCGATACCAGCCGCGGCACCATTCATTTGATACTGGGCGGCGGCGGCACGAATTCTCCCTCAGATACCTACGGCAGCGACCCCGCGAACGGACTGCCGCAGGCCAAAGTCATCACCAAGCCCAATCGCCCCATACCCGGCTCAAAACCCGGTGTCTTTACCAAGCATGGCGCCGATGCCGTGGAGGAGGCCACCTGGTCGGCGCGACGTGACACGACGACGGCCTATGGGATCGCCGTCTTCGACCTTGACCCGGGCACTCGCGGCGGCAAAACCTCGATCACGATTCGCTACTATCATGCCGTGGGCGCCGACAAGATCCCGACATCAGACTACGAGCTGTTCGAAACCATGGTGCTCGCCAAGGATCGGCGAGATGAGTAAGCACCCGAGATCCATGCATCTCTGGTTCACTGACCTGGAGGCGCGGCCGCGGGCACAGCCACGGGTACAGGCAACAGTCGATGTTGTACCGCTAGGCGGATAGTTCCGACCACCAACGCGGCGATCAGCACATTGGCAATGCCGAATGCATACGGTGCCAGAAACGCCGCAGCTCCGTTGTCGCCGCGCTCGATCAGTCGCAGCAGATCCGTCGCCAGGGCGGTCATGCCGAAGGAGAAAGCCCAATAGCTCGGCGCGAACGGCTGCTGGCGTATCCAGGGCCAAAGGCGAATCGCGATCAGCGCCTGCAGCAATCCATATCCGATCATGGAGTGCACCAGCATATCGGGGACACCGTGCGTCACATTCAGGTACGCCAGCGCGCCGACGGTCGGCGGCGCCAGCTGGATTCCCATTGTCGGACGTAGCGCCAAAGGCAAAGGCTGCGCGGTCAACAGCCGGTGCAGGAGGACTGATTCGATGGCCAGCCACGAAAATAGCCCGGCTCCAAAAACAAGTTGCCCCCAATCCGTGTAACCCAGGACTCCCAGCAGCGAGGCCGTCACGAAGGAGCCTGCACCGATCGGCAAATAGAGCACTGCTGTCGTCGTGCCCGGATCACGGCCTCCCTGCCACAGGCCACCGGTGCGCCAGACCGCAAAGACGCCCGTAAAGCCCGCCCCCAGCGCGAGCATTACTTGCGCAGCGAACCTGGAGTACGGCAGTACACCACCCGCCATCAGCAGTGTGGTTACGCCTACGAGGCCGATGTAGCAGCACTGAATGGGATCGCTGAGTTCTTTGAGCGCCGAATCCGGCTTAACGATCCACTTTGCGGCATATAAGAGCATCAGAACTGCCCAAACCAATGCCGCTATAAGCATGAGCGATTCGCCGACGATTTCGGGAAATTGCCAGATGCGATGGGCGGCCCGCCAGCAATACGCCAGTCCGGCCAGCCCCAGGACCATGGCAAAAAACGCCGCCGGCACGGCCGGCACGCTCGATCTGCGCAATATAGTCATAGCAAAGTCATCGTAGCGCGACGCGCAATTGGGCGCCTATTGTCTGAAAGTTTAATGTGGCATTGAGAATGGGCTTAGTGTTGCGGGAGTAAGATCCCAGTCAAGGGATCTTTCGATAAAGGCACGGTCTTGCACCATTTCCTAACCGCGCGCGCTTCTGCGCCCCTATCAGCTTTCGCATCACTCGCGGCGCTGCTGATGGCCCAAAGTGCCATCGGTGCCGGTCAGGCGGGATACGCAGACCTAGTTCGGCGAGTTGCTCCCAGCGTCGTCACCGTCATCGTCGAAGAGCAGGGACCCGGCGCGGGCCAGCGCGCGGCCGACCGGGCGATCGCCAGTGCCGAGAGTGACTCCGACGCTGCGATGCGTACCATCGTGCGGCGGCTGCTGGGCGGCCCCGGAAGCACGCTGGATGCGGGCGAAGGTGGCGCGGCGCTCGGCTCAGGATTCATCATTGGCGCTGATGGCCTGATCGTGACGAACCGTCACGTCATCGTCAGCGCGCGCACGGTGCGCGTCAGGCTGGCCGATTCGCGGGAACTGTCCGCCAAGGTCGTCGGGGCGGACGCCGCAACCGATATCGCCTTGCTCAAGGTGCCGGCAAAGGGTCTGCCCGTGCTTCGTCTTGGGTCGTCCGAAAACGTATCGGTTGGCGATGCCGTGATCGCGATCGGCAATCCCTATGGACTCGGCCAGACGGTAACGTCCGGCATTATCTCCGCGCGCGGCCGCACGCTGGAGGACGATCCCTACATTGATTTCCTGCAGACCGACGCTGCCATCAATCGGGGCAACTCAGGCGGCCCGTTGTTGTCGGGGGATGGGACGGTGCTCGGAGTGACTTCCGTCATTTTCTCCCCCAACGGCGGGTCTGTGGGACTTGGCTTCGCAATTCCCGCGGAGACCGTGGGGTCGGTGGTCGCCGAACTGCAGGCGCATGGTCATGTGGATCGGGGTTATCTCGGTGTCTCGGCGCAGGCCTTGACGCCGGCCATTGCAACGGCCTTGGGACTCAAGAAGCCGGATGGCGCCCTCATCACGGCGATCGAACCTAACGGCGCCGCCACCGGCCTGCTGCAGGTTGGCGACGTTCTTCTGGCCGTTGGTGCGACCAAAGTGAATTTCAATACCCTCCCGAAGCTGGTAGCCCGACTTGCACCTGGCCGTGAGGTGACCCTGACGGTAAAGCGGGACGATATTCAACTCGAACTGCCATTCAAGATCGGCCGGCTGCCCGATCCTCCATCTGATCCGACCCAGGCTGGAGCAACGGACACCTGGGTGCCGAATCTCGCGCTGGGCGTAGCCGATACGACCACCGAGATCCGCAAGGCGATCAAGGCGGAGGATGAGGCGGGCGGATTGATCGTGACGCAGTTGAGGCGCGCGGGACCCGGTGCGATGGCCGGGTTGAAAGTCGGAGACCTGATCACACACGCCGGCACCAAACGACTGCAGAACGTTGCGGATCTCGCTTCGGTTAATTCACCCAGTACCCAATCGCCCCTTCTGATTCGCCTGGTTCGGGACGGATCTCCCCGCTTCGTCGCGATTACGGGTTCAGATGAGCCTTGATGTCGCGGCTCGTTGCCTTATGCGAGCGGTGTCGTCGCACTCTTCAGGAAGCTGATCACGGCCTGATTGAAGGCGTTCGCAGCAGTCGTGTTGACCAGATGTCCGCCGCCCGGAATCACTGACCGCCCCGCATTCGGGATGCTGGCGGCGAGCCGATCGGCAGCGGCATTGAGCCACGCTGTTTCGGTGTTTCCCGTCAGCACCAACGTAGGTGCCTTGATCTCCGACAACCGGTTGCGCAGATCGGCAGCAGCGCCGGCGGCGAGCAGATCCTCGCCGCGGTAGCCATGGATCATGCGCAGCAGCGCTGCGTGGGCACGAGCACGCACAACGGGTACGTCCATCAGCGGGTGCGCCGCGATGGCCGCATGTTTCCTCACCGCGCCCGCGCGTCAGCAGCTCCGCGTATTCGCGCAACGGCAGGTACGCCGGGGTCTCCTTGGGGCGGCGATGTGGGTTCGATCGGGGCGCCCTGGAGAATCAATGCTGCAACCTTGTCAGGGTGCGCCAGCGCGTAACGCAGCGCCACGCGAGCACCCTGGGACATCCCCAGCAGCGCCGTGCGCCCGAGCTGCAAGGTGCGAATGAGCGCATCGAGATCGTCGAGTACCTTTTCGGCGTTCGCCACGAGCGTCGACTCGCCAAAGCCCCGACGGTCATAGCTGATCGTTGTGAAATGACGGCGGAACGCCCGCTGCTGCGTGGCCCACATGCGCCGATCGAGCGCCCAGCCGTGAATGAGGATAAGAGGTGGCCCATTGCCGCCGCTGTCTCCTACCAGGGCACCGCCGATCTCCAGACGAAACTTCTCCAGCTTCGGAGCTCCTAGCGTCCGCCGGAACGTGCGGCCTCGCCGAACAGCAGCTTCTGATCGCTTGGCTGCGAGCGCCAATATTGCGGCGGGGCTTCGACACTGGCGCCAAGCTGTGCCGCCGCGTGCCACGGCCAGCGAGGGTCATAGAGCATGCCGCGGGCAATCGCGACCAGATCCGCCTCGCGGCGCGCGATAATCTCTTCGGCCTGCTGGGCCTCGGTGATCAGTCCCACTGCAATGGTGTTGACTCCAGTCGCATGCTTAATGGCGCGCGCAAACGGCACCTGGTAAGAAGGTTTGACAGGAATTTTTTGCGCCGGGGAGATGCCGCCCGAGGAAGCATCTATCCAGTCGACGCCGCGGCGTTGCAGCTCGCCTGCGTACGCAATGGTTTGCTCGAGATCCCAGCCGCCGTCCACCCAGTCTGTGGCCGAAACCTTGACGCCGACGGGCTTATCGGCCGGCACCGCGGCACGCACGGCGTCGAACACTTCGAGCGGAAATCGCATTCGATTCTCAAGTGATCCGCCATAGCGGTCCGCACGTTGATTGGCGATGGGCGAGAGGAATTCGTGCAGCAGATAGCCGTGTGCGGAATGCAATTCGATCGCATCCAGTCCCAATCGCATGGCGCGCTTAGCAGCCGCCACAAAGGCGGCGCGCACTCGCTCGAGTCCGGCGTCGTCCAACGCTTGCGGCAAGGCTTCGCCTTCCTTGTGTGCGAGCGCCGAGGGTGCATATGGCACCCAGCCTCCCGCCGACACAGCAATCAGCTGCCCTCCTTTCCAGGGCACCTGACTCGATCCCTTGCGTCCGGCATGCGCGAGTTGAACGCTCAAGGCTATGGACGAGTATTTCCGTACCGTGGCGATGACCGATTGCAGTGTCGCTGCGGTGCGCTCATCCCACAAACCGAGACAACCCGGCGTGATGCGCCCTTCCGGCTCTACCGCCGTCGCCTCGAAGCAAAACAGGGCGGCCCCCGACAGCGCCAGGCTGCCAACATGGATCCGATGCCAATCGCTCGCCTCGCCTTGCACGGCCGAATACTGGCACATCGGCGACACGATGATCCGGTTGCGAAGCGTAAGACCACGTATCCGGAAGGGAGAAAACAGTTGGCTCATGCCGGTCGCTCCCGGTCTGCGCCCGCGATATCGAACAGACTCGTTGCAATGAGAGTCAGGACCCGCTGACTGTGCTGCGTCTGTACATCCCAGCGCCAGCGCACGATGCCAGTGCGCCCCGAGGAGGACACGCGTGCCTCGAGCACGGTGACCGTCACCTGCAGCGTATCGCCCGGCCGCACCGGATTCTCCCAGCGCAACTCCTCGACTCCCGGGGAGCCGAAGGACTCGGATCCTTCGAGTACTTTGCGCACCACCAGATCCATGGCGATGCAGCAGGTCATCCAGCCGCTGGCAATGAGTCCGTTCCAACGACCGCTCTGTGCCCGTGCCGGATCGACGTGGAACCACTGCGGATCGTACTTTTTCGCAAATCCCAGGATCTCATCCTCGGTCACTACGTGCGATCCGCACTCAATCTGCATTTCAGGCTTGAATTCGGCGAATTTCATGCGAGCCTAACTTACCACAGTAGACGCACAGTCCCGGACAGGTACCGACCATGAGCTCCCAGATCGACTTGAGGCAGGCCGCACTTGACTACCACGAATTTCCGACTCCGGGAAAGCTCTCGATTACTCCGACCAAGCAACTGGTCAACCAGAATGATCTCGCCATGGCGTATTCCCCCGGCGTCGCCGCCGCCTGTGAGGCAATCGTCGCCGACCCGGCCAATGTGTTTCGCTACACCGGCCGCGGCAATCTCGTCGGCGTCATTACCAACGGCACTGCCGTGCTCGGGCTCGGTGCCATTGGTCCTTTGGCCGCCAAGCCCGTCATGGAGGGCAAGGCCGCGCTGTTCAAGAAATTTGCCGGCATCGATGTGTTCGACATCGAGATCGAGCAGCGCGATCCGGACCAGCTGGTGGAGGTGATCGCCGCACTCGAACCCACGTTCGGTGCCATCAATCTGGAAGACATCAAGGCCCCGGAATGCTTCATCGTCGAGCGCAAGTTGCGCGAGCGGATGAAGATCCCCGTGTTTCATGATGATCAGCACGGCACGGCCATCATCGTGGCGGCGGCATTTCTCAATGGCCTGAAGGTCGTGGACAAGGCCATCCGCGACGTAAAGCTGGTCGTCAGCGGTGCGGGCGCCGCGGCACTGGCCTGTGTTGAACTGCTGGTGGAACTGGGGTTGCCGCGGGAGCACGTGTGCCTCACGGATCTTGCCGGCGTTGTGTATAGCGGACGCACCGAGCTCATGGATCCTGTCAAGGAACGCTACGCGCAATCCACTTCGGCGCGCACATTGGCGGATGTCATCGCGGGTGCCGACGTATTCCTGGGCCTGTCCGCCGGCGGCGTGCTCAAACCGGATATGGTGCGGGCGATGGCGCCACGACCGCTGATCTTCGCGCTGGCCAACCCCACCCCTGAGATCTTGCCCGCGGAAGTAAAACAGGTTCGCGATGATGCGGTCATGGCCACCGGCCGCAGCGACTACCCGAACCAGGTCAACAATGTCCTGTGCTTTCCATTTATCTTTCGCGGCGCCCTGGATGTCGGTGCCACCACCATCACGCGCACGATGGAAATCGCGGCAGTTCACGCCATCGCCGAGCTGGCGCGACAGGAACAAAGCGATGTCGCAGCCGCCGCGTACGGCGGCATCGAAGATCTGGCCTTCGGTCCCGAGTACCTGATCCCCAAGCCCTTCGATCCCCGCCTGATCGTCCGGATAGCGCCTGCCGTGGCGCGTGCCGCGATGGACGCCGGGGTGGCGCTGCGGCCGATTGAAGATTTCAACGCCTACTCGCGGCGGCTGCTGCAGTTCGTGTATCACAGCGGCACGCTGATGCAGCCTATCTTCACGGCCGCCCGCGACCTGCCGCCTGAGCACCGTCGCGTCGTCTTTGCGGAGGGTGAAGACGAACGCGTGCTGCGCGCCGTTCAGATCGTGGTGGACGAGAAACTCGCCGCGCCCATCCTGGTCGGCCGCCCCGCTGTGATCGAACGGGGCATTCAGCGCCATAACCTGCGCCTGCGGGTGGGCGAGCACTTCAGCGTGGTGAATCCCGAATTCGACCCGCGCTATCGCGCCTACTGGGAGGCCTACCACGCGTTGACCGAACGCCAGGGGGTTACGAAGCAGTATGCCAAGCTTGAAGTCCGCCGCCGCACGACATTGATCGGCGCCCTGATGGTCCGGCGCGGCGAGGCCGACGGCATGATCTGCGGCACCATCAGCACGACCAATCGTCATCTGCGCTACATTGACCAGGTCATCGGCAAGCGAGCGGGTACCCAGGTCTACGGCGCCATGAGCGGTCTGATACTGCCTGGCCGGCAGGTATTCATCGCCGACACGCACGTCAATGTGAATCCGGGTGCGGAGGCGCTCGCCGAAATTACCCAGCTGGCAGTGGAGCAAATCGCAGCCTTTGGCATCGAGCCGAAAGTGGCACTGCTGTCGCACTCAGAGTTTGGCAGCAGCCGCGATCCTTCCGCGCAGAAGATGCGTGACACACTGGCGATCCTGCGAGCGCGCATGCCGCAGCTGGAGATCGATGGCGAAATGCATGGCGACAGCGCGCTCGATGAGGCAACGCGGCTCGCCACGTTGCCGAATTCGACCCTGCGCGGCAGCGCCAATCTATTGATTTGCCCGACACTCGACAGCGCCAATATAGCCCACGGGCTGCTGAAGTCTGCCGCCGGGCATAATGTCGCCATCGGCCCGATGCTGCTCGGGTGCGCCGCTCCCGTACACATACTGACACCCGCCGCGACCGTGCGGCGCATCGTCAATATGACGGCAATCACCGTGGTTGAGGCTCACCGCCAGCGGAATGTCGACACGCGCGCGAGCGGCTAATATAGTGGCCGTCGGAGAGGGGGATGTTCAAGACAGTCCTGATTTGTCACGACGGATCGGATGCCGGCCTTCGGGCGCTCAAGCGTGGTGCCAAGCTCGCCACACTGCTGAAGTCCAAGGTGCACGTACTGTCTTTCTATGCCTCAAGTTACTCCGACGCCGTCATGGCAGCCAGTGCCGTCGGCCAGCACTGCGTCATTGACCTCGAGTCCGAACACCGCGATTCGCTGCAACACTGCGTCGACTGGCTCCGGGCGCGGGGCATTGAAGCCGACGGGCACCTGGCTCACGGTAGTACCATTGACGAAATCGTGCAGCACTCCAAACGCCTGTCGGCCGATCTCATCGTGATAGGCCACTATCCGCGCGCCGGCGGCGGCCGCTGGTGGTCGGGCAAGGATCGCGCCGCGCTTGCCGAGCGCGTGAATTGCAGCGTATTCATCGCCGTCGGCGACACCGATTGAGTCGACCCGCACCGCGAGATCCTGCTTCGCCCCACCCCGCCCAGCGCCGTGCCGTTCCGGCCCTTCTTCTGGGGGGCGTGGCCATCGGCTGTTCGCCGATCTTCGTGCGACTCTCCGAGGTCGGTCCGCTGGCAACGGCATTCTGGCGGCTGGCCCTGGCACTGCTGCCGCTGTTGGTCATATACGGTCGCGAACCGGCGGGGCCTGGCGGCCTCAAGCGTCCGCGCAACCCCAGGGAGTATGCCGAGGTGGCCGCGCCGGGCTTATTCCTGGCAGCTGACCTGGCCACCTGGCACCTGTCCCTGCACTTGACCTCTGTCGCGAACTCCACCCTGCTGGTCAATGTGGCGCCGATCTTCGTGACGCTATTCAGTTGGCTGGTGCTGGGTCAGAAAATCCGATCGGCCTTCCTCGTGGGCCTGGCGGTATCCCTGATCGGCATCGTGGTACTCAAAGGCGGCCCGAAGAGCCTGGGCGGCGGCGATATCAGGGGTGACGGCCTGGCCGTATTGGCTGCGGCGTTCTACGCCGGCTACATCCTGTTGCTGGGACGTGTGCGGAAAACCTACGCGACCACCATCATCATGGTGTGGAGCACGGTCGCGGCGGTCGCATTCACGGGACTGTTGACGTGGTTCGCGGAGCCGGCCTTGCTGCCGGTAACAATCGCCGGTTGGCTGATACTGCTGGGGCTCGCCTGGATCAGCCAGGCGGCCGGGCAAAGTCTCATTACGTTTGCGTTGGCGTGGCTACCGGCAACCTTATCCTCGCTGACACTACTGATCCAGCCGGTGATTGCCTCGATACTCGCCTGGGTGGTGCTCAAGGAACCCGTGACCGGCGCGCAGATGGCCGGCGGGGTAATCGTCCTGACCGGAATCCTGCTGGCGCGGCGCGCATGAAGCACACGATCTCCCACGGCGCCCTGGGATACCTGCCGCAATCCCTACACGGTTCTCGGTCGATGGGCGCGGTCGCGAGGAGCTATATCGCCATATCAGCCTTGACCCAGCGTCATGAGCGCGAACTCCTCGAACAGAATCTGCGCGGCCAGCTGACTGGTATTGGTGGTCGGATCGTATTCGGGAGCCACTTCCACGACGTCTGCCCCGGCAATGGTGAGCCCCGCCAATCCGCGCAACAACGCGATGCCCTCGCGCGCGGTAAGCCCACCAGCCTCCGGCGTGCCGGTTCCGGGAGCAAAGGCGGGATCGAAGCCGTCGACATCCACGGAAACGTAGATCGGCCCATTGCCAACCACCGCGCGCGCCTTCTCGATGACCGCGTCAACACCCATCCGCATGAAGTCTTCCATGTAGATGACGGTCATGCCGGAGGCATGCGAGAACTCCCAGAACATATTCGAGGAACCCCGGATCCCGATCTGGATCGTGCGCTCCGGATCGAGCACCCCATCCAGCACCGCCAATCGGAATGGTCCCCCGTGATGAAACTTCGATCCATCGTAGACGCCCATGGTGTCGCAGTGCGCATCGATGTGCACCAGACCCAATGGGGCATCCTTTCCGAGCGCCTTCAGAATCGGGTAGGTGATCGAATGATCGCCGCCCACCGACAGGGTTCGCACGCCCTGTGCTTTGAGCGCGGTGTAATAGCGCTCGATGTCCTCCAGCGACTGCTCGAGGCTGTAGCGACTTCGAAACGGCACGTCACCGATATCCGCCGCGCGCGCACGACTTTTCGGCACGCCGCGCATGGTCGGATGGTAGGGGCCGATGCGCTCGATGGTGCGCACGGCGCGTGGCCCGAAGCGCGCGCCGGGGCGATTGGACACGCCGAGATCCATCGGTACTCCAACCACAGCAATATCGAGATTGGCAGCGCTGGCGGCGCAAGGAAGCCCAAGAAAAGTGGGGACCCCGGAATAGGGCAGTGATCGCTTGCCGTCCGGCGACTGGACGTCTCTGGCGGCGCGGGTCAATACCGGATCATCCCCATCGAACACGTCGCGGTCGGTGTAGCGTGCGCGCAGGCGCTTGAGCTTTTCCTGATCCATGGCAAGTGCTCCCGAACGGGTAGAATGCGAGCTTACCGCGCACGATAACAGGCTCACATCCATGACCCAATCGATTCCCGTGACCCTCATACCCGGCGACGGCATTGGTCCTGAAATCGTCGATGCCACGCTCAAGGCTCTCGATGCACTGAATGCCCCCTTCGTATGGGACCGGCAGATTGCCGGGCTCGAGGGTGTCAGGACGGCAAACGATCCGCTGCCGAGAAAGACGCTGGACAGTATTCGCCAGACACGACTGGCCCTCAAAGGTCCGCTGGAAACACCGTCCGGCGGGGGCTATCGAAGCTCGAACGTGCGGCTGCGCGAGGAATTCAAGCTCTACGCGAACCTGCGCCCGGCGCGCACGCTCGTGGCCGGAGGCCGCTTCGAGAACGTGGATCTCGTGGTGGTGCGCGAGAACCTCGAGGGGTTGTACATAGGTCACGAGCACTATGTCCAGATCGACGACGACCCGCACGCAGTCGCCATGGCTACGGGCATCAACACGCGCGCCGGAAGTCGCCGCCTGATCGAATTTGCCTTTGAACACGCCATCGCCACCGGCCGCAAGAAGGTCACGATCGTGCACAAGGCCAACATCATGAAGGCGCTGACGGGAATCTTTCTCGAGACGGCGCTGAAGCTCTACGCTGACCGCTACAAGGACCGCATCGCCATGGACACCGTCATCGTTGACGCCTGCGCCATGAAGCTGGTGTTGAATCCGCAGCAGTTCGATGTGCTGGTTACCACCAATTTGTTCGGTGACATTCTTTCGGATTTGGTTGCAGGCCTGGTCGGCGGCTTAGGGATGGCACCGGGCGCCAACATCGGTGTGAACAGCGCCATCTTCGAGGCGGTTCACGGCTCCGCCCCGGACATTGCCGGCAAGGGCCTGGCCAACCCGGTCGCGCTGATGCTCGCGGCCGCACTGATGCTGGATCACGTCAAATTGCATGACAAGGCGACGCGCCTGCGCAATGGAATCGACGCAACGCTCAACCTCGACCGCGTGCGCACCGGGGATCTCGGCGGCACCGCGAGCACCGGCGAATTCACGCGCGCGCTCGTGGCCCGACTGAAAGGCTAGTAGCAGGCCGCCAGACAGGCAAGAGATAACTAGGGCTGGACGATTTCTGCTATCGCACGGGCCACGGCCGGGCGCATATCCGGCGTGTAGTTCCAGGCCGTGGTATGAAACTCGGCCAGCAGAGCGCGCACGAATCGATCCTGTCGCTGCCTTGCGATCGGAACTGGAACATCGTGATCGAGAATCGCGAAGTACACCGTGCCTCGCTCCTTGGTGGCAATGGCACCGATCAGCGCGCTGGCGCCGTAATCGCCGAAGGTGCCGGTCTTCCCCACGACATGACCTGCTTCACCGGGCCCGTCCAGGCGCTTGCGCAGCGTGCCTTCGTCGATACCCGTCACGGGCAGAATGTCGTAAAGCGCGTGGCCGCTTGTCTGCAGTTCCCGTTCGAGCACCCGGAGCAGCGCCACGGCCGCGCGGGGACTGAGACGATTGCTCGGATCGGTACCTGCGCCGTCACCCAGGATGATCTCTGCCTGCATGATCGCCGGCACCGCGCCCCGCGCGAGTGCCTCTACGGCGGGCGCTCCTCCAGCCGCGTCGGCGAGCGGCTTGAAGATATTGTTCGAGTAATCATTCAGCGACTTGGTCAGTGACAGCAAGGGCTGCGAATGGTGGATCACCAGCTGCCGCTCGGGACCCGTGCCGAATGCGGTAGCCAGGTTCTCAAATTGAATCGCCGGCATCGCTGCCGCTGCCGCGGTGGAGTCATCAAGGCCCTGTACCGAAGTCCAGGCCGCCGCGGGCACTCCTCCAGACAGCGCCTTTCGCAGGCGCGTGCCGTCCTGATCGATCTCCCAGTCAAACGTCAGCGCGCCGCGCGCGCGAAGCGTGCCCGCCACGCGCAGAATTCCGGTCTGCCGCAGCCGCTCGGCCACCAGCAACGCATTCTCGTCCACGAAATAAGGATCGCCCTCGGTCTCGACCAGCAGGTCGCCGGCGAGCGTGCCATTGCTGATGCTGCCGGTCGTGGCAAAGACCGTGGTGAAGCGATGCTCGATGCCAAACTTATGCAGCAGTGCCAGTGTGGTCGCGATTTTCGACACGGACGCCGGATGTACCGGCAACTCCGCTGCCTGCGCGAGAAGCACCGTGCCATCGGCAGCTTCCACATAGACACCCTGGTTTGCTCCAAGGATCGATCGCGCCGCCTCGGCCAGGCTTGTCGGCGCGCCACCCCATGCGGCCGAGATGCCTAAGGTGCCGACAATCCATGCTGCGATATGAATGTTCAAGCTCCTCCTGTATATGGCAATCCGCCCGCAAAATCTCTATAAAGGCCGGTGCCAGTATAAGGGAGAAATCAAATGCCAATTCCGGGTCGTCGGTCCTTATGGGCGACGCTCATGGCGCTGTCGGTAGTCGGACAAGTCCACGCGCAGGACTACACGCTTCCCAAGGTTCGGGCCATCACGGGATTCATTCGACTGGATCGCACCCGTTACGCACAGCAGATAGCCGACACGCTATCGGTGCTGCGCGCCGCGAAAGCCGAATTCGTCCGCCAGGGATATGAAGTCCAAACTCTGCGCGTGGTGACGCAACCGGTAGGACAGCTGGTAGGTGGGCAATCCGACGCGGATGCGGTGTCATTCCTGAAGTCACTCGATGACCTGTCGGCCAAGGACGGCTTCATCCCCAATGTCGGCCCCGCCATGCTGAGCGACGGCGACGATCCACACGCCGTGCGTGTGCTGGAGCAGGCGCTCTCGAAACTACCCAATCTCGAGGCCAACACGATCATCGCCGGCGATGACGGCATTCACTGGAAAGTCATCCACGAAACCGCAAAGCTGGTGCACTACGTCACCGAACACAGTGTTCACAGCCAGGGCGACTTCAACTTCACCGCCACGGCCATGCTTAAGCCCTATGCGCCGTTCTATCCCGGAGCGTATTTCACGGACGAAGACAAGCGCTTCTCGATCGGCCTCCAGGGTGCCAGCGTGGTGCAGGAAGTATTCGCGCGCACGCACGGCAACTTCGATGCCTCGGTCACCGAGCTTACGAAGCAGCTCACGGTGCATGCCAAGGTAGCCGAGTCGATCGGCAATAAGATCGCGGTCTCAAGCGGCTGGACATTCATGGGCGTGGATCCGACACCGGCGCCGCTCGGCGATGTTTCCATCGGAGCCGCCATTGAGACTTACACGGGCTCACGCTTCGGCTCGAGCGGCACCATGACCGCCGCCCTGATCATCACGACCGCGGTCAAGGCGGTTCCTGTCAAGCAGATAGGCTACGCAGGACTCATGGTGCCGGTCATGGAAGACAAACGTCTGGCGCAACGCTGGGCCGAGAACGCCTACAACACCGATGCGTTACTGGCCTATTCCGCCGTCTGCGGCACCGGTCTCGATACCGTTCCCTATCCGGGCGATCTCAGCGAGGAACAGATGGTACGCATTTACGGCGACGTGGCCTCGCTCGCCTGGAAGTGGAAGAAGCCGCTTTCGGCGCGACTACAGCCGGTGCAGGGGAAAAAGGCGGGCGACCGCACGGAGTTCGAGGACGAGTATCTCTTCAACACCACCTTGCACGCGCTGCCGTAGCCGATGAGTAGCAGCGATTCATCGACGCACCGCTGCCTGGCAGCCATCGCGGCGCCCGGTGGCGAAGGCGCGCTCGCCTTCACCCAGGTGTACCGGCAGACTGCGCACGCTGAAGCAGCTGCCGCCGATCGCCGCCGGGAGCACGGCTCCTCGTCATCTGGAATCGATGGAATGGTCATCGCGGTCAAAGACCTGTTCGACGTGCAAGGACAGATCACCTGGGCCGGTTCGCGCGTGCTGCAGAACGCGCCGCCCGCCAAGATGGACGCACCCGCGGTAGCGAGGCTGCGGGCGGGCGGCGGCGTGATCATCGGCAAAACGAATATGACCGAGTTCGCCTTCTCCGGCATCGGCCTGAATCCGCATTTTGGAACTCCCGCCAACCCGTATGGGCGCGACGTGCTGCGCAGGATCCCCGGCGGATCTTCCTCGGGTGCGGCCGTCGCCGTCAGTGATGGGATGGCGGAAATCGGATTGGGCACGGATACCGGCGGCTCGGTGCGCATTCCGGCCGCACTCTGCGGCCTCATCGGATGGAAACCCACGGCGCGCCGCATAAGCCTCGACGGAGTGTGGCCGCTGGCGCCCACCTTCGACTCGGTCGGCACGATTGCCGCAAGCGTGCGCCTTTGCGCTGACGCGGACGCCGTGCTCACCGGTGTAGCGGCTGACGACAGCAGCTCGTCGCCGGTGGACTCGCGATCGCTGAACCGGCTGCGCATCGCGCGGCTGCGCGGCTATGTCGAGAGCGAACTCGATCCCCTGGTAGCGCAGAGCTACGAGCTGGCGCTGGGGCGACTCGCGGCGGCCGGCGTTCGCGTCCTCGAACTGGATATGCCGGAGCTTGGACAGGTGTCGCGTCAGCAGCCTGGCGTCACCATGACGACCTACGAGGCCTTCCAGACGCACGCCGCGCTGCTGGATAAATATGCCGAGCTCTACGATCCACGCGTACGTGCGCGACTGGAACTCGGCCGGCAAATCACGCGCGAACAGTACGATGCCGCGGCGGACCTGCGCCGTCAGCTTCAGCTCGCCTTCGGCAAGGCGCTGCAGGGATTCGATGCCTGTGTCTATCCGACGGTGAAAATAACCGCCCCGCCCTTCGCCGCGTTCGAATCCGACGCCGACTATGTGGCCATCAATCGGGCCCTGCTGCGGAACACCTCTCTCTTGAACCTGCTCGACGGCTGTGCGCTGACCTTGCCCTGCCAGGAAGGCAACCAGGCACCCGTCGGGTTATCCGTTGCGGGTCCGGGCGGGACGGATCAGCGGATTCTTGCGGTGGCGCAGGCGCTCGAGCCGATCGTGGTGACGAGGCTCAAAATGCATACCCAATCCGCGTCCCGTAGTCGTTGAAACCCTGATTGTGGGTCGCGGCACCCTGCCCCTCGCATGCAATACCGAACACACTGTGACCGTTCGACTCATGATCGACGGTCACCATCCAGCTCCAGTGTTTGCTGAACCGGTAACCGAACGAGCCGCCCACATGGAACAGAATCGTGCATCCGAGGTCGCTGCGGCCGGCGGGCGCATCGTTCGTGTAGCCGTCATGCAGGGCACCATCAAAGAACAACTCGCCGAACAACCGATGCCGGAACGGCACTGTCCATAAAGCTCCCGCATAGCCTGAGCTGGTGCGGCCCTCGAGATTGATCAGCCCACCCAAGTGCGGTCTCGGGATCAGCAGTCGCCACCAGCGATCATTTCCGAATGGTAACTTGGCAAAGATGAATTCGGGATTAAGATCGTAGGTGTTTTTCTCTGCGCCGCCGACGCCGTGCAGGAATGCTCCGAGTCGAGCCTCGTAGCCGGAATACTCCAGCGGTGCCGCCCCGGCCGGCAGATCGGCATCATCGGGTGCCGTCACCTGCGGGGATGCTCCCCCACTGGCCGCGATTGCTGTAATGACGAACGAGGCGCGCGACACCCATGTAACGCGCCGCTTGGCTCGCCCTTGCATCTTATGTCCCGTAGCGTCAGCCGGCGGCTGACGGTTCCGGCCATACTACACAACGGCCACATTGGGCGGCACCGCGCTGGCACGCTGCCTGACATTCCGCTAGAAGTGCCCCTTAACGCCGAAGAAGAACTCCCTGCCCAGATAGTCGTAGGTGGGAAACGAGTTTGGCGAGGTCCCGGTATTCACGTCCTGCGACACGATCGGCGGGTCCTTGTCGAACAGGTTGTTGATGCCCATGCGCAGCTCGATTTTTCGCGTCACCGGCCAGATTGCCGACAGATCCAGGTAGCTCATCCGCGGCAGGTGCGCATCGAAGATATCGTACTCACCGAATTCGTTGTAGTGCAGAGAAGGATCCTTGGCGTTTTGGTCCAGCGCCACGACGCCCAGGAAGCGCCAGTACGCGGACAACAGTACGTGACTGCGGGGAAGCTCCCAGCTGACCCGCAGGTTGTGCCGCCAGGTCGGCGCCGGGCCGCCGCAGGTATTCCCATAGAGGCCCGCGCAGTCGAAGGTGTGCAAACCGACGAATGGGGTGATCTCGGCATGTTGCAGCCATGAACCGCTCAGAGTTGCCGACAGCGTTCCCCAGTTGTTCATAGGCAGGCGGTAGTTGGCCTGTACGTCTATGCCCGAGAGTAGCTCGGCACCGCCATTGGCATCAGTTTGAATGATGTAACCGCCTCCCGCGACATTAGCGCCTGAGAGTGCACCCGTGACGTGGTTGCGTACCACGAGAGCACAATCCTCCGCGGCGCCCGTCGCCAGGCATTGGCTGAACGCAAATGATCCCGGTGGCGTGGTCACCGCGTTCTGCAGGGCGATGTGATAGTAGTCGATGCTGCCATTGAAATTGGGCAGCAGTGAAGGGGTGAACGTCATGCCCAGCGAATAGGTGTCCGCGGTCTCCGGCTGCAGGTTTGGATTGCCTCCCAGTATCTCGCCGCATTGACCGGCCGCACATTGAGGGATGGTCCCCGTATAAACGGCCCCCGCGACATTGCCATTGCCGTATTGCGCGGCTGTCACGCCGGTGTGCGCACAAGCCGCGGCCGAGGCCGAAGCTGCCACCGTAATGACTCCCCCGGCGCCGACCGTCGGCGCGCATGGATCAATGCTCACGAAGCTTTGCTGACCATAAGACTGCGGGTTGTAAAGCTCGATCAGGTTCGGCGCCCGAACCGCGCGGTCGAACGAGTAGCGCAGCCTGAAATCGCTGCTCGGCGCAAACTGCACCTCGAATTTGTAGGTATTGGTATGGCCGGCCGTGGAGTAATCCGAATCACGATAACCGGCATCGATCGTCAAATCGTGTACGAACGGCCTGTCCTGCACCATGGGTGCACGAAATTCGACGATGCCTTCGCGAACCTCGTACCCTTTGTCGATGGCAACCGCTGCGCCGCTGAAGCCGGCGAGATCGCCCGCAAGCTCGGCCGCGTCGGGTGCAAAGCTCAACGCTTCAAAGCGTCGCTCGAACCCCACGTTGATCGCGGGCCCCTCATGAGCCCACGGCGAGGCAATATTGAACTTGCCCAGATCCGCCGTGACGTCCGCGTGTTCGACTTCTTCCCAGTTCTGCCCGTAGGCGGTGCCGGGCGTGTACAGATAGGCAAGCTGCGCAGGTGTCACGCCACCCTGGGAGAAAATATTGTACGGCACGCAGGAGCCGCCACTGATACAGACAGGCTTGCCGCCGGGCCCGGTCGTGGCCTGCAGGGCACTGTCGACCGACGCGTAATTGAGATAGTTCTGATTGTCATTGAAGAAGGACGTATACGCATATTGCGCATAGGCGTCATAGGTCACCGCGTCACCGATGATGTTGCCCTTGGTACCGGCAACAACACGGAAGTTGGTGTGCTCATAGTAGGCGATACGACCGCCACCTTCGACATTGCGACGTCCGATATCGAGAACGCCGTTGACGCTACCGGGCGCCGCGGCATCCGCAGCAACTTGCGCCGGCGTGCAAAGCAGGCCCCGCTCCTGGGCGCTGAGCAGCGGATTGCTGCAATTGACGCGATAGAGATCGTCGGCGGAAAACGGATTGGAGGTCTCGAATATGGCGGACGGCGCGACAACCACGGTAGTCTTGTCGTTCATGTAGCCGAACTCCATGTAGGGCTCGAAGTACTGGTTGACATCGATGTGCCCCATGAGTCCGGCGTTGTAGCGCTCGTCGCCGCGCTGCATATATTCGTACCTGCTGGAATTGAAAATCGCCGGGGGATCCGATCCGGCCTGCGGCCAGGGCAGAAAGGAGTTACCCACCACCGTGTACGGCGAGTTGTTGATTACAAACTGGTTTGAATTCGGACTGCCGTCGCAATAGACACCATTGCTGGGTAGTCCTGCCGCTGCATTCTGGCGGAACTCGCAATTGGCAAAGTCGCGCGATGAGCCAGCGACCGGATCCTGCTCGTGGTAAGTGAAATAGCCGGTGAGGTTGCCCTTTCCGTCCGCGATTTTGGATCCCATGATGATCGACACATCGCGGTGATCACCATCCGTCAGGCTGCTCTTCACCGGCGCAAAACCCACCCCGGCCGCTTCGTTCTGCGCCCAGGTCTCGCCGTTATGGTGCTGATAGAAGCCATATTCACCGTCGACCTGAACACCCTCGAAGTTCCGTTTCATGATGAAATTGACGACGCCTGCTATGGCGTCGGAGCCATAGGTTGCCGAAGCCCCGCCGGTCACTACATCGATTCGTTCAATCAGTGCCGCCGGCACCTGATCGATATCGGCCGCCACATTAGGGTTGGCGGTATTGGGGTCGCCCGGCCCGAGCCGGCGCCCATCAACCAGCACCAGGGTGCGCTGCGGCCCCAGTCCGCGCAGGTCCACGGTCGCAATGCCGCCGGGGGACGCCAGGGGCGCCGAGTTGTTGCCGATGTCGACGCTCGGATTGACCAGGGTCTGCGGCAGTCGATTGAGCAGATTGATCGTGTCGGTCTGTCCCTGCTGCTCGATCTCCTGACTCGAAAGGACCTGAATGGGACTGGTTGACGACACATTGCCGGGCACTGGAATTCGGGATCCCGTGACCACGACTTCCATCATCTCCACGTTACTGTCGTTGCTGTCGCCCGACTGGGAATCGGCTCCCCACGTGGTACAGCAGATCAATGCAGCGATACCAGCGCTGATCGTGGATGCGCAGCGGCCAATGAATGACGGCGCCCTTCGAGCGTGCATGCTTTTCTCCCTCAATCGTCAGGCCGTTTTGCGGACCTGCGGCAAGGGAAGAATAGGCACGGCGCTGAGGCGCTCCCTCGACTATGTGACGAGAAGGCTCTTTAAAGCCATGAAGCAGGACTATTCAACGATGGAAGCGGTCAGCTCGGCTCGCGCAACAACCGGCGTCCCTGGCGTTGCGCCGATACGTCGATGTCCGCATGCAGTGTGGCCCGCGAATGAATGGCCCAGCGCTTGGAGAAATCCGCCGGATACAACGCCCGCAGGATATCGGCCCGATAGGTGGGCGTCGATTCCAGGCGCGTGCCGCAACTTAGGACGAACACGAAAAGTCCCTGCCCTGGGCGCTCGATGTAGGAGACCGCGCGGAGATTGACGAGCTTCGATCGCTGCACGCGAACGAACCCGTATGAGGCTAGCAGTATCGCAAGTTCCTTGACGCATTCTCTGCTGATATAGGCAACATTCCCCGACCATATTCGAACGTAGTTGCCATAGGCCTCTATGTAATTGACCTTTTCCGGATCCAGCAGATAGAGCCGGCGCTCACGTTCCGCCGCCAACAGTCGCGGAGGCGCCGGTAAGTTGCGGTCGCCTGCCGGCGTCCAGGCAGTTTGCGGCGCGGAGCGCGGCGACCCGTTGCATGTCAGCTCGCTGCGGCCGCGAGCGCGCCGAATGGCCTCGGTGAAACGATCCGCACGGACGGGCTTGATCAGGAAATCGATCGCTCCGGCGTCAAATGCCGCCAGCGCGTATTCGGCATTTTCGGCAACGACGATGGAGGCCGGTGGCGAGCCGCCGTGCAGAGCGCGCATCAGATCGAACCCGCTCATATCGGGCAGATCCACGTCGAGCAGCATCAAATCTGGCCGCAGCGCGAGCGCGGCTTCGAGCGCCGCGGCGCCCGAATCGGATTGCGCCACAACTCCTACGTCATCGACCGATCTGCACAGACGCACCAGCAGTGATCGGGCCAGCGGCTCTTCGGCAACGACCATGATCCGGAGAGCCGACGGCGGAGTCGTTCGGGTGATGGTGCCGCTCACGGTTTCTTCCACGCGTCGCTTTGATACTCCATGTAATCAGCGGTCTTCTGTGCGACGGTGCGCCCGAAGTAGCTATCGACTACATGCAATGCGAGATCCACTCCGGACGTCAGGCCGCCTGCGGTGTAGATCAGCGGATCGGACCGTACGTAGCGCGCGGAGTGTACGACTCTGACGTTGGCGAACTCCTGCGCGAACTTGTCGAGGTAGTCATGGTGTGTCGTGGCGGTCCTGCCATTGAGCAGCCCGGCCCGCGCAACCTTGAACGCGCCGGTACACACTGAAAGAATGACCGTACCGTCGCGGTGGGTCTTTTGCAGCCAGTCGGAAAGTCCCGGCCCACCGGACTGCGCTCCAATCACCACAATATCCGGCCTGGGAGCATCCTCGAATGCGTAATCAGGCGTCACGGTCATGCCGTGTCCGCCGGATGTGTGTATTGGAAGCCGTGACGGCGCCACGGTGAAGAGTTCAAATGGAATGGGTGTGTCAGTGTCCTGAAAGACTTCCCATGGCCCGGCAAAATCGATCACCGTTGCGTGTTCACTCAGGACGAACGCGACCTTGATCACGCCGCTCCGGGGCGGAGTAAGGGCCGCCTCCTCCGCTTGAGCGGCGCGGACCGTCAATCCGGCGACCAGCAAGACCGGAAGCAGGCCCTTCATTGCGGCGATTCTCCCTTGATTGGACATCCCTCGCCCACAGTGCGAGCCGGCAGATGCGAAGCGGCAACGGCACCTCCACTTCCGCGCGCTGTGGCGTGAGCCGTAACACTAGTGTGGACTTGCGACACGTTCCAGTGAATGTGACGGTCCGCCTGAAGCGAGGGCCCAGTTGCTCAAATCGTGGGACAGCGTGTCGGTCCGCGGGCAATGGCACGCGACAGGGTCAGCCTGGGGAACCGATGGCAGCGGTGTTGCGACTGCCCTACTTGTTGCCGCGCGCCGCGCGGCAACAAGTCGCCGAATCATATAAACTTAAGCCCCCGCCAGGCGGATGATGTTCGCTGGCGCCTGCAGCACCCCACAATAACCCTTCGATCCATCGGTCGATCCGCGTCGAGGCGTGGTGCGTGTTGTTATGAACTTCCTTTTCAAACCCCTGCCGCTCGGCCCGACCGACCTGCTGCGGGATCCGACTTACCGCAGACTGTGGACGTCGATCCTGATCTCATCGTTTGGAGGTCAGGTGACATTGCTCGCCATCCCGTTGACCGCAGCCGTGCTGTTGCACGCTTCGCCGACCCAGATGGGTCTGCTCACGGCGATGGAGATCCTGCCCTTCGTACTGCTCTCGCTACCATCCGGGGTCTGGCTCGATCGCGTGCGAAAGCTCCCGGTCTATGTGGTGGGCGAGGTCTCGATCTCCTTGGCCGTCGCCACCGTGCCGGTAGCGTGGTGGCTGGGCCTGCTGTCCATCCGCTGGCTCTACGTGGTCGGCCTGATCATCGGCGCCGTCAACACGACGGCCGGCAGCGCGGCGCAGATTGTGCTCACGCAGATCGTGCCGCGCGAGCGCCTGGTGGAGGCGCATGCCAAGAACTCGCTGGCCTCCTCGACGGCAGAAGTCTCAGGTCCCGGCGCCGCGGGCGCGCTAATCAAGCTCACCGGGGCGCCGGTCGCTTTGTTGGCCGATGCGCTGCTGCTGCTGATCTCCGCGACCATTTTGCGCGGCATCGGCGTCCGCGAAACCCCACCCTCCTCCTACGCGTCGTTCTGGACTGCCATGCGCGAGGGGCTCCACTTCGTCCGCGGCCACAGCCTGCTCGTCACTATGGCGAGTTGCGTGGGCGCCTGGCAGTTGTGCGGCCAGGCGGCCATCGTCGTGCAGATACTGTTCGCGACACGAGAGCTTGGACTCAGTGCGCGCGGCGTCGGCTTGAGCTATGTGGCACTCGGGGCGGGCACTATCGGCGCAAGTGCCATCGCCCATCGCCTGGGACGACTCATAGGACCCGGTCCGGTACTCGTGCTCGGCTTTGGCATCTGCGGCGCCGGCTGGTTGCTGCTCGCCAATGCGCCTGTCAACGTGCTTGGCGTCGCCGCCTTCGCGTTCATGCTGTTCATGTATGGCGTCGGAGCGGTTTTCATCTTCATCAACTTCCTGGCGTTGCGGCAGTCGGTCACTCCAGGTCACATGCTGGGCCGCATGACCAGTACCATGCGCTGGCTCATTCTCTTGCCGGCAGGGCCGGGAGCACTGCTTGGCGGCTGGATCGGTGAACGATACGGACTGCGCACGACACTGGCGTTCGCCGGATCCACAGCGCTGGTGCTGATGCTGATTGCATGGCGAATCCCGGTGATCCGCAATGTCAAAACACTGCCGCGACTCCGGGCCGAGGCGATCGCACCTTATTCGTCGGATCAGTCCAGCACCAGCGCACGCCACGACGTACGGGACATCGACTTCGAGCGGTGAGCCAGCCCCATGGTATGCGAAGACTACGGAGCCTTGTCCGCCAGTATCTGCCCGGCAGCCCGAATCCCGCTTCGAATGGCGCCGTGCACGGTGCCCCAATGGCCGGTCGTATCCGTATGTTCGCCGGCAAAGAACAGGGTCTGCTCCACGGGTTCGGTCATCCGCAACGACGCGTCGACGGCGCCCGCGGGGGCGTAACTGTACGCGCCCATCGCAAACTCGTCCTGCTGCCAGTCGTGTGAGTGCCAGCTGGAGACCAGCCCGCGCAGCTCGTGCGCCGGCCGTCCAAAAATCCTGCCGAGCGTGTCGAGGCATTCCGTCAGTAGCGGATCACTGCCGCCTCGCGCGGCGACGCGCTGCCGGAAGAGCGCGGTTCTGGGTCCACCAATCCAACCGGTGATCATCGCCGCTTCGTCGGGCTCGGCCGTCCACCAGGTGGCGGGCATTTCTTCCGATGCGAACAGGAAACTGAGGTGCGCCAGCTCCGGACTGCCCTGCTGCCAGAATCGCGATTTGAACAGGATCGTGACCCGTACCACCGGGCCCATCGCCATGCGACCCGCGTGCGCGAGAATCCTCGCGGGCGAAGGTGCGAAGGTTACCGTACCGGCTTGAAGCACGCCCAACGGCAGCGTGATCAGGCAGTGCCGCGATCGCATTTGAAACTCTCGTCCTGGGAATTCGGCGCCCTCGACTTCAATCGCGCCGCGACGCCACGTGATTCGCCTGACGACGTGACCTGCGAGCAGGGCGCCGCCAGCCAACCTCACATCGGCAGCCATTTTCAGGGGTAGTTCCTGGTAGCCGAGCTTAACCCGAAACAGCCGCTCGGCTTCGATGGCATCTTCGGCGCGCTGTTGTAAAGCCAGGGATTGGACGCCAATGAGGTTGGCGTCGGCAGCGTTGAACCCTTCCACGTAATTCCTTGCCTCGCGAGCATTCGCTTCGTCGATTTCGCGCAGGCGCAGATACTCGGCAAACGTAACGTCGCAGCCGTTGGGTTGGGACTCAGCCCAGGCAATCATGCTCCCTAGCGTAGAGCCGGCGTCCTCGCCGTCCGAGTGGACAGGCTGAAGCCGGTTATTGGCAAATCTCAGGTGCGACCCGCGCAGCTCGTAAGTGCCAAGGCCCGCATCACGCAGCAGCTCCCAGCTTTCCTGCGGGAGGCCATGAATGAACTCCGCCCCGAGTTCGATGGGCGCTGCTCCGCCGACGGTGTGAACTCGCCCGCCTACGCGGTCGCGGGCCTCGAGTAGGGCAACCGCCAGTCCGTGGCGCGCAAGAATTCGTGCCGCCGCCAGCCCGGCCACGCCGGCGCCGATGACGATGGTGTCGTAGCGCGATGCCAAGCCGCCGATTTTAGCGCAGGCGAATGTGAACTGAAGCTGGGGCGTCCAAATGCGCGACCCAATGGAGGCGAGGCAGGCGAGGATCGTGCGGCAGCCGTGCTACGGCTGCTATGACGAGCAGCAGGCACATGGCGGGCAATCCCGGCAGCCGAGCCGACACATCGAGGTGATTACTCAGCGTCGATGGCTCAGCTGTCGGCTTGGAACTCCGGGGCAGGCGCAGGACGTAATAGTAGAGCGCGTGCGCCAGACCGAGGATGGCCAGGCCCGACCAGAGCACCTCCGACAAGCGCACAGTGCCCGCGGCCATCGCCTCAAAGCCGAGCGCCAAGCCCAATATCAGACCGCTCGCCAGCGATGCCCATGCCCAGCCCGGATGGTGGCGCTTGCCGATCCACCACCCCGCCGCGGCGTAGAACCCAGCGGAGCCGGGCACCAACTGTAAAGAGTCGCTGAGCGCGGGACCGATCAGCACCAGCAGGATCAGAAAGACGCCATTTTCGCGCCAGCATTCTGTCCGGGCTCCGCGTGCGCGGTGAGTGCATCCGGACATGAGCGCCAGCAATCCGACCGTCAGCAACCCTGTCGTGATGATGAAGGTCCATAACGGGAGAGTCGCTGAAAACAGCATCGGCCCCAGGGGTGCCAGCATCGTTCTGACCGCACTATCGAGGGGGGTCATGCCAGTTACCGCGATCAGCGACACGACACAGCCTGCCAGCACCATCGCTTCGGGAGTCGCTTGGCTGATATGGGATTTCGAATCGCTCAAACGCATGGGCGAGCCCCTTATTTCGGCGAGTCTAGCGAACTTTGCAATGCAAAGTATACGGGTTCAGAATGTCCGACATCGGAATGAGAGGCCGGGGAATGGCTGTGGGCGTATCTCGCCATGTCACCCGGCGGCCACCGATCTGTGGTAATTGGATGGATTGGGAATTTTGCTGGAGGTTTGTGACATGACTGCCATCGACAGGCCCTATCGGACCCTGAAGACCCTGTTTTTGCAGGCGCCATCCTTCGATGGATTCGATGGCGGGGCTGGCTCGCGCTACCAGGCTAAACGCGAGGTCAAGTCAAACTGGTTTCCGACCTGGCTGGCCCAGCCGGCGGCCCTGGTGCCGGGCTCGCGATTGCTGGACGCCCCGGCCGATGAGCTCGGCATTGAGCAAAGTCTGGACATCGCATCCGAGTACGAACTCGTCATCATGCATACCAGCACGCCGTCCTTTCCCACCGATGCGAAATTTGCCGAGCTGCTCAAACAGCGCAACCCAGATGTTCTCATTGGCCTCGTGGGCGCCAAGACCATGGTCGACCCGGTTGGCGCCCTCAACGCCACCATGGCGCTGGACTTCGTGTGCGGAGAAGAGTTCGACTTTACCTGTAAGCAAGTCGCCGATGGACGCCCGCTCAGCGACGTCCGGGGACTCTCCTACCGCAGGGCCGATTCCGGCATCATTCACAATCCGCCCCGGGCCATGGTCGAGAACATGGATGACCTGCC
>Ga0181516_10000539_pt1 | contig 34080 bp, 33 predicted proteins | sample PEATcosm2014_Bin_25_FD_121104 | JGI IMG/M metagenome (GOLD analysis project Ga0181516, IMG submission 121104) | Peatland microbial communities from MTU Mesocosm Facility, Houghton, MI, USA - PEATcosm2014_Bin01_10_metaG | ecosystem: Environmental > Terrestrial > Soil > Wetlands > Peat | place... | reverse complement strand
CGCCGGGGCGGTCTCGGGCGGCTCCATGGACGCGTCCAACCTGCTCAAGCCCGCGCTGGCCTCGGGCAAGCTGAGGTGCATCGGCAGCACGACCTTCGACGAATACCGCAAGTACTTCGACCGCGACAGGGCCCTGAGCCGAAGGTTCCAGAAGATCGACGTGATCGAACCCACCCCGGACGAGGCCTTCGCCATCCTTCAGGGCCTCAAGCCCAAGTACGAGGCCTTCCACAAAGTGACCTACAGTGAAGACGCGCTCCGCAGCGCCGTCGACCTGAGCCACCAGTTCCTCAACGAGCGCCACCTGCCCGACAAGGCCATCGACGTCATCGACGAGGCCGGAGCCTGGGTAGCCAACTACCTGTATCCCGACATCGGAATCGAGAAGCCCGTCACCCCCATCGAGGTCGAGAAGGTGCTGGCCCGGATGGCGCGCATTCCCGAAAAGACGGTCACCACGGGCGAGAAGGAGCAGCTGGCCGGCCTGGCCGAGCGCCTGCGCACCCAGATCTTCGGCCAGGACGCGGCGATCGCCGAGGTGGTGGGGGCCATCAAACGCGCCCGGGCCGGGTTCAAGAAACCCGGCAAGCCCGTGGCGAGCTTCCTGTTTGTGGGCCCCACAGGCGTGGGCAAGACCGAGCTGACCCGGGCGCTCGCCTCGGAGCTGGGGCTCACCCTGCACCGCTTCGACATGAGCGAGTACCAGGAGAAGCACACGGTGAGCCGGCTTGTCGGTTCTCCCCCCGGGTACGTGGGTCACGACGAGGGCGGGCAGCTCACCGAGGCCATCCGAAAGACCCCCCACGCCGTGGTCCTGCTCGACGAAATCGAGAAGGCCCACCCCGACATCTTCAATATCCTGCTCTCGATCATGGACTACGCCACCCTCACCGACAACCAGGGCAAGAAGGCCGACTTCCGGAACGTCATCCTTGTCATGACCAGCAACGCCGGAGCGCGCGAAGTGGGCAAGACCCTCATCGGCTTCGAGAGCCGGGTCGTGGCCGGCACCGAAATTCAGCGCGCTGTCGAAAAGACCTTCAGCCCCGAGTTCCGCAACCGCCTCGACAAGACTGTGCTGTTCGGACGCCTGCCGGCCGAGGTGGTTCAGGACATCGTGCGCAAGGAGCTTGTGGAGTTCCGCACCCTGCTGGCCGAGAAGCACGTCACCCTCGAGGCCCCGGCCGAGGCCGTGGCGTGGCTTGCCGCCAAGGGCTACTCGGACGAGTTCGGCGCGCGCAACGTGGGCCGGGTGATCGAGGACCACGTCAAGTCGTGGTTCGTCGATGCTGTCCTGTTCGGCGAACTGACCAACGGTGGGGCCGCGACGCTGGCCGTCGTGGACGATGCCATCACCGTGACCGTGAAGAAGAAGCGGAAGAAGGCCGGTGCCTAGGCGCGAGCCCGAGTTCCCCCGCCTCGAGTGGGACCAGTGGTTCGCCTTCCCAGACCCCGGCACGGCCGACGATACAGGCCTTGTAGGGGTGGGCGGCAACCTTTCCCCCGGCATGCTCCTGTCGGCCTACAGGCAGGGTCTGTTTCCGTGGTTTTCGAGGCGAGGGTCTCCGTACTGGTTCAGCCCCGACCCAAGGTTTGTCCTGGTCCCCGGGGAACTTCACGTGGGTGCGACACTGTCCAAGGTCCTCAAGAAGAAACCGTTCACGGTGACCTTCGACACTGCCTTTTCCGAGGTGATGTCCAATTGCGCCAAGACGCCCCGGCCGAACCAGCCGGGCACCTGGATCACCCAGGACTTCCTGGCCGGCTACGGAGAGCTTCACAGGTTGGGCTTTGCCCACAGCGTGGAGGTGTGGGGTGCCGGGGACCCAGCCCCCCTGGTCGGCGGCCTCTACGGTCTTCTGCTGGGCCGGGTGTTCTACGGCGAGTCGATGTTCAGCCTGGCCGACAACGCGAGCAAGGTGGGGTTTGTGACCCTGCTGAACCGGTTGGTGGCCCTTCACGGTGTCGAACTCGTCGACTGTCAGGCTCCCACGGCGTACCTGGCGTCGTTCGGGGCCAAGGAAGTGGGCCGCGCCTGGTTTCTGCACCGGCTTCAGGAGCTGGTCGTCTTCCCCGGCGCTCCGGGGCTCTGGAATAACAAGGAGTGTTCGTGAGCGATTCTCAACTTGGACTGCGGGGACCCCGCGGTCCCATTCTCTTGGCCATCATGGTGGCCTCGGGGCTGGCCGCGCTGGATTCCACCATCCTCGCCACCGCCGTGCCGTCCATCGTGGCCAACCTGGGAGACTTCGCCCAGTTCCCGTGGCTGTTCTCAATCTACCTTCTGGCCCAGGCAGTCTCGGTGCCCGTGTATGCCAAGCTCGCCGACGTGATCGGCCGCAAACCCATCCTGCTGTTCGGCATCGGCTTGTTCCTGGTGGCGTCGATGGTGTGCGGCGTGGCGTGGTCCATGCCCGTGCTCATCGTCTCGCGGGCGCTTCAAGGCCTGGGCGCCGGCGCCATCCTCCCGCTGACCAACACCATCGCCGGCGACATCTACACCGTGCAGGAGAGGGCAAAGATCCAGGGGTACCTCGCGTCGGTCTGGGGCATTTCGTCGGTGCTGGGCCCCACCCTGGGCGGCTTGTTTTCGCAGTTCTTGAGCTGGCGGTGGGTGTTTTTCGTGAACCTTCCCCTGGGCCTTGTCGCCGCCTTCCTTCTGGTCCGCAACTTCCACGAAAAGGTTGAACACCGGGACCACCGCATCGACTACATGGGCGCCGCGCTGCTCACCACCTCGCTCAGCCTTCTTGTGTTCGGCATCCTCGAGGGGGGCCAGGTGTGGACCTGGGACTCGGTGCCCAGCCTCGCCGTGCTGGCCACCGGCGGCGTGCTCTTTGCGGCCTTCCTGGTTCTCGAAAGGAAGGCGCCCGAGCCCGTACTGCCGCTCTGGGTGTTCTCGCGCCGGCTGCTGGTCACGACCTCGTTGGTCGCCTTCGCCCTGGGCGCCATCCTGTTGGGTCTGACCTCGTACCTGCCTACATACTTGGTGAGGACCCTGCACGCCACCCCAATTGTGGCGGGGGCCTCGATTGCGGCCATCATGATCGGGTGGCCTGTCGCCGCTACCTTCTCGGGAAAGATCTACCTGAGGATAGGGTTCAGGCGCACGGCCCTTGTGGGCCTATGCCTGGTCATCGCGGCCGTGACCGCGCTGGCGCTGGGGGCCGCCACCCCGTCGCTGGTCCTGGTGACCGCCGGGTGCCTCGTGGCGGGCCTGGGGTTCGGACTGTCAGCGACCCCCATCATCATTGCCGCGCAGTCCAGCGTCGAGTGGGCCGAGAGGGGAGTGGTCACGGGGAACAACCAGTTCTCCCGGGCTGTGGGGAGCGCCGTGGGCGTCGCCATCTTCGGCGCCGTCGCCAACGCCACCCTGGCTAAGACTCCCGGGGGCGCCGACAACCCGCTAGGCGTGGCCGCAGCGGCAGGCAGCGTGTTCTACACAGTGCTCGCGGTGGCCCTCGTCGCCCTGGCGGCCGCCTGGGCCATGCCCCGCGACGAGCACGTTAAACACTCCTAGAACTGCATCCCTAGCGCGGCGGAAATCGGGAGGGCGCTGGTGTTGTAAGGCGTGCCGCCGGTCAGCCACTGCGAGAAGTAGACCTGCACCGAGCCGTAGTGCCCCACTCTCAGGAACACACCGGCACCGGCGGTGGTCACGTAGTTCGGGTCGATTCCGTTCAGGCCTCCCCACGCGCCGTAGTCGTAGAACAGCACGATGCCGGGGATCAGCGATCCTTCGAGCGGGAAGGGCGAGAGCGACTTCACGAACTCGGGGTAGTCGAGGCCGGGGAGGTTGATACGAAGGTCGAGGTTGCCTACGGCCTTGTCGGTGCCGTCGAAGCGGTTGCTTTCTATGCCGCGGACGGCGCCGCCTAAGGCGTCGGCGAAGCCCAGCACCCCGGCCCAAGCCCGGCCGCCCACCTCGCCCTGCGCTTCGGAGGGGATGTTGGAACCCGAAAGGTGGTCGAGGATCATGTTGGCGCCGAAGAGCACGCTCAGCGTGTTCAGCCGGCTGTCGGGGTTGGCGTCGTAGACGGGCAGGAAGAGGGTGAGGGTCGCGGTCAGGCGGTTGTAGTCGACGTCCACCGACTGAAAGCCCACGGGGGCGGTTTCTGCGGCGCCCTCGAGCAGGAACCCCGACAGGAGGTTGTGATCGTCGGTCTTGGTGAGGGTATTTAGGTCTAGCCCAGCCAGAAAGGCGGTCTGGACGTAGCCGTTGCGGTCCACTCGGTTGGAGTTGGCCAGGTACGAGCCCGACGACAGTGTGCTGATCACCGTGCCCCGGTAGTAGGTGTAGGCCTCAAGCAAGTTTGGTGTTTGCCAGGGTTTGTGCCCGTCGGCAAAGGGGGTCGGTTGCCCCACGATGCCCTGGGCGGCCCCCACAAACCAGCTTCCCGCCATTTCGTTCACCGCCGCAGCGTTCACGTCGGCCGCCGTGAGGGCGTTGCCCGACGCGTCGCGGAAGTAGTTCCACGACTTATAGAGGCCGCCGCCGCCGAGCCAGAATGTGGTCTGGGTATGGGGGACGAGGACCACCGGGCGCCACGCCACATCAAGCTCGGCGCCCCAGGCGTGAAGCTGCACCGAAGGCTCCAGGTCGTCGGCCCAGGCGGCCGCCACGAAGAGCAACAGAAGAACGAGGAGGGGGAACTGTTTCATGCGGGCATTATACGGGGCGCACCGGAGTTGCAGAAGTCCCTGTCAGGGCCGCTTAACCTTCAGGGTCCTCAGGTCGATGGACGAGGTTTGCGGCCCGGTGGGCCTGGGCTGCGGTGCTGGTTTCTTGGCACCGAGGCCGAGTTTGAAGCCCTTCTGAAGGACGCGAAGATAATCGACGGGGACACGGTCGGGGTGGTAGCCTAGGGCGATGACGGCAAGGCCCCGGTGGCCTTCAATGGCCTCGGCGCGCAGAATGTTCCCCGGCAGCTTCAGGGGCGTCTGCCCCGCGAAGGGAAGGTCAAGGACGAAGGGCTTGTCGAGGAGGAAGGGAGCCACCCCCGTGAGGATGACCCGGGCACCGTTGTAGCTCAGTTCCCGCAAGAGGCACTTGCGTTCGATGTGTTCGACGGTGACCACGGTATTGAGGCTGGTCAGGTCGAGCAGCGTCCGGTTCTCGGCCGTGAGGGCAATCCTGTCTTCACGCCTCTGGTTGGCTTCCTTCTTCAAGCTCAGGTACGACCCGTGGGCCTGGAGGAAGCCCTCGGAGGGTCGGTGGCTGAAGGCGACGACTACGAGGACCGATAGCTCGCCCTCGCCGGCGCCGTAGTTCTGCTGGATCTGCATCGTCCCGTTAAACTGATAGAGCTCCTTTTTGCCGGTCCTGGGCTGCAAAAAGGTCATCGTGAGGGTGGTCAGTTTCGATCCTGCGGCGATGAGCCTGCCCTGCGACGCCGTGAGGCGCACAAGGACCTTGGCGCTGCGGAAGCTTGCCGAGTGAACGACGCAGGGGAACAGCTCTCCCCCCCATTTGAGGCTCGAATCGGCGGGCAGGACCCCTAGTCCCTGGGCTACTTCTTTGGAGTACGTAAGTTCCACGTCGAGGTATTCCTGATAGAGGTTCTGCAACACGGACGTACCCAGGAGAGTCATTACCAAACGTTAATCGGTAATCCTACTTTTGTCCAGAACGCGCCTTACAAAATCAGTCAGGAACGGTCAGGCTGGCCAGATGCCTAAGCCCTGGCGGACCAGTTCGGGGCCGTCGCCGGTGAGGTCCACCACGGTGGTGAGGACCTTGGGCTGCTCTTCGCCAGGGTCGAGGACGAGGTCGATGCCGTCAAGCTCCTCCACCTGCCAGGCGTGCTCAAACAGGTACTCCTGGGCGAACGCTTCGTCCCACCAGCCGGGCTCGGACAACTGGCGGCTGGCGGTGATGGCGAACACGGGGCGTCCCAGGGTCCGAACCACCGCCCGGGGAACCGGATGGTCGGGAAGCCGCAGGCCCACCTCGAGGCGCTTGAGCCCGAAGTTGTTCTTGAGGCTGGGCCTGGCGGGGAAGATGAAGACGTAGGGTCCGGGGACTGTGCGGTTGACGAGCCGGAACGCGGCGGTGTCCAGGTCGACGAACTCGTTCCATTGCGTCAGTTCGTCGGTCAGGACGGCGGGGGTGAACGAACCCAGGCCCTTGAGTTTCTTCAGGCGCGCCACGCCTTCGACCGAGCGGCAGTCGCAAGCGACGCTCCAGCTCGAGTCGGTGGGGAAGGCGACTAGGCGGCCCCGGGTCAGCAGTTCGGCGGCCTGGGCGACGATCCGCTGGTCCAGGTTGGAGGGACGGATTTCCACAAGCATCAGGCAAGCACCTCCGGGCCTACGTCGGCAAGGGTTCGGCAGCCTGTCATCCGCATGGCCTGGCGGAAGACGTGGGCGTGCTGGGCCATCTGCAACCTCACCCCCTCGGCACCGCCGCCGATGCCAGCGCGGATCAGGTCGCGGCCGATGAGCACGGCCTTGGCACCCAGGGCCAACATCTTGAGCACGTCGTAGCCGTTGCGGATGCCCCCGTCGGCCAGCACCATGACCTGATGGCCCACCCGGCGGGCGATGGCCGGCAGCACCTCGGCCGTTCCCGGCGTCGAGTCGAGAACCCGCCCGCCGTGGTTGGAGACCACCACGGCCGCGACCCCGGCGTCGGCGCAAGCCTGGGCGTCGTCGGGGTGCATGAGGCCCTTGGCGATGAATGGCAGGCCCGTGGCGGTGGCCAGCTCTCGGATTTCCGCAGGGCTCTTGCGGTAGACCGCCTTGCCCGCCCTCGCGAAGTTGGTGCTCCCATGGCCGTCCAAGTCAACGCCCAGGGCTGGCACTCCCAGGGCCGCCGCCTTTTCAAGAAGCTTGAGCAGCACCTTCTGGTCTCGAGGCTTGAAGATGGGAACACCCCGACCGCCCTCTTCGGCGATGGTCTTGAGGGCGAAATGGTCCTCTTCGTCGTAAAAGTACGTGTCGCCGCGCCAGCTGAGCGTCCCCGCCTCGCGGCACCCTACCAGGGTCGCCCGGCAAAAGTCCTCTTCGGAGATGGCGTTGTTGTAGGCGCTCATGCCGCTGGTCGAGGCCCCCAGGATGGGGACCGAGAGCTTGAGGCCGAAGAAGTCGAAGCTCGTGTCGGGGACGAAGTCGGACCCCACGACCCGGGTGTGGAGGCGGACCTCGGCCAAAGCGTCGATGTTCGCCCTGAAACTCCCGCCCAAACCCGCGCCCCCGAGGCCGATGGCCTTGCCGTAGTTTTCGCGTTGGCAGATGCGGTCAACGGCGCCGTCGCAGATGGGATACACCGCGCAGATGCCCTTGAGCTTTTCCCGGGCCTGGCTGCGGACGTCTTCGAGGGTGAGATCAAGCATGAAGCAAGGCCCTCCCGAGCCTGTCGAGCACCGCGTGTTCGGACTCGGAAATGTCGCCCAAGCCGAGGAAGCCCCCGGTGGCCTCGGCCATCTTGCGGGCGTGACCCAGGATTTCCTTGGCCAGAGTCTCGCGTTCCACCGGCCCCAGCTGAAACGACAGGTCGCGAGCGTACGCCTCCCAGTTTTCGAAAAGCGCCGCCGGCGGCCTGAAGGCCAGCCACGCCTCGAGGATCTGACCCACGATGGTGGGGAAGAAGAAAGTATCCTCAAGGACCGCCGTCAGCGTCTCGCGTTCCAGCGCATCGACCGACTCGTCGGCCCAAGCGACGGCGACCAAGGGGAAAATGGCAAGGCTTGCCGCCGCCGAGGGCGTCACTTGCAGCTCAGCCAGACGGAGGAGCACCCGCGGGTCGCGCAGGCCCGAGACCTCAGCCAACAGCCCCGTCGTCTCCTCGAGGGTCTTCATTTCGCGCAGGCTTTCGAGGAGGCGCCGGTCCTGCTCGTAGAAGAACGCGTCCTCCAGCGACTGGCCCTTGCGCATCAGCTCGCTTTCCATGCCAGAAAGATACAGGACGCCCTAGGTGTGTTCAAGGAGGCCTCCCGCAGGCTAAGGTGGATTATGACGCCAGCCTTAGCCCTGGCCGAAGGCTTTGGGCTCGGGGCTTCTCTGATCATCGCCATCGGTGCCCAGAACGCCTTCGTCCTCCGCCAGGGACTCCTCCGCCAACACGTGTTTCTGTCTGCCGTGTTCTGCGCCCTGTCGGACTTGCTCTTGATCTCGGCCGGTGTCTTTGGACTCGGGTCGCTGGCCAGGGGACAGACCTGGTTCCTGGGGCTGATGACCTGGGGCGGGGCCGGGTTCCTCGGTTGGTACGGGTTCAAAGCGGCCCTGCGGGCGTTCCGTTCCCAGTCCCTGGAGTCCCGCGGCGGCGGTACCTCTTCCCTGTTGTCTGTCGTGAGTTCCCTAGCCGCTTTCACCTTCTTGAATCCCCACGTGTACCTCGATACCGTCCTGCTCCTGGGTGGGCTCGGGGCGCGGCATGCCGCAGGCGAGCGTCCGTGGTTCGTCGCGGGGGCGTCGGCCGCGTCCCTGATCTGGTTCTTTGGCCTGGCTTACGGCGCGAGATTGCTGTCGCCCTTGTTCGAACTCCCCGTGACTTGGCGAATTCTCGACGGTCTCATCGCAGCTGTCATGATGAGCTTGGCAACGATGCTGGTATGCTCGGGACTGTCACAGCAATAAAAAGATGGAAGGATCCTCTCCTGCGGCGCTTTGACAAAGATGGTTTGCGGTTCCCGCAGGTGCCAGAGCCCATGGTCGCAGCACGAGCGGAGAGAAAAGTCTTTCCTACGGATTAATTGCCCACAAAGCAAACCGTCTGGTGGAGGACCGTGGTCTTGAGAAGGCAATCCTTGTTGGATGGAGTGACGCTGCTTGGTGCAGGAGCCTTCCAGTGTACAGGCCCGCAAGATCAACTTGTTTAGTTTAGCTCCGTAAAGTATGCTGGTCAGATGGATGTCAAGCTGATCAACCCGTTCTTGGATGCAACGATCAACCTGTTGGGAACCACCTTCTCTTTGGAGGTGACGCCGGGAAAACCATACGTCCTTGAGAATTTCGTGGGCCACCGATGGGAAATAAGCGGCGTTGTTGCCGTCCTTGGTTCAAAGAGGGGTGTCGTTGCGATAAGGCTGCACCATTTGCTCGTCGACAATTTACTAGAGAAGTCGGGCGTGGAGGTCTCTACCGAGGACGAGCGCTTCGAGACAGTCAACGGCATGGTAGGCGAACTCATCAATATCATCAGCGGCAACGCCATCAGCGAGATAACCATTCCTGGAATCGACATTTCAGTTCCAATGGTCATCCAGGGAGAGAACCACCGCCTAGCGTGGCCGAAGATTGGACCGGTAGTTGCAATTCCCTTCCCTACGAAATGGGGTAATTTTGAAGTTCAGGTTTGCTTTCAGGAGTAGTTCTCGGTTATGGATCCAGAGCTTGGTCGTGAGGAACAGCTTTTCCCTTGCCACGCCGCTCTGGCGGAGCCCCTTGCCGACCGCCTCCTCGTTCTGGTAGGACTGCGCCGTGTCGATGTGCCGGTAGCCGGCCTGAATCGCGTCCACGACGCTGCGGGTGCAGTCGGCGGGGTCGGCGATCTGGAAGACGCCGAATCCCAATACAGGGATTTCGACGCCGTTGTTCAATTTAAGTTCTTGCACCATTCACTCCTTGTGACTTGATTGCTGTTCTCGGACTTCATTCTGAAGGTAGATCCTCTTCTCTCGTACCCCTTCAGTAGACGGTCAAGGGCTGGCTCGGTCAATCATCAATCGTCCCTCCCGGAGAATTGAGCAATAGATCCCGACAAACTGCCAACGAAGTCGTGATGCCAATCCTGGCTCAGGCGTATTGGTCTGCGGCAACCGGTAAGGGAGAAAGCCCGAAATCAAAATGCTGATTCTCCGTGGAACCGCTGGTTGTTGTCTCCCGCTTGGACTACACTCTTGTCTGTCCAGATACCGCAGGTCTTTGCCCTCAGGGTTTTTCGGGAGGTTCATGTTGAAAAAAATGTTCATTCTTCTTGTCCTGGCATGGACGCCGCTTTTGTGTTTTGGTCTGGATTCAACAGAATTTAATGGAACCTTTCGATGTGTCGGCGTTATCGAGCCCTCGGGACAGGTCAAGCTGGACGACCCTTTGATGAATCAGCCGATTCTGACGGTCGTATTGAAGGGGTTCTACTACGAAATAACCTGCAAGATCCTCGATGACAAGGTACATCTTGTGGCGTTGCGGCAAGATGAATTGAAGGAAGTCTATGTCGCACGAGAGGAAGAGTCCAAGGACCTTGGCCACGGAAGTCTCCAAGCCGTGAACATCGGACCCTATCTGGGATCTACCTATTTTCTGATGCAGTCAATTGGAGACGCCAATACCAAGAAGACTTACGTCATCGAGAAAATCGAGAAGTAGCTTTCTGGCAAGGATTGACCGGTCTCCAAAGACCTCCGCCACCCCGGTTCGATGCGGCGGATTGGCCCAAGTGTTCCGTTTCAGTCTGAGCCAGTGTATTTCTTCACGATCAAAGAAATCTTGTCGCCAATCTTGTCTATGGCGGCTTGATATTTGGCAACGACGGAGTCCGGAACAGACTTGTTAAAGGCAAGGTAGAGAGTTCCGGTGGACAAGAGAAAGACGGGAGAGAATTCGCCGTTGTCCATTTTGAGTTGACGCAAGTGAAATCGAGCGCCAATATCGTTGTAGGCGAAAAAATCCGCTCTGGCGGCTCTGACCATGAGAGGCAAGGAATCGAACGAGGGAACCTCCGCTATTTGCGGCCGCGGTACTCCCAGCTCCAAAAGCAGATGGTCCGAGGTGTCGTCCCGGACGGCTGCATAATTGAACTTCGGAATGTCAGTGGTTGCCGAGACGGACTTTGCGTTCTTTGCTGTGGTCCACAAGGACATCGTTGTGTGGGCAATGGGACCGGCCCATTTGAAAAGGTTTTCGCGCTTTTGAATGCGGGTCGTCGCGAAAAGGACGTTCATCTTGCCCGGAATTTGAACGGTTGCGTAGGCTCGCGCCCAGGGGAGAACCGACACATCCTCGAGGGATTGGCTTGAATGCAGCTCGTTGAAGATGGCCTGCAGGATTTCAACCGACAGCCCCTTCAACTCACCATTTTCAATATAGCTGTAGGGGGGTGCGCTTTCGGTCAAGAACTCAAGCCGAGCCTCTTTCGCTTGCGAAAACAGGTGCCCCTGGGCCAAAAGGCAGAACGTCGGAACAATCACTGCCCTTGCCAAGGGCGATAACCACGCGTTCATTCGCGTCCTCCAGGAATGGTGACTCCACAGGTGCCTCACAAGCGGCTGTGGTACCTCCGGGAAGCTTACCACAGCCGCGAGCGGCGTTACATCCCGGCGTCGGCCATCGACTTCATTCCGTCCATATCGTACATGTCGCCGTTCATGAGCATGCCCTTGGTTCCGTCCTTCATGATGATGGTGCCGTCGGCCATGATCTTGGTCCCATCTTTCAGCATCACGTCACTCATCAAGGGACCGGTCTTCCCTCCCATGGTCTCCATGACCTTTCCATCCTTCATGAAGACTCCGTCCTTCATCATGGGTGCAGACATCGTTGACGGCTTGTCCATGGGTTTCGGGGCATCCATGGAACTACAGCTCGCCAGAAGCAGGGCACAGGCAAAGAAACTCAAAACCAGTTGCTTGGTCATAAGCAACCTCCAAGGGGAAGAAGTGTGGAGACAAAGCCCCGACGGGGCCTTTCATGACTCCGCTGGTAATGTATAGCATGGTAGACATTTTGTCAAAGATAATTTACTTTTTGTAAGTCATGCTATACATTGGTTGGGAGCATACGGGGCAAGGGGGGTACAAATGATGACGTTTCGAACACTGGCTCGCTTTGGCGGGCTTGCCGTCTTGCTGGGGATTGCGGTTCCCGCGGCCACTGCGGGGGGCGCACCCGTTGCTGTTGTCGAAGTCTTCACCTCCGAAGGGTGTTCAAGCTGCCCGCCGGCTGAACAGATGCTCTCGCGGCTCGACCAAGACTCGGTGATTTCCTTGGAGTGGCATGTGGACTACTGGGATTACCTGGGCTGGAAAGACAGGTTCGGGTCGGCTGAAGCCACCCGGCGCCAGTACGAGTACGCCAGGACCCTGCCATCCCAGGTTTACACGCCCCAAGCGGTCATCAACGGCACCCTGGTCCCCGAATACGCCGGAAACCTTGACGAGGTGAAAACACTGGTTCAACGGGTCCTGGGCAAGCCACCGGCCTCTCAGATTAGCCTCTCGGTTGCCCCGACTGTCGATCCGGATGTCGTTCAACTGAAGGTGTCTGTGAAGGGCGGCGGAGGTGCCGCGGTCTTGGCGTTGCTGGTCGAGGATGGGCTGTCGTCCACACCCACCGCGGGAGAAAACGCGGGTGCCGAGCTTCGGCACACCCACGTCGTTCGGCGAAGTCAGCTTCTGGCGGGGACCGGAGTCTCTAACTTCGCAATAGGGCACGCCGTCAGCCGTGCCAATGCGGCGATTGTCGTTCTGTTGCAAGACCAGCGGACGCTTCGCATTCTTGCCGCAGACCGGGTAAAGCTCCCCAGCGGGGTTTCCCTCTCCTGGAACGGCACGATCGTGGACGGTTCTGGAAATCCCAGAGCCAAGGTCGCTCTGCAAGCGTGCAGCGAGAAGATCTGTGTTCCTGGGACTACCGACGAGAACGGATCTTTTCTCTTCTCCGAGCTGCCCCCTGGTCACTACTCGCTGACGGTCGGCAGCGCCGCCGATGTGGTTGAAGTGACCCTAACGGCTGAAGGGCCGGGAGCGACTTCGAAAAGAATCGTTGTCCCGTGAGCCAAAGGTGCCTATATTCGCCAAGGAAGAGTGATTACCGGAGGATGCAATGAGTTTGACCCTGGACCTCGAAAATCTGAAGCGGGAGCACGCTGGAAAGTTGCCCGCGATTGCTTCGACACTGTTTGACAACCTGATCCGCGACCTCAAGTCGAGAGACTTTGGCAACAAGGCACTGAAGGTCGGCGACCAGATACCGTCGTTTGTCCTGCCCGACGCCTTGGGGAAGATGGTCTCCTCCAGCGACCTGCTCGTCAGGGGACCGTTGGTGATCTGCTTCTATCGGGGTGCTTGGTGCCCGTACTGCAACCTTGAGCTTCGTGCTCTTCAGGAAGCGCTCCCCGACATTCTCGAACTGGGTGCCCAGTTGGTCGCCATCAGTCCGATGACCCCCGACAACAGCCTGTCCTTGGCAGAAAAACACAGTCTTGAGTTTCCAGTCTTGAGTGACGCAGGGCTTAAGGTGGCGTCCCAATTCGGGCTCGTTTACCAGTGGCCCCTGGAAGTCAGGTCCTTTATGGAAAAGGCAGGGGTAAGCCTCGAGAAGTACAACGGGGACAAGTCGTGGAAGTTGCCCGTTGCCGCGACCTACGTCACCGACCACGACGGCATCGTGATCAGTGCGGTCAACCCCGACTGGCGGGAGCGGCTGGACCCCATCGAAATTATCAGTGCGCTTCAGAAACTAGGGTAATTGCGACGGGGAGCGACTAGACTTAGTGTGTCTTCGAAATCTTCCAAAAAGGAGAAGAAAGTCATGGAAGAAGCCAAGTGTCCATTCCCCGGTCATACAGTTGCGGGCGCCCCATCCAACGCCGGTTGGTGGCCCAACCAACTCAAGCTGAACATCTTGCATCAGCATTCCAGCAAGTCCAATCCGATGGGTGAAGACTTCGACTACGCGAAAGAGTTTAAGAGCCTTGACCTTCAGGCTGTTCTAAACGACCTGAAGGCCCTGATGACCAGCTCCCAAGATTGGTGGCCCGCCGACTGGGGACACTACGGAGGACTGATGATCCGCATGGCCTGGCATTCGGCAGGAACCTACAGGGTGCAGGACGGTCGGGGCGGGGCGGGCACCGGAAACCAGCGTTTTGCCCCGCTCAACAGCTGGCCGGACAACGTAAACCTCGACAAGGCCCGCCGGCTGTTGTGGTCGGTCAAACAGAAGTACGGGCGCAAACTCTCCTGGGCTGACCTCATGATCCTTGCGGGCAACGTGGCTTTGGAGTCGATGGGCTTCAAGACCTTCGGGTTTGGCGGCGGGCGGGTGGATATCTGGGAGCCCGAAGAAGACGTCTACTGGGGACCGGAAAAGACTTGGCTGGGTGACAACCGCTATTCGGGCGAACGCAACCTCGAGAATCCCTTGGCTGCGGTTCAAATGGGGCTGATCTACGTGAACCCCGAAGGACCGAACGGAAACCCCGACCCGGTTGCCTCGGGGCGTGACGTTCGGGAAACCTTCGCCCGGATGGCCATGAACGACGAGGAGACCGTCGCCCTGGTGGCGGGCGGGCACACCTTCGGCAAGGCGCACGGTGCAGGTGACCCGAAACTCGTGGGACCGGAACCCGAGGGGGCTCCCATCGAGGAACAGGGTCTGGGCTGGCGTAACAGATTTGGCTCGGGGAAGGGGGTGCATACCACCTCCAGCGGAATTGAGGGGGCTTGGAAGCCCAACCCCACCCGTTGGGACAACGGGTACTTCGAGATGCTGTTCCGGTACGAGTGGGTCCTCACCAAGAGTCCGGCGGGTGCGCATCAATGGACGCCCAAGAACTGCAAGCCCGAAGACCTGATCCCCGATGCCCACGACCCGAGCAAGAAGAACCCTCCCATGATGACCACCGCTGACCTGTCGTTGCGCATGGATCCCGCCTACGAGAAGATTTCCCGAAGGTTTCTGTCTGATCCCAAAGCCTTCGCCGACGCCTTTGCCCGAGCCTGGTTCAAGCTCACCCACCGAGACATGGGTCCGAGAACCCGGTACCTCGGTCCTCTTGTCCCCAAGGAAGAGTTGATCTGGCAGGATCCTATTCCCGCTGTGAATCACAAACTCATCGACGAGGCCGATGCTGCCGCCCTGAAGAAGAAGCTTCTGGGCTGCGGGCTTTCCACCGCACAGTTGGTAAGGATCGCCTGGGCTTCGGCCTCGACGTTCCGAGGCAGCGACAAGAGGGGCGGAGCCAATGGCGCGAGGATCCGGCTGGCTCCTCAAAAGGACTGGGCCGTCAACGAGCCCACCGAATTGAAAGCGGTCTTGGCGAAGCTGAAGGCGGTCCAGAAGGACTTCAACGTCGCCCAGACAGGTGGAAAGAGGGTTTCCCTGGCTGATCTTATCGTTCTTGGCGGGGTTGCCGCCGTGGAAGCGGCAGCTGACAAGGCCGGCGTTGGGATGAAAGTTCCTTTCACGCCTGGCCGGATGGATGCCTCCCAGGAGCAGACCGATGCCGCTTCCTTTGCCGCGCTGGAACCGGCTGCCGATGGATTCCGCAACTATGTGCGTCCTGGACTCGAAGGGGCGGTGGCCGAGATGCTGCTGGACAAGGCCCAGCATCTGACCCTGACGGCCCCCGAAATGACGGTGTTGATCGGAGGGTTGAGGGTTCTTGGCGCCAATGTCGGAAACTCCCCGTGCGGTGTCTTCACGAAGCGAACGGAAACCCTTTCAAACGATTTCTTCGTGAATCTGCTCGACATGGGAACAAAGTGGGAGAAGGCCTCCAAAATGGAAGGGGTGCTGGAGGGGCGTGACCGCGTGAGCGGCAACCTCAAATGGACGGCCACCGTGGCTGACCTTGTGTTTGGTTCCAACTCCCAATTGCGGGCGCTGTGCGAGGTCTATGCCAGCAGCGATTCGCAAAGGAAGTTCGTGGAAGACTTCGTGGCGGCGTGGGCCAAGGTGATGAACCTCGACCGATTTGACCTGGCTTGACCCGAAGTTGTGCGATTCCAGGGAGTTTGGCCTGAAAAACTACGACTTGGTCTTCTTTGACGCCGACGACACGCTCTTTGACTTCAAGGCAGCGGAAGCCTTCGCCTTTGACCGCGCCTCTACCGAATTCAAACTCGCCAACGACAGTTCCGTGTTTTCCACCTATCAGGACATCAACCATGCCTTGTGGAGGGACCTGGAAAAGGGCCTGGTCAACCAAGAAACCCTCAGGGTTGAGCGTTTCAGGCGTCTGTTCACCAAGATCGGCGCGAACATTGATCCTGAGGACTTTGCGCGGTCCTTCACGACCTGGCTGGGAAGAGCGACTTTCCTCCTTCCCGGGGCAGAAGATCTGTGCCGGGGCCTGGCTGGAAAGATCACCCAGGTGATCCTTACCAATGGGATTCGGGATGTCCAGGAGTCGAGGCTCAGGCTTTCGGTCCTTCGGCCGTGGATCGACTCCATCGTCATTTCGGAAGAAGCCGGGAGTCAAAAGCCAAATCCGGCAATCTTTGAATACGCCATCAAGAGGGTGGGGTCGGTGCCCCTCGACCGAATGATTATTGTTGGGGATTCGCTGACCTCGGACATTCAGGGTGGAATCAATTTCGGCATCGATACCTGTTGGTATAACCCGCAAGGCAAACTTCGAACCGGCGAAATTGCTCCGACCTTTGAAATAGGCAAGTTATCTGAGGTGAATGCCATCCTTTTTGACTGAACGGTTCCGAAGTGCTGTGAATGGAGTGTGACATGAGATTTCTTGCGCTTTTACTTTTGGTTGTTCTTTCTTCCTGCGCGACCATTGCAGCGCCTCCGGAGGCCGGCTTCTACCTCGGGGAGTGCGTCGTCCCCGCCGGCGGGCAGGTGGCGAGTGTAACCCTCGACGGCTACGAAGGCCGGGCGGTTGCCCTGCAGCTCGTCGCTGACAACGCAATCGAGCTCCACGACGTGATCCTCTTCGCCAGCGACGGGGAGGGAGAAAATCTAGCCTCGAGCCTGACGCTGTCTCCGAGTTCACCCGGTCAAATGATTCCCCTGCGCGGCTGGCGGCGTCACGTCAGGGCCATCCAGTTTGCCTACGTGCCGCTGGGGACGTGGACGACGCCTCAGGCTGTGATCAAGGTGTACGCTCTAGGACGAAATGACGTGGAATAGGGGCCGCCAATTCGGAGGTTCGTGGTGGCTCCTGGGGAACGAGGTCTTCGAGTTCGGCGCATTTCCGGGAAGTCCCCTGCTGTTCGACACGCTGTCCATATAAGCATCGCCGCGGGCCTTTCGCTGGGGACGAAGGAAAGGTCGGTGTTGGGAATGCCTCTCAAGTTTTGGCTGAGGGCGCAGGAGACCGTCACGGTTCCTCTCTGCGATCAGGGAGTTTCCCCCGAGCCAAAGCTAGAAGTCACTGGCCCCGAGCATCGCTGCGGTGTGCGGGATCGAAACCGTCTTCCACTAGACCAGACCCTATTTCTTCGCCGGGTTCATCCAATCGTGGGCGAAGATTTCGGCGTCACCCGACTGAATCACGGCGAGGATCAGTTCCGCGACGTATTCAGAGGTGTCGGCTGGCGGACGGCCGGCAACGTATTCATCGGCGGATTCGGACTTGGGTTCGGCCGTAACCATGTTCTTGTAGAAGTCGCTCTTGGTAACGTAGGGGTACACTAGGCTGACCGTGATCTTGTCTTTCGCCAGCTCATTCCGGGCCGTGAGGGTGATGCCGTTCAGAGCGCGTTTCGTGGCCGAATATCCGCTGAGCCCCGGGGCGTACATGAGGGTTGTTCCCGAACTGATGTTCACGATGGTCCCGCCCCCCTGCTTACGCATGATCGGGACAACGGCCTGCATGGCGACCAGCGGACCCACAATATTCAGCTCAAGGAGGTTCCGGTATTCTTCAATGGCGATGGCCTCGAGGGCGCAGTGCATGCCCCGGCCCGCGTTATTGATGAGGACGTCGATCCGGCCAAACTTCGCCTGAACGCTCGCGATCAAGCTGCGCACGGCAGGCTCGTCGGACATGTCCGCCGGGAACGCGGCCGACCCGGGCAGTTCCTTGACCAACTGGTCCAGTTTGTCCTTTGACCTCGCATTGAGGGCCAGTACCGCACCGTTGCGGGCCAGCAGCCGTGCCGCCTCAAGCCCTATGCCCGTCGAAGCCCCCGTAACCAGTACTACCTTGCCTTTCACGTCCATTTCGCACTCCTGTGTTTCCGATCCCTTCGACTATACGGCACCTTCATCCCGAGTGTCTTCACCCGACAGTGCCCAAGACAAGCCCGGTCCACCGTGGGACCGCCAAGCCATCGGTGCGGCCTTCGAACAAGGAACTCAGGTACTCCGGGCTCGACCTTTCAACGGCAGAGAACCCGAAGGCTCGGAGTTTTTGCTCGATGGTGTCTAGAGTGAAGAACGAGACCAAGGGTTCTCCTTGGCTCTTGGTGGAGGCCAGCATCGCCTCTCGGGCGGCCTTGAGCAGCCCCCGCTTCGAATTTTGGGTGGAGGGATGGTCAACCTTGAAGGTCGTACCGGTAGCCGGCCGCGCCCAAGGCGGTCACGCTCGGTTTGTTGGTTTCCACGTGCGTTCAGTCTAAAGTGCCTAGACGCCGCTGAAGAAGTCCTGATCGAACCACAGCCCCCTCTACTTGATGACCCGCAACGACTCGTGGTCGATGGTGATGGCAACCACGATCAGGAACATGATCCCTTTGACCAGCTGCTGGCTTGCAGAAACCGGAAAGACCATGGGGAGGCTTTTCTCGAGCACACAGTACGTCAGCGTCCCGATGATGATGTTGGAAAAGCGCGCTTTGGCTCCACCTGAGATGGGCATGCCGCCAAGGACCAGGGCGATCAAGATCTGCGTCTCAAGTTGAGTCCCCGCCGTGCCCGTAATGGCCCCGACCTTGATCACGTTTATGAAGGACGCGAATCCAGTCACGGCTCCGGCAACCGTGAACGCGAGGAACTTCAAAAGGTTGGGACGACTTCCGGAAAACCGGGCCGCGGTCTCGCCGGCGCCGATGGCACGCAGGTCGAAGCCGACCCGCGTGAAGTGCCACACGACAAATCCCAGGAGCAGCGTGATGCCTGTCAAAAGAACCTTGAAGGAAGTCTCATCAAGGCTCATGGCAGTCACAGTCGCGGGAACCGGGCCGGTGGTCGTGATGTACTCGCAAAGGCCCCTGAAGAAGTACATTGTGCAGATCGTAACGATGAATGACGCAATTCGAAATCGGACGTGGAAGAAACCGTTGAAGGCACCCATCAGGGCTCCGGCCAGCACCGCCGCGACGACTCCAAGGAAAATGCTGTAATTCGACACCCAGCAGAAAACGATCGAAGAGAGCCCGAGGATCGAGCCCTGAGAAAAGTCGAGCCCCCCCATCGTCATGACCAGAAAGACGCCCATAGAGGAAATCAGCAGGACGTAGACTTGACTGAGCATAAGGGAAATATTGTCTGGCCGGGTAATCCTTCCGCCGGTCAGAAGCGAGAATCCAACTACAATCACGACAAAGCCGAGCAACGGCAGCAATTCTCTGAAATACCTGTGGATTTTGAGTTTATCAGCAGACATCATCTGGTTCCGAGTTTCCATTCCACAGTTCTCCATTACACCATTTTGGCGATCAGATCCCGTTCGCTGAGGTTTTGGTTCCGCAAGAACTCACCATTTAGTCTTCCGTCTTTCATGATGAGAATGCGATCACACATGCCAAGCAACTCCTGCAACTCTTCCGAGATCACAACAATAGATTTTCCCTGTTGCTTGAGGTCGGTCATGAGCGCATAGATATCTGCCTTGACCCTCACGTCGATACCGCGGGTGGGGCCGTCCAGGACAAGGATGTTGGAACCCTTGCCGAGCCACCGGGAAAGAACAACTTTCTGCTTGTTTCCCCCTGAGAGATTGGACACGTATTGTCCGATGTGGGTCATCTTGACGCTCATCAGCTGAGCGTATTTCCCGGCGAATTGATCAAGCTTCCTGTGATTCAGGAGGGCCAGCCTAGACAGGTCGTCGAGCGAAGGCAAACAGACATTGTCCCTGATGGAATCGGCAATGACGACTGACTCGTTGTCCCGATCTTTGGACGCATAGGCGATGCTGTGCTTGATCGCGCCCGGGATAGTTTTCACCGAATAGCCATCACTGAGGGTGACCTTGCCAGTACGACCGAAAGAGGCCCCGAAAATCGCCTTGCCAATTTCATGCATACCACATTCGGAGAGTCCGCCGATTCCCAGAATCTCACCTTCGTGGAGGTCAAAACTAACGTTTGTGATCTCGTTTGGCACTGAAACATCGTTAACGGAAAGCACGACTCTCTCGGACGTCGCCGTCTGATAGTCCGTCCGGTAGTATCGGTTGTCCAATTCGCGGCCAACCATCATGCGTTTAAGTTCATCGGAATTCGTACCCGCACTTTGGACGGTGCCCACCAGCTTGCCGTCGCGAAGAACGGAAATCCGGTCGGTATGATCGATCACTTCCTGCAGGTCGTGCGAAATGAAAATCACCGTGTTGCCGTTCTGCTTGACCCGGTTCATGACCCTGAAGAGCTCTTCGCGTCCAGACTGGCTCAACGCTGTGGTTGTCTCGTCGACGACGAGAATCTTTGGATCAAAGTAAGTTGCCTTGACGATTTCTACGAGCTTCCTGTCTTCAAAACTGTAGTTGTCAATCAGCTTCGAAGCGTTGATTCGCTTGAAGCCGTAACTGTCCAGGAGCCCTTGCCCTTCGCGGATCATGGTGCCAGACTTCTTGAAGACGCCAACCATGAATTTGTCTTCCTCGCCGAAGTAAATGTTTTCAGTGACCGTGAGTCCCGGCAAGGTTCCCATCTCTTGGACAATGATCGAAATTCCAAGCCGGTTGGCCTCGACCTGTGACTTCACGATAAGCGGTTTTCCATCAAACACGAAGCGGCCGCTGGTTACCGGATGGATGCCGCAGAGCAGAGAGCAGTAGGTTGACTTGCCCGATCCGTTTTCACCGATCAGCCCATGAATTTCGCCCTTGGTAAACTCAAGGGATACGTCGTCGACTGCCACCGTGCTGGAGAAACGTTTGCAGAGACTTTCTGACTTCAAGATGACATCGCTCATTTTCTACCTCGCACCTCGTGGCACACGCTATTTAACCACGCTGCCCAAGCGGCCTCGGTTTGTGAGGGAGACAATCGTGAGCAGCACGGCTCCCGTAACGAACGCGTTGATCGTCGTCGGAACGTTCAATGCGACAAGGCCATTGAATATCATTGTGATGATGAACTCTCCGATGACAATGGCGGTCACAGGGCACCCGAAACGTTTGAAGGCAATTCCGAAGAACGTCCCCATCAGCGGCGTGAAGTTTCGGCCCATCGATGCCATTCCTGTAACCGGAAGCATCCCGCTTCCGTAACTGACTGTAAGGAGCGCCATGATCCCGACAAAGAAGTGGAGCAGCACGAATCCGATGAACTTGTAGCGCTCAACGTTGACGCCCATGTTCTTCGCGAGGAGCTCGTTGCTGCCAATCGCATTGCAGTATGTCCCAATCTTGGTAAATCGCAGAAGAAGGAACATCAGAAGGAAGGCAGTCCCGGCGGCGATGTAGTTCCATGGGGCACTGTTGAAGGCGAGGATGTTGTGACTGTTGAGTTTTCCAGGAAAGCCCGACTTGTCCAGGGTGAAGACGAAGTTTGCCACACTCTCGAGAACGAGCATGAGGCCGACGGTGACGATCATCGAAGGGATTCGAAGTCGCGAGTAGAGTGTTCCATTGAAGATACCGATGAGAGTACCGCAGAGAAGACACCCCATAATGAGTCCCCAATACCCGAAATGTCTTGAGAGCAAGACGCCGACCAGGGACGAAAGGACGACATTGGCTCCGATGCTGAAGTCAAAGAGTCCCATGACGACGATGAAATACAGGCCGCAGCCGCCAACTGCGTATTGGATGCTCGTCTGAAGGTACCCGACCATGAGACGCTGTGAGCCGAAGTTTTCGGGGGACAGAGTCTTGAAGAAGACCCAGAAGAAGAAGGCCAAGGCGACAAGAATCGCAATGCCAAAGAGGCTGGTCGTCTTGATCTTGTTGTAGAATTCTCGCACGGTGTTTGTTCCAGGTTGGCTTTGGGGGGGAGTAGGAGCCATTCTGCCGGGCCGTTCGGACCCGGCAGAATGGCTTGATCTACTGACGACGCTGCGTGACGTCCTGAATGGACAGCGATGCGGCCTTCTTGGCGAGGTTGGGCTCGCTCAAGTCTGCCATGGCGCGAAGTTCGTCGGCGTTGTAGGGCAAATCGTCGACGAAATACTTGGCGTAAGCGTCATAGTCCTGGGACGAGGCGACGTAGAGGTAAGGGAAGGTGACTTCGTAGAAGGAGTTGGCTGGCTTATGGTAGTTTCCCTTGATCGCGTTATAGACAAGCATGAACGCAAAGAGGGGATCCGCATAGTGACCACCGGATTCGGCGGCCATGCCGCCGCTTGCGAGCTGCTGGTCGAGGTCGGAGAGGAAGTCGGTCGAGACAACCCGGATTTTCCCCTTGAGACCGAGGGAATCAATCGCCGCCAAGGCGCCCACCAAGGGGTCACCACCGCCACCGGCAACAATGAGAGCGTCAATGTTGTGATTGGCGTTGATGATCGCTTCGGCTGTTGAGCGCCCGGTGTCGGAAGTGGTTCCGCCGTACTGGGGATCAAGAAGTGTGGCCTTGTCTGTCGGGTGGGCCTTGTTCCAAATTGCGATGCCTTGCTTGTAGCCTTCCCATCGGAGCAGGAAGGTCGCGTCGCCGGCCTTCCTGCCCTCGAGCGCGATCGTGCGGGAACCCTTGTCGCAAAGGATCTTGACCAGGTTCTTTCCGTTGTCAATCTCGTTCTCGTGGACGGCGCCAATGTAGTACGGCGACTTGCAAGCGGCCGCGTACTCGTTCGGATTTGCTTTCTTATCGATGATGCGGAAGAACTGCGCCAGGTACAGCTTGTTCTTTGTGCAGGTCTTGATGACGGACGCCATTTCGGCCGAGGCCGAGTTGCAGATGATCATCCCGTCACACCCAGCGGCGCTGAGCGTTTCAGCCGAGGCCGTGACCTGCTCCGAGACGTGTCCTTGGTCGACGTACATGACGTTGACTCCAAGGGCGTCGGCGGCAGCGTCAAGAATTCTCTTGACCTGGCTGCCCAGAGTATCTGTCGAGCTCCAGATAGAAACTCCGATCAGCAGCTTCTTGTCCGCAGCGAATGCGCTGGAACAGGCAAGACTTAGTACCAAAAGGATAGCTAAGAGCCTTTTCTTCTTCTGACCCTCCTTAGGTGAATTCTGTGCGGTTCCACGCAAATGTTTACGTTAACGCACATGAACACAGTGTTTACCTGCTTCTTCCATCTGTCAAGAAGAAAGTAGGGGCTCGGCTGCCTTGCGTCGTTCGCTGGCTGCTGTACGTTCCGCGGGGTATCTTTGGGTAAGGCGGTAACTGCTGATGGGCAATGGTGTTGAAATGACAGTTCGGCGGCGGTGAAGTGAGGCCCAACGTGCGGCCCGCAGTCGGGGAGGCCGAGGCCTTTGACACGGGCGAGGTCTTCGAGGTGACCGACTTCACGCTGTTCATGTACGGTCTGGTCCGAGGCGACGTGTTTGTGGCCGGCGGTGCGGGAAACCCCGTGTACGCCGAACTGCAGGTATGGGAGCTCGACGGCATCTTCCGGCTGGGCATACCGTACTTTGAGAAGGGGGGCCTGCTGACCCGGCTCTCGGGCCTGTTCACCGCCAGCAAGGTGGAGTTCAGCGTTCCTCCCGACCGGCGGAGCGATCTGGTGAGCCACGGCCCCGTGACACTCATCGTTCAAAGCGCGTTTCGGGGGAGGCGGGAAGGGCGAAGCCCCGACTGACAACGTGCTGGCGCGCACAAAGGAAGCGTGGAATTCGTCGCTGAGCAGGAGGATTCAGGCGGCCGTTGGGTCGAGGTGACGGTCGGACGGGTCTGCTTGAAGGTGCGAGCGCAAGCGCTGAATGCTCCGCCCGCTACCCTCCGCAGAGCAGTGAGCGCTTGCCAAGAGGAAAGGCCTTGAGCTCAATAGACGGATTCACTGCCGAGTCCGTACCGGGCAAGAATGGCAGCGATCGTGCCATCCTTCCGCAGCGCCAAGATCTCCGCGTTGAACCGCTCCACCACGGAACTCATCGACTTGACGAATCGCATGGATATCCCCAGTTTTGCTGACGCGGGTGGGCCAAGGGTCAAATCCGCCAAACCTTTGAGCTTGGCGAGGTAGAGAAATACGGAGCGGTTGATCACACCGGCGTCGGCCCGGCGGAGGTCCACCATTCGCATGGCGGCGAAGGCTGTCGGAGCGTCTTCCCGGACGATATTTCCAGTTTTGAGTAGCGGTTCGAGCCCTTCGTATACAAATCCATGCACCATGGCCAAGGACTTTCCGCTGAGGTCCGACGGGCCTTTGATCGGAAACACGTGGTCGCTTCGGAAGACGAAGCAGTCCTGAGAGGAAACGTAGGGAATCGTATAGACGGAATCGTTTGCAAACTCCTCCCGCCACTGGGGATTCGAAAACAACTCCAAGTCTGCCGCACCGTCGCTGAGTGCGGCATTCGCCCTGACCACGGGCAGGTAGACGGGAACGATTTGATCTCCCGTTCTTTCGACTATGGCGTTCAGAATATCAAATGCTAGGCCCGTGGACGGTTTGTCCGGGCTCGCCGCCACGTAAGGCAGGTAGTCGCTGCCTGAAGCGGCGCCGAGAACAAGGCGAATGCGTTCTGCGGTGAGCGGAGAGGCGGCCAAGATTGTTCCGAGGAGAATCAGCCAAGCCAGGCGTGCCTGCTTCACGTTTCACCCCCACGGGCCCACCACGACGTGCCTCACGGGAAAGTATAGCCTATCCGACTTCACTCCACAGTTCCGTTGCCCGCCCGAGTCGCTTGCTCAGTCGCTACGAAAAGAGGAAATGTTTCTTCAGCCCGTAGCTGATTCGACTTTCCTCGTTCGAGGCAAAGCGGGCCCCATAATCCAGGGCGGCCTCTTGCGGCGTCACTTCGATCCTTCCGCCGTCCTTCATGAAGTGCCAATGCCGGGTGACCTTGAAGAACAGATCGTCCTCGGCCTCATCGGGGAACTCCAAGTCGAGAGCCTCCTCAAAGATTGCCGAGGAGATGGGACCGTAGACGAGTTTACTCCAGGAGTCGAAAGCCTCCTCGATGGTGAGTTCCTCAGGTATATCTTTGTTCAAGAAGTACTTGTGGACCTGGAGCTGTTGGAACAGCTCCGCCTCGCGCGGTTCGAGGTGTTCGACGTCATTGAAGAGAGCAGTCTGCATCATGACCTCCGGTTAATTACCTTAGTCTAGCACAGAAATCTGAATTATCAAGACAGTATGGGTAAATTCATAGTTATATTCCCACATTGTGATCAATAGACTCCCGACCTGCAGCCTCGCAGGTGAGTTGGTCTTGGCGGCCTAGACGTGGAAATGTGATACGGTCTTGGCAAGCGTGGTCGAAAGCTCGCGGTTTTGGGCCGACTGCGCCTGCACCTCAGCCGAAGCCTCGGCAATTCCGATGCCGTCCCCCAGGATCCCCTGGAGGTTGGCTTGGATCTTGGCGCCCAGTTCTTCGACATCGTTGATCTCTTGGTTAATGACTCTGGTTCCGTCGAGGATTTGGGTGGAGCCTCGTCTGACCTCGGTGCTGACCTGCGACATCTGCGTGGTTGCCTTGAGGATTTGCTGGGCTCCGATTCCCTGCTCATTGAGGGCGGCCGTCAGTTCCGCCTCGAACCTGCCTAGTTCGCCGATTCGAAGGACAATGGCCTCGAAGGTCAGCCTAGCCGCTTCGGACTCGGACGCGGCCCCCGCGATCAGGTTTCGAATGGCCGTCACCTCCTGGGTGATGGCCCGCGAATGGACTCCGGTTTGGTCGGCGAGTTTGCGGATTTCGTCCGCCACAACGGCAAACCCCGCACCAGCGTCGCCGGCGTGTGCGGCCTCGATCGCAGCGTTCATCGATAGCAGGTTCGTCTGGCCCGCGATCTCTTTGACCGTGTCATTGGCCTCGGCGAGGCGGTCGGACTGGGCCTCGATCGTTCCGACTTTTTCGAGGATGGAGAAAAGCTTCTCCTGCCCCTCGTCTGAGGCAGTTCGCAATTCAGAGAAGGCGCGGCCCAAGCTGGTGGCCCGGGCTGTGAGCGAGCGGATGCTGGAGGCCATCTCTTCAATGGACGAGGTCGTCTGGGCAACGCTCGAAGTCTGGTCCTCGATGAGGCGATCGAAGTTCTCCACCTCTTCGACGATGCGGTCGACCGTCGAGCTCGTGTCCCCAATCCGAGCGGTCTGCGCCTGGGCGAGGTCGTTGCCCTCTCTTGCGGCGCCCGCGATCCGCGCGGCTGCTGCTGCCGTGGTCGAGGCGCGTTCTTCAAGTTTGCCCGCAGATTGGCCCAGATCGCCCTCGGAGGCCTTCAGGGTGGTGACGAAGTTCGAAAGACTGGAGGTGAGAGTCTCGACGGAACGGGCCAGGACGCCGACTTCGTCCTTTCGGGCGCCGAAGCTCCCGAGCTTTCCGAGGGTAAGGTCCCCTTCGGAGAGGCGCTGGGCCAACGACGCAGTTCTGACCAGCGGTCCCACGAGATTTCGCGACAGCCAGAACGACGACAGCAGGCTGAGGATGGCGGCGAACGCCAGCATCACTAGGGTGAGGGTCCAGACCTCGGCCGTGAGGTGCTCCGTTTGCAGGTACCGTGCGCTGGCCGACTGGCGGTTGGAGGCGACCAGACCGTCCACTTGGTAGTTCATATCACGGGCACGCATGGCACCGTCGTCCTGAAGAAGATCAGTGGCGGCGGCATAATCCTGGGCTTGCACCAGATCGAAAATGCGGTCAAGGATCAGCCGGTAGTCCGAATACGTCTGGTTGAAGCCGGCCAGAATGCGCGAAACGTCCTCGTCCTTGTTGCTCGCGGCCTGGTAGGCGCCCCAGTCGTTGCGAAACGCCGTTTCAAGATCCGCCCGTTTTGACTGGAACTCTCCGAAGTGAACAGGATCGCGGGCCAGCACCAAGTCCCGGACGAGGGACTCAAGGCGCTGGTAGTCCTGAGTGATGGATAGCAAGGCTTCGAGGCTCGCTGTGTTCTTGGTGTAGAGCAGGAACGCCTCGTTCTGGACCTGTCTCAGGGTCACAAGCCCCGTGACACCCACGGCTATCACGGCAACGAGGTTGATCAGGAACGCAAGGAGCAGTTTTCGTCCGACGGTCATACAGGCTCCAGGGGCTTGAAGACCCCGGTTAACCCTATCTCGGCTCGGCCAACCTGTTCAATGGTTTGCCTGTTTGTTTGACCACATTCTCACATTCTTTAGGTTAGACATGACCCTTGGAGTCCAGCAAAAAGGTCGCCGGGCCGTCGTTGACCGACGACACCTGCATCGACGCCTGAAACTCGCCGGTGGCGACCCGCGGGTGCCGGGCCCGGAACCACAGGACGACAGCCGGCCACCATGTGCGCGCGTCCTCCACTCCCAGGGCGGCGTCGAAACCGGGGCGTCGGCCGCGCCTCAGGTCGCCGGCCAGCGTGAACTGGCTGACCAGCAGCAGGTCCCTGTCGCCCAGGGGGAGGTTCATCTTCCCGTCACCGTCTTCGAAGACGCGCATGCCCAGGATCTTGCTGCCCACCCACTCGAGGTCGGCCGGGCCGTCGCCCTTCTCGAGTCCCAGGTAGATGAGCAGCCCGGGACCTATGGACGCCACCTCGATCCCTGCCACCGCAACCGCAGCGGAGGCCACCCTTTGGACCACCGCCTTCACGGCAGCTCCTGCCAGCGGTACTCCATCCTGGCGGCGGTGCGCCTGGCGGTTTCGAGCCCCTCAAGCCGTGCCACCAGGTGCAGCGCCATGTCGATGCCCGAGCTGATGCCCCCGCTGGACACCACGGCGCCTTCGTCGACCCACTTGGCGCCCCGGACCAGGGTGACCCGGGGCCAGCGCTGCTCAAACTCTTCGAAGTCCAGGTGGTGGGTGGTGGCCCGCCGGCCGTCGAGCAGTCCAGCCTCGGCCAGCAGGAAGGCGCCGGTGCACACCGAGGCGATCAGGGGCACCGTGGCGGCCGCCCCGGCGAGCCAGGCCAGCAGCGCCGTGTCGAGGATGGCTAGGTGCTCGGCGCCCCAGCCCCCGGGGACGATGAGCACGTCCAGCGGGCCGGCGTGGGCGTAAAGGCGGTCGGGCACGACGGTGAGGCCGTTGCGCGCCCTGACCGGTCCGGTCGCCGTCCCCAGGAGGGACACTTGAAAAAGCTTGTCTTTGGCGGCGCCTTCGGTGACGGCGAAGACTTCGAACGGGCCAGCAAAGTCGAGGACTTCCACCTCTTCGAAGACCAGGATGCCGACCCGTTTCATTTCAGGAAATGCTGGGCCAGGTCGATGTACATCGGTACGTGGGCCCAGTAGTCGTTGTGGGTGAAGAACTTTTTAGGCAGGCGGGCGTCGATGTTGGTAAGGCCGAAGTAGTAGTCGAGAGACCCGCTCACGTAGTCGCGCCTGTCGAAGTAGTTTCGCCAAGGCACGGTGTCGAGGCGGTGGGGGAAGGGCGGCCTCACGGTGGTGGGGGGAGTCCAGCCCACGTTCCAGTCGCGCTGTTTGAAGCTGTGGTAGTTGGCCGCCATCTGCCGGCGGATGTAGGCCTCGGCAGGCACCTGGCCGCGCAGGAAGAAGGCGATCTTGTCGAGGGGCGACCCGAAGGTGATCAGCCCAGCGAACACCTGGGTGATCGTCAGACCCGGCACCAGGGTGCTGTTGCCCTCGTTGTCCCACCCCTCAAACGTCCCTTCGTCAAGACGATGCACAACCCGGTTGACGGCGTCGAAGGCGACCTGCGTCCCCAGCGAGTGGCCGGCCAGGAGGACGCGGTCGTACCGGGGGCGCTTGCCGTCCTCGGAACCCAGCAGATAGAGGAAGGCCTCGACGGCTCCCCCGAGGATGTCCTGCCTCAACTGAAAGAACCGGGAGTGGCGGTCGGCGGCCGTGTAGGCGACGATTTCGCCGACGGTGTTGACCATCCGTTTCTTGGTGCTTGAGAAGAAGCTCGTCAGCAGCGAGCGCGCGGCTCCCCCCACCAGGGGAATGCGGGCCAGGAGGCGGAGCAAGGCCTCGGTGCTCCAGCTCAGGCCCGGGATCAGCGCGCCCACCAGACCCAGCAGGAGCCTGTAGCGCCACCAATGGAACTTGCCGCCCGTGGTGAAGAACCCGCTGGGCTCGTCGGTGGCCGCCAGCTCGGCGTTTTCCTTGTAGAACGTCTTGGCGCCCCGGGTCACTTCGGAGACCCACGCCTGAACGTCGTCGGAGTTGACCTTGTCTTCGGTCTTGTTGGCCCAGTAGTACTCGTAGAGGTCGAGGTGGTGTTCTTCGGGCGGCTGAACGCCGGTCATCCTCAGGTAGTTGTCGAACCACGGCCGTCCCGAGGAATCGCGCCTTTCGGCGAGCCCGTGCGACAGGGCGGGGCGGACGCCGTTGGCCTGTCCCAGGGTCTCGACAAGGGTGCGCCCGAAGTCGTCAAGGGTTTCGAGGGGAACCTGGTCACCGATGCCGTGGATGACCAGGATGGCCGTCCGGCACCGGTCCCAACCCGGGAGCGGCGGGACGGGGCCGCCGGGAGGAAAGGGCTTGAGCGATTCGAAGGGATTGTTGGGGTAGACCATGGAGACCTCTGGCTTCAGCTTCGAAGACCGGGACTCCAGTGTCAAGGAGGCCCCGCGCGGGAGGATTGCTTGACAAATGGCGCGCGTGGATTAGCCTGTTGGCATGGACGGGACGAACCGCAAGACGATCCTCCTCGTGGAAGACGACCCCCTCCTCGCCGCCGCAGAGAAAGCGGCCCTCCAGGGCCACGGCTACCGGGTGTTTGTGGAATCCACGGGCGAAGACGCCCTGGAGGCGCTCGAAGGCGTCGACCTGGTCCTAATGGACATCGACCTGGGGGCGGGGTGGGACGGCACCGAGACCGCGCGCCGCATCCTTGAGCGTCGGGATCTCCCTGTGGTCTTCCTTTCCGGGCATACGGAGACCCACATCGTGGCCAGGACCGAGGCCGTCACCTCGTACGGCTACGTGGTCAAGAACTCGAGCCTTGCCGTTTTGGACGCGTCGATCAAGATGGCGTTCAGGCTCTTCGACGCCAGAAAGGCGCTGCTGGAGAACGAGGCCCGCCAGAAGGCGGCCGAGGCTCAGACCCTCAGGCATCAGCACCTGCTGCAGACCATCATCGACAGCGTACCCGGCACTATCTTTGCAAAGGACCTGGAGGGCCGCTATTTCGTCGTCAACGAACTGGGCGCCCGGAAGAACGGCTACGCTTCGGCGCAGATGATGGGGCGCACGAATTTCGAGCTTCTCCCCGCCGAGACCGCCGCCGCGTTCCAACGCTCAGACGAGGCGGTGATGACCACGGGTGAACCCGTCGAGGACGAGGAGTCGCTGGAGGTCGGCGGGCAAGTGCGGAATTTCCTTGTCCGCAAGTCGGCCTGGAAGGACCACGAGGGTCGGCTGCTGGGCGTCATAGGCGTGTCGCACGATGTCACAGAGGCTGCCCACGCAAGGCAGCGCATCCAGGACCTCCTGCAAGAGAAGGAACTTCTGCTGCGCGAGGTGCACCACAGGATCAAGAACAACATGGCGACCATCGCAGGACTGCTCGGTCTCCAGGTGTCGTATTCCCAGGACGAGAGGGTGATCGCGGCCCTTGAGGACGCCCGCAACCGCGTGAGCAGCATGATGGTTCTCTACGACAAGCTCTACCAATCCGGGGGCTACAACGACGTGTCGGTGGTGGACTACCTGTCAAGCCTTATCGACGAGATTCTGGGAACTTTCCCGGGGGCCGGGTCGATCACCGTCGAGAAAAACATCGGCGACTTTGTCCTCGAGGTCAAGAAGGTGCAGCCCTTCGGCATCATCCTCAACGAACTGCTGACCAACATCATGAAGCACGCCTTCGCGGGCAAAACCAAGGGCTTCATCCGGATCGCCGCCACCCTTCACGCGGGGGTCGTGAGGCTCGAGGTCCACGACAACGGCCCCGGCATCCCGCCCTCCTGGGTTTCGCAACGGTCTGGCGGCTTCGGGCTCACCCTCGTCGAGATGCTGACCAAGAACCTGGGCGGCACGGTTCATTTCGAGAACGACGGCGGAACCCGGGTGGTCGTGACCTTTCCGGGTTCCGAGGTCACAACCCCCGCAGCGCCTGCTCCAAGTCGTCCCTGAGGTCCTCGAAGGCCTCGATGCCCACCGAGAAGCGCAGCAGGTCGCCGGTGACCCCCGTCGACAGGCGCAGCGCCTCGGGGAGGGCCGCGTGGGTCTGGGTGAGGGGGTAGGTGATCAGGCTCTCGACCCCGCCCAGGCTCTCGGCGTAGCTGATCACCTTGAGCCCGTCGATAAGCTTCAGCGCCGCAGGCCCCGAGTGGGTGCGGAAGCTGATCATGGCGCCCGGCCCGGTGGCCTGCGAGTTGTGCACGGCCTTGCCGGGGTGGCCGGGCAGTCCGGGGTAGTGGACGGCCTTGACGGCAGGGTGGGCGGCCAGCCACGCGGCCAGCCGCTGCGCGTTGTCTTCTTGGCGGTCGAGGCGGACGGCCAGGGTCTTGAGGCCGCGCAGGACGAGCCAGCACTCCAGGGGGCCCAGGGTGCCGCCAAAGCTGTTCTGCAGGGTACGCACCCTGGCGGCGAGCTCGGGCTCCCGGGCCACCACGAGGCCGCACAGGGTGTCGTTGTGGCCGGCCAGGTACTTCGTCCCCGAATGGACCACCAGGTCGGCGCCCAGGTCGAGGGGTTTCTGGCGCAGGGGAGACAGGAAGGTGTTGTCGGCGATGCAGACAAGGCCGTGGCGCCGAGCCAGAGCCGACAGGGCCCGCAGGTCGCTGATGCGCATGCCGGGGTTCGACGGCGTCTCGACAAGCAGCCCCTTCACCGACGGGTCGACGGCGGCTTCGACGGCGGCCAGGTCGGCGGTGTCGACGTACTTCCCCTTGAGGCCGAGGGGGCCGAACACCTGTTCGACCAGGCGCCAGGTGCCGCCGTACAGGTCCTCGGACAGCAGCAGCGTGTCGCCGGACTTGAACAGCAGCATCACCGAGGTGAGGGCGGCCATGCCGCTGCCGTACGCCGTGGCGTCGGCGCCGTGCTCGAGGGCCGCCACTTCGCGCTCGAGCTGGCGGCGGGTGGGGTTGTCGGTGCGGGTGTAGTCGAACCCCGTCGACTGGCCCGTGCCCGGGTGGCGGAAGGTCGCGGTCTGGTAGATGGGCGCGCTCACCGAGCCGTACTGGTCGTCGGAGTGGAGCCCGGCCTGGGCGACCCGTGTTTCGTCTTTCATCGCTCCCCCTAGACCTTCGTCCTCAGCGGCACCCAGCCCGCGCCCGGCAGCCGGCCCTCGGCCCTGGCGTTGGCCACCAGCGACGAAAGGCTGACCTCGCTGGCGCACGCGACGCGCTCCATCTGCTTCATCGAGATGGCGCCCGTGGGGCATACGCGCTGGCACTTGCCGCAGCGGATGCACTCGTCGCTGTCGATGTGGATATACGTCGCCCGATCGGCGGTGGTGGCCTCGGTGACCTGGGTGGTCACGCCGTCGCGGTCGCGGAACACGCGGCTCACCCGCTTGATGCACGCCCGGGGCGCCACGTCGATGCACCAGTCGCAGTGGATGCATTTGTCCTGGTCGATCTCGAACTTGAAGTTGCACTGGTAGCACCGGCTGGCGTGGGTCTCGATGCCCGTGGGGGTGTGGCCTTTCTCGACCTCGTGGGTCGAGTCGACCCGGGCCTCCAGGGGCGCCAGGGGCATGGCCACGGGGCGGCGAAGGTCGTCGTCCCGGGTGCGCCCCGTCTGGTAGCGGTCCTGGACCAATTGGACGGCGACGTGGTGGGCCAGGCGCACCTGGCCCGTGAGGAACCTGTCGATGCGCGCCGCCGCTTCCTTGCCCTCGGCGACGCAGTGGATGACATCGCTGCTCCCTGTGCGGAACTCGCCGGCCACGAAGACCTTGGGTTCCTGGGCGGGCTGGAGCTCCTTGGGGAGGAGGGACCAGTCGGCGTCCTGGCCCACGGCGGCGATGAGGTGGCGGCACGGCACCTCGTACTCGCTCCCGGGGATGGGCTCGATCTCGGGCTTGGCGGAGGACCCCGCCTTGGGGGTGCTGAGCTTGTTGCGCTGGAAGGTCACCGACACCAGCTGGCCGTCCACCGTGTTGGCGCGCACGGGGGTGGCCAGGGTGCGGACCTCGATGTTCTCGAAGCGGATCTCGTCGAGCTCCTCGAGGTCGGCGGCCATATGGTGCTCGCTGCGCCTGTAGGCGATGGTCACGTTGTGTTCCGAGCCCAGGATGCGCCGGGCCGCCCGGGCGCACGCGCGGGCGCAGTCCACGGCGGTGAACCCGCCGCCGATGACCACCACGTCGCCCTCGAGGTGGGCGATCTGGCCGTCGTTGTAGTCGCGCATGAACTTGAGTCCCGACAGGGGCTTCACCACCTCCCCCAGGGCCAGATCCTTGGCCTTGACGGTGCCGGTGGCCACCAGGACGGCGTCGAACTCGTCGCGGATGACGCCCAGGGTCTCGGCGTCGATGTCCCGGCCCAGGTGGACCTGCACCCCCGAGTCGACGATGAGGGCGATCTCGCGGCGGACCTGGTCCACGGGCAGCCGGAAGCGCGGGATGCCGTCGATCATCATGCCGCCCAGGTGGCTGCCCCGTTCGTAGAGCGTGACCTTGTGGCCGAAGCGCACCAGCTCCCGGGCGGCGGTGAGGCCGGTGGGGCCGCCGCCGATGACGGCGACCCGGGCGCCCGTGGGCTGGAACCACGGCGCCAGCGGGGGAGGGAGCGACGGGGTGTTGTCGGCCCCGGCGCGCTTGAGGTGGCAGATGTGCACAGGCCCCTGCACGTTGGTCCAGTTGTGCCGGCACGCGTCTTCACACGGGCGGGTGCACACCCGGCCCAGGACGCTGGGGAAGACGTTGTCCTCGAGGTTGATCCTGTAGGCCTTGCCGGGGTCGCCCTCGACCAGGGCGCGGATGTACGCCGGCACGTCGGTGCGGGCGGGGCAGGCTTCCTGGCAGGGAACGTCCTTGGCCAGGGTACGGGCGTCGAGGGCCGTGGTCCCCAGACCCGCGGCCACCGAGAGCTCGGCCAGGGCCGGGGCCTTTGCGTATTGGTACTTCATTCAAACACCGCCTTGCGGAAGGGTTCCAGGCCGACCCGGGCCACGGTCGCCGTCAACGTTTCATCGCTGGTGCGCAGCCCGAGGAAGGTGTCGAGCACCGTTTCGACCACCGCCGGGCAGTCGGTCTTCTTGAACTCCCCGAGCTTGAGGCCGAAGGCCTTCTGGTCGCCGCCGATGACCATTTCGTAGCCCTCCACCGACCCGAACTCGGCCTCGCGGATGCGCAGGCCCCGG
>Ga0181516_10000538_pt1 | contig 34097 bp, 25 predicted proteins | sample PEATcosm2014_Bin_25_FD_121104 | JGI IMG/M metagenome (GOLD analysis project Ga0181516, IMG submission 121104) | Peatland microbial communities from MTU Mesocosm Facility, Houghton, MI, USA - PEATcosm2014_Bin01_10_metaG | ecosystem: Environmental > Terrestrial > Soil > Wetlands > Peat | place... | reverse complement strand
TCTTCGAGAATCTGAAGCCCGGCAGCTATTCCGTGAGCGCCATCAAAGAGGGATTTGCCGCGTCGCCAACGGCCGCTATCGAGTTAACTGCCCGGCAGAGCGTACGTGCGGACCTTGCGCTGTCTCTCGCCCATGCGCAGCAAACCGTCGAGGTCTTGGACACGTCACAGCAAATCGACACCGAAGATGCGACCGTGGACGACACCAGGGGAACGAGCCAGTTGATCGAGATGCCGCTCAACTTCCGAGCGCAAACCACCAGCCCGCTCGCCGCCCTCGCGTTGTCACCCGACGTCATAACCGATAGCGAGGGCAACATCCAGGTGGGCGGCGCTACGTATTCCTCGACCGGTTATTCGGTCGACGGCATTTCGACCGCCAACGTAGCTGCAAATGGCTCTCTAGCGAATTCCTATCCATCGTCGGAAGGAATTTCCGAAATGAAGGTGACCGCATTCAATAACAGCGCCGAATTCTCTCAGGTTGCCGACATCACGTTCATCACCAAGAGCGGCACCAATCGTTTTCACGGCAGCCTCTTCGAGTACCTGCAGAACGACGCCCTCGATGCCAAGATTCTGAACTTCTCCATCAAGGCGCCCAAGCAATTCAACACCTTCGGAGGCAGTTTTGGCGGGCCGGTGACAATCCCGCACTTTTACAACGGCAGGGACAGGACTTTCTTCTTTTTCGATTACGAAGGGAATCGTCGCCATACATCATCGCCCGAGCAGGATCTCGTGCCGTCGCTTGCCGATCGGAGCGGCAATTTGAACGATCTAATTCCTTCTGATGCGAGCCAATGCCCTGCCAATCCGGAGGCTTGTGCATTCGTCAACCCTTTCACCGGGCTCGGGACCAACACTTTGATCAATCCGTATACCGGCCAGCCATTCCTCGACACGAATGTGATTCCTTCAACGATGCTGAACAATGAATCCCAGAACCTGCTCACCGGATACTACCCGAAGCCGAACGTGAATGGTAACGGCTATAACTACGAAGTGTTGCAGCCTACGCCTTCGAACACCGATGGCTTGGACCTCCGGCTGGACCATTACCTGACAAGCGCTCAACAGGCGTATGCGCGATTCAGTTGGAAAAACATCCTCTCCCAGGCAGGCCAGTCCGGCCCAGTGAACCCTTTGCTGCCGAACGATATCGATACCGAGCATGATCGGAGCCTGATTGTTTCCTACAACTATGTCATCAATCCAAAGACGGTCAACGAATTCCGTTTCGGCTTCACAAACAGCTTGACCGACCAACATTTTCCCATCGAGGGAGCCGAGGCGGACGACGCACTGGGTCTTACCGGAATGAGTTTTGCAAACCATCCGACGACTGGCGCATTTCCGACTTTCAATTTCTCCGCAGGCGCCGGCTTCACGGCCATTGGCCGGGACAAAGACGGTCCTGGCCAATCGAAAACCATTGAGTTTACCGATAATTTGAGCCGCGTCATGGGCAGACACACCCTTCGCGCCGGCATTGATGTTCGCCGGGTGTTTTACGAAACAGTGGTGCGGTGGGGTGAATCCGACGATTTCGGTGCGTTCACCTTCAATCAGGGCGTGTTTACGGGCGGCGCATTCGGTGACTTCCTTCTCGGCGCGCCGCAAACGTCTTTCATCGTGGGAAGCAGCCCCAATACCAATGAACCAAGCGTTCAGTGGGGCATCTACGCTCAAGATCAATGGCAGGTCAACGATCGTCTGACCGTGAACTTTGGCTTGCGTTGGGAGGTGCTGCCGGAATTCACCGAACAGCAGGGCGATATCGCCAACTTCGATCCGACGAACGGCGATGTCGTGGTGCCGAACATTCTGGCCGATAAAACTGTGACGTCGAGTCCACTACTACAGGCAAACTACAATGCGTTCCTGGTCTCGTTCAACGCCTGTCAGCTCAATAATCCGGAGCCCTTTGGCTGCTCCAAGGTCGTGACTGCGAGCCAGGATCATCTATCGCAGAGCTTACGGAACACCTATTGGGGCGATTACGATCCGCGTATCGGCATCGCTTTCCGCCCGTTTCGCGACACGAAGACGGTGTTCCGCGCAGGGTTTGGCATCTTCACACAAACACCCCTGGGGTCGTTGGCCTACGATTTCATCGGCATCCCTCTGGGCGCGCCTTACACGTACACGAATCAAGCCAGCGCCGGATCTCCGCCGTTGTACACATTTCCGGCCACTTCGCCCTCTAACACTGCGTTACAGTATGGGGGCACCGGTTTCTACGACGGCATGAGCCCCAATTTCAGGGATCCTCAAACGGTGCAATATAACGTGACCATTGAACGCCAGGTAACCTCCGCTCTGGCGGCGCGCATCACCTATTCGGGTATGAATTCTTATCGCATGAGCGTCAAGAAGGACTACAACGCAATCCCGCCGAGCACCCAGCCTTACCAGCCCAGTCCTTACGTCGACCCGCGTGCTCCGTATCAGAACTGGGTTGAGATCAATTACAGCGCGAACGCAGGTTTCTCCAATTACCAGGGGCTTACTGTGGAGGCGACTCAAAGGCTATCCCATGGTCTGGCCTATCAAGCGAACTATACCTGGGCGCACAACATCAGCGACGCGCAGGGAGACGCTCCGAACGGATTCACCCCCGAGAACCTGCTTTTTACTCCCTCCTACGATCAGTTCGACCTGCGCGCGGCCCGCGGCAATGTGGCCGGCATGCCCAGGCAGCGGTTCTTGTTTACCGGTACCGGCGAATTGCCTTTCGGCACGGGGCGGCAGTGGCAAAGCCGGAATTGGTTCGTCAACGGAGTGCTCGGTAACTGGAACATCAATGCCATTACCCTGCTCCAAACCGGACCGTGGATGACCCCGACCATGAATACCACGGCGGACCAGTCCAACACCGGTATCTCCACCGGTGTGCGTACCGGAATTACTCCGCGTCCCGATAAGGTTGCAAATCCTTCCAAGGGACTAAGCGGAGGTCTTCTCTGGAATCCGAGCGCATTCCAGGCCCCTCCAAATAACGCCGGGCGAATTGGAAACGCGGGAGTTGGAATCCTCGAAGCACCGGGAACGATCACGGTCTCCGCGGGATTGGCAAAAACATTCCTGGTTCGGGAAGGTCTGAGGATGCGATTCGAGTCCACATTCAACAATGTATTGAACCATACCAACTATGCTCCTCCCGCCAGCGATGTCAGCAATCTCTCCACGTTCGGCGTCTTGACATCAGCGCAAACCGCCGGGCAAAACGGGAATCGTACCGGTCAGTTAGCCCTCCGCATTGACTTTTAGGCTTTCCAATTCGACGCATCCCCAACTCGATCCATTCAAGGAGATGAAATGGCAATCTACCAAAGCATGCAAAGAGTTAGATTCTCAAGCCCTGACGGCTACGCAAAATTCAAGTTGCTATTTGGTGAGGTACGCAATCAACTCAAGAAGTTGCCAGGATTCCTGCATTTGACCTGGTGGGTCCATCCCCAGGATCCTAACTGGTACAACGAAGTCAGCCTCTGGACAAGCTTCGAAGCGTTGCGCGAATGGCATATGAACACTTACCACAAGCAGGCCAAGGAGTGGGCTGTGCGCAGCGGCGCAATCATGGAAGACATCATTACGAACTTCGAGTTGAAGTCGACGCGACTTATCCGTGTCTGCCCGTGCTGTGCGAACATCATGAGCAAGACATACGAACTTGAGCACGAACTGAAGATTCTGGCCGAGTTGTGTCCCAAGTGCGGCTTCCAATTCCCGATGATGGCTGAGACTTCCGACAGTACGGCCGTCTTCAGAGATATTGACGCGCCGGTTCCGGAGCCCGAACTCGCCGCGACGGGGGACGATTAGCCATAGGTCGACGGGTGTCTCCGTCCTCAGTCCTAGATGGGCGCACTCTTCGTGGTCACAAGCGGACGAATTCGTTCATGAGACACCTTAACTGCCTTCGAACGGAGAGAATCATGATTAAGCTCGAGGATGCACGGAGAGTGATTGCCGCAGCCGAGACGAAAGCGGAAGAAATTGGACAACCGATGAATATCGCGGTCGCCGACGAGGGAGGCAACCTGGTTTCCCATATCCGAATGGATGGAGCATGGATCGGGAGTATCGATATTTCTATAAAGAAGGCTTACACATCGCGCGCTTTTGACATTGCGACCAAGGACCTTGCTGCCCACTCGCAGTCAGGCGGACAGTTCTTCGGCATCAACGCCTCCAATGATGGAAAAATCATGATCTTCGCCGGGGGCATTCCGCTCAAGATAAATGGCAAGGTAGTCGGAGCGATCGGTGTCAGCGGCGGCTCCGGGGAACAGGATCAGGAAGTTGCCGAAGCAGGCGAGAGCGCCTTTTGAAGAGCTGCTGTTGCGGCCTGCGAGACTTCGCGAATGCGGCTGCTCGGGTGCGTTAGAGAGTGCTTGGCCGACCAATAGAAATTGCGGCAAAAGCCAGTAAACGCGATGTGTTCTATTCGGCCTTCCTTCCATTGACGCGATAGTCCAATGCCCCCATTGAAAAACACCGATGTAGACGGGAGGAATTCTGGCTTCACGCTAAAGCATGTTCAGAAATTCTGTAGATCGAAAGCACACATTCAAGTCGACGCGACCACCGGGGCCCCAACGACCGGGGCCCCCAAGACGCGTTCTTTGGCGTCTTGGAGTGTTAACGACAGGCCTTCGTCGTTGGGGTGGGATCCCAAGGAGCGGCGACCTGGAACCACTCTCAAGGTGACTGCACCAATTCCAAAAATGCCGCAGGCCGGCGCATCGCAGACCGTCGGCCTTTTGATCCACGAATTCGAAATGGAGGGTCTGGTGCTGCAGCGATTCATTTGGTTAACCCTGTCCGCGGCGCTGACTGCGGGTACGGGCAACGCACAATCCAACTCCAAAGCGCCCACCAGGTTGCAACAGAGCGCTGCCACGAACGGCAAGCAGATGTATGCCAGCTATTGCGCATCGTGCAATGGCGTGGACGGCAAGGGAGACGGCCCCGTTGCCGCCTCGCTGAAGATGCCAGCGGCCGATTTAACGCTGTTGAGCAAGAACAATAGTGGGGAATTCCCGGATAGGCATATCTTCGTCGTGCTGCAAAATGGAACGGAAATCCCCTCGCACGGCACCGCCGAGATGCCAGTCTGGGGACCCATTCTTGGAAGGCTGGATAAGGCCAACCCGGACGTGAAACGGCTCAGAATCAGCAACCTGATCCGGTACCTGAAATCCATTCAGGCAAAGTAGGACAATCGCCAAACCGCCTCTGCCAATTTCAGCGGCACGGCTCGATTTCTAAGCGCAACCATTGCGGTCAGACTCGATCTCTGACCGCCGTGCCTCGCCAAAATACCGATCTGTCGTCGAATCAAGTGCATAGATTGTGCGTCAATTTTGGCTCTATAACATGTAAAACTGATCTCATGCTGCGCCATCTGAGGCTCCTGGCTGTGCTATTTACTCGATTGTTTCGCTCTCGACGCCAACTGCTTTTGGAAAGCCTGGCTCTACGGCAGCGGCTTTCCGTTTTCAAGCAAAAGCATCCGCAACCGCGACTTGCTCTGTCTGACAAACCATTCTGGGTGATGCTGAGCCAGCTTTGGGCTGGCTGGCGGCGGGCATTGATCACCGCGCAGCTTAACACGGTCGTTCGCTGGCATCGGATAGGCGTTAAGTTGCGTTGGACATGGATTTCAGGACACCGAGCAAATGTGGGAAGAAAATGCGTAAACAGGGAATTGCGCGACTTCTCGGTTCTCAATCCTGACATGAAGGATCCGGTGAGGAGCTTGCAATTTCAGTACTGTCGGCGTTCGAACGTCCAGATGCGATTCCGGAGGAACACTCCCGAACCCGCGCCGTAAGCCAATCTCCCTCGGTGTCGATTTGATGTATAAGCGATGGAGAACTCTTCAGATGGCCCGCTGAAAGGATTGGAAGGTGAAGCTGTTGGAGGTTCGGGAATTCTAGGAATTGTTTGTGCGCGCTTTGTGCGCAAACCTGGCACTCATGGCAATCTGCGCACTTTGGGCATTCCGAGAATGAGGAAGCTACGTGTTTTCAATGCTCAGCACAAGTGCGAATCTCGCCGCCTCCACCAATCCAGACTTCAGTGATGCCGTCTGACCTGAAACGATCCCGCCGACCCGTGTGCAAACCCGCACGGGGGATCATTCTACTTGTGCGAAGATGCCCAGGGGACGATGACGGAGTCAATGCGGGAACTCGTCCTGCGAGTATAGATGGATTGCAAAACCGCCTCGGGCTCCCGGGAAATGTTGCTCAATTGATTCGATTTCAAAGGGTCAGAAAGAATAGCGGAGGGAGAATTGTTGTACTCTTGGCACGCTGAGAGTGCGCGAATAGGCACCCAGGCTTCCCTTCCCCACGGAATTTTGGAGCGATGTGGTCGGATTGCAGTCGAAGCGCACGGAGTTGGTTACGTTGAAAACCTCCCAGTCAAATTTGAGGCTTTGCTTTTCTGTGACCTTCCAGGTCTTCATCAAGCCTGCATCAGTGTCGAAGAATCCGTCGCCGCGATACTTGTTGCGCTGGCCGAACTCTCCCGGCCGCGGATAGCGGAGCGGGCTTGGCGCGGAGAGCCCGGTGATTCCCGCAACCAGAGCCGTCGGATTCGGGAAGGCGTCGGGAGTTCCCTTGATGATGGTCTTGTTGGGTGCCAATGCCCCCAAAGGAGCGGTCTGGATTGTCATGCTCCGCTTTGGCCACGCCGTCATCCATCCGCCGGCAATTTGGAGGCCGAAGGGAAGGCCGCTACTCCACCGCCCCAGGCCGTTGAGTTGTCAACCGCCAAAGAGTCCCGAAGCAACTCCGCCCGATGAATTGAGGAATCGCTCTCCGGGACCGAATGGAAGTTTGTCGACCGCGTCCGCGGTAATCAGGTGTTTGGTATCGAAGTCCGCGACGCCCTTGTTCTGTGCTGGATTGAATGAATTGATAAGTACTCCTGTTGAGGCATCGGCGGTTGTGCCAACTGAACTGCAACTCGTGCATGTGCGCTCGGCATCCGAACCGATATCGATGGCTCGTGAATATGTATAGCTGAAGTCCGTTTGATAACCGTGGGCCATGGCTTGACGCACGGTCAACTGGCCGGCGTTGTACGTGCTATACCCAAAGCGGACATTGTTGATCAGGCTATTTGAGTTGAACCATGTTTCACCGACACCAAAACCTTTGGTCCCGTCTGTGTGATTGCCCTGCGATGGCTGTGCCAACGGAGAGAGAAATCCGGCTGCTCCCTTGGTTGGATAGAGCGCCGGTTGCAATCCTCCTGCAGGTCGCGGACAAAGAGCCTGCGGTTGCTATTGATTACATAATCGATCTTGAGGATCGAAGTATTGAGGATGAGGGGATTAGGCGCGGACCATGTAAACTCGCTGGTGTTGTAACCGTCGCCGACGCCGGTTGCATTGGGAAGAGGCAATTGTTGAGCGAGTGCAATTACGTTAGGGTCCTCGCCATGGCCCCAAGGGCAGCTCGACGTGCAATTTGGGTCGAGCACCGCGAATTGCGCCGGAGTCAGTTGGGAAAGGTATGTGCCGGTTCCCACGGTGCCAACCATGTTGCTTCCGGTTGCGTTGCCGGTCGTGTACTGAAGGACGCCATTGCGCAAATTCTGCGTAGGCACAGTGCCAATCACTTGCTGGTTTTCCGCTGTGGGTTGCCTCTCGAAGCTGGTGAAGAAGAACAATCGGTCTTTGAGGATGGGGCCTCCCCCGGCGACGCCGAACGTATTGCGGATAAGTTTGCCGGGCTTGTTCGGCACTTTCTCAAGTATTTCCGCTTTCTTATTGAACCAGTCGTTCGCAGCGAAGAATGTGTCACGATTATATTCGTAAGCGCTGGCGTGGAACGTGTTTCTTCCGGACTTGGTGACCACGTTGACCTGGGCTCCGGATTTGCGGCCAGACTCAGCATTTTGCCCTGTCGTGGTTACACGAAATTCATCGACCGAATCCAGACTTGAACGCAGCACGCCGTTGAAGGCAAGGCCAGTGACCTGGTCGTTATTGTCGAGCCCGTCCAGCGTTACATTGCCCTGGTCAGATCGCGCGCCGGAAACGGCGCCGCTACGGTTGTCATCATTTGAGACCAGCGTTGGCTGCTGGGCATGGCCTCGAAACAGGACGCCAGGCTGCAAACTACGCAGATCTTGAGCATTGCGCCCTTCCATTGGCAACGACTCCACGGTCTGGTTATCCACGGCGTTGCCGATGGTCGTATCGGTGGTATTCAGTGCATTATTTTCCGATGAGAATTCCACGGTGACTGTGGTGTTTGACACCGTGAGCGCAAAATTGACGGTGGCCTGCTGCGCGACAAGCAGCTCCACAATCTTTTGCTGCGTCCCCATTCTGGTAGCAGAGACTGTGATTGTGTATCTGCTGGGAACCAACTGCGGGAACTGGTATTCGCCTTTACCGTCGGCGACCATGTCCTTCTGTACGTCGATCGCCTTGTTGGTCAATTCAACCGCAGCGCCCGGAATCGCCGCTCCAGTCACGTCGGTGACCAGGCCGCGCACAGAGGTAGTGGTGCCCTAGGAGGGTGCGGAATGTGACATTATCGCAAAGAAAACGCTTAGAAGAGAGAGATAACAGCGAGGGATGCAGTTCATGCAACTTGCCTCCTGGTCAAGGTTTTGTAAGGTTTGCAATTGCTGAATGGCGTTGAACTGAAACGAATGCGTTGCTTTCTGGGAAACCTCTTCATCGCGCGAGCAGATGAAGAAGGAGTGAAGAAACACGCACCCAACCGCTTAATGGGAATTTCGGTCGGTTAGTATGTGGCGAGATCTTCCCAAGGGCAACAATTGCGTGCAAGCGAAAAGGCGCGAAATCGGAGGTGTCGCATTGCGTCAAAAGTTCGCCTCCTTCTTCGCTCTTTTTCGCTTTCGGTCTCACCGGACAGCCGCTAGACTGAGCGCGTACCACAAACAAACAAAAGGCGCTCCCAGTCTTTGAATGCGCAAAGACCGCGGATTCCAAAGCGCCTCGACGTTCTCCAAAGACTCAGGTTGTGATTTCGATACTCGTATGTCCTCTGCCCAGATGGAGCGGTCAAGGGATTTGTGTCTTTTGATGCGAAGCGCCGGCAGGTCAGCGGAATCCTATATCGCCATCAACGTTCGCCAGAGCGATTGATTTCTCCAAGTATGGCTAAACAAATAGCAGTCTGAATCAATGCGAAACGGGGATAAGTCATGACACTCACCAGGAGGGATTTTGGCCGCATCGTGGGCGGGGCACTGGCATTGCATTCATTCGGGCTGCAATTGAGTGCTGCCGCCGCAGACGACAACGCTGATTCACTCACGCCCCTTTCGCTGACGGAGGCCTGTAGCAAAATTCGTGCAAGCGCGGTCACATCCACGCAGCTCACGCACGCGTGCCTGGACCATTTCGAAGTTCATGAGTCCAAGCTGGACTGCTTCATCACTGTGATGCGCGACAAAGCACTTGCACAGGCCAAAATGCTGGACGAGGAACAGAAGTCAGGAACGCTGCGCGGGACACTGCATGGAATTCCCGTCGCGCTGAAAGACAACCTTGACACGCCAGGAACGCGGACCACCGCGGGCAGCGGCGTGTTTCAAGATCGCGTGCCCACAGAGGACGCACCGGTCACGGCGCGTCTGAAAGCCGCGGGAGCGATCATCATCGGCAAGACGAACCTGCACGAATTCGCCATGGGCGGCGGAGATGTTTCCTTCTTTGGGCCGGCGCGCAATCCCTGGGCACTGGACCACAATACAGGCGGATCCTCCTCCGGCTCCGGAGCGGCGATCTCGGCCCATCTTTGCTATGGATCGCTGGGAACCGGTACGGCCGGCTCAATCCGCAATCCTGTGTCGTTCTGCGGAGTCGTCGGCATCAAGCCGACTTACGGACTGGTGCCGATTCGCGGCATCGCGCCATTGTGCGTTTCTCTGGATCATTGCGGGCCAATCACCAAGACGGTTGAAGATGCTGCAATGATGCTGAACGTACTGGCCGGATACGACAAACTCGACATCACCAGTGTTGAACATACGAAGGAGGACTACGTGGCCGGCATGAGACGGCCGGTCGCGGGCTTGAGCCTGGGTGTTCCTGTCGGCGCTTTCGACGGCGTTGATGAGGAGGTGGAAAGGATTGTCCAGGCCGCAATTGACTTGTTGGGAACCATGACCAAAGGTGTCAAAGAGGTTTCGCTTCCCCCTACCAACGACGAGGCGTACATGAACATCGCCAACTTGGGCGAAACGTATACCTATCACGAGCAGTTCTTCAAACTGAAATCAACGCGGTACCAGCTCATGGATCGCATCCGGCTGCAGGCGGAGGCGGACGGGCACCCGCGGGGAGGTTTCATCCGGTTGCGCTGGGAGCTGGAAACGTTGCGCCGAACGATCGATGACGCATTCTCTGATTTCGATCTGGTCGTGCTGCCGAGGCAGAAGAGCACCGCCCCTGCTCTGAACGACATGATCAAGAGAAATTTGCAGACAATTGCGTGAACGCCCAACGCGGGAGGCCCACGCGGCGCGGGGGGCGGGTCGAACGTGGGTGCTTCCAACGCGTATGGAATCCCTTCCATCACTGTTCCGTGCGGCTTCAGCTAAGAAGGTTTGCCGGTTGGTTTGATGATCTGCGAACCGCACTTTTCAGAGTCAAACGCTTTTGCTCTCGCTAATGCGTATGAGAAGGCCACGCAATGGCACACGTAGAAGCCCCCGCTCACACCGGAGACGCCGGTGCCTACGCTGATAACTCATCTCTAGCTTCAAATTCAATCGGCAGTTCTTTGTTAACTCACGAAGCGCAAGGGACTACTCGTATTTTTTAATGCAGCCATTCGCAGCAACAATCTCTCGGCACACAACAAAACAAGGAGCCCGTTCTCAATGAAGCTTACTCGACGTAACTTTTGCGAACTTGCCGGCAGCGCAGTGGCTGTACAAACCCTGCCTGGAAGCTGGCGCGCTTTTGGCCAGCCCACCAGCGACGATCTGACGGCCAAGTCACTTACTGAAGTCTCGACCATGATCCACAGCAAGACCGTTACCTCGAAGCAGCTGGTGAGCGCACTCCTCGATCGAATTGGAACGTACAATCCGAAGGTGAGCTGCTTCATCACGGTGATGGGTAGAGAGGCTCTGGCACAACCCGACGAATTGGATGCGGAGGCGAAGGCGGGGAGATTCCGCGGGCCGCTTCATGGGATTCCCATTGGACTCAAAGACAACATTGACACTGCCGGCACGCGAACCACAACCGCAAGTCCTATGTTCAAGGATCGCGTCCCTACAGAAGATGCGGATATCGTTCGCCGATTGAAGGCCGCGGACGCGGCCGTTTTTGGCAAACTCAATCTACAGGAGTTTGCCCTTGCCTGCACCCGCGGCGTTTCTTACTTTGGCCCAAGCTGCAATCCGTGGAACCTGTCGTATGTCACCGGAGGATCCTCTGTCGGTTCCGGCGCAGCGCTCGCATCCAATCTTGTGTTTGGCGCGTTGGGAGCCGACACAGGCGGCAGCATTCGCGTACCGTCGGCATGGTGCGGCACGGTCGGCCTAATGCCCACTTTCGGCCTGGTGTCCATTCGCGGCATCATTCCATGTACAGCTGACCTCGATCATTGCGGCCCCATGGCGCGAACTGTTGAAGATGTTGCGTTGATGCTCGGGCAGATGACCGGATACGACAATCTCGATATCTTCAGCGTGCCCACTACGCCGGAAGATTATGTGAAGTCAATGAAGCAGCCGGTCAATGGATTTCGTCTCGGCACGCCGCAGTCGTTTTACGATCACCTTGAGCCGGAGATTGATGCGGCCGTCAAGATCGCGCTCGATGTTCTTGCGAAGCTTACGGCGGGCGTCACGTCGAGCGCTCCTCTTTGGGAAGGGTTGCCGGGGAGCGGCACGGGTGACGCTGATTTCTATCATCACGATCTAATTGAGAAGTACGGTCTGAATTACATGCCCCCGACGCGCGTCCGTTTCGAGAGAATGGAGAATCCCCAGCCAGGCATGAAGATTCCCACTGCCTCCGACGTAGCCAGAGCTCGCCAGATGCTGATGACTACACGCCGCACGATCGATTCGTCATTCAAGGACTTCGACCTAGTGGTGGTTCCGACGACCAGGCAGTCTCCTCCCAAGATTAATGACTCGCTCGCGCGCGAGTTGGCTGGGGGCTGTATGCCTGGCGGTGGCGGTGCAAAGCCGACCAAAGTCTACGACTTTTTTCAGGGAGGCGCGGGATGCTCGAACACGGCACCATTTGATGCATTCGGAGTTCCTGCGATTTCGCTTCCTTGCGGCTACACGAAAGACGGGCTTCCGATCGGCTTGATGATTTCCGGTCCGCATTTCAGCGAGGGAAAAGTGCTCGCGCTCGCATATGCCTGTCAACAGGCCCGGACTGGCATACGCGGCGACCGCAGCTCAGTCCGGAAACGGCCGTTCCGCCTATCGTTGAAGGCAAGCCACCGGCAGACGCCAAGGCTCCCTTTTCCGACTAGCGGTTGCTTGTGCTGATCCGGAAAGTTCAGAGGACGCTTTCCGGATCAGGAACAAACAACGGATCGGAGAGCGGAGGAGTGATTCGTTGCGCGGGTCTGACTTTCGCTGAGGGGGCAGACGACTTGAATCGCCAGACCGAAACGACACTGGCAATGATGGCCGCGGCCACAATCAGTTGCTTGAGAGAACAGTGCTCATGAGCAAATCCGATGCCGACCATCATCGCGACAATCGGATTCACGTAAGCAAAGGTCGCGACTAAGGAGGGCGATTCACGCTGCATGAGCCAGAGAAAGGCGCCAAAGCCCGGGACCGAACCGCCGAGCACAAGATAGGCCATGCCGAGCATCGGCATCGCTTCGGAAGCCAGGTTGGCGGCCGCGAGCCTGTGCCATTCGCCCAGCTCGCAGGAGATTGCCGCAAGCAGGATGCCCGCGAAGCCAAGCTGCAAGCCGGCAGTTTGAAAATGGCATTCCGGCAGCTGCCTTCGTTTGTGCGCCAGGGCGCCCGCCGGCCACGCGAATCCGCTAGCCAGCACACCTACCGCCGCGGCCAACGAAATGAAGCGGCCCTCGTGGATGCCGGTACCGGAGAGAAACGGAATGCCGGCGTGACCAATCAGCACGGGGACAAATACTCCCGGCCGCACGCGTTCGGAGCGAAGTACAAAACACTCGCCGAAGTAAATCCACAAAAAGGAAGTAGAAACCAGAATGGCGACAATGCACGAAGGCAAGCGCGTCGAAGACCAGTAGACGAATGCGTAGCCCGCCACGGTCATCACGAAGGCCGCAAAGGTGCAATTGGTGACTTGACGAAGGGTCGCGAAAGGCTTGTGCCTGATTCCGATGCTTATAACAAGCAGAATTGCTCCGCTGATTGTGTAACGGAGAGAGGCCGTGAGCACCGGCGGAATGGCGATTACAACCGAGCGAATTGCGAATTAGGAGCCACCCCACAGGAGGTAGACGGCCGCAAAGGCGGCAATTCGCTTGATCTGCGTCGCGGAATTTTCAATAGCAGGGCTTCTTGTTCTCAATTCAGACGCCTCCGGCCGCTCGGCTCGCAAGTTTGCCTTGACCAAGTGACAACTTCCGTGTGGCCCTGCAAATCGCATGAGACAAACGCGCCGCCGACAATTGCTCGGTTGACCCAAGCGCACCGGTCAGATGATCAGACGGCGGCGGGCAAAGCTCTTCCGGCGTCAATCAAGGATGAGATTCGCTGGAACTCTGGAGAGCCTCGCAGCCGTGAGAATCTGGGGTCCTGCCTGATGTAGCGTGTCATCATATCGCGGCTATCGAAAGCTCTGTGAATGTCCGTGAGAGCTTCGTGCTCCCGATCAAGAGCCGCATACGCGGCGGGCACGCCATAGGATGGAAAGCTCCCCTTGTCTTTTTTCGCGCCAAGTTTGTTCAAGATTGCATGGGCTCGCGAAAGCTCCCCACTCCCTGCATAGGCAGATGCCAAGAGCGCTTTGTTGAAGAGCGAACTGCCCGAAATTTGGAGCCCCCTGGTGTATGCAGAAATGGCCTCGTCCCAATTGCCAAGCTGCGCCTCAGCTTGACCCAGCAAAACATAGCCCATCATGTGCTGCGGTTGCCGATCAACTGTTCGCCGAATGACGGATGCCGCATTGCTGTAATCGCCGGAATAGAAATACGCCAGGGAAACCTGCCCACTAAGGTGGATCTGGTCCGGATCCGACGCGAGCTCGCAGGCGCGTAATGCCAGGCGAATTGAATCTTGATGACGATTACGAAGAATCATGACGCTCGAGTAGAGCTGGATGGCGCGGGCATCCAGTTTTCCAGCGTCAATCACTTCCCGGCAATGCTTTTCGGCGGCTTCGAGGTTCCAAGTGCAATGGATAAGCGAGTTGATATACGCGTTGTTGATCTTGATGGAATGCCGATTCAGGGTGAATGCTGTTTGCGCTGCCTCCCAAGCCCGCCTGGCAGCCTGTTGCGCGGGCATCAGGTGTTGATAGGAGAGCGATATGTATGAGTCGGCAATGCCCGCGTACGCTTCAGCGTATTTCGGATCAAGCTCGATTGCATCGTCGAAGTAGCTCATTGCCTTTCTAAGCTCTTCGGCTTCCCTCTGATTCCAGGAGTGAAATCCCATGGAGCAAGCGTGGTAGGCAAGCCCGCTGTTGGCACTTGGAACATGCTGGCGCGCCTTCATGCAATGGATTCGGCAATCGGGCAACGCGTCGGTGATCTTCTGCGCCAGCTCCGCTTGCGCGTCAAACGAGTTATCCAATTCCGCATCGAAACGATCAGACCAGAGGCACTGCTTGTGCGCTGCTCTGACCATCTGCATGGATAGGCGCAATTGATTTCTAAAATGACGAATGCCACCTGAAAGGATGGTGTCGATCTCGAGTTCCGCGGCGATCTCATTGGCCCATGCCAAAGCCGAGGGCGCCTGAGGAAATGGAATTTAGAGGAAGCACGACCGGGTGAAACTTCGATCGAGTAAGCTCGAGCACTAAATCGTTCTGTAATCCGCAGGCGAATCGCCCGACGAGTTTCCGCTTCGATTCGATGTCGAGCGCGGGAACAATGACTTCAAAGGGAAGCGCCAGAATCCGCAATCCGCTGCTTCCGTGCTCGGCGGGCGCTTGAAGAGCCTTGCCTGCTGCCGGTGGACCATGCGCATCCCGCGGCCTGCCTGAGCCGATCGCCGAGCGGGCGCTCCACCACGCATCAAGCTCGTGGCGATACGCGTAAACACTTCCCAGCTTTTTGTGGTACTGCCGCCGCACAGGAAGGCCTTCGCTCTTCTCCCAGAGCTGCACGGTACGTACTTCCCGCCAGAAGAACGAGGCGATTTCTTTCCAGGAATCAAGCCGCTCAGCATTTCTCGGCTTGGAGTCGTCACTCTCAGATGCAGATGTAGGAGTACTTCGCATCGACGATCACCTCGATTGAGACAGCTGCATTAAGGGCTTTCTGCGATCAAAGTGAGAATTGTTGCAATGTGGGGAATGCTCAGGATGAGCAAGACGCCTTTTTGATTTAGGTTGCTTTATTCTGATTTTCAATTCAAATCTCGGTCAACCGTCAAGATATTTCCGATTAGTGAAAAGGAAGTTGCACAAGAAGCCATAGAGAAAAAATAAACTCTGGGATGCGACAAATGTGTAAGCGGCCCATCTATTTCCGGATGTCGAGAGCCCCTATCCATCACGTTATCAAGAAGAAGCAGCCGGCCCTCGGCGCTGCTCGAGAGGCTTTATGAAGGAGTCGTACGCTCGATGCGAAGTGAAACGGCCGGCGAAGGAAAAGAGTGGCCAACCACCCGCTGCTCTACCTTGCGGATTTGAGATTGTGTGAATTTTGCAACAGCTTCAACGTCGTCGGCCTTGCCAGATTGCCGTTACTGTCCGGATCACTGCGGCGCCAGCTCTACTGCATCCTGGCGAACGCGGCTAATCATCGAGCAAATCTCGCCGATGAGCTGTCTATACTCATGACCCAGCGGACGGCCTCATTGGCCATGCCGCGCCATCCTGTTTCCTGGAGGGCTTGGTGTTGCGAGCCTTGCAGAAAACCGCGTAGCCGTCTGTGCCGCGAGGAGCTTGTATGGGAATGACAGTTCTCGTAGTCGATGACTCTGTCACCATGGTGATGAGCCTGAAGACCACTCTGGCCATGAGCGGCTTCCAGGTGGAAACGGCGAGCAACGGCCAGGAGGCGCTCAAGAAACTGCAAGCAGGAGTCAAGCCAAACCTGATTCTCACCGACATCAACATGCCGGTGATGGGCGGGATGGAGCTGATCAAGAACGTGCGCGCCTTGCCGGGGCTCCGATTTGTTCCGATCCTGACGCTGACCACCGAAAGCGAGGCCGGCAAACGCGACGAGGGCAAACGCGCGGGCGCAACCGGATGGCTGGTCAAGCCGGTGTCGGGCAACGACCTGATTGCTGTGATCAAGAAGGTCTTGCCAGGAGCATAAGCACATGGCGTCACCGTCGACGACAGCGCGCAAGGCATTCTCACAGGAACCTGCCGGCTTAATTGAGAATGAAAATGATGAGAGCGGACTGGATCGCAACCAACGCCTCCGCAAGATACGGAACCGGCTGCTCTTTGAGGTGCTAATCCGATCCGCATTGCTGGCCGCTTTCTGGTTTCTCCTGTCCAATTCCCTGGGGCGCGATCTGGATCCTCACCGGCTTCGCGTTCTTGAGCTCATCTTCCTGTTCTTGATTGTGCCGGGCGCGGCTTACAAGCTAAGACACTTTTTGGAGGCCCGACGCGCCGTTTCCTATATGTGGGCATTCGGCGATAAGACCTTCAGCCAGATCTCGCAGATGCTTTCGTCCCGCGAGGCGCTTCAAATCGAGATTGGGGACTCCAGGCCGTACATCGACGTGATGCACGATCAAATCGGTGACTCGCTAGCAGAATCCGAACGCGAGGTCATGAAGGTGATCGAGCAGATCGGCATTTTGAACGCACAGGCTGGCGAAAAGCGGGCGCATATCAACCACTCCATTCAGAGCGGAAAGGCGTTGACGGAACGCACGCATGAGAGGGTGGAGAGCAGCCGGGAGGTGATTGCCGCGCTGGAGATGCAACTCGATGAGCAGAATGCGGAGATGCACTCCAACTTCGAGCGAATTGAGGGACTAGCCGGCGAGGTGCGCGCGCTGACACCGCTGATCAAGGTGATTACTTCAATCGCCCAGCAGACGAGCCTGCTGGCCCTGAACGCCGAGATTGAAGCGGCGCGAGCCGGGAGCGCTGGGCGCGGCTTTGGCGTGGTGGCCATTGAAGTGAGAAAGCTCTCCGTTCTGTCGACGAAGGCCGCAACGGATATCGCCACAAAGATCCACTCGACCTGCAAGCGGGTAGATGCGGAGATGGCCGAGGCGAAGGCTTCGCTGGAACAATATGAGTCGAACGCCGGAATGCATAACCTGATCTCAGGGCTGAGCGACTTGCAACAGGAGTTCACGAAGAATAGCGCGTTGCTTCTGGAGGTCATCTCCGAAGTGGATTCGAGCTACGAGGAGAGCATCAACCGGCTCTCGGAGGCGTTGGGCCACATTCAGTTCCAGGACGTGATGCGGCAAAGGATGGAGCATGTGCAGCAAGCACTGGTGGAGATGCGCGAGCACATGCTCATGTTGAACAGGGAGCTTGAAGATCCATGCTGGGACGGGCAGCGGGAAATGACATTCAAAAGGCTGCTTGCCTCTCACCTCGATCAATACAGGATGGCCAGCCAGACGGTGACTCACCTTGCTGTGTCCGGAGGGGCGGCCGGCATCGACCACGGCGGCCCGGCGATCGAGCTATTTTAGCGCAGGTTAAAAGGACATCATCGATTGCTTTAGCATGGGGGAAAACTGCACCGGCACACAGATAATTCCGTTCCTGCTTAGACAAATCTAATCACATCCATCCCATACCCCACTCTTCAATTGCTCCATCCATGCCGATGACATGACGTGTGAGCGACGTCAGTGCGCGCGAGTCGGGAAGCGTTTCGGGATCGGTCATTCGAACCGCAGTTCTGAGCAAGGCATCAATTGAAAACGCGAAACTTCGCTTCATGGCGGTCTGAGGAGAGCTGGAACTACAAGGCGTTTGGGAGTCCGATTTGGGAATCATTCTGGAGCATCGGGAAGAGTCGACTGTATTAGGCCTTGAGGGCGTGATCGACATCGCTTCCGCGGCGGAATTGAAGACAGCGCTTCTTGAAGCGCTGAAGCGGGGCAACGCAGTGCGCGTCACGCTCGATTCGAATGCCGATCTGGATGTGACGGCCATCCAGTTGCTCTGGGCGGCCGAGCGCGAAGCGAAGGCCTCAAGCGTGAGATTCGTTCTCGACGGGCAGGCGCCGGAGCCTGTCTCCGCGGCTCTGAGAGAAGCGGGCTTTGAACGATTTCCGGTTCCTGTTTAAGCAGGGAGATGCAACGGTTATGTATCAGCCAACCGCAGCTAACGCCGACCAGTTCAAACAAAGCTTCCGCGAGGAAGCGCGGGAAGTTCTTGTCGATCTGGAGGCGGCGCTGCTGGAGTTGAACGAGAATCGCGCCGACATGGAACAGGTAGGGCGAGTGTTTCGCGGCTTGCACACCATCAAGGGCTCGGGGTCCATGTTCGGCTTCGAGCAACTGGCCGCCTTCACGCACAACCTGGAGACGGCTTTCGACCAAGTGCGCAACGGCAGGCTCCAGATCGACTCCGAACTGATCGACCTGACTCTTGCGGCGCTCGATCAGATTCGCTCGATGCTGGAAGAGGGTTCCGGTGCGCCGGCGGCGGACCCCGCGGCCTGTCGAGAGATTCTGACCAAGGTACGACAACTCGCCGGCATACAAGAGAACGAGAGCACCGGTCCCGCGGCGCTTGCGCCGCCGGCTGCATCGACGCCGCAGGCCGGTCAGCCATGCGAGTGGCATGTGCGTTTCTCCCCGGGCCCCGAGATGATGCTGAACGGCACCAATCCGCTTCTGCTGTTGCGCGAGCTGCGGCAGCTTGGCGGCCTGTCAGTGCGGGCCAGCATGGCAGCAGTTCCGCCCCTGGCGGAACTCGATCCGGAGCGCTGCTATGTCGCGTGGGACATGGTTCTGGCAACCGCTGCGGGCCTCGACGCCATCCGTGACGTTTTCATCTTTGTCGCCGACAGTTGCGAACTGACCATCGAGCCGGACCCAAGTGCAGCGCAAGTCTCTTCGCTGACTGGACAGAGTTCGGCCGACGAAACAGCCCGGGCGCTGGAAGAGCCGCGCGCCGTGAGCGGGGGCCGCAGAACCTATGACAAGGCAGACACGGCGGCCAGCCTGCGCGTGCCTGCCGCAAAACTGGACCAGTTTGTGGACCTGGTGGGAGAACTGGTCACGGTGCAGGCGCGGTTGAGCGAGCTCGCCGCCAGATGCGACGACCCGGATGTGGCCGCGGTGTCCGAAGAGATCGAGCGGCTGACATCGGCCCTGCGCGAGACCTCGATGAACATTCGCATGCTGCCGATTCGCGCTACTTTCGAAAAGTTCAGGCGGCTGGTCCACGACCTGGCACGGGATCTGAAGAAGGATGTCGAGCTGACGATGGAAGGCGCCGATACGGAACTGGACAAGACAGTCATCGACCAGTTAGGCGATCCGCTGATGCACCTGATCCGCAACAGCATGGACCACGGCATTGAGCCGGCAGGCGTGAGGGCAGCAAACGGAAAGCGACCCACCGCGACCATTCATCTTTCTGCCCGGCATTCGGGCGCAAGCGTGTTGATTGGGGTCTCGGACGACGGTGGCGGCATCGACGTAGAAGCGGTGCGCGGCCGCGCGATAGAGAAGGGATTGGTGAAGGCCGACGAGCAGCTCACGGAGGCAGAGACCTATGCATTGATCTTCCAGCCGGGTTTTTCAACGGCCAAGACAGTCACCGACGTCTCCGGCCGCGGAGTTGGGATGGACGTTGTGCGCCAGCGTGTCGACAGCTTGCGAGGCAGCATCGACGTAGCCAGCCAGGCAGGCGAAGGAACCCAGGTGACGCTGCGCCTGCCGCTGACCCTGGCCATCATCGACGGTTTGCTGGTGAGCGTGGGCGCTGCCTACTTTGTGCTGCCGCTGGCCAACACACTGGAATGCATCGAACTGACGCGCGATGACATTGAACGCGCCAACGGCAAGCACGTGGCGAATGTACGCGGCGATTTGATTCCCTACATTCGCCTTCGCCAGCACTTCAGCATTCGCACGGAGCGGCCTGCGATCGAACAGATCATGGTGGTCGAAACCGAAGAAGGGCGTTACGGATTCGTAGTGGACCAGGTTCTGGGGAACTGCCAGACGGTGATCAAGAACCTGGGCCGGTTCTACCGGCATGTCCAGGTGGTCTCGGGCGCCACCATCCTGGGGAACGGAACGGTGGCGCTGATTCTGGATCCGGAGCGGCTGGCGCAGGATGCGGTGCGGGTGACGCTGCACCGCTCCCGGGGACGTCCTGCGGCTGCGGCTCAGCCGCGGCAAAAGGGCGGCATGCTTTTGAACGTCGATTAAGCCTTCGTGGGTGCTGGAGGAAAACGTCAGCGCCTTTCAAATAACGATTCAACCTGCTGGTTTCGTCCAGCTTCCGCCCCGCATCTCCGGTTGAAGGAGAAGTGGATTGGGGGAGAGCGAAGTCCAGCCGAGAGAGGACCGAGTTTCATGGCGACAACAATGGTTGGAGAAGACCGGAAGGCGCACGGCGCCGGTAACGGTCATGGCGGAAACGGCCATGGCGTTCAGGAGCGCGGAAGCGCTTCGAAGCGGGTCGTCGAGGACGACTCCATGGCGGTGTTGCAGGAGATCATGCGGCTGGTAGACGCGTCCAAGGAGGGACGCCTCTCCGAGCGCGGCAAGGCAACGATATTCAACGGCGTTCATCGCGAGATGATTCAGGGCGTCAACGAGATGCTGGATGCAATCCTGCTGCCTATCGGCGAGGGCAACCGCGTTCTGGCGCAGATTTCTTCAGGCAAGATCGACGAGTTAATCAGCCAGACCTACAAAGGCGACCACGAGAAAATGAAGCTCGCGGTCAACAACGTGGCCATGGTGCTGCAGGGCCTGCAAAAGGAACTGGGCCGGCTGATTGAGGCGTCGAAAGACGGACAGCTCAGCGATCGCGGCAAGCCGGAGCATTTCCAGGGCGCGTATGCCGAAATTGTGCGCGGCGTCAACGTGATGCTGGACGCGATCCTGCTGCCCATCGGAGAAGGCAACCGCATTCTGGCCCAGATTTCCTCGGGCAAGATCGACGAACTGATCAGCCAGTCCTACAAAGGCGACCACGAAAAGATGAAGGTCGCGGTCAATAACGTGGCCGTGGTTGTTCAAGCCCTGGAAAAGGAGATGGGGCGGCTCACCGAAGCATCGAAGGAGGGGCTACTTTCCGAGCGCGGCAAACCGGAACAGTTTCACGGCGCCTACGCGGAGATTGTGCGCGGCGTGAACGTGATGCTGGACGCCATCCTGCTGCCGATTGGCGAAGGCAACCGGATTCTTGCCCAGGTATCGAGCGGCAAGATCGATGAGCTGATTGCGCATACCTACAAAGGCGATCACGAAAAGATGAAGCAGGCGATCAACAATGTCGCGCTGGTTCTGCAGGGACTGCAAAAGGAGCTGGTGCGGCTCACCGATGCCTCCAAGGAAGGGCAGCTCAGCGATCGCGGCAAGCCGGACCAGTTCCAGGGCGCATACGCCGAGATCGTGCGCGGCGTCAACGCCATGCTGGACGCAATCCTGCTGCCCATCGCCGAAGGCAACCGCATTCTTGCGCAGGTATCGGCCGGCAAGATCGACGAAGTGATCAGCCAGACCTATAAGGGCGATCACGAAAAGATGAAACTAGCGATCAATAAGGTAGCTGAAGTTCTGCAGGTTTTGGAGAAGATGCTGGTCCGGATTGCCAATGCCGCAAAAGAAGGGCAACTCACCGAGCGCGGGCATCCGGACGCGATGCAGGGCTCGTACGCCGACATTGTGCGCGGCGTGAACTCCATTCTGGACGCCATCATCGCGCCATTGAATGTCTCCGCCAAGTATGTGGACATGATCAGCAAGGGAGACATTCCCCCGCAGATCACCGATGTCTACCACGGCGACTTCAACCTGATCAAGAACAACCTGAACACGCTGATCGTGGCCATGAACGACATCACGGCGGCTGCCGAAGAGATTGCCAACGGCAACTTGACGGTGACTCTCCACGAGCGTTCGCCCCAGGACAAGCTGATGCAGGCACTCTCGTCCATGGTGGGCGGGCTCACGCAAACGGTCTCCGATATTCGCGCCATCGCCGGCGAGGTATCGGCGGCCAGTCAGTCCATTTCGACGGCGTCGATCCAGGTGTCGAAGGGAGCAAGCGCCCAGGCCGCGGCGGCCGAAGAGGCTTCTTCTTCGATGGAGGAGATGGTCTCGAACATCAAGCAGAATGCCGATAACGCGCAGCAGACCGACAAGATCGCCAACAAATCGGCCAAGGACGCGCAGGAGAGCGGCAAGTCGGTTCTCGAAGCCGTCGCGGCGATGAAGGAGATCGCCAACAAGATTTCCATCATCGAGGAGATTGCGCGCCAGACCAACCTGCTGGCGCTCAACGCGGCCATCGAGGCAGCGCGCGCCGGCGAGCACGGCAAGGGGTTTGCCGTCGTCGCCGCGGAAGTCCGCAAGCTGGCCGAGCGCTCGCAGAAGGCGGCCGGCGAGATCAATCAGCTCTCAGCCAACACGCTGAAGGTATCGGAGAAGTCCGGGGAGATGCTGGACAAGCTCGTGCCTGACATCCAGCGTACTGCCGAGCTGGTGCAGGAAATTTCGGCCGCCAGCAAGGAGCAGGATACCGGTGCCGAACAGATCAACAAGGCGCTGCAACAACTGGAGCAGGTGATCCAGCAGAATGCCTCGGCATCGGAAGAGATGGCGTCGACCACCGAGGAGCTGACCGGGCAATCCGATCAGCTGGTCAGCGCGCTCTCGTTCTTCCACACCGGCGACGAGGAGGGCGGCCGGGCGCGCAAACCGGCAAACGCAAAAGCCGGCAGGCCCGCGCAGGCCGCCCCGGTAAAGGCAGCGAAACCGAATGGGCACGGCGCGGCCAAGGCGGCGGGCGGAGTCAATCTCCGGCTCAAGGACAAGCACGACGATCTCGACGGAGAGTTCGAGCGTTACTGACCGGTCGGGCGTGGCCTGCGAGCGGGCCGCGCCCTGTCTTCCAAACCAGAAAGGAGTTGAAGTATGAGCGTGAACGAAATAACGGAGACACGGCAGTATCTGACCTTCAAACTCGGAAACGAGGTCTTCGCGACCGATGTTGCCAAGGTGAGAGAAGTGCTTGACCTGACCACCATCACCGCAATTCCCAGGACACCCGATTTCATGAGCGGGGTGATCAACCTGCGGGGCAGCGTGGTGCCAGTGGTCGACCTCAGACTCTGCTTTGAGATGTCAAAGACAGAAAGCACGCGCAACACATGCATTGTTGTGGTTGAGGTGTTGCTGGACAACGAGTCCACGGTGATCGGCGCGCTTGCCGATTCGGTTGAGGAAGTCATCGATCTCGAGCCGGACCAGATTGAACCGGCGCCGAAGATCGGCACTCAGATCCGGACAGATTTCATAAAGGGAATGGGCAAGCGCGATACCCAGTTCATCATGATTCTGGATATCGATCGCGTCTTTTCCGCCGAGGAGCTCGCGGCGGTCCGCGGGCAGGAACAGGGCAAACCGTTGATGGAAGTGGCAGCGTAAGGGAGGGAATGGGGCAGACGTGTCAGCCTGCCCCGTTCACACGATGAGCGCACACGACGAAAACATGTCAGCACGCGACTATGCGCGGCTCTGCAGCCTGATCTATGAGCAGGCGGGCATTCGTCTTGGATCGGACAAGAAGACGATGCTCGAGGTGCGGATCAAGCGGCGCCTGAAGGCCCTTGAGCTGAACACTTATAGCGATTACTGCGATTTTCTTTTTGGACGGCAGGGGCTAAAGGAAGAGTTGGTTCCACTGATCGATGTGGTGACGACCAACAAGACCGACTTCTTCCGCGAGCCGAAGCATTTCAATTTCCTGGTCAAAGAGGCGCTTCCAGAGCTCACGTCGCGCGATGGAAGCGGAAGGCCTTTGCTGATCTGGAGCGCCGGTTGTTCTTCGGGCGAGGAGCCTTACACGCTGGCCATCGTGTTAAGCGAGTATGGGCTGACCCATCCGAGCTTCCGCTTCAGGATACTTGCGACCGATATCTCGACGAATGTTCTGGCGAAGGCCGAGATGGGCGTCTATGCGACGGATGCCGTAAGCCCTGTACCGCCGGAGTTGAAGCGAAAGTACCTGATGGGGAGCCGCGATCCGGGATCCAACCGGGTGCGCGTTGTGCCGGAACTGCGCCGGCTGATCGAGTTTCGGCGACTGAATTTCATGGATGCCGACTACCGTATTGCGGAGAAGGCAGACGCAATCTTCTGCCGCAATGTGATCATCTATTTCGATCGGCCGACGCAGGAAAAGGTTTTGCAAAGGCTTTCAAGACACCTGGTGCCGCGCGGATACATGTTTGTCGGCCATGCCGAAACACTGCACGATATGGACTTACCTCTGACGCCGGTAGCACCGGCGCTCTACAGGAGGAACGATGCCGAGGCCTGACACAGTGCTGCCGGAAGTCTATGTGCAGCCGGGAGAGTCGCGCCTGGTGAAAGTGCCAACGATGCTGCGAACGCTGCTTGGTTCCTGTGTGGGCATCGCATTCCGTGTCCCGCGATTGGGCCTGGGTGCGCTCTGCCACCCGATGTTGCCGCGCACACCGGCTAAACTCGCAACGTCGTTGAGCCGTTCTGCAGGTCGCCGTTATGTTGACTTTGCAATTCGCGATCTGGCCCGTCAATTCGAGGCGCTGGGCGCGAGCCGGAACGAGGTAGAAGTGAAGCTGTTCGGAGGCGGGGACGTATTGGTGATGGCCGGCAGTGCCAAGCGGCCGACGGTGGGCAGGCTGAACAGCGAGGTTGCAATGAAGGTGCTTGCCGAGGAGGGCTTTGTGGTCGCGGCGTCTTCGTTGGGAGGCAAACGCGGCGTGAATATTCACTTCAACACGGAGACGGGCGAAGTGCTTTTGCAACGGCACTCGTAAATCGCGGCTCGCGCTACCACCAATTGATCGCCCGATTACAGAGAACAAAATCTGCAACCCAAGGAAGCGGCACGAGAAAATGTTGAGGACCGGCACATGAATACACCGAAAATTCGCGTCCTCATCGTGGACGACTCCGCCGTGGTGCGCCAGACGCTGCGGGACGTGCTCGAGTCCGATCTGGAGATCGAAGTGATTGCCACGGCAGGTGACCCGTTTGTTGCGGCCGAGCGCATCGCCGAACAAGTGCCGGATGTGATCACGCTGGACATCGAGATGCCGCGCATGGATGGACTCACCTTTCTCAAGAAGTTGATGAGCCAGCATCCGATCCCGGTGGTCATCTGTTCGAGCCTGGCAGAAGAGGGCGCGCAGAGCACCTTCAGGGCTCTCGAATTTGGCGCGGTGGAAATTGTCACCAAGCCGCGGCTGGGCACCAAGCAGTTCCTTGAAGACTCGCGCATTGTGCTGTGCGAAGCGGTGAAGGCAGCGGCTGGAGCCAGAGTGCGGACCCTCGCGCCGAGCCATACCGTCGAGCCCAAACTCACCGCCGACGCGATCCTTTCCCCTGCCACCCACGCCATGGCGGAGACGACGGAGAAGGTGGTGGTGATTGGCGCCTCGACCGGCGGCACAGAAGCATTGAGGACCGTACTGGAAGCGCTGCCTGCCGATACTCCAGGCATCGTGATTGTGCAGCACATGCCGGAACTATTCACGCGCGCCTTCGCCAACCGTCTCGACAGCTTGTGCAACATTACTGTGAAAGAAGCCGAGACCAACGACACTGTGATTCGCGGACGCGCGTTGATTGCGCCCGGCAATCATCACCTGCTGCTGAAGCGAAGCGGCGCTCGGTATTATGTCGAGGTCAAGGACGGCCCGCTCGTGTGCCGTCACCGGCCATCGGTGGATGTGCTGTTCCGCTCCGCCGCGCGCTATGCCGGACAGAATGTTGTGGGCGTCATCCTGACGGGTATGGGCGACGATGGCGCGCGCGGAATGCTGGAGATGAAGCAGGCCGGGGCAATGACCATTGCGCAGGACGAGGCCACCTGCATTGTGTTCGGCATGCCCAAGGAAGCCATCAAGTTGAATGGCGTGGACAAGGTGTTGCCCTTGCGGTCGGTTGCCGGCGCGATTCTTACTCACGCGCGCTAGTCTGGGCGGAAATCACCTGGCAAGTCCCGCAGACTCAATGACCCCCAAATTCCGAGCCGTCGACAGGGGAGTCTCGTGGTTCTCTTCTGAATTTGCTTCGCTTCATGTCCATGCGAATAGGGCCGCCCCTATTTTGGCGTGAGATGCACAGCGGCGCTGAGGACTTTGAAAACGCCGTCGAGCGCTGCTTGCCAAGATGCAAGACGGACACCAAAACGGTCGTAGAGTTTCTGGTTGGACAGCACCGAGTTGCGCGGTCGCCTGGCGGGAGTGGGATAGTCTTTGGTGGCCAGCGGGGCAAGGTCCGGCGGCTTGACCTGGAGCCGTGACGCTGCGCGCTCAAAGATGGCCTTTGCAAAACCAAACCATGTGGTGGAGTCCGCGCAGGTCATGTGGTAGAGACCCGCCCAGTCCTGTGCCGTGCCAAACTTGCCGGTCAGGACACCCTCGGTAATTGCGCGCGTGGCGTTTGCAAGTTCGATCGATGTGGTTGGCGAGCCAAACTGATCGTCAACGATGGAGAGCCGGTCGCGTTCACGGGCGAGGCGAAGCATGGTGAGCAGGAAGTTGTTGCCGTGCGGGCCGTAGACCCAACTGGTGCGGAAGATGAGGTAGCGGCCACCGGTCTGCTGGATGGCCTGCTCGCCGGCGAGCTTGCTTTCACCGTAGACATTCAGCGGGCTCGGCGCGTCGGTTTCAATCCAAGGCTCCGGCTTTTCGCCGTTGAAGACGTAATCGGTGGAGTAGTGGACGAGCAAGGCGTTGAGTTGGAGGGCCTCTTCGGCGAGGACGTGGGGCGCAGTGGCGTTGATGGCCGTTGCCAGGTCGGGCTGGGACTCGGCGCGATCGACGGCGGTGTAGGCAGCGGCGTTGAGAATTACATTGGGCTTGACACGGCGAACCAGGGCACGCGTCTGTTCTGCATCGGCAAGATCAACAGATTCAAGGTCGGCGGCGACGATGGAACCGAATCCGGCAAAACTGCGTTGGAGCTCCATGCCTACCTGCCCGGCAGCGCCAACGATAAGAATGCGCGGTTGTTCCGTGAGACTTTCGGTCATAGGGGGAACTCCAGAGAAGAAGGCTTGATGCAGCTTTCATTCTATCGACTGCATCCCTCGGGAGCGCAAGCGCGCGCATGGTTCGCAGGGAAATCTAAACGAACGGGTTTTCCAGAACGGGGTCTGAGGCAATCGCACCCCCGTCAAGATATGATGAAAAGCCGGAAGCGGTAGTCTGGTTTCCTGTGGGCGAAAGGGCACGAACGTGGCTGGGAAGCTGGAACTGATGTTGGGGCCGATGAGGAGCAACAAAACTGCGGAACTGTTGCGGCGCGCCGAAATGCGGCGGCAGTACGCAGGGCAATATGTGCTGGTTCTCAAGCCCAGTGACGACACCAAAGGTGGACCAGGGGTGGTGGAAAGCCGGAATCCGAACGGTCACGGCAAGATGAACGCGCTGGAATTCAAGTCGCAGGACCCTTGGGCCGTTCTTGGCGCGATCGCCGAAAGAGAGAAGGAGATTGGCAAGAAAGTGGAGTGCATTGCCATCGATGAAGGGCAGTTTGTGGATGAACTGTTCCTGTTCACGCGGCACCTGCTGGATGCAAACCACGATGTGCTGATCGCGGGGCTCGACCTGGACTTTCGCGCCGTTCCATTTGGAGAGATGCTGAACCTGACCTGGCTGGTGAATGCGTACGGCGGCAGCATAACCGAGTGCATGGCCTACTGCAGTTGCGGAGCAAGGGCGCTTTATTCGCAGAGGTTGATCGACGGGGAGCCGGCGCCTTACGACAGCCCGATCAAGATGCCGGGGGACTCCTACGAGCCGCGTTGCGCCGAGCATTTTGTGTTGCCGGGAAAGCCGCACTGATCCGGCAGGTTCCGCAAGAACGGCTTTCACGGACTACTGCGATCGCGGCGCGCTAACGCTGCTAAACTGAAGACTCATGATTCTCCCGTTTGTCCGCGAGGTATTTGCGGATCTGGAGCACTCCTCGGGGTTTGAGCGCGTAAGCAGGCATCTGAGCCTGGGTGCGGGGCGGAGACGTGTGTCCGGACTGACGGCGACGGCTCGGTCACTCTATCTTCCCCTGATGGCGCGGGCGGCTAAACAGCTTGTAATTGTGGTGGTTGCGGACAACAAGGCTGCCGAGGCGCTGGAGCCTATGCTGAAGACAGGCTGCGAGCTCACCGGCGCCGTGGATCCGGTGCGCGTGGTGCGGCTACCGGCCCACGACGTACTTCCCTTCGAGAATCTTTCACCACATCCTGACGTGCAGGAACAGCGGGCCGCGGCGCTATGGAAGCTGGCAACTGGGGCGGTAGACATCCTGATTGCGCCTGTGGAGTCGGCGGCGCTGAAGCTGTTTGACCGTGAGTATTACGCCGGGCTCGCCGTCCAGTTGCGCCGCGGTGAAGAGGTGGACGTTGAAGTGCTCACCGGCCACCTGGCATCAGTGGGCTATACGCAGATGGACCTGGTGGAGATGCCGGGGCAGTTTACACGGAGGGGCGGGATTCTGGATGTCTATTCCCCCGAGCACGACCGGCCGGTGCGCATCGAGTTTTTCGGCGATGAGATCGAGACCATTCGCAAATTCGATCCGGAAACGCAGCGGTCACTGTCGGGCCTGGACGAGACGCAACTGCTGCCGCTTACGGAGACGCCGGTGACGGAACGGCTGCTGGCCGCGGTGCATGCGCGGCTGAGCCGGCAAAGGATTGAAGGCGAGGACGAGGAGATGGCCGCTGAGGCCGCGGCAGCGGGCGGCGTCAGCGTCTTTCCTGGATGGGAATTCTTTAGCGCCGTCGCAGGGGCGGGAAAGTCGCTGTTGTCGTTGACCACGAAATGCGCGCTGTTTGTTGACGAGCCGGCGATGGTGCGCAACCAGATTGACCGCTGGTGGAACAAGGTGGAACAGCGGCACGAGCGGTCGGGGATTGGGTCGCTGATTGCGCCCGAGGATATTTATCTGCGACCAGAGGTATTGCAGGCTCAGCTTGAATCGCACATGGGCCTTGATCTGGATCAGTTAGGCGCGGTGGACGTGTTGGACGAAGACACGACACTCGGCGAGATCGAGTTGAACACGCGGCCGACGCTGCGATTCCATGGGTCGATTCCGGCGCTGACGGAGCAACTGAAGAGCCTGATGCAGACGGAGACGCGGATTGTGCTTGCGGCGCCGAACCAGGGTGACGTGGAACGGATGGCCACCGTGCTGCGCGAGTATCAGATTCCTTACCGGCTGGGCAGCCGCACCATGCGCCCCGGCGGCGAGACGGTTCTGGACGAGGCGAGTTACATGGCCGGCGACCTGCGGGTACCGGTGATTGTGAGGACGCCGCTTTCGGCAGGTGTGAGCTTCGCGGACGTCAACCTGATTCTGTTTGGAGCCAATGACCTCTCCGACGACGCGGATGTGGCGGCGCGACCCGAGCCGAAGCGATCGAAGACGGCGGCGTTTGTTTCCGATTTCCGCGACCTTGGTATCGGTGACTATGTTGTCCACGTGGAGCATGGCATCGCTCAATACCAGGGCCTGAAAGAGATTGTGCAGGATGGACTGTCCGTCGAATTCATGATTCTGGAGTTTGCTGAATCGGCAAAGTTGTACGTCCCGCTGACTCGACTGGATCTGATTCAGAAGTATCGCTCGACGGATGCGGGGCCGGCTCCGGTGCTGAACAGGCTGGGCTCGCAGCAGTGGGCCAAGACCAAGGCGCGCGTCCGCAAGGCCATGCAGGACATGACCGCCGAGTTATTGAAGCTGTACGCCGAGCGGACTACCGCACAGGGAGTGGCTTTCTCGAAAGACAATGAATTTCAACGTGAGTTTGAGGGGTCGTTCGACTACAACGAAACAGAGGACCAGTTATCGGCAATCCGAGCGATCAAATACGACATGGAATCGACTACGCCGATGGATCGGCTGCTGTGCGGCGATGTGGGATATGGCAAAACTGAAGTCGCGATGCGCGCCGCGTTCAAGGCCGTGCAGGACGGCAAGCAGGTAGCCGTTCTGACGCCGACCACGGTCCTCAGCTTTCAGCATTTCGAAACGTTCAAGAAGAGATTCGCGCAGTTTCCCATCAATATCGAGATGATCTCGCGGTTCCGCACCGCGAAAGAGCAGAAGCTGATCGTAGAGCAGGTGGAGACGGGGAAGGTAGACATCCTGATCGGCACGCATCGGCTGCTTTCCAAGGACATCAAGTTTCAGGACCTCGGCCTTCTGGTGGTGGACGAGGAGCAGCGTTTTGGCGTGCGGCACAAGGAGCGGCTGAAGCAGATGCGGAAGGAGATCGACGTGCTGGCGATGAGCGCCACGCCGATCCCGCGCACACTGCACATGTCGCTGGTGGGCTTGCGTGATATGAGCGTAATCGAGACGCCACCCAAGGATCGCATGGCGATTCAGACGGTGGTGGCGAAGTTCGACGAGAAGATTGTGCGCTCGGCCGTGGAGGTGGAACTTGAGCGGGGCGGCCAGGTGTACTTCGTACACAATCGCGTGGAGTCGATTTACGAAATTGCGTCGAGGATTCAGGAACTGGTGCCAGCGGCGCGCGTGGCGGTGGGCCACGGGCAGATGAGCGAGACGGAGTTGGAGCGGGTGATGCTGGCCTTCATGAGCCACGAGTACGACGTGCTGGTGGCGACCACGATCATCGAGAACGGGCTGGACATTCCGCTGGCGAACACAATCCTGATCAATCGCGCGGACCGGCACGGCTTGAGCGAGTTGTACCAGTTGCGCGGGCGGGTGGGGCGGTCGAACAGAAGGGCCTATGCGTACTTGCTGATTCCGCCCGAGAATGAGCTGACGGAGATTGCGCGGAGAAGGCTGGCGGCGCTGAAGGAGTTCAGTGACCTGGGCGCGGGCTTCAAGATTGCGGCCCTGGATCTGGAGTTGCGCGGCGCGGGCAACATGTTGGGCGGCGAACAAAGCGGACACATTGAGGCGGTTGGGTTTGAGCTGTACACGTCGATGCTGGAGGCCGCCGTGAAGGAGATGAAGGGCGAGAGCAGCGAGGAGCGGCCGGCGACACAGTTGAATCTCGGTATCGCGCTACGCATCGACGAAAGCTACGTACCGGAAGAAAACCAGCGGCTGCGGCTCTACAAGAAGATTGCCGGCGCTTCAAGTGAGGCGGCCGTGGCCGAGGTGCGCGCGGAGATGGAGGACCGCTATGGCACGCCGCCTGACGCGACGGTTTACCTGCTGGAGGCAGCCAGTTTGCGCCTTGAATGCGAACGGCTGGGCATTGCGCAGATCGATCGCAAGCGCAGCGAGCTGCATATTCGCTTTATGGAGAACGCGATGGTGGATCCGCACCACTTGATGAAGCTGGTGGCGCGGAACGCAAAGCGTGGCGCGCAGTTCACTCCGCAGGGGGTGTTGAGATATCCTCTGACCTCAACGCGATCCGACGAAGTGCTGCTGGAGATTCATGAATTGCTTGAGAACCTGGCCGCCGCGCCGGTTGGTGCATGAGAACTCAACCATTGAATTGAGAGGGAGTATGAAAAGAGCCGTTGCCTTGGTCGCGATTGGAGTCTGTATGTCCGCTGGGGTTTCTGCCGTTGCCGCTACGGGAAACTGGAAGCAGCAATTTGCGACGGTTTCCGATGAGTACTTCGACCAGGTGTACTTTCACTACGGCCCGACTAATGGAACGCTGGTGGGGTATCACCAGTATGATAGTCAGCTTGAAAACTACTCGCGGAAGAATATCGATGCGGAGATTGCTGCCCTGAAGGGCTTCGAGAGACGCATCGACTCCATCAAGCCCAATACGGATGCCGCTGACTTTGGGCCGCGGAGCGACCGCGAGATGGTGCTTGCGAATATCCGCTCGCAACTGCTGACTCTGGAGACAATTCGCCCCTGGGAGAAGAACGCGGACAACTATTCAAGCACCTGCGCGGGCGGGGCGTTTGCGCTGATGGAGCGAAAGTTTGCATCTCCGGACGAGCGGCTGCGCGCACTGATTGCACGCGAAAAGCAGATGCCCGCGCTGGTGAACGACGCGCACGTGAATCTGAAGAATCCGCCTCACATCTTCACCGAAATCGCCATAGAGCAGTTGCCGGACATCATCAGCTTCTTTGAGCACGATGTGCCGCTGGCCTTTGCGGATGCGAAAGACCCGGTGTTGAAGGCCGAGTTTGCGCAAACGAACGCGACGGTGATTGCGGGACTGAAGAGTTATCTTGACTGGCTGAAGACGGATCTGCTGGCGCGTTCAAACGGAGACTTTCGCATTGGTGCGCAGACCTTCAGCGATAAGTTGAAATACGACGAGATGGTGGACATCCCTCTCGACAAGCTGCTGGAGATTGGCTGGGCGGATCTGCGCAAGAACCAAGAGCACTTCAAGCAGGTTGCGCACGGGCTCGAACCGGACAAGGAGCCAAGTGCAGTGCTGGAGGAATTGGGCGAGCAGCATCCCGCGCCCGCCCAATTATTGGATGCTTTTCGCGCTACGTTTGACGGGCTGGCAAGCTTTATTCGCACGCACCATATCGTGACCATTCCTTCCGACGTGCGGCCTATTGTGGAAGAGACTCCGCCGTTCATGCGCGCCACGACAACTGCCAGCATGGATACACCAGGCCCGTTCGAGACGCACGCAACGGAGGCGTATTTCAATGTGACGCTGCCCGATCCTTCGATGACACCTGCGCAGGTGGAAGGGTACATGCACGGGTTCAACATCGGTACTGTGATTTCGACCGCCGTGCACGAGGCGTACCCGGGGCACTACATCCAATTTCTGTGGCTGCCGGAGGCGCCGAGCAGGGTGCGTAAACTTCTGGGCGCGAATACTGACGTGGAAGGATGGGCGCACTACACCGAGCAAATGATGCTGGACGAAGGGTACGGTCGACCGGGCGCCGGGGCGAAGGATGAGCGCGAAGCAAAGTTCCTGCGCCTCGGACAGTTACAGGATGCGCTGCTGCGCAATGCGCGCTTCATCGTCGGCATTGAGATGCACACGGGCAAGATGAGCATCGAGCAGGCCGAGGAATTTTTCCAGAAGGAGGGCTACCAGTCAAAGGAGTCGGCGGTTGTGGAAACGAAACGCGGCGCCGGCGACCCGACGTATCTCTATTACACGCTGGGAAAGCTTGAGATCATGAAGCTGCGCGAGGACCTGAAGAAGAAAGAAGGAGCGGCCTTCTCGCTGGAAAAGTTTCACGACGATTTTCTGAAGCAGGGGTTTCCGCCGGTGAAGATCGTGCGCGAGGCGCTGCTGGGAGATGATTCGCCGACGCTGTAAGTGTCCGTCCGGCGTGTTCTGCGGTCAGCCTCCGGCGTCTGGTTGGGATGACACAGCGCAGCCCAATTCACTTCCACCAATCCCTCCAGCCCGCTCTGCCGGTAACGACGAAGCCAGACATAGCCCGTCTCGCGGCTGATGCGAAACCGTTCGCACAGAGCCGTCATCGACTCCTCATCGCGCTCATGCTCAAAGACAAAGCGCAGCTTCTCGTCCATCCCGCTGCTCGCTCTCCAGCCCCTCAAGACGTTGTAATCAACCGTCCATGGACTTGTGCAGTGTCAGGTATGTCCCCGGTTCAAAATGTCAGGGATGTGACCGGTCCGTACCACCACCGGCCCCCCCTCCCCTATGTAGTCCGAACTTAAAGGTCAAGTTCCTCGGCTGCAACATGATACGGAATGGGGGTCGCTGTAAAGTCCTCTCTGCATTGGGCTTATACCCTAAAATCCTCTCAGCAAAGGCGTTATGGTTGCACTTTTGGGGTGAAAACCGTAAAGTCCTGT
>Ga0181516_10000537_pt1 | contig 34104 bp, 30 predicted proteins | sample PEATcosm2014_Bin_25_FD_121104 | JGI IMG/M metagenome (GOLD analysis project Ga0181516, IMG submission 121104) | Peatland microbial communities from MTU Mesocosm Facility, Houghton, MI, USA - PEATcosm2014_Bin01_10_metaG | ecosystem: Environmental > Terrestrial > Soil > Wetlands > Peat | place... | reverse complement strand
TGCAATTAATCGGCGCGTATATGACGGCCGCCAGCCAAATGAATCTCGCTGTGGGGCATGACGTTATTCAATAATTGGCGCTGATCCCGTGAACTGGATCATCTACTTGGAGTTTTTAAATTCGGGTACAGTGAGGCCGAATCAATGTTGAGACATGAAGTGCGCAATCGCATCGAGGAGTTTGGCATTTTGCCATCTGTGCGCGTGAATTCGCGGGAACTCGCCCGATTTGCGGCGGAGACAGTCTATTCGGCTGGGATTCCCGTTATCGAGATCACCATGACCACGCCCGGCGCGCTGGACGTAATCGACGACTTGGCGAAGCGCTATCCAGACATGGCAGTAGGGGCTGGCACCGTGCTCGATGAAGAATCGGCGCGGCTGTGCATCGATGCCGGCGCAAGATTCTTGACAAGCCCTGGATTTGTTCCAGAAGTGGTGGTCTATGCGAACAAAATCAATGTCGTCGTGCTTCCAGGAGCTTTAACGCCCTCTGAAATCATTGCGGCCTGGAAGGCCGGTTCGGATCTAGTCAAGATCTTTCCTACTGGCCATATAGGGGGCGTCAAATACGTAAGCGCCCTCAAGGTTCCCCTTCCGCAAATCCCGTTGATTGCTACCGGCGGAGTAAATCAGTTGACTGCTTCCGACTTTATTCTGGCCGGGGCCACCGCCATAGGATTGGGCGGAGAACTGCTGCCCAAAGAGGCCTTGCACTTCCGTCAGGCGGACCGCATTCATGAGCTCGCAAGCAGGTTCCTTGGGTTGGTAAGAGATGCGCGCGCATTACGAGATACTTACTACTAGCGGTTTTTCATCGCCCATTCCGAAGCTCGCAATTCCGCGGCAATTCAGCCCTGCTCCATCTACGGCAGGAGACATTAGAGGCTTTATCTGTACAATTCGACCGATCGCGAGTTAACCGGTCTGTCTCGTCTTCAATGCTTCATAAATCCAATATTTATAAGCATGCGAGCATTGAATACAGATAACGGCCAAAGCGGAATTGCATAAAGGAATAATAAATACAGGCGATGGTGCTCTTTCCAAAAAAGTTTTATTCCATTCCAAAGATTCTCCTCATGCGCCCCTCATGTTACCTCCTTAATATCTAAGCATGGGAGGTATTAAGCACATGAATCGCAACCTATTCGCAACGTGCATTCTGGCTCTCGCTTTTGCGGGTGCCGCCAGCGCACAGGACGCGGCCTCTTCCGCGGAGACAGGCACCCATTACACTCAGGCGCAGGTGAAGCAGTTGGCGCTCAACGCGCATGCCCCGGCGCAATACACAGCTCTTGCCAGCTACTACGGCGAGCGGCAGAATGATTATCTGCAAAAGGCCGCCGAAGAAAAGCAGGAATTGATTCGCAGGAGCCAGAACATTGTGAGCGTGGCAGCCAAGTATCCAAGGCCTGTAGACTCGGCGCGCAACCTTTACGAGTTCTACATGTACAAGGCTTCCGAAGCCGGCACGCTTGAAGCAAAATACAGCCGAATGGCGGAGCCGGATGCCCCCGTGAACGCGCAATAAAGCGCGGAAGAATCGCGGTCATAACTGGCCGGAACTTAAGAGGGAAATGGGGTAGGGAGCGGGATCAATTCACCCGCTCCCTACCCCATTTACATTTTAGACAGATAATATCTTTATATTGTCTTCATAAAAGTCCAGCTAAGCTATAACTAGCTCGTTTGCAAATCCGGTTGATCCAGGTACATGTCAGATGGCGTATCCAGTAGCTTTGAAATCGTCGCGGCTGCCGCAAGGGCTTCGAACCATGGCACAATGCCTGACGGCGAGTGCGGTGCTCGCTCTACTGACCTACCTTGGTTTTGTCTTAAAGATTAATCTACTGACTGTCAGTTTTCTTTATTTATTAATTGTGGTGGCAGTTGCGTCTCGGTTCGGATTCTGGCAGGCGTCATTTGCTTCCATGCAGGCAGTACTACTTCTTGACTATTACTTCGAGCCCCCTCTCTTCAGTCTCGAAGTGGCAAGTTCAGGAATATTTGTCGCGCTTGTAACTTTCGAAGTGACGGCGCTTGCGATCAGCAGATTGCACGCGCGAGAAATACGGGTAACAAGGGAAGCCGTCATACATCGCGCGGGGATGGAGCAACTGTACGAATTGAGCCGGAGTTCGCTTTTGCTGGATCTGCGGCAGCCTCCAGGTCCGCAACTGGGAACTCTTATCAAGCGAATATTCGATGTTGACGCAGTGGCGTTGTTCGACATGAGCCTCGGCCGCCAGGATAGGATTGGCAACTGGGATGCAGGCGAGGAGGATCTGGCAAGAGAGTGTTTCTTGCGCGATCAATCACAGGACGACGCAAGCACTCAAATCTGGCAGCGGATTCTGCGCGCCGGTCCAGGATTGGTAGGCGCTTTGGTGGTGCGTGGGAAACTCGACGCTCTTGTTGTCGATGCGCTAGCATCTCTTGCTGCAATTGCAATCGACCGGCACCAGTGGTTTGACAAGGAAGAAAGAGCAGAGACTGCAAAGAAGAGCGAGCAGTTGCGCGCGACGGTGATGGATGCGCTTGCGCATGAGTTCAAGACACCGCTGACTGCGGTTCAGACTGCCAGTTCAGGCTTGCTTGAGCTTGGGGGACTGACGGAAACTCAACGAAATCTGGTAACGCTGATCGACGGAGAAGCAGTTCGACTTAATGGATTGTGCACGCGACTATTGAAAACTGCCAAGCTCGATACAAAGCAGACAGATCTTGAGACAACTAACGTGAATGTACTTGATTTGGTTTCCGAGGTATTGGCCAGCCATCTAGTGGAACCTGAAAGGAACAGCATTCAAATTGCCGTGGAGGATCCCTCGCTAACCGTGCGAGCGGACCACGGACTGCTTGCAATGATTCTGACTCAGTACATTGACAATGCGCGAAAGTATTCGACGGCAGGCACGCCGATTGCGATTGCCGCACGGGCTAGTCGCAGCGAGGTTATAATTTCCGTGCAGAACTTTGGATCTACAATTCGAATTGAAGATCGGGAACGGATATTCGAGCGCTTTTACCGGTCACCTGAGTTAAAAGATTCCATTCCCGGTACTGGGATTGGACTCTCTGTGGTAAGAAAGGCAGCTGAGGCTCATCATGGTCATGTGTGGGTCATTAGCGATGAAAAGGAAGGAACGACATTCTTTTTTTCGCTACCCATGGAAGCAAGGAGGACTCTTTGAATACGGAGCAGGCGACTATAGGGCAGGGCACGATTCTCGTCGTGGACGATGACAGTTCCACGCGGCGAGCATTGCGCGTGACTTTATCCGGGATGGGTTTTACGGTTGTAGAAGCGGCTCGCGGGGAGGAGGCACTTTCGCTCGCTCGCGTTAACTGGTTCGATGCGGTGTTAATGGACGTGGATATGCCGGGCATGGGGGGAGTAGAGGCCTGCCGCCTTATTCGGCGCGCGGTTTCGCGCTTGCCGATTCTGATGTTAACAGTCATGGACAGTGAGGATGACAAGGTGCTGGCATTGGATGCCGGCGCCGACGACTATATTACGAAGCCTTTTCAAGTACGAGAGTTGACGGCGCGATTGCGCTCCGCAGTACGCAGAAGAAATGCACAGGATACTTACCGGGACGCTCCGATACGCCATGGGCAACTTGAATTGGACCCGGTGAAATACCGGGTGACGAAGAGTGGTAAATCAATTCATCTGACGCCAAAGGAATTTGAGGTATTGCATTACCTGATGATGCACGCCGGCGAGCCGATTCCACACGCTCGCCTGCTGAAATCCGTGTGGGGCCCTGAGTACGGAAATGAGTTGGAGTACTTGAGGACATTTGTCCGCCAGCTTCGCAAAAAGATCGAAGACGATCCAAAGAATCCGCAGTATTTGTTAACAGATGCTTACGTCGGCTACCGCTTTAATGAACTACCGCAGCAGGTCTAGAACATTTTCACAGCTTTTGTGAAGCTGATTCCGTGGCGAAGGAGCGCTGGAGCGCGAGATTCTGCCCGATTTCATCGATGCGACGGTAGGCTTTCCAGAATTGGCAGAGCAAACCGGCATTTACGCCAAGACGCTTCATTAGATGTTCGGTCCCAGAGGCAATCCTACAACTTCCAAGACTGCCCGTAGGCGAATTATGAACGTGAGCGAAGATTTGGTGAACGGAAAATTAACAAAATAGATCAATTAAATGAATGCCTAGAGCCGAACCATATAGCTATACCCATATCATTGGGGATGCGTTAGTCTGAGTTTGCTCGGCGCTGCGCGACAAAAAATCAATGCCTAAATCTTTCTCTGACGATCTGCGCTGCCGGATCCTTGATGCGTATGAACGCAAGGAAGGGTCGCAGCAGCAATTGGCGGCGCTTTGGGGTAAGCTTCGAGTATGTGCGCAAGATCCGGCGTCAACTACGGCGCAGTGGACAACGTGATTCAGGATCTGCTCAACCAATACATCTACGACGCCGAGAGCCGCCTCTCCACCCCACGGACCAAGACCTGTCCGTGGGGATCCCGGCTCTGCGCCGTCAAGAGCCTGCTTGCCACCGCGGCCACTCAGCACGTCTATGATGCCAGTGGTACGCGCGTAGGCGAGGGAAATTATCGCGCATTGTCAAGCATGGCGGAGCTATTATCGAGTCCTAAGGTACTCAATCAGATCGTTGAGTTCATCCTTGGTCAAGTCGTTGGTTCGGCCGTGCTTGTCGTCCGGGTTGTAGACAGTCCAAATTTCTTCCAGCGTCCGCGCTGAACCGTCGTGCAGATAAGGTGCCGTCAGTGCAATGTTGGTCAGTGGTGCCGACTTTAAAAGGCTTGAATTGTCGGTGGGCTTGTGCGTCCCTACATCGAAGGACTTCTGATTGGTGCCCTTGGGGCCGCTGTGGCAATACGAACAGCGGTTGAGCTCCGGAATCGGCTTTTGGAACTTGTCTATTGCGCGCTCGAAGATTGCATTGCCCCGTTCCTGCGCCGGCGTCATCTCGCGACCGGTCAGCTTCCATCGGTTGGGCCTGGTCGGCAAATTGCGGATATAAATCGTCAGGTCGGCCAGCGCCAGGTCGTCGTAATTCTCCGAGCGCCAGAAGTATTTTTCCGTGCGCGGTCCGCACTCGGTGGGAATGTTGGGATTGGTACCTGTCCACTTGTAAGGCTCGGTGTTCTTGACGCCCTCGAGCAGCTTGTTGTCTACAATGTTGCGACCAAACCCGTCGGGTTCCAGGTTCCATTCAAGACCGTCGAATGTGGAATCGATGTGGCAGTTGGCGCAGCCAATCTCGCCCTGAAACGATTGCCGCGCGGAATAAAAAGTCTGTTCGCCGTGACGCAGCGCGGAGACGAATTTCGGGCCGTCCAGCTTGATTGTCGAAGCCACGCGATTGGTGCGCGTGTCGATCACACTGATAGTATCGTCCAGCCGATTCGCCACAAACAGCCTGCGCCCGTCGCGTGTCAGCGTTAGGCCGCGCGGATTCTGCCCCACCGGAATGCGCGTAACTACGTAGTTGGCGCTAGCAGAAAGATCCTGTACAAACGGCGCCGGGTGCGTATGAATGAAGCGCATCAGGCGCGGCACATCCACCACTGTTACAATCTCCGAGCCGCCGCTGGTGACGTAAATCCGCGACTTGTCCGGCGCAATTACCACGCCGAACGGCTGCGAAGCGTAGCGCTCCAACTCGTCCAGCGGTACCTCCACTGTCTTTCCCACGTCCGCGCCAAATACCATGATCGTATATTGAAATGCTCCGCCGTGTTCCAGGTGCGCCAGCGGCACAAGATTCTTGGGGTGGTACTCAGCCACGACGCCCAAGCGTCCATCTGCTGAGAACGCTACGTGAAAGACGCCAGCAATCCGATGCAGCGGTATGCGATCCACCACGACCGCGCGCAACCCATCTATCACCGTGATCTCCGACTCTGGCGCGGTGCGGTTTTCAAGTCCCGTCCGCTGCGGGGACGAATTGGGATACACATGGGTCGCGTAAATACGGCTTCCATCGGGAGAAAGCGCGAGATAACTCGATCCGCGCCCGGCCATCAGTCGCTTCTCTTCCACGCCTGTCCGGGCATTCAGTATGGCCACGTCGTTCGAGATGCGATTGGCCACGAAGAGCCGCGTGCCGGCTCGATCGGAAACAACGCTCGACGGCTCCATGCCCACTGGCCACGTCGCAACCACCGCCAGCGTTTTCGTATCGATCACCGAGAGCGTGTCGTCCCATGAGTTAGTCACAAACAGCCGCGCGCCGTCAGGCGAAAGCGAGAACCCGCGCGGCACATGCCCAACAGCGATGTTCTTAATCACAGCATAGGTCGCCGCATTCAGCACCCGCACCTCTTCGCTCTCCTGGCACAGAATATAAAGCCGCGCGCCGTCCACCGAGAGCAGAAGCTCAAGCGGCGAAGCGTAAGGCACATTCTCGGCCGCGCCTCTGTGCTCGCGCGAAAAATGATTTAAGCCGGAGGGCTCAGGGTATTGGGAGACAGGCCGTAGCTCATCGGATGGGAAAGCGAATGGTTCCGGACCGATGTGACTGCGATGACAGGTGCCGCAAGTTATCGGCAGCCCGGAACTGTCAATTCTAGCGAGATATTTTTGGTTGATCTCCTCAGTCATGGCGTACATGATGCGCGCCGTTGCCTTCATGGCCTTGGAGTCGTCGGCAAAGTTGAGCTGCGGCCGGCCATCGGGGGCGGGAATGTTGGGATCCTCGGCGTGGCAAGAGTCGCAATGCGTGCCCAAGGCTGCGGCCCATTGCTCCATGATGTCGCGGACCTGCTGCCCGGTCAAATTCTTGGGCAGCACCTTGAGATTGGTGGGGACAAAAAAAGCGCTTGGTTCTGGAAGCGGCAGAACATCGGCGCTCCGCGGGCTTGCAGGCGTCTGAGCAAACGTGGCAGCCGTAATGGCGGCCGTCGTCAGCAGAGCAACTAATACTGAAAGCTGGACAGATAGCTTCAAAGAAACCTCGTCGCCGATTCGGACATGCCTCTCAGACAGGTAGCCCTTCCTTGGGGTGCGAAGGCTGTCTGCGTATTACCAGGCATCTTTATTCTTCTCCTGCTTTGACCAGAGAAAGTCTGCAATCCGGTTGATGTCTTCGTCGCTCAGCACGTGCTTCCACGAGGGCATGTAAAGCGGCGGCGCGGGACCGGCGGGATTGTCCAACGGGGGCACTCTGCCGTTGCGAATGATGGCGATGACTTCGTCCTTGGTGTAGTCATCGGAGACGTGCAGCAGCGAAGGCACTTCGCCTCCCTGCGCATTGGGATTGGCCACGCCGCCTTGTAACTCTGTTCCATGGCATCCCACGCAGCCGAAACGCGCAAAGTCCTGCTTACCTGCTTCTATGGCGGCATTTTCCGGCGTCATCGTTCGGGACTTGCGCGAGAGAATCAACTGCGCATCTTCCGGATTGGCCGACACCATGTAAGCGACCAGCGCCTTTCGGGCATTGGTCTCAAGATCGTATTCCGGCATGGAGCTTCCCGGATACACAAGCTCGGGATTCACCAGTTGCTCGTCGAGCCATTCGGTCGAGTGTCGCTTGGTGACCCCCAGCAGATCGGGACCGGTCTTCGCTCCCACGCCGCCAACCGCATGGCAGGCAATGCAATTCTTCTCGACAAACAACTGCCGGCCGTACTCCGGGCTGGGAATCAGGCGCACACTTGAAAAGTAACTCCCCATCTCTTCGTTGGTGAGTGAGAGCATGTAATAAGTAAGATCGCGCGCCTGCTCTTTGGTGAAGTGGAAGTTGGGCATGGCGGAGCCGGTCGAAACCGCATTAGGCGCAAGAAAGTGGCTCTCAAGCCACTTTGGAGAGCGGCGGTTGGCACCTTCGCCGGTAAGATCGGGGCCGATGCTTCCACCTACGCCATTGAGTTTGTGGCAACCGCGGCAGCCCTGGGTCTCAAATAGCCTGCGGCCCTCGGTCAGCTCCGGCACGCCGGGGACTTCACCTTCCTTGTGGCAACGGCCGCAGGAGGCGCGAATGTAGTCCTTCGAGAGCAGTGGGTTCGGCCAGAACGCAACGTTGCCGTGAGCACCTTCCTTGTCTGTTGCCAATCCTTGTCCGCCGTGACAGATGGTGCAGCCAAACCTGGAGGCAATGTGCGGCCCCAGTCCGGCATGATAGCGGAAGGGCTGCGGAGCGTTCTTCATCGTCGGGTCTTCCACGCCCAGATGGCAGGTGGTGCAGCGGTCCACGCGCTGCAGGCCGGGGAGTAGCACCTGGTGGATCTCGGGCGGCGTGGCCAGAACAGCGGCCTTGGCCACTTCATTCGGCTCGCCCTGCGCCTCGAGTTGCAGAAAGTTTCGTTGATAAGTCTTCCACGATGGCGTGTTAGCCTGCCATCCGGCCGCCAGGATAAGAGCCAGCGCTAGAAGACTGAGCGCAAAAAAGGTAATCTGCAGCTTGCGTTCCATTACTCAGCCCCCCCGGTAACATGCACCCATGGTGGAATCAATGCCCAGCCTGGTCCGCGGAAGAAGGTTCCCACTACTATCAGGGCCAAGTTGGCGACTACAAAGATAGAGAAGAGCCAGAGAATCAACTTACGGTCAGCGGGGCGACGGCTGGGGTTTCTGTCGAGATAGGGAATGGCCAGCAGCGCGAGCACCATCAGCGCCGGCGCCACCACGCCGCCCAGCAGGGCGGAGTGACTGACTAACTCCTGCAAGCCCAGAAAATACCACGGCGCCTTGGCCGGATTGGGCGTCCTGGCCGGATTGGCCAGTTCCTCCAGAGGCGCATTTAGGAAGAGCGACATAGTCATGATCGTGGTCACGGTCGCCATCAGCACGACGGCCTCGCGTACAAATGCGTAGGGATAAGAGAAGACTGTATCTTCTTCCTCTTCGGGAGTTACTGTTTCAAAGATCGGTTTGCCGGTAACCACTTCCATCAGGCCGTACGTTTTCTCCTTCGACGCAACCGAGGCATTCATAGGCGCGGCAGTTGCCGGCGCGCCTATGTTGACCAGCGCCTCCGTGCCGGGATTCGGCTTCAGCTTCCAGATGGGCCGCGAGAGCCCGCCATCCTTGCGAACCCGCCAGAAGTGAACGATGGTGAGAAGAATCATCAGCGATGGCAGCACGGCAACATGAAGCACATAGAAGCGAATCAGAGCGCCCTCGCCAACGCTGTGGCCGCCAAGTAATAACTCGCGCACCTGCCCACCTACCAGCGGAGCATAACTGCCTATATTCGTTCCGACAGTAATTGCCCAGTAAGCCAGTTGATCCCACGGCAGCAAATAGCCGGTGAAAGACAGGCTCAGAGTCAGCAGCAGTAGCAGCACGCCAATGACCCAATTGAATTGGCGCGGCTTTTTATAGGAGCCGGTGTAGAAGACCCGGCACATATGTAGAAAGACGCAGACCACCATGCCGTGCGCCGCCCAGCGATGCATGTTACGCAGGAATGGACCCATGAAGACAACAAACTGAAGATCCTTCATGTCTTGGTAAGCCTGCGGCGGATAGGGCCTGTAATAAACCATCAGCGCTATCCCAGTGGTCATCAGAATAAGAAAAAGAAAGAAAGTAATAAAGCCCAGGTAAAAGGTATGCCTGAACTTCATATTCTCTTTCTTCACCTTGGCGGGATGGATGTGCAGCCACACGTTGAGAAAGACCAATTCGGACTTCCCTTTGTCGGTGGAGAGCGGATCCCGCCGCACGATCGATTGCCAGATTTCGCGAATCAGATTCATCGTTACACCATCAACCGGTAAGTGGGCGGCACAACCTTGTCCTTGTCGACGCGAAGCTGCCCATCGCGAGCCTGCGTTACTTCAAACCAATCCAGAGAGCGCGGCGCAGGTCCGTGCTGAACGGAGCCGTCGGCGGCAAAGACGCTGCCATGGCACGGGCAATGGAATTTCTGATCGCTGGAGAAGTGCGCCACTGTGCAGCCCAGATGAGTGCAGACCGCGCTGGCCACCGAGAAGCCCTTATCGCGGTCGCGAAAGACAAAGATCTTTTCGTCAACCAGGAAGGTTGGAGGGCCAAAAGGAAAGTCGCCCGGCTCGCCTATCTTGAAAGTCTGCGGCGGTTCATAGAAGACGCTCGGCATCAGGAAGCGGACCACCGCTCCCAGGCTAACTGCGACCGCGGAACAAAGCGCGGCAATGCCTACCGCTCCCCAACTGAACTTAATAAACTCTCGTCGATCCATGCCCTTGCTCCCCTATTCAAAGACTTCGCGCTCCTGCTGTTCCAAAGCTTCCATGGTGATGGCCCCGGTGGGGCACCGCGCGGCGCACAGGCCGCAGCGAATGCACTTCTCTTCGTTCTTGATAATCGCGCCCGCCTGACCGGTTTTTAACTCGGCGGCAGCCACGCCGTATCGGCTTTGTATCAGTGCCTCGTAGTGCGCGCCGCCGCTGACTTGCACCAGGTCAACCAGCCGCAAACAGTTTTCCGGACATACATCCACGCAGCCGGCGCAGAGAATGCACTTTGAGCCGTCGAAGATGGTATTCACCTGGCAGTTGAGGCAACGCAGGCCCTCGGCGCGGCCCTGTTCCTCGTCAAAGCCGAGCTCGACTTCGGCAATTCCTATGCGGCGGTTGGCAGCCAGCACGGGCATCTTCTGTCGCGGCGTGGAAAGAAACCCGCGCGGCATCTCCCAGTCAGGCAGAATGCGGAAGCGGCTGAGAATTGTCTTTTTTGCCTTGCCACTCAGAGAAACATGAATCGAGCGCGCAGCCTTGTGCCCATTGGCGACGGCCTCAACAAGGACGCGCGGTCCAAAGGCCACATCGCCGCCGGCAAAGACGCCGTGAGCGGTGGTCATCAGGTCTTCGTCGATCTTGAGAATGCCGCGCGGAGTTACCTGCACTCCCTCTTCGCCTGAAAGAAATGAAAGGTCGGCCTGCTGGCCAATCGCCAGAATCACGCTATCGCAGGGAATGATTTTTTCTTCGTCGCTGAATGCGGGATTGAAGCGGCCGTTCTCGTCAAAGACCGTCAGGCAGCGGCGCACTTTCAGGCCGGTGACTTTGCCGTTCTCGCCGACAATTTCTTTGGGGCCCCAACCGTTTTCAACCGCAATGCCCTCATGTTCGGCCTCATCCACCTCTCCCTTCCACGCCGGCATCTGCGCGCGCGATTCCAGGCTCACCAACTCCACTTCTTCAGCGCCCGAACGAAGCGCCATGCGCGCCGCATCGAAGGCCGGCTGCAAGCCCTTGGCATCTTCATTCTCCTGTTCTGCAAATGCGACCGGCTCCTGGGCCATTTCTTGAACCAGCCGCACCGCGGCGCGCGCGACATCTATGGCCACGTTGCCGCCGCCCACAACAACGACGCGCTTGCCTAACTCGATCTCGAAACCGAGGTTGACGTTGATGAGAAAATCGATGCCGTTATAAACCCCCGCCAGGTGCGCGCCGGGAATATTCAACTCGCGGCCCTTGTTGAGCCCCGTGGCCAGCAGCACCGCGTCGAACTTCGAACGCAACTCGGCAAAGGAGATATCGCGTCCAATTGTTACTCGTGTGTGGAGCTTCACTCCCATCGCGAGAATGTTATCCACTTCCATCTTGATAATTTCCCGCGGAAGCCGGAACTGAGGAATGCCGAGATACAACATGCCGCCAGGAACCGGAGCCGATTCGAAGACTTCCACCGAGTAACCGAGCAGTGTCAGATCATGGGCGCATGTCAGTCCGCAAACGCCGGAACCCACTACCGCAATACGCTTGCCGCGCTTCACGGGCGGCGGCAGTTTCTTCCGCGCTGGATCGTGGCCGCTACCCAGATTATGGCGGTCGGTGGCGTAGCGCTTCAGAGCGCAAATGGCGATCGGCTCATCGATCTTGCCGCGCCGGCAGTTATCCTCGCAGGGATGCGCGCAGATGCGGCCCAGCACATACGCAAATGGATTGGGCGCGCGAGCCAGAAGATACGCTTCCTCATCACGGGAAATTCCGATGGCCTGCACATACCGTCCGCATTCGGTATGAATCGGACAGGCGGAGCGGCAGGGAATATTCTTGTCGAAGTATTCCTGGTCCGGAATGGTGATGGAGTAGCTCATCGATTCCCCGCAATTTAGATTGCTCGAACAATTTGACTCAAGACCGCCAGGATCCCAAGCCCCGCATTTGGGACTTGGGATACGGCTCTGTTCAAAACGCACAAAGTCGCGCACTTCGCCTTAGTGCTGTTGCGCCTTCAGTTTCTCAATTTCTTCATCGCTCAGCGACTTGAAGAACGCAGATGGATTCTTGTCCTTGCGAGTCTCTTGATCGTAAGCTAGAAACTCGTAAATTGTCTTTCCCTGTGCGTCGCTGATGCCGGAGTTCGGCTTGTGCATCATGCGCTTCACATAGCGGCTCCACTCATCCTTGGTCATCGTCGTGTTGATGGGACGCGCGATGGTGTGACACTTGGAGCACTTATCCGTGAAGACCTTGTATCCCTTCTGTTGATCTGCGGGATAGCTAGAGACATTGACCTTGTCTGGCCCCTTGTCCTGTGGGAGCGTTACGTTGCCGCTTTGCGCTACCAGAAACAACGGCGCGCTGAGGCAGACGATGGCTGTGCTGCGAATCGCTTTGTGCATTTTCACTCTCTCCTTACCACATATACCGAATGTCGAGTCTGAATAGCTTGTCGGTGGTGCCGACCAGAGCCACCGGATCGCCGTCGTGCTCCTGATTATAGGCTGCGCGAAGGACCACGTTGCCCAGCGAAGTCAGTGCATGTTCGCCGCCGATGCCCCACGCACGAGTATGCATCGTCGGATTGGAAGCAATCGTCTCAGAGCCGCGATCGAGCCGCAAATTGATTACTGTTCCGGTCTTGAGGTAATAGTCCGCCTCACCTCGGTAGGTATTCGCGATATAGTGCGACATCGGACCGCCATCGGGAGGCATCCAGTCGTCTTGGCCGCGAATGTAGCCGCCAAGCACATCCAACTTGTCAAAAAACAGGTAGTTGCCGAAGGCGCCGACCCGGTTGAGGTTCGCCCGATAAGAGAACGGAGGAGGTGGAGGAGTCCCAATGGTTGGAGTCTGTATCTGGTCCTTCGACCCGCGGTACATCATCACCGTAACTCCGCCGTCGGGACCAAACCAGTAATCGGCGTCAGCCCATACATCTTTGGAATTCTTCGTCGAACCGGCCAGTATCTCACTTCCGTCCGCATTCAATCCATTAGTTACCTTCGCTGAGACAGCAAAAACACGCTTGAAGTACGGCGAGGCCCACGTATAGCCTGCGTCAATGCCCACCGGATGCTGATCGAGCGCGAAGTTGATCGGATCCACATTGGTAAGCGTGTAGGCGGGATCGGAGAAGAGGTTATAGAACATCGCGGCCCGCGTTCCCTCGCCTTCTTGCATGTGCATTTCGCCGGCCTTGAGAAAGTAACTGCTGTTAGCCTTGCCACCGGTATAAACGCCAAAGCCCTGCTCCAGGTCGTTGCCGCCATCCTGATATAGCTCATAATGGCCAAAGTACGAGAAGCCGCTCTCCGGTATGGCTCCGGCCACAAACAGCGCCGCTTCATCCAGGTTGAAACTGGAGCAGGTTGAACTCGCCGCGGTAAGACTGCCGCATGAAGTAGAAGGCGACGCGGAGGTAGTGTTGCCCTTATCGGCAACCGCCTTATCCTCGGTAAAGCTGGCTTGCAGAATCAACGCCATTGAGTTGGTGATGCTGAACTTGATGTCCTTGTCCAGCGCGGTAATTTTGGGCGCCGGCTTGGTTCCGTCCATCTCGTCCGGCGGCATGCGATAACCAAGTCGCTTGAACATATAACCGTTCTTGTTCAATGCTGGAGGAATAGTGTGGCAGGTGTAACACTTTACGCCATACTTGCGTGCAAACGCCGGAATTGCATTTCCTTGCTGGGGCATCAACAGAATCAGACCGATGACCAGCAGGATTGCCTTAACGCTTAAGGTCCAGGATTTCATGTGCGGGAACTCCTGGCTGTTCTACTGCACGAGCAGAACCAAAGTTCCGGAACTGTGCAATCAACAGCTTGGAGCAAGCCAAGCCCAGCATCTGGGGATTTTATTCCCCGCTCTCCGGCCGCATCTGGGGAATCGATTCCCCAGATGCATTCTCCTTCTCTTGTTTCAGCAGCGCATAAAAGGTCTTTCTATCCACTCCGGCCTCGCGTGCCGCCGCACTTACATTTCCTGCGCAGCGGGCCAACACGGCCTGCGCGTAAGAGAGCTCAAAGCTTGTCAGATACTGCTCTCGCGCATCCTTCCACGGCAACGCCGCGAGGCAGTTGCCAACCTCCACGCGCGGAGAATCCTCTTCGATGTCTCCCGGCCCCAGCACTCCGCCAGGATGCAAGGCCGTCAGCCTCTCCATCACGTTTTTCAATTGGCGAACATTACCCGGCCAGCGCTCCCGCATCAGCGCTTCATAGAACTGCGGCGATCCCGACAGGCTCTTGCCATAGCGCCGCGAAAAACGCTCCAGAAAGAAGCGCGCAAGGTGAGGTATATCCTCCGCTCTCTCGCGCAGCGGAGGTAGTTTCACCGTCACCACGCTCAACCTGTAAAAGAGCTCCTCGCGAAAGCTCCCCGCCTTGATCTTGGCCATTAAATCCTGATTGGTAGCGCAAAGAATGCGGCACTCAACGCACACTGGAGTCAGCCCGCCCAGTCGGCGCAGCACCCGCTCCTCGACAAAGCGGAAGAGCCGTGTTTGCAACTCCACTCCCAGGTCGCCGATCTCATCCAGAAACAGTGTGCCGCCGTCGGCCGATTCGATCAGCCCCTTCTTGGTACGCTCGGCTCCGGTAAATGCGCCGCGCTCATAACCGAAGAGTTCGCTCTCGATTAACGTTCCCGGCATTGCGCTGCATTCCACCGGCACATAAGCGCCGTCCTTGCGCCGGCTCTGGTCGTGAATGAATCGTGCCATCACCTCTTTGCCTGTTCCGCTCTCACCCAGAATCATCACCGTCGCATCGGTGGCTGCGGCGCGCCGGCACTTCTCCATCTGCTCCAGCATCGCAGCGCTGTGGCTCTGCGCGGCGTCGCCCTCGCCCAGAGACTCCAGGCGGCCCTTCAGCCTTTCCACCTCGCGCTCCAGTGTGCGCTGTGAGAGTGCGCGCTTCACCACCAAAAGCAGTTCCTCGCGCTTGAAAGGCTTCTGCAGATAATCGAAGGCGCCTTTGCGCATCGCCAGCACCGCGCTCTCCACCGATCCGAATGCGGTTAGAAAGACAATCGGCAGCCCAGGATGCGCTTCATGCAGCCGCGCAAAAACTTCCTCGCCCGACATGCCCGGCATGCGCATATCCAGCAGCACCAGGTCGGGCGGATTGGCCAGGCATTCGGCCAGCCCCTTGACAGGGTCCACACAAACAGTAACCGAAGTGCCGGGCAGGCGCAGCATCCGCTGAATGTTTTCACCAAGCGCGGCTTCGTCGTCAATCACCAGGATGCGGCTCACTCTGTCGTCCCTCCGGCAAACCAGTGGTAAGGTTGGCCGCGTGTAAATCTCGCCGGGGGCAACTCGACAACAAAACAGGCACCCCCGCCTCCGCTTGTTTCATAGCGGATGCGGCCATCATACATATCCAGCAGGCTGGCCGCCAGAAACAGCCCCAACCCCAGCCGCTCTCGCCCGCTGCTCTGAGTAACAAACGGCTCGAAGAGGTGTTCGCGAATACTCTCCGGCACGCCTGGCCCGTTATCCTCAATCTTGGCCACCACTTTGGCGCCCGCTGTGCGATAAGGTTCGAGACGCACCCAGATCACGCCCTCTTCCCGCCCATCCAGAGCGTGCAGCGCGTTGCCGAGCAATCCCCTGACAACCTCGCCAATCACATGCTCGGGCACATCCACGCGGGGCGCATCGGCAATTTCCTCCACCAGCCTCACTCCCTGGCTCTTTGCCGAAGGCCGCAGCGCCGCCAGCGCCTCTTCCAGCGCCTTTTGAGGAGCCGAGGCCTCGAAGATCTCGCTGCCGCGCTCACGGCGCAACGCCTGCAAGAGCGTAGTGGCAATGTTGCTCATATAGCGCGTCTCTTTGAGCATCTGCTCCAGATCGGTGCACAAGGCTATGTCCTCTTTGCGCTCGTCCAGCAGCACTTCAATCCGGCCCGCAACAATGGCCAGAGGATTATTGAACTCGTGCATGAAGCCGGCCGCGAACTGGCCCAAGAGCGTCAGTTGATGACTCAGCCGTGCCTGCCGGTCAGCGGCTTGCAGCTCCTCGCGCAGCCGCGCCGTGCGGAAGCGCACCGCCTCGAGTTGGAGCCTCAGTTGAACCGCCTTCTCTTCGGAGTTTTCCGCGCAGGCCATCAGTCGGCCACGTTCGCGATGAAGATAGAGCAGTGCCAAAAGCAGCGCCAGCATCACGGCAAGGATCGAAACAACAAGCTTGGCGAATGGAAAGCCGACGAACAGCCAAAGAAAGAATCCCAGAAGCGGCAGAACCCAAGCCCCGCTCACCCAGAGTAAAGGCCAGCCCCGCTCATTGGAGCGCTTGGGATCACCGTCATTTCTCGGTTTCGCAGACATACCGCTCAAGTGTAGTGCCTCCTGCTGGTTGAAACGCAATCGGAGCGTTTATTTTTTGGTTACGACCTGCCGTCAACCGCTTGTCTCAAGCCTCCTCAGCAAGTTATCAGCTTGGAGAATTACTTGCCCTTTTCAACACAAGCCGCCGGTGTTGCCGGTCTGCTGGGACTGCAATGCCCCGAGTTGTTTCAGGTCGGTCCAAGCCGCTCCAGGTCTTCAGGCCGGCTGGTGATTCATCTCTTTGCTGGATGGAAGGCCTGGAATGATCTGCACGGTCTTCCTGCTCATTCCTAATTACTGATCTGCGTATTTTCTCTTCAGCATTATAGGGGGATTGAGATGGAAGAGATACCCTGTTGCGCGCCAGTTCTCCAAGCTGGTTATCTCTCACGCCGCTGGGCTTTTCATCAGCCTTGCCGCGGCCCGGAAGGCCGCTCCGGTTTACATCCAGGATCAGCCTGAGTTGCTTCCGTGATGCCGCTTCTTGAAAGATGCCATTTTCAGCCTCGCATCGAGGTTGGTGTTTTTGCATCGCAGACACCGGGACATCCCGGGAGTTCCCTTCGAGTCTTGACACTTTCAGCACACTTCTGAGGGATGACGGGGACATGGCCGACCTGAGTAACTCACAGGTAAAAAAATAAATTCGCATTTTTCAAAGAGTGGTATAAATCTGTCTCAAAACAGCCTTGTTTTCCTGTGCCGGATTCTGCTGATGATGACATGCTTGACCTATCCATCATGATCCAGGTGCGAAAGTTTTTTAGCTATCATCGGGCGGTGATGGCTTGTTCCAGACTGGGCAGGGAGGAAATTGGAGGTTGATGCTCGCTCCAAAGATCCGGTCTTTTCTCACTGATACTTGGTGGAATGAGAATCCCGATCGCCTCCTCATTGATGCGATAGCCAACGAGACAGCCTCTCGCGTGAGACGGCGCGTCCGTTGTCAGCCTCTACGGCATTACCGAGAATCTTTCGCGGATATGCACCTTCGGAAGCCAGTTACCTTTATGCACGCGTCGCTTCTGTTGCCAAGTTCTGTGTATCGATAACAATCTTGTCGCTCCATGGATCCGATTGCGGATCAGATGCGCTGTCCACGGGAACCAGATTCGCCGAGATGGGCGGCGGACTTGGTTCGAAACCAGACGGCGATATGGAGGTCTCGGCGAGCGATAGCTCTATCTCTGTCTCATCGCCGCTGGGAGGCGCGATTGCACGGGTGTCAATGGGAAGAAGACTGGCGTTTTGCGCGGCCCATTTCGCGGCCAGCCCATTGAGCGGACTCTTGGTGTTGTATTCCTGATAGGCAATCATCCGCCCAATGCGAATGATCAGATCGTCCAAGCCTTCCGAAGCCGCCCAGAAATCGCCGATGCAAACTGTCGAGTCGTCGAAGTTGGGGTGAAAGACAGGTGTCAACATTCGGCACTGAGGGGCTCGCCGCGGGTAGCCGAGCGAGAGATTCACCTCGAGCAGATGCGTATCCCGCTCCAGAATGTTGCCGGTGGGATCGACGAAGAGTCCCTTGATGCGATAGGTGAATCTGTAAATCTCAGGCGGAATGCCCGCCGTGCCGCTGATTTCAATCAGCGGCCAGCCAGCGAGGCGCTTACGAATCGACTCTGCATCCACTACGAGCCTGCGAGTGCGCGGAGAAGCCATTTCTGTGAGCCTTTCTCTCGCTTTAAGAGAGTACACCGGTCTTCTTCCAGCGGGCAATGCGATTGATATGAAACTGGATGTAGATGATGCCGAAGAAGAAGATCATCACCCCGCTCAGACTGAGGCTGATGTCCTCCACAGTGTTGTAGTACTCTTCCATCGCATCGCGGATCTTGAAGTTGCCGATGATAAGACAAATTATGCCGGCAAAAATCAACAGACCTCCCAATCCCGCAAAGGCGGGATTTCCGGTCACTCCTCCGACGCCAGCGGCAGCGACGCCGCAGAAAAGTCCCGCCGGATACATGCACATCAATACCAGCGCGGTATTCTTGCCAGATAACTTGCGCGCCCAGTTAGCCTGTATCATGCTCCAAACCACAGAAAAGATTGCAAGGAACTGAAACGGCTTGAACTCGGCAATATAAGTCAACAGCAGCACGGGCCAGGGCAAGTTGGGCGGCAACGGGACAATCTGCCGAGCAAATTCGGCATTGGAGTCCAAACCCGCATAGATTCCGGGCTGGGACGCGGGAAGGATAGGAATGTCGCCCAGGATCTGGGCGACGGGAATCCACTCGCTCATCCCTTCGCTTTGCGCCAGGTCGTCTGTCAGAACGTGACCGCTGAGTACATACTGTTGAAGGTCCGCCAGGCTGTAGGGTCCAAACTCCTGGTCGCCGCGCTTGATGCGATAGTTCATCACCTTCCCCTTTCTAATTGCGGAATGGAATGCCGTCGTTGTCCGTTGCGATGGTACAAATGTCGATGATGGCCCAGATCCAGACCATCAGTCCCGCGAAACCAAAGGTTAAAACTGTGATTCCTAGCTGCACAAAGCCCTTTTTAATTGAGCCTGCATAAAAGCTGTGCACTCCGAATGCGCCAAGCAAAACACCCAGCAGCAAGAAGGTAGTGCGATTTTTTCTGGGCAGCTCGGGATCGACGGCCCAGTTGATCGGAATCGACGCTGGCCGAGGCGCGGGATACGGAGTGGGTTGCGGAGGTCCATAGCCCAGTGAACTGAACAAAGGAGGAGCTTCTGGCAATTCTGCTGCTTGCACAGGCCTGGGTGGTGGCGGAGCGCTCACGGAGACATTGCAGGGCGGCAGCGGAACGGAGGCCGGTGGTGCGGGCGGTACAGCACCAACCGTGACAGCCTGATGTAGATCGGGCGCGCCAATGCTGAGCTTGGGTTCGGCAGGCGGCGCGGCGCTGCAGCCAAAGACGGTGCAGCCGCCGTTCTCTTCAAAACAGTCGGCATGATGTGGCGTTCCACAGCCGGGACAAACGACGGCTTCCACCTCGTCCGCTTCAATCGTGGCTCGGCAATAAGGACAGACGGCGGCGCTCATGAGCGAGTCTTCTCCTTGTAGCGGAAGGTGTAACGTCCGATCTGCACCATATCGCCATCGAGCAGGACGCGGCTGGAGACGGGGATTCCAGCGACGAAGACAGGCCCGGCGGCGCGCAGCGTCATGCGGGCTCCGTTGGCCTCAAGTGCCGCGTGGGCGGGCAGGATGGCTGAATCCTTGAACAAGTAAATGTCCGACTGCTGATCGCTTCCGATCACGGTTCGCGGCTTGTAGAGAATGAATTGCTTGCCGGCCAAAGGGCCAGAAGTGACATAGAACCAGCGATCCTTGAGAGCGCTCTCAACAACGCCCATCATTGCGCCGGTGGCCAGACCGAAGATGCCCAATCCGAATGCTCTGCTGAGCGCCGCGCTGGGACCGCCCGTTCCCATGGAGATAGGATCAAACAGAATTCCGCCAATGCCTGCTCCTAGAACGCCACCAAGCACGCCAAACTTGCCTTTCTTAAAAGACTGCCCAACGATGCCATAGACCAGTCCGCCGGCCGCGCCAAAGATCGTCCAGGCAAGGGCGCGCGCAATCCAGAAGGCTGGACTGCGGTTCGAGTTCACGCCAAGTTCCGCGCAGACGGACAATCCGAGACTGAAGACAATATTGGCTAAAAAATAAAGAATAAGTCCAAAGATCGCCCCCAGAGGAAGCGCCAGCGCGCTGCGGATCAGCGCCTTTTTCATCGACCTCTCTACCAAGCTCTCCGCAATGCCAAAGCCCAGCGCCATCAGCGCAACCACAACCGGCATCAGCAGCAGATCAGCCCAATGAAACCCCCTTGGATCGTCCACGAAACCAGGCTCGCAGATCGCCCATCCCAGCAGTGCCCCGATCAGCCCGGCAGCGCCCAGATAAAACCATCCCTGCAACAAGAGGTTGCCGCGTTCAAGCTCAGTCGCCGGAGCCTGGCCTGAAGCCTCGGTAATCGTTCCATAGGACCGGCTGCCTGGCTCCGGCGGCACAATTGGCATTGGAATACTCTCTGCAAGATGAACATTCGCCAGGTCGTCCAACGTGATCTTGATACCTTTTTCGGGATTGGTGGTGCTCATGGTTTCCCTTTCGCGCCTTGCGGTGTTGGCGTTGGGTTAGCGGGCTTTGAAGCAGGGCTGTTCATCTTATCCGCTCCGTTCTGGCTTCCGCCGTTCGCATCGGGCGGCAAGTAGAGCATTGGCTGCCCGGTGCTGGAATCTACCGGCACCACCACAACGCGAGGGAAAAAATACCAGGAGAGAAAAAAGCCAATGAGCAGGACTGAGAGGTAAGTCAAGACAGAGATCCCGGCTTGAAGCAGCGCACCGGCTTCGCTCGGCGTGGATATCGGCCTGGCCTCGGAATCCTCGTCTCCGCAATCAAGCAGCAGCGGCTCTGGCTTTCCGGTTTCACCGGCGCCTTCGCCGCCTTTGCCGTCGACCAGCACAATTCTGGAAAGCCGCTGCAGCTTCTCCCCAGCCCATCCAAAGCAGCCTTCTTCATCGGATTGCGGGTCATAGACCCAGGCAACCTGGCGCGGCGCTGAGAAGAAATTCTTGTGGATAAAGGTGTCGTGATCGGAGAGAAAAACGCCAAAGCCTGGGTGCGAGTGATACCAGCCTACGATGCGCGCCTCGGGATAATCGCGATCCTTGATGCGATAGATGTGCTCCCAGGTATCCTGCGTAAATGTGACGTGACTGCCCCCTTGCACGGCATTCGCGCCTGGAATGCTTGCCTGCACGGAAGTTACGCGTCCCTCCTCGTCGCCGATCAGAACGCCGCAGACCTCGACCTTGCTGGAAGAGCGCGCATGTTGCCGAATCTGCCGGGCGGCGTCGCAGCTCATCCGCAGATCGGTCCCCTTTGCCTCTTCCGCAATTCGCTTCATGCAGTCAAGCTCCCTTCCGCGGCAACAACTCCCAGCACAGCCGCGCGGTCTCCCTCGGGAAGGTAGCCAATCTCCCGATCAAGGCTGCGCGCCACATAAATATCCAGCAAGGGCAGCCCCAGTTCAGTAAGCTTGCGGCTTCCCCAGGCTTCGCTTCCGACATATCCGTGGATGGTTTCAACTACGCGCTGCTGGCCGTCGCAAGAGCAAGCGCCTTCTTCATACAGCACACTTCCGACAGCCGCAAAGCGCTCTTCAATTGCGCCGCAGCGCGGACAGACCAGCCGCCAAATCACGTCGCGGCTGAATTCCAGCGCGACTTCGGCTGACCCCAGGTCGTGCTGCGCCCTAAGCCAGAGCTGCTCAACGGTCCAGGCAGCCGAGGTCTCCGGCAGCCGCACCAGTTCGGGAATTGTGTAGTGGCTCATGCACTCGGGATTTTCCGTGTAATCGACGGTATAAGAGGTGTGATTCAAGCCTTCGAAAATATAACCGCGACTGGCGAGGGTGGGCAATCCGTGAAGTAGCTTGACCGCCTCTTGCACCTGAATGCCGGCGATGATGGAGGAAATGGTCGGCGTGGTGGGCACTTTGCCTTCGGCGTCTGAGCGGTGCGCCAGCAAATTGCAGGACATGCGCCGCTCCAGAATGGCCCAATCGACTTCGCCCAGCGTGCATTCGTAACAGGGAGCCTTGCCGGGCAAAAAGACGCGCGCCACGCCGTTGATTCCTTCAATCGCGCCATCAATCCAGGGCCGTCCCACCTTCCATGCGGCCCGGTTGATCCACAGCCGCGCCTCGCGATTGTCCAGGCCCGCCAAAATCACGTCGGCCCATTCAAAGATCCCCAGTCCGCAATCGTGCACAACGTGAGCGGTGATCGGCTGGACGAATGCGCCGTCAGCCAGCGAACGATAGGCGCGCGCCGCCGCCACGGATTTCTGCTCTCCCACATCCTCTTTGCGAAACAACACCGAGCGCGCGAGATTCGACAGCTCGATCCGATCCAGATCGATAACTACGACCCGTTGAAAGCCCAGCAGGGCCAGATTTTTCAGAATCTCGTTTCCCAATGCTCCCGCGCCAATCACCAGAACGCGGCAAGCTTTGATGCGCGCCTGATCCCACCACGGAATCAAGCGCAACCGGCTATATCGGTCGTCGCGAACCTCGCTTTTAGAGAGGGTTTCCATCCAGTCCTCTTAGCGGCTGCCGGCAGTGATCTCCGGCTGCAGCCGCAGAATGTCGCCTTCGCCAACCTGTGCCTCGGCCAGCGTTTGCGCATCCTGGACCTGACGTCCGGAGTTCTTGTGATGGAACTTGTAGCTGAGCGGCGCGCCATCCGGGCCGTTCTTCGGTAACCGCAGCTTCTCTACCAGCACTGCAATGATCTTGTTGCAGGGCGCGTCATCGGGCAACTCAACGGGAACGCGCTTGTTCTCTGTCGAGTCGTAGACGGTTACATTGATCGTGGGCATCGATGCCTCTTCCTTAACGAGGGTCCGAATGTTGAGATTGCTCAAATGCGGTCAGATACCGGCGTCCGTCGCCGAAAAACGTCCATCCTGTGAGCTCCAGCAACGCATCGGCGCGAACTGCAAAGTTCAGGTTTTCAGCATTGGGACTGTGGTTCTTGTCCACCATTGAAGTAACGATCCCGGCCAACTGGCCGCGGCCGGTGAAGAGCGGTCCGCCGCTATTGCCGGGGCTCACAGGAGCGGAGATTTGGAAGGAATCCTGATCCTTGCGCGAGACAATGCCCGTGCTCAAGGTGAAGCGAAGATCCTGTGGGTGGCCAATCACAAAGATCGTCTCGCCGCCTTTCACCTGCTCTACCTTGGCAACCGGCAATGTGAAGCTTGCCTTCCCGGCCTTGCGCGGAAGCCAGAGCAGAGCCAAATCCAGATCCTGATGCCGAGCCACCACTTCCGCGGTTGCCCAGGTTCCCGAGGTTGAAGCCACAAGAGCGTGTTGCACGCCTGCTACCCCCGCTTCGCCATCGATCACGTGGCGCGCGGTTGCTATCAAATAGCCGTCCGCATTGGCCTGCAGCAAGACGCCAGCCCCGAGCACGGAAGACGGCCCCTCTATATGAGAAAACCAGTTTCGCCGCACGGGAGTGATGACCGTGACCAGAGGTTTCAGTTGATCGGAGACTTCTTCGGCGGTCAGTTCATCTTCCGCGGGCAAGACCGGAAACTCTGCCCGGCTATCCAACTCGCTCAGCCCCTGACTGACTACGGAGGGTGTTGGCGTCAGAGTAAAGGCCAGAACTCCCGCGATCGAAGTCAGGATTCCGCTGATGACCAGAAGCGTGGAAAAGAACGATACCCACGCGAACCGGCTACGCGGAGGAAGACCGCGCATGGCAACCCGCAGCAAGACAGTCACCAGACAGAGAATGGGCAAAACCAGCACCAAGGGTGAAAGGCATGCTTTTGCCCACCACGGAATGGGAGGAGACAGCTTGGCGTCTGGACGGCTCGATTCATCGACGGCAGAAGTCGTTTGCGCGATCTCGTCCACACTGATGACAATCTTTTCCATTCAGCGCCTTGGCGATAAGCAGGGTTACGCAATTCTCACCGAAAGACCCACAGTTTCGCAAGCCCAGTCTTTCATAGCCTGCCAAGTGCTTTGAGCCGATTCTGGGCGAGTACATAGGTGCCGGTGGGCGGGATAGAACCTTCGGGCCTTTCGACTTTGCGATAGTCCCGGTTCATGCTTCGCGGGTCGGTGGAGATGGAGGACGACTGAACCAAGACCGGTGCTGATTCACAGCCGATGCTTTGAACGGACCAATCTTACTCTACTTCCTTGAATACAGTTTCTTGGGCTGGGTCGAGGGCGTGGAAGCCTTCGGCCTTGGCGGCTTCAAGCAAGTGCTGCGAGGCGGAGACGAAGATGATCTCAGTGCCTTGAAACATATCGCGGGCTACGGTGGCGGCGGCAAGTTGCAGAGTGTCTGGCCAGCGGAGCGTTGTGCGGTCCAGAAGCTGGCGGGCGGCCTCAAGAACGGCAGGATTCAGCGGCTCCTGCACCATGCGCGCGGCTTCAAGTCGCAGGCTGTCGAGCGCGGCCGAGGCGTCCTGAGCGGAAAGATCGCCGTTGCGCTCGCGGCGGCGGATGACGGCGTAGACCTCAAGCGGGGTAGAGGCGGAGATCAACTTGCGGTTGTCCTCGACGGCCTCCATGAGGCGGATCAGCTCGTCGGTGCCCTGCTCGCGCACAAAGAGCTTGGCGAAGGCGGTGGCTTCAAGAAAGTAGCAGCTCACAGATTCCCCCGTTCTTCTTCGATCGCCTCGGCGATGGAGTTGCCATGGACGGTGACGGGATGGAAGCGCTGCTCCTCTTCGGGAATGCCAGCCTCAGCGCGGTTGAGTCGGATGGTGGTGGTGGGATAGGCCGGAGTTTTGGGGTTGGCAATCTTGCTGGTGAGCACGACGCCGCGCTGAATGGCCTCGGCCAGCACGACCTGGCGCGACTCGGGATGCTGATTCCAGCGGAAGGCCTTGCGCGGCAAAAAGGAGTCGCGGAACCATTTGAGAGCGATGAAGGCGTGGCCGCCCCGTTCGGCCTCGGCCAGCGCGGCGCATAATTCTTTGACGCGCGCATCGAGATCGGCGGGAATAATGGCCTCCTGGCTGTCTTCGTCATCGTCATAGACGGGCTCGGCGGCGACGCGCTGCACACGTACGGGACGCGGCGCGGGTTCTGCACCATCGATAAGTTCAAAATAAATTCGCAGCTCGTCTTCCTCGGGCGACCAGGAATCTGCCGAGGCGTTGCGGCGCTTGCTGCGGCCGTTTTCACCGCAAAGTTCGACGATTGCCTGATAGCCCGGAGGCGCAAGGAAATGCAGGGCTCGCGCCAAGCCAGGATCGGTAGACTCGGCCAGATCGCTGAGGGCTTCTTCGATCATCTCTTCGGCGTCGGGAATGCTGAGATTGCTTACATCTATTCCGTTGGAAACAAGGCTGTTTTGATTTGCTTTTGTCGATTTCATACTTTCTTCTCCGTATGCCGTTCTAACCTGCTGCGCCGTCGCAGTCCAAGCTGGCCTTATGGCCTCAATGCTGGAGTTGACGGCTTTGCTGAGAAAGAGACGGCCTTGCAATTTATACTCGGTCAAAACCGCAATGCTTCAAGACAGCTTTCGATAATTTCGAAGGGCTTCTGCCGTCTTCCGGCTTATGGAAACCCCGGCATCTCTCGATGAAGTTAAGAATTGATGGCGTATGTATTGCATTTTACCTGGCTCAGGACCATTGTTTCAGGGATTCCGCCGGGATTATTCCGCCATCGTAAGGCTCGAGAAATACTCTAGCTAAGTCCTCTGCTTGAAGCTATGCATCGCTCAGTGTACCAGAATAAACGATCAACTGGCTGTTTGAGTTGCATATGAGGAAAAACTTTTGTGGGAGTTGGCGATCGTTCATTTCAGGCGGGAGATGCGGCGAGGAATCCTGGCTGCTTTCGATGATGGGGTTTGGGATTCGTGCTATCTCTCCCTTGAATGAAAGTACAAATCAAGGATGGGGCACAGAAGATTCAACCTAAGAACGGCAGTTGCATACCGTCATCCTTGGCCTGCATCGAGGTTTGGGGTCTCTGAAACTTGTTGTTTTGTAATCAGGGCCCAACTTCTGTTGGGCCGTAAAGGGCTGTAAGGAAAGCTGGGCTTTAGCTCCTGCAAAACTTCAGTCTAGCGAAATACCACGGTTCGGCTTCTTCTCGATCATCGATTTTCGACTGCTCCGCACCTCACCCGAAATGGTGAATTCGTCAATCGCCGCAAGAGGTATCACTTTGAAGAAGATAACCAATTCAAGGCTGAATTGACTGCCGTTTTTTAGGTTTATTCTCCCGGCGCGGTCTACTTCGTACAATAAAAGATATGCGTTGCCGGTTGCGTCTCTCGCTGAATTGCCGCCTGGCCTTGAGCCTAATCCTGAGTCTGGTTCCGCGCGGGCTGTGCGCCGATGGGCCGGTCTTCGATCTTGCCGGACCCAAGGTGGACGTGCGCGTGAAGCGCGGTGAGATGACGCTGCCCATCGGCCTAGTTCCCAATTTGCTGCCGGGAGACAGGCTTTGGATTCACCCCGATTTTCCCAAGAGCCAGTCGGCGCATTTCGTTCTGGTTGTCGCCTTTTTGCGCGGGGCCACCAACCCGCCGCCGGACGCGTGGTTTACGCGCGTGGAGACGTGGAGCGGCGAGGCGCGCGAAGAGGGCGTCTTTGTGATGGTTCCGCAAGAGGCGCAGCAGGCGCTGCTCTTTCTGGCACCGGAGACGGGAGGCGACTTCAGCACTCTGCGCAAGGCGGTCGAGCGGCTGCCGGGCGCATTTGTGCGCGCCGCTCAGGATCTGCAGGCGGCCAGTTGGGACCGGATGCGCCTGAACGCCTACCTGGCCGAGGTCAAGGAGACCTCGCAGACCGATCCCACGCAGCTCAAGGACCGCGCACAAATGGCGGCGCGCAGCCTGGGCATACGGCTGGACCAGCAGTGCTTTGACAAGCCCACCGACCAGCAGGCTCCGTGCCTGGTGCAGCACACCGACGCGCTGGTGCTGGACGACACCAACGCTCAATCGCGGGTGGCGTTGATTACCGCCGGTTCGACCGCTGATCTGATGAGCCAGATCAGCTCAAGCCCGATGGCGGGGGCCGGCGCTTACAGTCCTTATGTGGGTGCGATCGTGGATACGGCGAAGATTCTTTCACAGCTGCATACGGCGCACTTTCAGTACATTCCGGCGCTGGCGCTGCCCACAGACGATACGCTCAATCTGCGGCTCAATGTGCCACCATCGTTTCGCGATCCGAAATCGGTGGTGGTGGTGGCGCTGCCGCCGGTGGGAGCGGTGAAAGCGCCGCCGCTGCATCCGGTGAATCCGGCGGAGAGCTTCTGCGCCGAGAGGCCTGGTCTGGTTCTGCCGGCTGAGGGCGCGCCGCTGCTCTTTGCCACGCAGTTGGCCAGCAAGCTGGTCTTGCATATAGAAACCAAGGGCGCTGCTGTCGATCTGCCAGTCATTATTGGTGCATCGCTGGGCGGGCTGGCGCTGACACAGCCTCCGCCTGCTCTGCCGGCGGGCGAGTTGACTGGCGTACTGCGCGGCAGGTGGGGATTCGACGCCTGGGAGGGTCCGCATTTTCACCTGCGCGCAGCTCAAGCGGCTCAATGGAATGTACCGCCGGCCGATCAATCGGCTTTGGTGGTGGGCCGCGAGGATACGCTGCACATTGAGGGCGAGAACTCGATCTGCGTGGATCGAATCGAGGAGGAAAGCGCCGCTGCGGTGCCGGTCAAGCTGGCTTGGAAGTCGCCGAAAGCTGGGCTGCTGGAGGCCGTGGTTCCGATGAAAGACGCGATGCCGGGACCGGTCACGCTGCGAATCTTCCAGTTTGGTCTGGAAAAGCCCGACGAACTGCTGTTGAAGGCCTACGCGGAAGCCGCTTCGCTGGACCGCCTTACCGTGAATGCTGGAGACGCCGAGGCGGTGCTGAATGGCAATCGCCTGGACCAGGTGGCCAGCGTGAGCCTCAAGGAGATTGCATGGACGCCGACCAGGCTGAGCCGTGTGCAGGATTTTGATCTGCTGACGATGAAGACAGCCAGCTCGACCGCTACGTTTGAGGCCGGCAAGCGTTATTTTGCCAGTGTGGAGTTGCTGGACGGGCGCACGCTGCGGGTTCCGGTGGACGTTCGCCCGCCGCGGCCGCAGGTGGAACTGGTCAGCAAGGGAGGGCAGAACGACGCCTCGGCCGCGCCCTCGCCGGTTCACTTGGGCAGCCCGGACGATCTGCCCGTCGATCGCCGGCTGGTCTTCTTTCTGCGCTCTCAAGTGCCAGCCGAGTTCCCTCGCGATGAAAAGATCGAAGTGGCCGCGGCTGACGGCAGCTTTCGCACATTTCTCAGCCTGGCCGACGGCAGCCTGATGCTAGAAGACGCGAAGACCGCACTGGGGATTCTGGAACCGCTGGCGCACTTTGGCTCGTCGGCCTTTGGTCCGTTGCGGCTGCGCGCTGTCGAGGCCGATGGCGCGGCGGGGGACTGGATTCCGCTGGGAACGCTGGTGCGGCTTCCGGGCTTCAAGGAACTGCATTGCCCGCACACGACGGCCAAGCCCTGCACACTGATGGGAACGAACTTGTTTCTGGCCGAGGCGATCTCAGCAACTCCGGAGTTCGACGACGACGCTGAACTGCCTACGGAGTTTACCGGAACGCAATTGAATGTACCGCATCCTGCCAACGGAGTGCTCTACGTCAAGCTGCGCGACGACCCGGAGACGGTGCAAACGCTGACGTTGCCGGTGCTGGCGGCGGTGGCTGCGGGACAGCCTTGACGAACCAGTCCATCGATAATTCATGGGCGGAATCGGCGTGGCTTCACAGCCTGCGGAAAAACTCACCGCGAGGCAATTCCCAAAGGCTTTGTAACCAGGGCACGACTCTAGTCGTGCCGATAAAGCTCATAGAGTCAATATGGCTTTAGCCCCGGCAATAGCAGGCAATAGCAGGCCGGACCCGGCCAGCCCGGCCTACAGCATGAAATCCACCCTCCGCAACGGAGTTAGTTGAAGTAAGCGCGGTTCTTCTCGGCGAAATGCGCCTTGTCGGCGGGCAGTTCGTCTTCGGCAAAGATTGCGCTGGAGGGGCAGATCGAGGCGCAATTTCCGCAGTCGATGCACTCATCGGGATTGATGAAAAGCTGAGGGACGCCAGCGGCGGCGGCATCGCTGGCGGAAGCGGGCGCAATGGCGGCAGTGGCGCACTCGGCCGCGCAGAGAAAGTCTTTAGTGCAAGCATCGGTAATTACGTAAGCCATGATGAAACTCCTGGGGTCGCTGTCGCGCTCGGGGCGCCTGCGCCGTCTATTTCAGGCTACCTGGATTGAGTCGTCAACTCGGTGACTGGGATCACACTTCGGACAATCGATTCCCGAATGGGTGAGGCGGCGACTCGTAATTGAAATACTTGCGACATTTTTGCAAGGCATCCTGCAATCGCACTCTGGAGCCAAACCAGGGATATTGTGTTCTGACTTAATTCGGTGAAGGTCGCCGCTTCCTATTGGCCGCGCCAACTTGAGTATTGTGGTTCCGGGATACATCTTCCCCGGTTTTGCTATATCCGAAACAACAAGAATGCGGCGAAGGTGGGACTGGCCTGGGGCAATTGCATGAATGCCGATGCAGACTTGCATCGAGGTTTAAGCGCTGGCCCGTGGTTCACTGGAAGAGCGGTGCGCGGCCTTCCGGCTTTGTGCGACAATATCTTCTGAGAATGCGCGGCTGCCGGAATGCATCGCGCGGAGGATGGAACCATGGGTTTTCTGGGCGAGCCAACACATTGGATTCTTATATTAGTGCTTCTATTCGTTCTCTTCGGCGCCAAACGGCTGCCGGAGATGGGCAAGGGATTGGGCGAGGGCCTGAAGGGCTTCCGGGAAGGCCTCAAAGGCATCTCCGACCCACCGGCTGCAACAACAACGCAACAAACCGCGGCTTCCGCGCCACCCACCAGTTCGGCAACGGTCGCGCCCCCGCCTGTAACAAGCGATATGGAATATGTTGTTTGCAGCCGCTGCGGAAACCGATTCGAAAATCCGCTCGGATTCAAGGTGGCGGATTATGTCTGCCGTCCCTGCCAATCGCGCGGATGACACCTAATTCGCACCAAGTTATGCGCCACGATAGTCAACTTTTCCAACTCGGCATCCATCCGTTCAGGCGCGCGGTCCACCAGTGTGCGTATCTGCCGCGTTGGATGGTCCATCCGAATTCGTTGCGTCAAGGTTAAATAGCTGAACATCGCCGCCTGCTTTTGATCGTTTCCACGCATACTTCACTTTAGCGCATAAACGCTTGCAATAATGACGTAAATGAAAGATATTAAATGTAGTTATCGATGCGTAAATCCAGGTCATAGCCCCCTGCAAAAGCATCACCACTACCCTGCTCAAGAGTAAAAACAGACTCGCAAAGAAACATGCCCGCGTTTTTCCGCAGACTGCTTAGGCCCGGGCTCCCTCCGCACATAAACCTCTGCGCTGCTAGCGCACCCCGCTCAAATCCAGGCGCAGCAGCTTGGCGGGATCGAGATATGCATCCTGCCAGCGCACGGCCCAGTGCAGATGCGGGCCAGTGACGCGGCCGGTTGCCCCGCTCAGGCCCAGCAGATCGCCCGTCGTTACCTGCTGGCCTTCTTTCACGTCAATCCGCGAAAGGTGCATCGAAATTGTGAAGAGCCCCAGCCCGTGGTCGATCACCACGCAGTTGCCCTCATAGTAAAGCGGCCGGGCCAGTACCACCACGCCGAGGTTGGCGGCGCGCACTGGCGTCCCTGTGCGGGCACGGAAGTCCATGCCTTTGTGAACGCTGGCCAGTTTGCCGTTGAAGGTGCGGCGTGTGCCGAAGCTGTCGGTGGGTGGTGCTTTGACCGGTGCTTGAAAGTTGCCCGACCACAAAGGCACAGGGGAGCTTGCGCCGAAGATTTTGGCCTTGAGTTGGACCTCGGCTTCAATCTGTTTGAGCGCATCTGGATCAGGCTCGACGAACTTCGGCTCGACCGTCAGCGCCCCGGTGCGATAGTGCGCGGCGTGAATCTCAACCGAGCGGCTCAAATCGCGGACGCCGCTTGCTGTATGCACTGAAATCTGTAGCGCGGAAGGGCCCACGACTCCCTCGACATCGACGCCGGCCAGAGCAAACCACGCGCGCCCGTCGCGCCCGCGAAAGAACTCCAGCTTGTGTCCCATCCACTGGCCGTCAACGCCAGTTGCGCCGGCGGCTGAAACGCGAATCAACTGCGGCGAGCCGGCAACGACCACCACCGGCGTGAGCGTGACTTCAGGAGTTTGCGCGTGCGCCGCGAGCAAGCCGGAAACAGCCAGGCACACAAAGAGAAGCATTCTGGCGGTCGATCGAAATGAGTGAAAAAGCGGCATTATTTGGCCGAAACAACCTATTTTCAGGCCAAAAGGCAGGCAAAATGAGGATTGTTTTGTTACTAATCCGTTAACAGGCGGAAACTGTATCTTATTGTTTCTTATATAGTTACTTGAGATTTGCGGTCTAATAAAGGGCCGAAATACCCTAGGGGGGGGTGGGGTCGCGAGGATTTTTGGCGAAGAAAGAGGGAAGATGGGGCGAGAAAAAGGGACTGAGGGACTATGGACTATGGGACTAAAGAACAGGGGATAGGGAGCAGTAGATGCGCGAATTGAAGATTGGGCGGCGGTCAAATTTACCTCACGTTACGACTGTTTCCATTGTGCGCGCAAAGCGGGAAATGATATGCAAAACCCACGCTTTGGGGGCGGATGGCGCCTGCTTGCCAATGGCTATGCCTGATCGCACTTTCTTTACCGAACCAAGCTCGAAAACAAGAACGCGCCAAGGATGGGAATCCCCAAAGACAAGTTTGTCACGGGGCAGTGAAGCGTATGGACGACGGACAGTTATTGCAACTGCTGCCGAGGGTGCGCGGCCAGCCATTTTGCCACGCGATCCTGAATCGCATCCAACTCGTCGGTGGTGATATGCTCGCCGATCGCCTGTCGATTCTGCGCATACTGCTGCTGCCTGGCCCCCTTGACCGAGGCCGCCAGATCCAGCCAGTAATAAGCCTCGACGTAACTCTGCGCCACGCCCTGGCCGATGGAGTAAAGCAGGCCGAGCGTGGCTTGCGCGCCCACCTCGCCTTGCTCGGCGGCCTTGCGATACCACTCCGCCGCCTGCGACATGTCGCGCGGAAAGCCCATGCCCCCGTCGCGATATAGCTCGGCCAGGCGCAATTGGGCGGTGAGTGAACCCTGGTCCGCGGCCTTGCGATACCATGCCGCGGCTGCCTTGTAATTGTCAGCCGCCAGATCGGGATCGTGCGCCACTGCCGCGGCCGCTGCGCGGCTCTGGTCTCCCATCTGGATCTGAGCCGCCGCGTCGCCGGCATTGGCTTTGGCCAGCACGGCCGCGTCAACACCCGCGCTCTGCGCAAAGACAGGCAGCATCGCGCACACCGCAATCGCCGTCAACGCCAGCAGCTTCCAGCGCGCCTTGATCGAGTAGTTTCGGTAAAGGATCAATTCGCTCCTCGTTACCAGAAACGATAGCAGAAAAGGCGCTTGCCGGTTGAGAGCAGCGAGAGTTGCCGACGGGCAATCGCGAAGCCGGAGGCCCTTCCCGCAAAACAAAATTGCGGTAAGAATCGCATCACAGTTTCCTATCGCTCACGCGCCGGTTTATGATGAGTTCTCATCAGCAAGGAAAATAAGGCACGCAGAACGGCCAGGAGGTTTTTATGAGCGAGAATCAAACGGCGCGCACGCAGGGCCGGCGGGAATTTCTGAAGGCCGGCGGCGTACTGACCGCCGCATTGCTGGCACCCTCGGCGGCGCTGGCCGAGACAGTCAAAACCCTGCCCGCGCTGCCGTCCAATCCCCGGACGACCGCGGCCATGCCGACCCGCAATCTGGGCAAGACGGGCTATCGCGTGGGCATATTTTCGCTGGGCGGTCAGGCAGCCGTCGAGCATCCGAACAACTTCGACGTCGCGGTGCCGATCATCGAGCGGGCGCTCGATCTGGGCGTCAACTACATCGACACTTCGTCCATTTATGGCGGGCCAGACCGCTGGAGCGAGCAGTACGTGGGCAAGGTGATGGCGCACCGGCGCAATGAAGCCTTTCTGGCCACCAAGACCAAGGAACGCACCCGCGACGGCTCGATGCGCATGATTGAGAAGTCGCTGCAACTGCTGCAAACCGATCACGTGGACCTCTGGCAGTTGCACGACATTGGAACCCTGACCGATGTGAACGATTGTTTCGCCAAAGGCGGCGCGATGGAGGCGCTGCTGGAGATGCAGCAGCAGAAGGTGGTGCGCAATCTGGGCATCACCGGCCACTACCGGCCCGATGCGCTGATGGAATGCATCCGGCGCTATCCCTTTGACACGGTTCTGATGGCGATGAACGCCGCCGACCCGCACCACTACAGCTTCAATCAAGAGCTGCTGCCGCTGGCCGTGGAGCATCAGATGGGCATCATTGGAATGAAAATCCCGGCGCGCGGACGCATTCTTTCCACGTGGACGCCGCCGCCCATCGAGCAGCAGAAGCACAGTTGGGAGGGCATGGTGCTGGCACCCACGCCGGGCACGCTCAACATGCGGGAGGCGATGTATTACACGCTTTCGCGCCCGGTGAGCACGGTCATCATCGGCTGCGATTCGATTGCGCAGCTCGAAGAGAATGTGCAACTGGCGCGGGAGTTTACTCCCTTGAGCGACAACCAGGCGGAGGCGCTGGTGAAGCGCGCCGAACCGGTCTCAAAGCCGTCGCTCTTCTTCCGGTTCTACGACCGGGCATAAGCAGTTGCTGTGGGGCCAACGGCTCGCTCTTCGCTCACATCGGGTTTGTGACGCCCCAAGTCTGAAATCGAGGCCTGGGGCCGCGGTTTTTTGGCAAATTCGTTTGTCAACAGCCTACTAGTGGTGTCCGTCATAGATACTGGTCATAATCCTGCCCGTCGTCAGGGCAAACATGGCAGGGGCTAAAGAGGCTGCGGAAAAAGGGCTCTTTGGGGGTTGCAATCACGATTGAGCGTAGCAGGGGCTAAAGCCCAACGTTGATATGATTGGCTTTATCGGCCCGACTGAAGTCGTGCCCTGGTTACAAAGCCATTGGGAATTGCCTCCAGAAGAGTTTTTCCGCAG